>Ga0111538_10011796_pt1 | contig 11561 bp, 10 predicted proteins | sample SoiMethybrSBSTD1_FD_79669 | JGI IMG/M metagenome (GOLD analysis project Ga0111538, IMG submission 79669) | Bulk soil microbial communities from a Populus tree surrounding site in Tennessee, USA - Soil MetaG P. TD hybrid SBSTD1 (version 2)... | ecosystem: Environmental > Terrestrial > Soil >...
GCCGGCCTTCTCCGCGACATCGACGAATTCGAATTGCGTCTCGGCCGCGTACACGGAAGTCGCCAACGACGCCGCGAGAAAGAGGGCGAGGGATTCGCGCGGTGCAAAGCGATGGGGCATGGCCCGGGGAAGCTAGCAGCGGGATGAAGCGGTGGTCAATCGAGGTCGTCCCGGCCGGCGCGGCGCGCGCGCTTCACGTCGGCCCGGTGCTTTTTTTCCGCAAGCCGCTTCGAACGTGACGCCCTGGTCGGTTTCGTGGGGCGCCGGATGCGCGGGCGGATTTCGGCCGCACGAAGAGAGGCGACGAGCCGGTCGACGGCGTCCTGACGATTGCGCTCCTGCGTTCGAAAGCGGCGCGCTTCAATCTGCAGTACTCCCTTTTCGGTGATGCGGGTTCGGGCCGCCGCCAAGAGCCGCAGCCGCACCTCGTCGGTGATCGAGGGAGAGTGCAGCACATCGAAGCGAAGCCTCACCGCGGTGGCCACCTTATTGACGTTCTGTCCTCCCGGCCCCGACGAGCGAATGAACTCATAGGAAATTTCTTCCTCGGGGATGGAGATTGCAGGGCTCACGTAGATCACTTTCAGCTCCAGAGCGATGAATTGTCCCGGCTCCTTTTAGCGAATGCTGGCAAATCTGAGGGATTTTCACATTTGCCTCAAGCGGCTCACCCCCCCCGCCGAAACTTCTCGGGACGCGCGCCCATCCTTGGATGAGGCGCACGCACCGAACGCGTGGACGCCCCCCCGGGGTAGCCGCGCATAAAAAGGAGCAATGGATGAATCGCGGATTGATCGTGATCACACTGGCAGGCCTTGCGCTTCTTTCGACCAACGTGGCGAATGCGGCGGAAGAGCTTTATGGCGGAATCAAGGGCGGCGTGAACTTCGCGAACCAGAACACGGATCCGGAAGCGGAACTGGATGCGCGGACGGGCATGGCCGTTGGCGGTTACGTCGGTATTCCGGTGACCCCGATTTTCGCGGTCCAACCGGAAGGTTTCTTCACGATGAAGGGATCGTCCTTCGAAGGTGGCAGCGCCAAGCTGAACTACATCGAAGTGCCGGTCCTCGCGCGTGCGAGCTTCATGAATGAGGCGTCGGCGCACCCCGCGATCTTTGCGGGACCGTCCGTCGGTTTCAATCTCTCCTCGAAGATCGAGGACGAGGCGGCTTCCGAGGACATCGACGTCAAGGACAACACCAATCCGATCGATTTCGGCGTGGTCGTTGGCGGCGGCGTGGAGATTCCGTTCTCCGAGGGCAAGAACTCGGTCGGACTCGATCTGCGCTACACGATGGGTCTGAACAATATCGATGACTCCGATTCCGGCGCTGACGTGAAGAACGGCGTGTTCCAGATCATGGGATCCGTCGGTCTCTTCTAGATCCTCACCGGATCGCAAAAAACGAGGGGCCGCGCGAGGAAACTCGCCGGCCCCTTCGTCTTTTCATTTGCTCGACCAGCCTTGCGGCTGCATCACATTGTAGTTGTGTTCGCCGGGTCAATCTCCGTACTTGCTGCCGAGGACCGAACAAAGGCCCTCCAGATGCTCGCGATCCACATCCGTGAACGCGGCATGGTCATTCGAATCGATGTCCAGGACCGCCAGAACTGACCCGTCGCTCTTGAGGACGGGGACGACGATTTCCGATCGCGTGCGAGGATCGCAGGCAATGTGTCCGGGAAACTCGTCGACATCGTCGACCAGCTGCGTCTCCTGCGTACGCGCCGCGGCGCCGCAAACACCTCGTGAGAGGTCGATCCGCAGGCAGCCGTGCATTCCCTGAAACGGGCCGATGACCAGCGTGCGGTCTCTGGTCATTCGATAGAAGCCCGTCCAGTGATAATGATCGAAGGCCTGGTAGAGCTCGCACACGACGGTCGCCATCGCGGCAACCCAGTCGTCCTCATCCTCGATCAGGGCATCGATTCGTTCTCGGACTTCTCGATATTGTTCTTCGCGAAGAGTGGCTTCCTTGGCATGAATTGCGGATGATGGCACGGGCCGCCTCCAGGTCGGTGATAGATCGTCCGAAATCGAACACGAGGGGCCGGCGTTAACCCGACGAGGCGGGCAAGGGGGCGTTGTCGGGGCAGCGCCGGCAGTCGCAACGGCGCGCATTCTATGTTTCGAGATGCCGCCGCGTCCACCCCTGGGGTAAAAAAATGAGCGAGCACACGAAATCACCGGATTCGTCACGCGAGTTGGCCGAAGCATCGCGCGAAACGGAATGGACTTCGGCGAGCTTCGCTGCGGAATTGTTCTTGGGCCGCTTCCGCAGCGATCTCGTGCTGAGTTTTCCGGAGCAAGATGAGGTCGATCGCGCGCAAGGAGATTCGTTTCTCTCGCGTCTCGAGCGATTCCTTCACGAGCACGTCGATGCACCGGCGATCGATCGAGAAGGCCACCTTCCCCAGGAGGTGCTGAAGGGGCTCATTGAAATGGGCGCCTTTGGGATGAAGATTCCCCGCGAATACGGCGGGCTCGGCTTTTCGCAATGGAACTACAACCGTGCCGTCGCGCTCGTGGCCAGCCACTGCGCATCGACGGCGGTGTGGCTTTCCGCCCATCAATCGATCGGCGTGCCGCAGCCGCTCAAGCTCTTCGGCACGGAGCAGCAGAAGAAAAAATATCTGCCTTTCCTCGCCAAGGGAGGGATTTCGGGATTCGCGCTGACCGAGCCCGAAGTCGGAAGCGATCCCGCCAACATGGCGACGACGGCGACGCTTTCGCCCGACGGGAAGGAATGGATCCTGAACGGCGAGAAGCTCTGGTGTACGAACGGCCTCGTGGCCGACGTCTTGATCGTGATGGCGCGCACTCCATCGAAGATGGTCGACGGGCGCGAGCGCAAACAGATCTCCGCGTTCATCGTGGAAATGAATTCTCCCGGAATCGAGCGCGCGCATCGCTGCCGGTTCTTGGGATTGCGCGGCATCGAGAATGGTCTCCTGCGCTTCCACAACGTTCGCGTACCGAAGGAGAACCTGCTGGGAGAAGAGGGGCGCGGACTCAAGATCGCGCTGGTCACTTTGAACACCGGACGGCTGACGCTGCCGGCCGCCGCGGCCGGAGCCGCGAAGCAGTGCCTGCAGATCGCACGGCGTTGGGCGAACGAGCGCGTGCAGTGGGGGCGTCCGGTCGGACAGCACGAAGCGGTCGCTGCCAAGCTCGCTTGGATGGCCTCGCACACGTTCGCGATGGAAGCGGTCTCCGACTACGCCTCGGGTTTGTCGGCGAAGGGAAGCGCCGACATCCGCCTGGAAGCGGCGATCGCGAAGTTGTTCTGCTCGGAAGCCTCGTGGGCCATCGCCGACATGACGCTGCAGATTCGCGCCGGACGCGGATACGAGAACGAAGAATCGCTGCGCGAGCGCGGCGAGACTCCATTCCCAGCGGAACGCATCTTCCGCGATGCGCGCATCAATACGATCGTCGAAGGATCCTCGGACATCATGCGCCTCTTCATTGCGCGCGAAGCGCTCGACCCGCACTTGAAGAAGGCCGGTGCGTTGATCGATCCGCACTCGACGCGTTCGCAGAAGATGCAATCGTTGGCCGCCGCGGCGGCCTGGTATCCGGGCTGGTACCTCGCCACGTGGCTGCCGTCGATCGGCGCGGCAGGTCGCGGCGTTCCTCACGAGCTCGCGCCTCATGTCGCCTTCGCGCGGCGATCGGCGAAACAACTCGCGCGCACGCTGTTCCACGCGATGGTCGCGAATGGGCCCGCGCTCGAACGGCGCCAGCTTCTGCTCGCGCGCTTCGTGGATATCGGCGTCGATCTCCTGGCGATGTCGGCGACGATTTCCCGCGCGATCTCCCGGCGCAAGAGCGTGCCCCAGGATTCGAGCCCCATCGAGCTCGCCGATCACTTCTGTCGCTGCGCACGCCGCCGCATCCAGGCTTCGTTCGCCGGCGTTCGTTCTCACGATGACCGCTTCGCGCGCGTTGTTTCCCGCGCCACTCTCGAGGGGAAATACGCCTGGCTGGAGGAAGGGATCTTGAGGGCTTGTCCAGAGGAGGAAGCGACATCTCCCCCGGCCTCCGGCACGCGTTCGTCCCATCCGCTGCGCTCTCCCGCCGCGGAAGCGCCGGCCAAGGAAACGCACTAGGGACACTCGCGTTCGCGCGGTTCCTGCGTTCAGCCGCGGCCGCCCCTTCCCGCCCTGGTGGACCGGAATACCGCCGCGTGCTACACCTCTCGCCTTTCTGACCCGCAGGCGCCTGCACCCGCGCCGGCGTATCCTCGCGGCGATTCGCGAAAGGAAATCCGATGAAGAAGTTTCTCCCCCTCCTCGTCATTCTGGTCCTCGCATTTTTCGTCTTTCAATGGGGCACGGGCATTTACAACAACATGGTGAGGAAGCAGGAAGGCGTGAATTCATCGTGGTCGCAGGTGGAAAACGCCTATCAACGCCGGCTCGATCTCATCCCGAATCTCGTCGAAACCGTGAAGGGTGTGGCCAACTTCGAGAAGGAAACGTATACCGCGGTCGCGGAAGCGCGCTCCAAGGCGGGACAAGTGACGCTCGGTCCCGAGACGATCAATGATCCCGCCGCGTTCGAGCGTTTCCAACAAACTCAGGGCGAGCTGTCCGGCGCACTTTCGCGTCTCTTGGTCGCGGTCGAGCGCTATCCGGAATTGAAAGCGAACCAGAATTTTCTCGAACTGCAGAGCCAGCTCGAAGGAACGGAAAATCGAATCGCGGTGGCGAGAAAAGATTTCAATGATACGGCGCAGGATTTCAATGCCTACATTCGCACCTTTCCCAACAGCATGATCGCCGGCTTCGGCAAGTTCACGCCCAAGCCGTACTTCAAAGCGGCCGAGGGCGCGCAGGAAGCTCCCAAAGTTCAGTTCTAGGAAGGTCCGTGACGTTTGCCGCCGTACTCCGGGGCGGCACGCGCATCGCCGCGTGCGCGCTCGTTCTCGCGCTTCCCGCGAAGGCGCTCGAAGTTCCTTCCGCGCCCAAAGGACGCGTTTCCGACTACGCGAGTCTCCTCTCGCCGGACGCGATCGCCCGCATCGATTCGAAGATCGCCGCGCACGAAGCGCAATCGTCCGATCAAATCGCGGTCGCGATCTTTCCGTCACTCGAAGGCGAAAGCTTGGAGGACTTTTCGATCCAGCTTGCGAGGCAATGGAAGATCGGCTCGAAAGAGCATGACAACGGCGCGATCCTTCTCTTGTTCGTGCAGGATCGCCAAATGCGGCTCGAAGTGGGTTACGGACTCGAAGGGCGGCTCACCGATGCCATGTCGTCGCGCATTCTGCGCAACATCTTGGCGCCGCGATTTCGCGAAGGGGATTTCGACGGCGGAGTGGAAAGGGCGGTCGACGCCATCATCGAAGTCATTCGCGGGGAATACCAAGCTCCTCCCGAAGAAACCAAGCAGAAGTCTCCCGCCGGAACGATCCTCTTCTGGATCTTTATTCTTCTCTTGTTCTACCTCATGAGCCGCGCGCCGCGACAGTATTGGTCCAACATGGGCGGACCGGTGAGCGGACGACGGGCTGGATGGACGAGGCGCTCGGTTCCCCCCTGGTGGTGGGGCGGAGGTGGTGGCTTCGGGGGCGGCGGAGGATTTGGAGGGGGAGGCTTCGGGGGCGGAGGATTCGGTGGAGGCGGCGGTGGCTTCGGAGGAGGAGGCGCGTCCGGAAAATGGTGATGAACCGCGTCGCGGCGTTTTTGGGATCCCTGGTTGGGGTCGTTGCGCTCTTCCTGCTGCTGCGGGTGGGGCATCCCGACATTGCGGCCGGCGACCGGGAAACGACCTGGGCGCCGGAGGGAATCCGCGCGCTCATGACCCCGCAGGGAATCACTGCTTTGGCTTTCGCGGCGGCGGCGGGGATTCTCTTCATCATCGCCTTACGGCCGCGGCCGCGGACCACGCCGGCCACCTTCTTCGACGAAAACGAAAAACGGGCGATCGTGGCGGCGATTGCCAGTGCGGAGGATCGAACTTCCGGAGAAATCCGCATTCACCTCGAGGATCGCACCGAAGGCGACGTTCTCGAGTCCGCGCGGCGCGTGTTCGAGCAGCTCGGCATGAGCCAAACCGCGGCGCGCAACGGCGTGCTCCTCTATCTTTCAGTCGAGGATCATGCGTACGCGATTCTGGGAGACGTGGGCATCGATCACGTCGTGCCTCCGAACTTCTGGGAAGAGATCCGCACCCGCATGGGCGATCGCTTTCGGGAAGGCGAGTTCCAAAAAGGAATCGTGGAGGCGATCGACCTTGTCGGCGAAAAGCTCCACGACTTCTTCCCCGCCGCCCTCGCCGACCGGAACGAGCTCTCGGACGAAATCTCGATCGAAGAATGAGAGGGGCCGCGGCGCCGCTCTCTTCCATCTCATCGCCTCGAGCCCGAAGCCCAGCCCGACACCCCATCGCCCGGGCTCGGCGTCTCACCCCCGATTGGAGGGGTCCGGCAGCCCTAGCCGGAATTCGATTTACCTACCCTCTGGAATTCATCCGCAAAAGGGTCTAGGATTTGCCATCCCTTCGATCTCTTCCCCAGAGCGCATTCAATGCGCCGCCCCGAAAGGAGATCTCTTTCCGATGAAAGCTCTGAAGATGGTATGGGCGCTCGCGGTCGCGGCTCTCGCGTTTCCGACGACGTCTTCCGCTACCCTCCAACCCCGCACGTGCTTCGCCGAAGAATTCGGATGGTCTTATTGACCGTACTGCCCCGACGCCCGTGCGGCGTTGAAGCAGCTCGAGGAACAGTACGATCGGACCCAATTCGTTCACGTCGACTGGCACATTGCCGGACAACTGGATCAAGGCTCCGACGCGGACGCGCTCTGGAATTACTACGGTCTGAATGCCGCGCCTGCCGTCCTTTTTGACGGCTACAACCTGCAGGTCGGCGGCGGCCAGGACATGTATCCGACGTATGCGCCGATCGTGGCGAATCATCTCTCGAACGATTTGGCCAAGCTCACGGTGACGGCGAATATCGTAATCGGCTCAGGAACCGGATCGGTGCACGGCGAAGTGACCGTGGCTCCCGGAGAGACGATCACGAGTCCCAGCGAATGCCGAATTCGCTGCGTGGTCTATGAAAACGACATCGTGCTGTGCTGCGACCCGCGCGGCAACGATGACTGGAGTGGAATCGCTCGTGACGGCTTGACGGACGTGGTGCTGACGGCGACCAATCCCGGTGACGTTCAGACTTACGACCAAAACTTCACGATCAACGGCAACTGGAATTCCAACAATCTTCATGCCATCGTCTATGTCCAGCGCCTCACGAATAAGCGCATCCTGAATGCGGGATACGCCAACGCGCTCTATAGTTTGAATCTCGACACCTTGGACCCGGTCACGCAAAAGCTGCAGGGGTCACCGGCTCCCATCGAATGGGATGAGGAGCTGACGTACACCGGCGCGACTTCCAGCGACGTTCAGGTTTCGATCAACGAGTCCACTCTTCCCGCGGGATGGGACGCGGAGTTGGTGTACAACTCGACGACGTATCCCTCCACGTTCACGATTCCGGCGATGACCACGAATCAGCAGGCGACGTTCGTGGTTCGCACGATCCCCGGCACGAATGCGGGTCTGGGAACTGTGACTCTCTCCGCCGCGGCGGTTTCTCAGCCTTCCGCATCCAAATCGGTCGACCTGAATGCAATCTGGAATATTCCGGCGATCCTTTTGGTGGACGATGACAACGGCGCGGCGACTGAGGTTGGCTACAAGAACGCAATCTCGGCGGCTGGCTATTCGGCAGTGACTCACTCCGTGCTCACGCAAAACGTTCCGACGACGGCGACGCTCAACATCTTCGACGCAGTCATCTGGACCACTGGCGATCTCGAAACCCAAACGATTGATTTCGATACGGAGACGAGCATTCGCGCGTATCTCGATCAGGGAGGAAATCTCTTCCTGTCGAGCCAAGGGTTCATGGACGAGCGTGGATTCAACACGCTCTCGATCAATTACTTGAAGGTGGCTTCGTTCACCTTGGATCAGGGGGCAACATCGGCCACCGGACTCGCCGGCGACGTGATCGGCGATGGACTGGCTTTCCCGTTGGCACCGCCGTTCCCCAATCTTACGGATCGCATTAATCCGAATACGGGAGCGTTTGGTTGGCTCAAGAACCAACTCAACAACCCGGTCGCGCTGCGCTATGACAGCGGAGTCTACAAGACCGTGTTCATGGCGGCGCCGTTCGAGGGAATTCCTCTCCTCGCGACGGCTGCGGATCCGAACAACCAGAAGACGGTGATGAAGCGCATTCTGGATTGGTTCATCCCCACGTCGACCGACGTGACTCCGGGAACCGGCACGGCGACGACGAAGATCTCGCTCGCGCAGAACGCGCCCAATCCGTTCTCGGCGAAGACTTCGTTGAGCTTTGTTCTCCCGAAGGCGGGCCCGGTTTCCCTCTCGGTTTACGATGTGTCAGGCCGTCTGGTCTCGACGCTCATCGACCGGCCGATGGATTCGGGAACGCATCAAGTGAATTGGGACGGACGCGATTCCGGCGGCAACTCGGTTGCGAACGGCGTGTATCTCCTCCGGCTGCAAGCCGGCGGCGAGACGCTCACTCGCGACATGGTGCGCATGAAGTAGCGTTCGCAAGACACGCGAAAGACGAAAGGGCCGGCGGAGACGCCGGCCCTTTTTTTTGTGTTGCGGGCTTCACGACGCGACTGCGACTACGCGTTCTCGGCCATCGTTCTCCAAGCGACGATCCCGGAAAGAAAGGTCAGAAACCCCGCGGCGTGAATGGACCAGACCAGCCCGAACGAATCCGCAATGAGCCCGGCCAACAGAGCGCCGACGGCGTAGCCCATGTCTCTCCAGAAGCGATACACGCTGAGCGAACGTGCGCGCCAACTGGGATGGGATAAGTCACTGACTGCGGCCAACAGAACCGGATACACCATCGCCGTCCCCACACCCAGAAGGATGCTGCCGGCGATTCCAAAAACAAATGGGGCGCTCGTGCCCAAGCCAATCACCAGAAGCCCCAACGCTTGGACCCACATTCCGTATGCAATGAATCCCTTGCGGCCCCACCGGTCGGAGAGCGCACCGGTCGCCAGTTGGGTCACTGCCCAGGTGATTGGATAGATCGCTTTGATGAGACCGATGCCCTGGAGGCTGACCGAGTGAGCGGCAAAAAAGAGAGGAAAGATTCCCCAGGACATTCCGTCATTCAAGTTGTTCACGAGGCCGGCTTGGCTTGCAGCGAAAAGGCCTCGATCCTTCCAGGTGGTTCGAAGGAAGACATCTCGAAATCGGAGCGGCTTCTCATCCAATGGAATCGCTGATTCCATTGCTTCGTGCTGCGCATGTCCGCGCGTTTCACGGACCAGAAAGACGGAGAGGACTGTGCCGAGAACGGCGTAGACAATTCCGATCAGAAACGGATCGGGGCGCAATCCATGCGCTGCGGCGACGTAGCCGGTGAGAAGAGCAGTGACGCCGACTGCCAAGTACCCGGAGGATTCATTCAACCCCATGGCCAATCCGCGCCGGCTCGGTCCAACGAGATCGATCTTCATGAGGACCGTCATCGACCACGCGAAACCTTGATGGATTCCGAGAAGAACGTTGGCCGCGATGACCCATCCCCAGGTCGGCGCAAAGATGATCATCAGAGGTACGGGAAGGCCGAACAACCAACCCAGAATCAGGATGGGCTTTCGCCCGAATCGATCCGCGAGCTGGCCGGAGAAAAGATTCGCCAGCGCTTTGACGAGACCGAATCCGACGATGAAGGACAGGATGAGAGTCGTCGAGGAGACGGCGAATTCTTCGGCACCAAGCAGTGGAACGACAGTCCGTTCCAAACCCGCCATTCCACCCACGAAGAGATTGACCAGAATCAGGATCGAGAACTGAGCGGCGTTCGCCCGTAGGCCCAAGCGGGGAGCAGCCGAGGATGTCGCGGGACGCTCCATCAAGAGATGGCGCAGCGATTCGCACCGCTTTCGAGATCGGTCGGATCTCCCTCGGGAGCCGCACCCCTTTCATTCATTTGCGTGATGCTTTCATAGTTCGGCGGTGTCGGAGGGATGTTGGCCGTGATGGTCCGAACGAAATCGGATTCGTTCAGCCCCAACATTGCGTTTTGTGCTCGCACTTCCTGGATCGAAGCCGCGATGGGAATCCCGTCGAAGGGAATGCCAGGACCGGTGTGCGCGGGAAGTACCAGCAGGCTGGGTTTCAAGGCCAGAACGCGCTGCAGCGACTGATGAAGGCTTCGGGCGGAGCGGACGGTCTGTTCGAAGTCGCGATGGAGATCGGGCCGGCCGACTCCGCGCAGGAACAATGTGTCTCCGGTGAAGATGGCTTTTTCATCGAGAAGATAGGTCATGCTCTCCGGCGTATGGCCGGGAGTGGCCAGTGCTTTGATTTCAACCTTTCCAATTCGCAACGCTTGTCCATCGGAAATAGGAGTGTGCGCAAAGGTGGCTCGATCGTTGACCGGCAAGACGAGCTCGGCATTGGCTTCACGAGCCAACTGCCGCCCGCGCGAGAGGTGATCCGCGTGAATGTGCGTCTCGAGCACGAAGCGGATTTGCCAGCCGCGCTTCCGGCAGAGCTGCAAGTAGATCTCCGCTTCGACGGAAGGATCAACGATCGCGGCGAATCCCTCGGACGCTGCGATGTAGGAAAGACAACCCTTGGCCGAGCGGCGCACTTGGAGAACGAGCAGTGAGCTGTTCGCAGAGAGAGGCACCTCAGCCGTGTTCCAGGCGAGGCTCCATGCTTTCATTCCGCCCTCGAGAGACAACGCCTCGATCCCTCGCGCCTCCAGTTGCTCTGCGGCCACGAGACTTGTGTTTCCCCTGTTGCATACGGTGACCACCGGCGTCTCTTGCGGTGCGGCGACGCCGTCCAGTGCATGGACATCACCGGACTTGAGTGCCCGGTAGGCGTTCACATGGCTCGAGCCGGGAATGGAGCTCTCGTTGCGCTCTTGATCTTCGCGAACGTCGAGAACGGTGACCGGCCTTCCTTCTTCCAGCCAATTGCGGAGAGTCTTCACATCAATCGTCTTCATTTCTTCCTCCCCCTGTCGTCGCTTGGAGTTCTCCAAGAATGTGTCCAGACTCAAAGAACGTCGAGATACTTCTGCCCCGCAGCGGTATTGAAGATCACGACGTCGTCCTTGCGACCCAGCTTCAGCTGTTGCGCAGCGGGCCAGCAGGCGGCGCCTTCGGGACAAAAGAACACGCCGGTCGCTCGCGTGAGCGTGCGAATGGCCCGGCGCATGGCGGCATCGCCGACGGCAATGGCCGCGCCTTCACTCGCGCGCAGGATTCGCAAGATCCACCAATCCGCAAACGGCTTGGGCACGCGCAGCCCGGAAGCGAAGGTGCGCGGATGGCGCGGGGCGGCCGAGTCTTCCGTACCATCGCGCATCGCGGCAACCAGCGGAGCGCAGGACTTCGCTTGCGCTGCGATCATGCGCGGGAAACGGACCCGAATCCAACCGAGCGAACGCATTTCTTCGAACGCTTTCCACATGCCGAGAATGCCGGTGCCGCCGCCGCACGGATAGATGATCACCGACGGAAGC
>Ga0111538_10011799_pt1 | contig 11558 bp, 11 predicted proteins | sample SoiMethybrSBSTD1_FD_79669 | JGI IMG/M metagenome (GOLD analysis project Ga0111538, IMG submission 79669) | Bulk soil microbial communities from a Populus tree surrounding site in Tennessee, USA - Soil MetaG P. TD hybrid SBSTD1 (version 2)... | ecosystem: Environmental > Terrestrial > Soil >...
GATCGACTCGAACGCTGATGGGGCATTGATGATTCGAGAGAAAACCTAGTCCACTTTGATTTGCCGACAGGGTCGCAGCGTAACGTTGCGCGGCAGCCCGTTGCGGAGTTGCGTTTTCCCACCGACTTTCTCGAAATGATATTGCGCCTGGGGCATGCACGCGCAGCTCGGCACTTCGGTCGGGTTCACGTCTTTGAACGTCTGGCTGCGGGCCAAGTCCATCGTCTGCCCTGGCTCTCTCCCCTCGCGCCCGAACCGAACCTGAAATCGAACGAAGTCCGAGCCGGAATTGCAATGGTTCTTGATGCTATACGCGGTGGTGTCATCGAATGTTATCGATGTCCACTCTTCGCAGCCGCCATCACGAAAGCAGGCGCGATATTCGTACGAGGCGGGCCGTGCGCCGCGCCGCATCTCTTCGCTGACCATGCATATGCAATTGTCCACCGCCCACGCGCTGCCGCAGATGTTCGCAAAGCCCACCACCGCGCCGGCCAACGCCAACGCACGCCCCGCCAGCCGCATCACTAGCCCCCTGCCCTATCGGATCGCGAGTTCGCCTTGCGCCCAGTTTGCCAACTGGGTCCTGGCCGCGCAACCAACGCCAGCCTGCCGCCGAACGCTTCGGTTTGGATCAGCGCGTGGAGCGCCAACATGCCCGCGCCAGGTCGACCGGCCGCCAGCTGGCGAATGCCATCTTGAGCTCGTTGAGCCGAGGCTTTGGTGTGTCCCATATTACTGAAACGGCAGGCGCTCAATATCGAGCTCGGCATCCACGATCTGCTTATGAGCGCGGTCCAGCCATGGCTGCAATTTGGCGACGCGTTCGGAGATGACATCAAAATCTTTCCGAAATCCCGGCATCACGGCTTTCACGGCCTCATAGATCGTAGTCTCGTCGACACTCGTCAGCTTTCGATCGCGGACGACCACTTCGCCATCGACAACAACGGTTCGCACGCCGCGGCCTGCCTCGACATGGACGAGCTGGCGCGCGGCGCTGTTCATCGGCGACCAGCTTGGATCGTTCATATCGATCAAGGTCAGATCGGCTTTGAAGCCCACAGCGATACGGCCGATCACGTGACCCAGCCGCGCGCTGTCAGCGCCGGCTTCTGTCGCAGAGCGGATGGCTGAGACTGTTTGCGGTGGGCCCGGAATCGGGTCACTGACCGCAGCCAGAAGCGCAAACAGCTTCATGGCGACAAACATATTTTGCGCGTCCGAGCAGCTGCAATTGTCGCAGCCGAGGCCGATGCGGACACCTGCATCCTGCAGCGTTCGAATTGGCGGAATGCCGCATTTCATCTTCAAGTTGCCTTGCGGATTGAGCACGACGCCCGCGCCGTGCTCCGCCAGCAGGTCGATCTCCTCGCGCGACAGCCAGACGCTGTGCGCGAAGTTCAGTCTGGGATCGAGAACACCTTCGTCCGCAAGCCGTCGAATGAGCAACCCGCTGTATTCCGGCAAGGTCATCCTCGCCTGCAGGGCCATACCGCGGGATTCGTAAATGTGGGTATAGACCGGAATGTCGTAGCGCCTGGCCAGCTCGATCGTGCGCCGCATCAGCGCCGGCGAGCACCGCTCCGGCGCCGATGGACCCAGAGCCCAAGACATCCGCCGCCGCGGAGTGGCTTTCAGGCGCGTCGCCTCGAAGTGCCCGATGAGGTCGAGCTTGCGCTCGGGCTCCGCCGCCGTCGACAGCAGCGGGTGAAGTTCCGCCGGGAAAGTGTCCTTCCAGAACGGAATGGTCTCGATGCCTCTTCGGTCCGCATATTGCAGAGCGAACACAACCCGGATGCCGACCTTCTCGTATGCGGCCATCACAGCATCCATGTGACGATCTTCGTAGGGATAGAGCGTCAGCATGTCCTGGATGGTGGTCATTCCCGAACGCAGGCACTCCAGCGCGCCAAGCAATGTGCGCGCATAGATCTCCTCGACCGATCGCGGCGGGTACTGGGGCGGCAAGGCATAGAGCCGCCACGACTCCAGCGGCACTTCCTCAAGGGTGCCCTTCGCCAATACGTCGTGGGAGTGGTAGTGCGCATTGACGAAACCGGGCAGCACCAAGTGGTCGCGCGCGTCGATCACTTCAATCGCTGTGCGATCGGTCGACGCATAAGCATCCGCGATGCCGGCAATCGTGTTGCCCGCGATCGCGATATCGACCGCAGGCGGCTGATGCCAGTCGGAGCCGGGCGTGAGCGCCCGCCCGCCTCTGATCACCAATGTCGTTCCGGAGGGAAGATCGTCACCAGACATAGTTTGGAATGTTCCGGATCAATCGATCTTGGCCCCAGAGAACTTGACGACCTTGCCCCACTTCTCGGTTTCGTCGGCAATGACCTTTGCGAACTCGGCGGCCGATCCGCCGAGCGCGGTCATACCCAGATCGGCCAGTCGCGCCTTCGCCGCCGGGTCGGTGAGAATGGCATTGAGCACCTTGTTGAGACGATCGATGATTTCGGCCGGCGTGCCACGCGCGGCGGCCACGCCGTACACCTGGCTGGCCTCGTAGCCCTGAACCAGTTCGCCAATGGCCGGGATATCGGCGAGCGCGTCCGAGCGCTTTGCCGTTGTGACGCCGAGAACCCGCAATTGATCCTGCCTGATGTAACCGATCGTCGCGGACAACGGCGAGAAATAGACCTGCGCCTGTCCGCCAAGCACGCCCGTCAGCGCGGGGCCGGCGCCTCGATAGGGGACATGCACCATGTCGACCCCCGCCAGCATCTTGAACATCTCGCCGGAGATGTGCGACGGCGCGCCGTTGCCGCCCGATGCCATGGTGACCTTGCCGGGGTTGGCTTTGGCATAGGCGATGAACTCCGCCAGCGACTTCGCGGGAACCGACGGGTGCACCACCATGGCGTTGGGTTCGCGTGTAAGCAGCACGACCGGTGCGACGTCGCGCACGAAGCTGAATTTGAGATTATGATAGAGCGTCGCGTTGATGAAATTGGCCCCCGTTGTGAACAGGAGCGTATAGCCGTCCGGCGGCGAGTTGATGACCGCCTCGGTGGCGATATTGGTGCCAGCACCGGCGCGGTTTTCGATCACGAATTGCTGGCCGAGCCGCTCGGACAGCCATTGGCCCATCAGCCTGGCGAGGATATCGGTCGATCCGCCGGGCGCAAATCCGACAATCAATCGCACCGGGCGCGCCGGATAATCCTGCGCCACCGCAAGGGTCGAGACAACCGGAAGCGCGGCAGCGGCCGCCGTCAAAAGTACAAATGTTCGGCGGTGAAGTTTCATGGTGCGCCCCCGACTTGCCTGCACCTACTTTGATCGAGCTGTCGGCAATTCTCAAGGCCGCGAAGAAGATGAAGATTGATATGCGGGACAATCGGCTCGCGCCATCTGAGGCGCTAGATCGGCGCGTTGAGCGCCAGCATCGAGGCCCGCGCCAGCTCGGCCTGCTGCTGGGGCGGCGAATGCGCCATCTCGAGCTCGCCAAGTCGCGCTGAATTTTCCACCACCATGCGGCAACGCTCGAAACGACGCGCCATGAAGCGCGCCAACGTCTCGTCGAGCGGCAATCCAGGTTGCAATAGTTCGGCGAGCACCAGTGCATCCTCGATCGCAAGCCCGGCGCCGGAGGCGAGATGCGGCGTGGTGGCATGCGCGGCATCGCCGGTCAGGATGACGCGGCCGCGATACCACGGCGCCGGGACCAGAAGCTTTTCCAGCGGCCGGTAATTGATCTGCGATGCGGCACCAACGCCATCATGGATCTCGCCCAGGATGCCGCCAAAGCCGCGCAATTGCTCGGCCAGCCGATGCGGCCATTCCGCCTCCGGCATCCGAGGATTGCCGGGCGCGTGCTGCAGCAGGAACAGATACATCTCCTCGCGCGACACCGGCACCACGCCGGCTTTGACAGGACCACCGACAAAAACCCGGGCACGGTCGATCTCGGCGGGCCGGCGCAACACGGCGCGCCAGCAGCCCTGCCCGGTGAATTGCGGCTGCGGCGCCTCGGGAAATATCAGTTCACGCAGCCGCGAATGAATGCCGTCGGCGCCCACCACAAGGTCGTAGTCGCCGAACGAGCCATCGGTGAATTCGACCGCAACGGTGTCATTGACCTGGTTAAGCGCCGCGACGCTGACGCCGAGGCGCACGTTGGCGCCTGCGTCGCGCGTCGCCTTCGACAGGATGTTGTGCAGCACCGGCCGCAGGATGCCGCCGCTGTTCGGGATACGCGGGCCGAGCGGCCGGCCCTCGACCCGCGATGCCATGACGACATTGCCATTGGCGTCGCAGACCAGGGTGCCCTCGCTACCATGGCCTTCGGCCAGAAAGCGATCGAGCAGTCCGAGTTGGTCGATAGCCCGCAGCGTCGGGCCGGTGATCGTGATGCCGGCGCCATAGACCCGCCAATCCGGATCAAGCTCGGCGATTTCGACTTCGAGCCCGGCGCGGCCGAGCAGTATCGCAAGCGACATGCCGCCAACGCCGCCGCCGACAATCAGGACACGCTTAACCCGAGTCATGGATGCGGTGGCTCAGCGGCCCCACCGCTCTTGCCACAGCCGCTCGCCGATTGTGCAGGAGATCCGCGGTTTTGCGGCAGAGGCTTTCATCACCCGCGCCGGCGGCGTCAGTCCGGCGATCTCGAGAATGAGCTTGGTGCGGATCGCCTCCTTGAACTGATGGCGCTCCTTGATCGGAATGACAAACGCGCCGGGCCCGCCGATCACGCAGTCCTCGAAGTAGACGTCGAGCTGATCGATATCCATCATGCTCATGGTCGGCCGCTTCAGCATGATCGGCAGCCCGTTGATGGTGATGCCCTTGGCGACGACCTCGTCGCGGACCATCGCGACCGGCGGCCCGTTGTTATTGACGCCGTCACCCGACACGTCGATCACCCGGCGGATGCCGCGAAAACCGCTGCCTTGGAACAGCGGCTCGGCGAACAGCAGCGCACCGGAGATCGAGGTGCGCGACGCCCGGGTGTACTTCGCCCGCGCGATGTCGGCCGCGAAGCCGTCGGCCGATTCCGGGCCGTCGATCACGCGCCACGGCACGATGATCTCGCGGTGGTGCATGCCGGCCCATTCGAAATAGGTCATCGCGACCTTGGCATGCATGCCCTGGCGCAGCGCCTGGAGGAATTCGTGCGACGTGATCGCCGCAATATAGCCATCGCGCTGCAACTGCTGCTCATCCGGATCCATCGAATAGGAAACATCGACCGCCAGCACCAACTCGACATCGACGTTGGTGGCGTCCGTCGGCGTACGCTGCGCCAGCAACCCCGACAGGCCGGGCGCCGCGATGCCGCCGCGCAGCCCGATCAGAGCCGCGGCAAGGAGCGCCACGACGCCAACGAGGATCGCAACACGATGACGCATGCGAATCTCCCGGATGATGCGACGACCGATGCTGCCACGGGCCGGAACGCCGGGAAAGTGCCGAAAGGCCTAGCCGTCGTGCGGCTCGGTTCCAGTGATCTCGATGCCGAAGCCGGCCAAACCGACATAGGTGAAGCGGGCCGTGGTGAGCAGCCGGATCGACGAGATGCCGAGATCCTTCAGGATCTGCGCGCCCAACCCGACCTCGCGCCATTGCTTGGTGCGTGCCGCCTCCGAGCCGGCGTCGCCGCTCGGCAGCGTGTGGGTCGGCACCCCAGCCGCGCCGTCACGCAAAAACACGATGACGCCCCGGCCGGTTTCCTTGAAACGCTGTAGCGTGGAGTGCACCGGATTGGCGCCGCCGAACACGTCGCGGATGATGTCCGGGCGATGCAGCCGAGCCAGGATATCGCGGCCATCGCCGATGCGGCCGTGGACGAAGGCCATGTGCTGCACGTTGTCGAACGGCGTCACATAGGCGTAGCCGGCGAGCGTGCCGATCTCGCTTTTGACCGGGAATTCGCCGACCCGCTTGACCAGTTTGTCGCGGGCCTGTCGATAGGAAATCAGGTCGGCGATCGAGACGCGCTTGAGCTTGTGGCGGTCCGCGAAGGCCGCGACCGCAGGGCCCCGCATCACGGTACCATCGTCGTTCATCAATTCGGACAGCACCCCGACCGGCGCGAGACCGGCAAGCCGGCAAAGGTCGATGCAGGCCTCGGTATGGCCGGAGCGCATCAGCACCCCGCCCTCCTTGGCGACCAGCGGAAAGACGTGGCCGGGGCGCACGAAATCAGAGGCACCGCTGTTGCTGTTGGCGAGCGCGCGCACCGTGTTGGTCCGCTCCTCGGCCGAAATGCCGGTGGTCAGGCCGTGACGCACGTCGACCGAAACCGTGAACGCGGTGCCGAGTGGTGCGTCGTTCGCAGCCACCATGGGATCGAGATGGAGCCGCCGCGCCTCTTCGGCCGACAGCGGCGCGCAGACGATCCCGGAGGTGTGACGGATGATGAAGGCCATCTTCTCGGGAGTGCACAGCGACGCCGCGACGAACAGGTCGCCTTCGTTCTCGCGGTCGTCATCGTCTGAGACCACCACGATCTCACCCCGCGCAAAGGCGGCGATCACATCCTCGACACGCTGATGGATTTCTAACACTTACACCAACCTCAGGGTTTCTTGAGTGGCCAGGTCGGTCCGGCGCCGACCTGCCCTCGATGACGCAGATAATGGTCCGCGATCACGCAGGCCACCATGGCCTCGCCGATCGGCACCGCGCGGATACCGACACAGGGATCATGACGACCTTTGGTCGCGACCTCGGCTTCGTTGCCATAACGGTCCACGGTCCGGCGCGGGGTCAGAATCGACGAGGTCGGCTTGACGGCGAAGCGCAGCACGATCGGTTGTCCGGTCGAGATGCCGCCCAAAATGCCGCCGGCGTTGTTGGAGAGAAAACGCGGTCTGCCGTCATTGCCCATCCGCATCTCGTCGGCATTGTCCTCTCCCGAGAGTGTCGCCGCCGCGAAGCCAGCGCCGATCTCGACGCCTTTGACGGCGTTGATGCCCATGATCGCGCCCGCAAGATCGCCGTCGAGCTTGCTGTAGACCGGCGCGCCGAGCCCCGCTGGCACGCCGTCAGCCATCACCTCGATGACGGCGCCGACCGAGGAGCCATTTTTTCGCACTCCGTCGAGATGGTTGGCGAATTCGGCGGCTGCGGCCTTGTCCGGGCAGAAGAACGGATTGTTGTCGACCTCGGCCCAGTCCCAGCGCGCACGATCGATCTTGAGCGAGCCGAGTTGGATCAGCGCACCGCGCACCGAAAGCCCGGGCACGATCTTGCGCGCGATCGCGCCGGCCGCGACCCGCATCGCGGTCTCCCGCGCCGAAGCGCGGCCGCCGCCGCGATAATCGTGAAAGCCGTATTTGACGTCATAGGTGTAGCCGGCATGGCCCGGCCGGTAGATGTCCTTGATCGCGGAGTAGTCCTTGGAGCGCTGATCGACGTTGTCGATCAGCAGCGCGATCGGCGTGCCGGTGGTGAACTGCGCGCCGCTCGCCTCCTCGGTGAACACACCCGAGATGATCCTGACGGTGTCCGGCTCCTGCCGCTGCGTGGTGAAACGCGATTGTCCGGGGCGGCGCCGATCGAGAAAGGGCTGGATGTCGGCCTCGGTCAGCGGAATGTGCGGTGGGCAACCGTCGACCACGCAGCCGATCGCCGGCCCATGGCTCTCGCCAAAGGTCGTGACCCGGAACATGTGGCCGAAGGTATTGAACGACATAGCAGTTCTACTCGCGTGGTGTGTTAGCCCGCGCCAATTCCGCGGTCAAAATACACCGTCGCCGGATGAACGTTCGTTCAATCCGATGAACGCCGGTTAATGGGAACCTGAATAGCCGTTAAGCTACGGAAATATCAGTGTTTTTTCCATTTCTACAATTGCACGTCAAGTCGCGCCGTGCCATGCTCGATCACGGTCAGGGGGCGAAACGACCCAAGGGCGTCAGTCCGCAGATCGCAAGTCAAACCCTGCCGCACGTGCAAACTCTATCGAAAGGATCGTGTCATGGCTGCCAAGAAGAAGCCCGCGAAGAAGAAAAAGGCTGAACCGAAGAAGTAACCCGATCAGGGCCGGCGCTTCGTATCGGACGCCGGTCCATCTGGTACTTTCGCGAAGCGCCCACGCGGTGTTTCGCTCAAGCGGCTGGATCTCGGTCCAGCCGCTTCGCATTTGGCGGTGACCGGCGCGGAGACCCGGGCGCGCTACTCGTGGCGCGCCATGCCGGCTTCGGTGAAAACGTAGATCACGCCCTGGCCGATCTCTCCGGTCGATCCGGTCTGGTTCGGCAACGCCCCGAGTTCATCCATCAGCGCGCGGCAGACGCCGCCATGGGCTGCGACCACAGTGTCGCGCTCGATCGTGTCGTACCATTGTCGCACCCGGGCGGCGAGCTGGCGGTAGCTCTCGCCGCCCGGCACCACGTAACCGAGCCGGTCGAGCTCGCGGGCCGCAAGCGATTCCGCTTCGCGCAGCTTCAGCTCCTCGAACGTGTAGCCTTCCCAGCGGCCGAAGGACATTTCCATCAATCGCGGATCGGTGCGGTACCCCGCCGGCTCGAGATCGAGCCCGCGACGGATCAGTTCCATGGTCTCGCGCGCCCGGCCCAGCGGACTGGAGACATAGTCCAGCTGTCCGAACTGGTGCCCGTCGCGTTTCAGCAAATCCCGCAGGATACCGGCGCAGCGGCTCGACTGCGTGCGGCCGAGATCGTTGAGCGGAATGTCGAGCTGGCCCTGCAGGCGGCGCTCGGCATTCCAGGCGGTCTGGCCGTGGCGCGCGAAATAAAGGACCGGCCTCGCCATGTCATGCCGCCGCGAACCGCGGCATCAGTCCTTGTCAATGGCGACGTCGGGCGCGTCGGGGTGCTTGATGCCGACGATATGATAGCCAGCGTCGACATGATGGATTTCGCCGGTCACGCTGCGTGACATGTCTGAGAGCAGATAGACCGCGGCGTCGCCGACCTCATCGGACGAGATATTGCGGCGAAGCGGCGTGTTGAATTCGTTCCATTTCAGGATATAGCGAAAGTCGCCGATGCCCGCGGCCGCCAGGGTCTTGATCGGCCCGGCCGAGATGGCGTTAACGCGGATATTCTTGGTGCCGAGATCGGCCGCGAGATAGCGCACCGACGCTTCCAGGCCGGCCTTGGCGACGCCCATCACGTTGTAATGAGGCATCCATTTCTCGGCGCCGTAATAGGTCAGCGTCAGCAGCGAGCCGCCGCGCGGCATCAGCTTCTCGGCACGCTGTGCGATCGCGGTGAACGAGTAGCAGGAGATCAGCATCGTGGTGGTGAAGTTGTCGGCCGTGATGTCGACATAGCGGCCGTCGAGCTGATCCTTGTCGGAGAACGCGATGCAGTGGACCACGAAATCGAGCGAGCCCCAAGCAGTCTTGGCGGCCGCGAACACCGCATCGATGGTGGCCGGCTCGCTGACATCGCAATGCCCGAGCACCAGCGCGTCAACCTCCTCGGCCAGCGGCTCGACCCGCTTGCGCAACGCATCGCCCTGGTAGGTCAGCGCGACATCGGCGCCGTGCGCGCGGCAGGCTTTGGCGATCCCCCAGGCGATCGACCTGTTGTTGGCGACACCCATGATCAGGCCGCGCTTGCCGCGCATAAGTCCCGAAGCTTCGGCCATGACGCTCCTCGACTGCCGGGTATCGCCCGGAAAACCTCCTATGGCATAGGGTTTTCGGCCCATCAAGGATAGGCCCCACCGGCTGGGCAGGCGGCGCCCGAAGCCACGCTGCCGCGCTTGGCAGCCGGTTGCCGCGCCGGGAATATGCGATAAACGAATGGTGTTGGTCGTACCGATGGCGGACGCAGCAGCACTGCGGACGCCAACCATCGATTGGAGAAGCCTGCGTGAGCTCGTTTCGACAAGGCGTTGAGACGGCAATTCCGGCGCTGCGCCGCTATGCGCGCGCGCTGACGCGCGACGCCGAGACTGCGGACGATCTGGTGCAGGACACGCTGTTGCGCGCGCTGCGCTCCGAGCACCTGTTTCACGGCGGCGATGTGCGGAGCTGGCTCTACACCATTCTCACCAATCTCAACCGCAACCGGCTGCGCTCGCTGGCGCGGCGTCCGACGCTGACGCCGATCGAGGATGATGACGCACCGGATGCGGCAGGCCCCGAGGCCGGTGGCCGTGATATTGAGCGCGCGCTGGCGCTCCTGGTCGAAGAACAACGCACCGCCCTCCTGCTCGTCGTGCTTGAGGGCCTGACCTATCGCGAGGTCGCCGAGGTGCAAGGCGTGCCGATCGGAACGGTGATGTCGCGTCTGGCGCGTGCCCGTATGCAGATCAAAACATACCTCGATGGCGAGCGCCCGGCGCTGCGCCGCATCAAATAAGAACAGGTGATACGATGATTGACCGCAACTCACCCGTGACCGAAGACGAGCTTCACGTCTATGTCGATGGCGAGCTTGCTGCCGACCGCCGCGAAGCCGTAGAGATCTGGCTCTCGACCCATCCCGAGGACGCTGCACGCGTCGCGGCGTGGCGCACACATGCCGAAGCGATCCGCACGCGCTACGGCGGCGTGATCAACGAGCCGGTGCCGGCCCGGCTCGCGCTCGATCGCATCACCCGCAACCGCCGTTCATGGGCCGCCGTGGCGGCCGCCGCAGTCGTCGCAGCCTTTATAGCCGGCGGTGCGGCAGGCTGGTTTGCGCATGGCGCATCGGCAGCGGCGCCGAGTGAACTTGAGGTGTTTTCCAACGAAGCCATCAGCGCACACCGGCTCTATATCGGCGAGGTCCGCCATCCGATCGAGGCGCGTGCCGAGGAGGCGCACCTGTTTCCATGGCTGTCACGGCGTGTCGGTACCACGCTGCGTCCGCTCGATCTGTCACAATTCGATCTCAAACTGCTCGGCGGCCGTCTGATGCCCGGCGTCAACGCGCCTGCGGCGCTGTTCATGTACGAGAGCAGCAGCGGCGAGCGGGTGACGATCTATGTGTCGCGCACCAACGAGCCGCGAACCTCGTTTCGCTACAAGGCCAGCGAAAAGTTCGGCGCGTTGCGCTGGAGCGAGGCGGGCTATGGCTGGGTCATCAGCGGCCCGGACGACAAACCGCGGCTCAGGGCGATCGCCGACAAGATGTACGAACAGCTCGATATGCGCACGCCGCTGCCGCCCCCGCCGCTGCCGGCACGCAGCTGATCAGCTGATATCGCGCCGGGGATCGTAAGGCTTGCCGTCGCGCCATTTGCGCATCAGCTCCTCGAGCTCGGAATCGCCGCCCTCCGGCAGCGCGATGCGCACCGTCGCGTAAAGGTCGCCAGCACCGTCGCGCGACGGCATCCCTTTGCCCTTGATGCGGAAGGTGCGGCCGCTCGACGTGCTCGGCGGAATCGCGAGCTCGACCGCACCGTCGAGGGTCGGCACCCGGACCTTGGCGCCCAGCACGGCTTCATAGAGCGTCACCGGCAAATCCATCCGCAGGTCGGCGCCGTCGCGCTTGAAGGTGGGGTGCGGCGCGATCGTCACCGTGATCAGTGCATCGCCCGCGCCGCCAGGACCGACGAGGCCCTGGCCTTTGAGGCGAATGGTCTGACCGTCGGCGAGCCCGGGCGGAATCCGTGCTTCGATTTCCTTGCCGGTCGGC
>Ga0111538_10011803_pt1 | contig 11555 bp, 9 predicted proteins | sample SoiMethybrSBSTD1_FD_79669 | JGI IMG/M metagenome (GOLD analysis project Ga0111538, IMG submission 79669) | Bulk soil microbial communities from a Populus tree surrounding site in Tennessee, USA - Soil MetaG P. TD hybrid SBSTD1 (version 2)... | ecosystem: Environmental > Terrestrial > Soil > Tree...
ACCGCGGAAAGGAGGTGGTCCGAGAGTGGAGATTTCCAGTACGGGCAGTGGAGGTACCAGCGGGTAAGGGCGTGTCCCCGGGACCTACGGGGAATCGCCATAGCCAGCGTAGGGGGCAACGCGACTCGCGCCGCCGGGTTTGACCGGCCGGAAGCGCCCTTACCGAATCCAACGCTGGTATCCGGATCGGGGCCGCCTTCTTGGCGGCCCCTTTCTTTTTTTTGAAAGCATCGGCCCGTGGCCGGTGCGCTGATCGAGCTCGAGCCGAGCATCCTCGAGGACGCATCGCTCGCCGACGGGGGAGCGGACCGGATCGGCTGGGCCCGGGCCAACATGCCCGTCCTCGCCGGGCTACGGGCCGAGTTCCGGCGAGACCGGCCGCTCGAAGGGCGGCGGATCGGCATGTGCCTGCACGTCGAGTCCAAGACGGCCGTTCTCGTCGAGGTGCTACGCGCCGGAGGGGCGGAGCTCGTCGCAACCGGCAGTCCCGCGACCACCGACGACGGGGTCGCGGCCGCGCTCGCGCGGGACCCCGGGATTCTCGTGTACGGCCGGCGCGCCGACACGATCGACGACCACTACGGCCACGTCGAGCGGGTGCTGGCCTCCGACCCCGACCTCCTGCTCGACAACGGCGCCGACCTGATCTCGGGGACGATCGAGCGAGCGAAGACCCGTGTCTTCGCGGCGACCGAGGAGACCACCTCCGGCGCGAACCGGCTCCGCGAAGAGCTGGCCGGACGAATCCCCTTCCCCGTCGTCGTGATCAACGACAGCCCGGTGAAGCAGCTGTTCGAGAACCAGTACGGGATCGGGCCCGCCGTCCTGGACGGGTTCCTGCGCGCCACCAACTGCCTCGTCGCCGCGACGACGTTCGCGGTCGTCGGCTACGGCTCGTGCGGCCGGAGCCTGTGCCGGACGCTGCGCGCGCTCGGCGCAACGGTCATCTCCGTCGAGCACAACCCGATCCGCGCGCTGGAAGCGGCATACGACGGCATGCTCGTCCTGGACCTCCCTCGTGCGCTCGAGCGCGCGACGGTCGTCGTCACCGTGACCGGCAGGCCCGGCGTACTCGAGCGCGACGAGCTCCTCCAGCTTCGCGATGGCGCGATGCTCGCGAACGTCGGCCACTTCGCGACCGAGATCGACGTGCCCGCGCTGGAGGAAATGGCCGAGCAGCGGCGCAGCCTGAATCCGCAGGTCGTCGAGTACCGCCTACCGAACGGCCGCGCGGTGAGGCTGCTCGCGCGCGGCGAGATGCTCAACCTGAGCGCCGCAACCGGCCACCAGATCCAGATCATGGACCTCGGTTTCGCCCTACAGGCGCACTCCCTCCGCGCGCTCTGCCGCGACCCGACGGCCTTCGAGGCGGGACCGCAATCCGTTCCCGAGGCGATCAACCGGCAGATAGCGGAGGAGGCGCTGCAGAGCCTGCCGACCGTCGAGCGCGGCTGATGCCCGTTCCCTCGCAGGCCAGGGTGAGCCTTCTGCGCTGGCTGCGGCGGCAGCTGGCACAGCCGACCCCGGTGCGCGAGCACCTGGAGGCCGCAGTCGCGAACGACGACCCCGCCGAGGCGCGCCGGCTGCTCCAGTCGTTCGCGTTCTCCAAGGAGCAGCGCTATCACGTCGAGGGCCTGCTCGACGCCTGGGAGCGGGAGCGCGGCGGCAGCTAGACGGAGCGGCGGATCTGATCGTCGACCGCGAGCAACGGCAGACCGAAGGTGTGCACCGCGGCGTCGTCGGCGACGACGTTGTCCGCGGCCTCGAGCATCGTCAGCTGGTCGCGTGTCACCGGCGGCCTGGGCAGGCGCTCGGCGACGGCGGCCGCCGGCCGGATCAGCCCGATCGGGATGTGAACCGTCGGGCGGCGCTTGTCGAGCGTCCGCCGGATCCGGTCGAAGAGGTCGTTCCACGTGATGACGTCCGGCCCGCCGAGCTCGAACGTGCGGTTGAGCGCCTCGGGCTCGTGGACTCCGCGGGCGAAGTAGGCGGCCACGTCCTCTCCCCAGATCGGCTGAAGCCGCCGGGTTCCGTCTCCGACGATCGGTGTCACCGGCGACCAGCGGACCTGGCGGATGAACATCGGCAGGACCCCTCCGTCGGGACCGAATACGAAGCTCGGGCGGAAGATCACGTGGTCGAGGGTCGACGCCTTCACGGTCTCCTCCATGTCCCATTTCGCGCCGTAGTAGGGAACGAGGCCTTTCGACTGCTCCGTCGTCCCGAGCGCGCTCATCAGTACGAAGCGCGAAACGCCGGCGTCCTCGGCGGCGGCGACCAGATCGCGGGTGCCCTGCTTCATGATCCGCTCGAACCGCTCCGGCTTTCCGGCGATGATCGCGACCAGGTGAACGACTGTCTCGCAGCCGTCGACGGCACGGCGCAGGCTCGCTGGATCGGTCATGTCGCCCTCGGCGAGCTCACAGCCCCAGGCCCTGAGCGTGCCCGCCTTCTCGGGCCGTCGGACGAGACACCGGACCTCGCGCTCCTCGGCCCGAAGCTCGTGCACGATCTTCCGGCCGACGAACCCGGCCCCGCCGGTGACGAGGATCATGCGCGCTTGGCCTCGGCTTCGAAGTTCTTCCAGTAGCGGCTCGGGGTCGGGCCCTGCTGGCCCTGGTACTTCGAGCCGAGCCCGGTGGCGCCGTACGGCGACTCCGCCGGCTCGCTGAGCTGCACGAAGGAGAGCTGGCCGATCTTCATTCCGTAGTAGATCGTGATCGGGAGGTTGGCCACGTTCGAGAGCTCGAGCGTGACGTGGCCGTCCCAGCCCGGGTCGATGAAGCCTGCGGTCGAGTGGATGAGGAGGCCGAGTCGCCCGAGCGAGCTCTTTCCCTCCAGCCTCGCGACGAGATCGTCCGGGAGGCGGACCCGCTCGAGCGTCGAGCCGAGCACGAACTCGCCGGGGTGGAGGATGAACGGCTCGTCGTCGATCTCGACCAGCTCGGTCAGGTCCTCCTGCTCCCGCTTGACGTCGATGTGCGGATAGCGGTTGTTGCGGAACACACGGAAGTACCGGTCCACGCGGACGTCGACGCTCGACGGCTGGAGCAGCGCTTCGTCGTAGGGCTCGATCTCGATTCGGCCCTCCTCCAGGAGGCGGCGGATCGTCCGGTCGGCGAGGACCATGGACCCGATCGTATCCCTGGATCAGCCGGGCGGAAGCAGCACGCCCGTCCGGCTGATCCGGACGGCGCGGCGGCCGAAGTCCTCGCGCGAGCGCTCGCGGACGAAGCCGTGGGTCGCCTCGGCCGGGTCGCGCTCGGGCACGCCGCAGCCGACGAGGTGGATCGGCACGAGGTCTCCGCCGACCCAGGAGCCGTCGGAGCGGAGCGTTACGTGAAGGACTCCGCTCAGGGAAAGGTCGCCTCCGGTCGAGAGGGTGTGGCAGCCCTCGAAGTTGCCCAGGCTGTAGGCGACCAGGCGGTGGCGGTACCACTCGATGCCGCGGAGGACGTGCGGGCCGCTGCCGACGACGAGGTCGGCCCCGGCGCGGATCACCGCGTGGGCGAAGTCCTCGGAGTCGCCCCGGTTCTCGCCGAGGAAAAACTCGGTGCCGGCACGGACGTGACTCGCGTCGGCGCCCTCGGCACCGGCGTGGATCATCACGACGACGAGGTCGGCCATCCCGGCGGCGCGACTGACGATCGCGCGTGCGGCGGCAACGTTCGTCAGGCTCTGGGCCCATGGGTACGGGGCGAACCCGATCAGCGCGACCTTCGTGCTCCCGATCCGCACGACGCTGATCTCACCGGGGCGGCCCATGTGGTGCAGGCCGACGCGGTCGAGCGTCGCCAGCGTGTCGGCCTGGCCGACCGGCCCGTAGTCGTAGGCGTGGTTGTTCGCGGTGTTGAGGACCGTGAAGCCGGCCCGTTTGAGCAGTGAGCCATAGGACGGCGGTGCGCGGAAGGCGAAGCAGCTCGAGCTTCCCGATCCGCACTTCGAGGAGCCGCGCTCGGTGAGGGTTCCCTCGAGGTTGCCGAGCACGACGTCGCCGCGCAGGTACGGCCCGACCGAGGCGAAGTAGCTCGCTCCGCCGTCCTCCGACGGCACCATCGCGATGTCGCCCACGACGGCGAAGCTGATCTTCCGCAGCGGCTTGGCCTGGGCCTTCTCCCGCGCGGGGGCCGCGGCCTTCGAATGCGCAAGTAACACCGTGTTACTTTCTCGGCCCGCCCGCCCTCGCTCCGCCCAGTTCACGGCGGCGACGATCGCGCCCGCGAGAAGCAGCACGGGAAGAGCGAAGAGGCGCCGATTCATCGCCGTAGGGTACGCGGCCGGCGAGACTGTTCCTGCGCCGAGCGGCAAGTAACACAGTGTTACAAGGGCAACGCGCGCGCAGGGCTGCAACCCCGTTATTCAGCTATACAGCGCCGCCGGGCCGTCCGATATCGTGGGTGCATGGCAACGACCAAGGCGATCGAGCTGCGCACGGCGATTCCGGGGCCCCGCTCCAGGGAGATTCTCGAGCGGAAGGAACGGGTCGTGGCGGGTCCGCTCTCGATCTACGTCCCGGTCGTGATCGCCGAGGGGCGCGGCGCGACGATCACCGACGTCGACGGGAACACGCTGATCGACTTCACCGGCGGCGTGGGGTGCCTCAACGTCGGCCACGCGCATCCTCAGGTGGTCGCTGCGGCGCGCGACCAGCTCGAGCGCTTCACGCACACCGACTTCACGATCGTTCCCTACGAGCTCTACGTCACGCTGGCCGAGCGTCTCGTCGAGCGCGCGCCGATCTCGGGGCCGGCCAAGGCAGCCTTCTTCAATGCGGGCACCGAGGCGGTCGAGAACGCGATCAAGTTCGCCCGCGCGTACACCGGCCGCCCGGCCGTCATCGCATTCGAGGGCGGATTCCACGGGCGGACGCTGCTGTCGCTCTCGCTCACCTCGAAGACCCATCCGTACAAGGCCGGCCTCGGGCCGTTCGCCCCCGAGGTCTACCGGCTGCCCTTCGCGCAGGACTACCGCGGGCCTGACGCGGCCACCGCGCTCGACGCGCTCGAGCGCGCGCTCATCACCCAGGTCGCCGCCGAGAGCGTGGCGGCGATCGTGATCGAGCCGGTCCAGGGTGAGGGAGGTTTCGTCGTCGCGCCGCAGGAGTTCCTCGAGGGCGTCCGTCGAATCTGCGACGAGCACGGCATCGTCCTCGTCGTCGACGAGGTACAGACCGGGTTCTGCCGCACCGGGACGTTCTTCGCGATCGAGCAGTACGACGTGGAGCCCGACCTGATCACCGTCGCGAAGTCGATTGCCTCGGGGCTCCCGCTGTCCGGCGTGATCGGCCGCGCGCCGATCATGGACGCGCCGGGAGACTCGGCGATCGGCGGGACGTACGTGGGCAATCCGGTCGCCCAGGCCGCCGCGCTGGCGGTTCTCGACGTGATCGAGGAGGAGGGGCTGGGCGAGCGCGCAGGCGTCGTGGGCGACACGATCCGCGCCCGGATGCTGGCGTGGCAGGACCGTTTTCCGGAGATCGGCGACGTCCGCGGGCTCGGCGCCATGCTCGCGATCGAGCTCGTTCGCGATCCTGCGACGAAGGATCCCGCTCCGGAGCTCGCGACGCGCATCGTCGAAAACGCCGCGGAGAACGGTCTGCTCCTGCTCAAGTCGGGGATCTACTCGAACTGCATCCGCGTCCTCGTGCCGCTCGTGATTTCAGACCCGGAGCTCGACGAGGCTCTGTCCGTCTGGGAAGCGGCGATCGAAGCGGCGCTCTCGTAACGCAAGGGCGGGCAAAATCTCCTCCGTAGTGGTGGGGGAAGTCATCGACGAGCGGTACGAGCTCGAGGAGCTCGTCGGCTCGGGCGGGATGTCGAGCGTCTACCGCGCCCATGACGCGCTGCTCGAGCGCCACGTCGCGATCAAGATCCTGCACGAGCACGTCGGGCGCGACGCCGAGCAGGTGGAGCGGTTCAAGCGCGAGGCTCGCGCAGTGGCCCAGCTGAGCCATCCGAACATCGTGACGGTGATCGACCGCGGTGAGCGCCAGGGCCGCCAGTTCATCGTGTTCGAGTACGTCGAGGGCGAGAACCTCAAACAACTGGTCGTCCGGAGCGGCGCCCTGCCGGTGCGGCGCGCGCTCGAGCTCGCGATCGAGGTCGCGCGAGGCCTCGCGTACGCGCACGCCCACGGGCTCGTCCATCGCGACGTCAAGCCGCAGAACGTGCTGGTCCCGGCCGGCGGCCAGGCCAAGGTGACCGACTTCGGGATCGTCCAGAGGATCGACGTCGAAGGGCTGACCAAGAGCGGTTCCGTCATCGGGACGAGCCACTACATCGCGCCCGAGCAGGCGCAGGGCGGGACGGTCGACGAGCGGACCGACGTGTACGCGCTCGGTGCCGTGCTCTACGAGCTGCTGACCGGCGGCGTGCCCTACGACGGCGACAACTTCGTCTCGGTCGCGCTGAAGCACGTCAACGACGTCGTTCCGGGTGCGAGCGAGCAGCGGCCGGAGATCTCGCCGAGGCTCGACGCCGCCGTTCGCCGCGCGATGGCGAAGGACCCGGACGACCGGTTCGAGTCGATGGACGAATTCGAGAGCGAGCTTCGCGCCTGCCTGATGGAGCTCGGCCCCGACTTCGAGCGCGACGCCACGCTCGTCGTTCCGAGCGCGCTGCGGGCGCCACCGGCCAGATCATCGGACGTCGCGCCGACACGGCATCGCAGCCGGCGTCGCCTCGTCCTCTGGCTCGTCCTCGCCCTGGCCGCCGTCGCCGTCGCGGCCGGGGCCGTCGCGCTGATCCACTACGGCGTTCCCGACCTCGGCGGCTCGGGCGGCTCGAAGGGCGGTGCCGGTGGAACGCCTCCGCCGCCGAGCGAGCTCCATCCGGTCCATCTGCGGGCGTCCGGCACCTACGACCCGCCGCCGGGCGACGGGCACGAGAACGACGACGCCGTCCCGAACGCAACCGACGGCAACGAGTCCACCTACTGGTCGACAGAGGGCTACGACCAGGGGCTCGCGGCGATCGGCAAGAAGGGCGTCGGCCTCGTGCTTGCCGCGCCGGCCGATACCGAGGTGGCGACCGTGACGATTTCCTCTGACACGCCCGGATTCAGGGCCGAGATCGAGAAGGGGTCGTCGGCCGGCGGTCCCTTCGAGAAGGTCTCGGATTCGCAGACGGTCGGCAGCCGGACGACCTTCCAGCTGAACGACGGCACCAAGGCGCCGTATCTCGTCATCTGGATCACGAGCCTGGCCCACCCCGACCGGTTCCGGGCCCACGTCAACGAGGTGACGGCGCAGGCGCGCTGAGCCAGAATCGACCCATGACGGCTGATGAGCGGAAGCTCGCGACCGTCCTCTTCGCGGATCTGGTCGGCTCCACGGCGCTTGCGGACGGGGACGACCCCGAGCGGACGAGGGTACTGCTCGAGCGGTTCTACGACGCGCTGGCGTCGGAGATCGAGCGTGCGGGCGGGACGGTCGAGAAGTTCGCGGGCGACGCGGTGATGGCTGCTTTCGGGGTCCCCGCCGCTCACGAGGACCATGCGGAGCGTGCGCTCCACGCGGCGCTGGGCATGCGCCGGCGCCTCCGGGACGTGTTCGGCGACTCGGTCGAGGTCCGCATCGGCGTCAACAGCGGCGAAGTGGTGGTCGGACGGGCCCGTGAGGGAAGCTCCTTCGTCAGCGGTGACGCCGTCAACGTGGCGGCCCGGCTCGAGCAGGCGGCGGCGCCGAGCGAGATCCTCGCCGGCGAGCGGACCGTGTCCGTCGCGGCTGGAGCTTTCGAGTTCGGCGAGCCGGCGGTGGTCGAGGCAAGGGGAAAGCGGGGCGGCGTTCACTGTCGCCGCCTCGTGCGGGCGCTCACCCTCCAGCGGCCGAGGGGTGTCGCTGGACTGAACCGCGCCTTTGTCGGCCGCGCCAGCGAGCTACGGGCGCTCGAAGAGGTCTACGCACACGCGGTGGAGACGCGCGAGCCGCACCTGGTCTCGATCGTCGGGGACGCAGGCGTGGGGAAGACCCGGCTCGCCCGGGAGCTCTGGGAACGGCTCGCCGCGGAGGTGCCCGAGCCGATGCGCCGAACCGGCCGCTGCCTCGCCTACGGCGGCGCGATCACGTACTGGCCTCTCGGCGAGGTCCTGAAGGAGCATTTCGCGCTTCTCGATACCGACGGTCCCGAGGCCGTCCTCGAACGGCTCGCGGGCCGTGAGCTTCTCGGGCTCACACTCGGGCTCGACGTGGCAGGAGGTATGCATCCGCTCGCCGCGCGGGAACGGCTCGAGGACGCGTGGGTCGACTTCCTCCAGGACCTGGCCGCAGAGCGGCCGGTGGTCATGCTCGTCGAGGACCTGCACTGGGCCGAGGACGAGCTGCTCGACCTGCTCGAGACGCTGGCGCGGCGCGTCGCCGGGCCATTCGTCCTGATCGCGACGATGCGCCCGGAGCTGCTCGACGCGCGCCCCGGCTTCGGCGCGCATCGCAGCGAGACCCGGCTCTGGGTCGAGGCGCTCTCCACGGACGAGACCGAGACGATGCTGCGCGAGCTCCTCGGGGAAGAGCTGCCGGAGTCGTTGCGGCGAGTCGTGGTCGGGCGAGCCGACGGCAACCCGTTCTTCGTCGAAGAGCTCGTGGGAACGCTGGTCGACAACGGCGTCCTGACGCGCGCGGAAGGCGCCTGGACAGCGGGCTCCGCTGAACGAGCCCTGTCCGTGCCCGACACCGTCCAGGCGGTCGTCGCGGCGCGGATCGACCTCCTCGGTCCGGCCGAGAAAGCTGCCCTCCAGGCGGCCTCCGTGATCGGCCGGGTGTTCTGGAGCGGGCCGGTGTACGCCCTCCTCGAGGGCGTCGAGCCGGATCTCGCGATTCTCGAGGAACGCGACTTCGTGCGGCGGCGGCCTTCCTCCTCGTTCGCGGGCGAGCGGGAGTACGCGATCAAGCACGCTCTGACGAGGGAGATCGCGTACGCCGGGCTGCCGAAGGCGCGCCGCGCCCAGGCCCATGCCGGCTTCGCCGCGTGGCTCGAGCGGACGGGGGCGCCCCGGGACGAGCTCGCCTCGATGCTCGCCTACCACTACGCCGAGGCCGTCCGGCTCGAGGACGTCGACCTCGCCTGGTCCGGACAGGAGACTCGCCTGGCGGAGCTCCGTGCATCGGCGCTCGAGTGGCTCTGCCGGGCCGCCGACGGCGCGATGTCGCGCTACGAGATCGACGACTCGCTTCGGCTGCTCCAGCAGGCGCTCGAGCTTGCGCCGGAGGGTCCTCCGCGCGCAGGCGTCTGGCGGCGGATCGCGCGTGCGAACGCGCTCAGGTACGCCGGCGAGGAGTTCTGGACCGCGACGCAGAACGCGATTGCCGAGACACCCGATCCGGCTGCGCGGGCCGAGCTCTACGCCGACCTCGCCTACGAGACCTCGATGCGCTCGGGCATCTGGCGGACGATGCCCGCGAAGACGGTCGTCGAGGACTGGGTCGAGCGTGTGCTCTCCCAGGACGGTGTATCAGCCGCGGCCCGCGCCAAGGCGCTCATCGCGCGGGCGCGCTGGGATCCCGTCGCCGGCGCCGGGGCGGCGATCGAGGCGAGCGCGATCGCCGAGCGCCTGGGCAGCGCCGAGCTCCGCTCGTCGGCCTGGGACGCGCGGGGGATCGTGGCGTTCGTAGCTGGTGAGTACGACCTCGGACGCGCCTTCGCGGAGCGGCGCTTCGACCTCCTCGACGCGATCAGCGACCCGGACATTCGCGCCGACATCCACTCGGCGCCGATCACAGGCTGCATCTGGAGCGGCCGTTTCAACGAGGCGCGCCGACTGGCCAGAAGGCACGACGAGATCGCGTCCCGGCTGACGCCGCATCACCGCGTTCACGGGGTGTCGATCGAGCTCGAGGTCGAGGAGCTTCTCGGCCGCTGGGACGAGGTCTCGGGGCTCCAGGCGCGCGCCGAGGAGCGTGTGGAGGAAAACGTGTCGACGCCGTGCGTTCGGAATGCGCGCGCCCTCCTCGTCTGCGCGCTCGCCAACGAGCATCTCGGGCAGGCCGGGCAGGCGCGCCGGCTCGAGGAGCGGGCGCAGGATCTCTGGATGGAGGGCTACGGGATGACGCTCGACAGCCCGCTCATGTACCTCGCGCTCGCGCGAGGCGAGCTCGGGACGGTCGAAGAGCTTCTGGCGAAGCCGGACACCGCGCACGGGTGGCACCGGGGCTGGTTCGTGTTCCGCAACGTGGCGACGAGGCTCGACTGCCTCGCGGCGATCGGCGACCGGGCGCGGGTCGAGAGCGAGGCCGCGCCGCATCTCCGGCGATCGAGCTACGTGCAGCCGTTCGCCCAGCGCGCGCTCGGAGTCGCGCGCGACGACGAGTCGCTCGTCCGCGCCGCCGCCGCCTCGTTCGAGGCCTTCGGCCTCGAGTGGCATGCGGAGAAGACGCTAGAACTTCTTGGCTGATCGCCTGGAGTGGCGCTCGAGCGCGAGCTCGACGAGGCGATCGAGGAGCTCCGGATAGGGGATGCCCGATGCCTCGAAGAGCGCCGCGTACACGCTGGTCGCAGTGAATCCGGGGATCGTGTTCAGCTCGTTGATCAACACCTCGCCGTCGTCGCGGACGAAGCAGTCGACGCGGGCCATCCCCTCGCAGCCTGTCGCGACGAAGGCCTGGATCGCGAGCTGCTGGATGCGCTCGGTCTGCTCGGGAGTGATCCGGGCCGGGACGACGAGGTCCATCTCGCCCTCGTCGTACTTGGCCGAGTAGTCGTACCACTCACGGCTCGTGACAACGATCTCGCCGACCAGTGAGGCGGCCGGCTCCAGGTTGCCGAGAACCCCGACCTCGACCTCGATCCCGGAGACGAACTCCTCGACGAGCACCTTCTCGTCGTGCTCGAACGCGAGGTCGACCGCTGCCCGAAGCTCGCCGTCGTCGTGCGCCTTCGAGATTCCGACCGACGAGCCCAGCCGGGCCGGCTTGACGAACACGGGGAAGCCGAACGGGTTCCGGATCTCGTCGCCCTCGCGGAGCGTGATGTTCTTCGTGACCGGGATGCCCTGGTCTCGCATGATCGCCTTGAACAGGTCCTTGTCCATGCAGACACCGGAGGCGGTGACCCCGGCGCCCACGTAGGGGACGTCGGCGAGCTCGAGCAGGCCCTGCACGGTCCCGTCCTCGCCGAACGGGCCGTGGAGGATCGGGAGGACGACGTCAACCTCGGCGAGGGTTGCCGAAATGCCGCCCTCGGCCGGGATGGGAAGGGTCTCCGCCGCGGCCGGCGGGAGCTGCCGGTGGTTCGCGCCCGCCGCGAGCTCCCAGCGCCCGTCGCGCCCGATTCCGACGGTCAACGACTCGTACCGCTCGGGGTCGAGCGCTTCGAGCACGGACCGGGCCGACGCCAGCGAGATCTCGTGCTCGCTGGACCGGCCGCCCATCAGCACGGCAACCCTGACGCGGGGCCTCACCGGATGCCGGCCGGGATCGTGGTCGTCGTCGTGGTGGTCGTGTCGGTCGGGGTCGTCTCGGTCGTCGTAGGAACCGTCTCGGTCGTGGTCGGCGTGGTCTCGGTCGTGGTCGGGGTCGTCTCCGTGGTCGTCGGCACCGTCATAGTCGTGGTCGGCGGCGGCGGCGG
>Ga0111538_10011804_pt1 | contig 11554 bp, 8 predicted proteins | sample SoiMethybrSBSTD1_FD_79669 | JGI IMG/M metagenome (GOLD analysis project Ga0111538, IMG submission 79669) | Bulk soil microbial communities from a Populus tree surrounding site in Tennessee, USA - Soil MetaG P. TD hybrid SBSTD1 (version 2)... | ecosystem: Environmental > Terrestrial > Soil > Tree...
GGGACCCTGCGTCGACAGCACGTTCAGGTTCTTGGAAAGGATCTCGGCGCGCGCGATGCGCCAGTCGTTGTCCGCCTTGGTGCGCGCGATCGCCTGCTCCGACTTCGCCGCCTCGGCGGCCGTGATCGACTGCCGGTACTGCCAGATCGACGTCGCGATCAGCCCCGCGACGCCCAGGAACAGCGTCGACAGCGCGCCGTGGTACTCCTGGATGAACTTGGCGAGCCTGCTCTTCTTGGCCGGGGGCGGGGTCGAACTTCCCGCCGCGTTGTCCTCTTCAGCGCCCACGCGCGCAATATATAGTCCTTCCCGGGAAATCGGACACCGATGAACTGGGTCGAGCTACCTGCGATCAAATGGGCGATTCCGATCCCGCTGCTGATCGCGGTCGCGCCGTTCGTCTGGTGGTTCTTCCGCAGCACCTGGCGCGAGCTGGACGCCGAGGGCCTGGCGATCCGGCGCGACCTGGCGGCGCGCAACGAGATCGACTACCGCCCGATGATCGCGCTGACGCTGGTCGCGCTGATCCTGACGTTCCAGGACTACTACGGACGTCCCGACTTCTACATGCGGCACCTTCACGCCGTCGTCGATCGCCACGTGAAGGCGAACCCTGATTCGATCTTCAACCCCGCGCGCTGGGACGAGCTGTACATGCGCGCCTGGTGGGGGCTGACGCGCGTCGCCGGCTACGCGCTGCCGCTGCTGGTGTGGCCGCTGTTCTTTCGGCGCGACCACCTCGCCGATTTCGGCCTGCGCGTGCGCGGCTTCAGCACCCACGCCTGGATCTACGCGCTGTGCGTGGTGGTGATGGTGCCGGTGCTGCTGCTGGTCGCGCGGCAGCCCGACTTCGCCGACTACTACCCGATGTACAAGCAAGCGGGGCGATCATGGCTGGACTTCGCGCTGTGGGAGACGATCTACCTCGCGCAGTTCTTCGGCCTGGAGCTGTTCTTCCGCGGCTTCTGGCTGCGCGCGATGCGCAGCTTCGGGTCGGGCGCGATCTGGTCGATGGTCGTCCCCTACTGCATGATCCACTACGGCAAGCCGTACCTGGAGGCGTCGGCGGCGATCATCGCGGGCGTCGTGCTCGGCTCGCTGGCGATGCGCACGCGCAGCATCTACGCCGGCTTCCTGGTGCACGCGACGGTCGCCGTGCTGATGGACATCCTCGCGCTCGAGCGCCGCAAGATCTTGCCGACGGCGCTGGTCCCCGGCGGCAGGGTCCACGTCGAGTTCAACCACTGGACCGCCGTCATCTGGATCGCGTGGGCGCTGGCGCTCGCGGTGCTGGCGGTGAAGGTGCGGCGGTCGCTGCCGGAGATCAGGGCGGCGTTGCGGCGACGGCCGTCGGCCTAGCAGACCCCTCACCCTAACCCTCTCCCACACTGCCGCTTCGCGGGGCGAGGGGATCGGATCTGGTCAGAAGCGGATGGCGTTGGGATCTGGCGCGCTGTCGCCGGGCGTGTCGAGGGCGGTGAGGAGGCTGGTGACGTCGCGGCGCAGGGCGCGGATCGGCAGGGTGGTCGCGGCGGCGTGCGACAGCTTGCTTGCGCCGCGGGCGAGGAGGCGCGCGGCGGGGCGCGGGCGGCCGCGCTGCAGGTGATGGAGACCGGCGGCGATCTGGATCAGGCCCTGCGCGAGCACGCGCTCGTCGCCGGCGAGGCCGCGCCAGACCTCTTCCCACAGCTCGTGCGCCGCGAAGAACTCGCCGCGGTTGAACGCCGCGCGCCCGGGAGCGAGCCGCGCGTCGAGGCCCGCTGCCGCCATTATTGCGCGATGCACATCGGGAACTGCGCGGCGAGCGGCTGGTCGGCGTTCGAGCCCTGGAGGGTGCCGCTCACGACGCCGCCGTTCACGTCGGTGACACGGATCGTGCGGCCGATCAGCGCGAAGCCGGTGACGCCCCAGGAGTTGTCGCTGGACCGGACGAGCTGGACCATCTGTCCGCCCGCGGGATCCTCCAGTTCGACCTTGGCGATGCCGTAGGCGTGGTTCTGGATCACGACTCTCGTGAAGTTCGCGTCGATGAGCCGCGCGTAGACGACGCCCTGCACGGGGCAGACGACATAGCTCCAGGTCACCGGAAACGGGAACGCGCCGTTCATGACCTCGGTGTAGGCGGGGCTGCTGAGAAGGACGCCGACGTTGCCGCCGCATAGCCCGGGGATCGCCGTACAGGAGCCGACGACGGTCGCGACGGTGGTGCGCTGCGGGTTGGTCGGGTCGATGACCCGGATGCACCGGCCGCACGCGGCGCTCTGCGCGTACTCGAGGTCGCGCAGGAAGGCGTAGTGTGATCCGTTGACCGCCGCGTACTTCACGACGGCCCCGATCATGGTGGTGTAGCCGCATTCGGTGATGTTCCCGAGCACGCTGGCGGGAGCCTCCGAGGCGGCGGTTTGAGCGATGGCGTCCGCGGGCATGCAGCGTGGTGCGCCGCCCCCTCCACCGGTGCCGCCGCCGCTGCCGCCCCGGCCTGCGGTTCCCGTGCCGCCGGTGGCGCCGCGACCGGCCGTTCCGGTGCCACCAGTTCCACCGGCGCCGCCGGTTCCGCCCCGTCCCGCCGCGCCGCCCGTTCCCGCGGCGCCGCCACCGCGACCGCCGCCGCCGGTGCCGCCGCCGCCGGTGCCGCCCCGTCCGGCTGCGCCGGTGACACCGCCGCTTCCGGACACGCCGCCGGTGCCGCCCGCGCCGGCGGTGCCCGTCGTGCCGCCTCTCCCCGCGCCGCCACCGCCGGAGACGCCGCCGCTCCCGGCCGCTCCGCCGCCGGCGGTGGATCCGCCGCCGCCCGCGATGCCCGCGGTGCCCGCGCTACCGGCGCTGCCGCCACCGCCGCCGTTGCCGCCGCCCGCGCCACCGTTGCCACCGTTGCCGCCGGTGCCGCCCGAGCCGAGGACCAGCGTCACGCGCACCGGATGCTTCGTCAGTAGCGTGCCCATCGCGATCGCGTTTGCCGTCACCGCGGCGCCCTGGTACATGCCGACGGCGGTGACGACGACGTCGCTACCGCCCTTGTCGTCGTCGAACAGCAGGCGCAGGACGTCGCCGGTGTGCAGTCGCGTCGGCTGGTGCGGGAGCAGATGCATCGCAAGCGTGACGGGCTGACCTTCGAGCGTGACGGAACGGATGTCGATCTGATCGACGGTCGCGCGCGGATCGACGACCAGATCCAGGGCGGTCGCGTCGTCGGACTCGCCGCAGCTTGCGATGACCGCGGGCAGCGCTGCCAGCAGGAGCAGCAGGAGCAGCGGACCCCGGGTCCTAACCCTCTCCCCGCTTCGCGGGGCGAGGGGACCGGAACGGGTCGTCATGGCGTTTGGCCCCCGCGGAGATCGAGCGTATCGAGCGGGCCCTGGCTGGTGTCGCGGCTCAGGAGGAAGACCGTGGCGGCGGTGCCGGCGGCGACCGCGCCCACCACCACCCAGAACCAGGCGCGCGTGTAGAAGGGCGACCCACCGTCGTCGGCGGGAGCGGGCGCCGGGGACGAAAGCAGCGCGGCCGGTGCGGGTTCCGACGTCGCGGGTGGCGGCGCCGCGAGCGCGACCGGCGCGGGTGACGCGGCGCCGGCGGCCGCCGATGTGGATGTGGACGGGGATGTCGAACTGGAGCCCGCGCCGCCGCCGCCCGCCTGCTTCCGCTTCAGCTCTTCCATCTCGGCGATGTGGCCTTCGATCTCCTGGCGCTGCGCCGGGCTCAGATCCTTCGCCTTGCGCAGGTACTCGCGGAAGCTGCCGATCGCCTTGTCCGCCTCACCCAGGTTCTGCTGGCAGCGCCCGATGTTGCGCAGGTAGGTCGGGTGCAACGTTTCCGCGTAGAGGTTCACGTAGATCTCCAGCGCCTGGCGGTAGTCACCGGCGGCGAACAGCTTCCGCGCCTTGAGATCCTGATCCTCGGCGCCTGCCGCCGCGGCGGCCGCCGGGTGCCCGCCGCCGTCGACGAACGACGCGGCCAGCACAACCGTGATCAGCGTCGCAAACCACAGCCGGGACCGGGGACCGATCATCGACGCGTGATCCTCATCGACTACCAGCGGGAATGCAATCGGAGAGGCGAACGGGGTACCATCCGCCAGGACCACGTACGAAGGGACGTCATGCACGACAGGTCGCGGATCCGGTTCGGTTTGCTGGCGCTGGTTTTGATCGCCTCTTGCGGACGCCGTGTCCTGAACACGATCGACGCGGGGATCGACGGCGGCAATCCGGGCGCGGCGGGGGCCGGACCCGTCGGTCGCGGCGGTGGGTCGGGCGCCGTCGGTCGCGGCGGTGGGTCGGGCGCCGTCGGGTCGGGTGGCGTGGTGGGCAGCGGCGGCAGCGGCGGCCGGGGCGGCAGCGTCGCCGGCCGCGGTGGCGCGGTGGGCAGCGGCGGCGTGGTGGGCAGCGGTGGCGTGGTGGGCAGCGGCGGCACTCTGGGCGGCCGAGGCGGCAGTGGCGGCAGCGTCGCCGGCCGCGGCGGCGCGGTGGGCAGCGGCGGCGTGGTGGGCAGCGGTGGCGTGGTGGGCAGCGGCGGCACTCTGGGCGGCCGAGGCGGCCTCGGCGGCAGCGTCGCCGGCCGCGGCGGCTTCGGCGGTGGTGACGTGGGCGGCCGGGGCGGCGGGGTCGGCAGTGGCGGCGGCGGGGCGGTGGGCAGTGGCGGCGTGGTGGGCAGCGGCGGCAGTGGCGGCACCCTCGGCGGCCGGGGCGGCCTCGGCGGCTTCGGCGGCTTCAGCGGCAGCGGCGGCATGGGCGGCACCCTGGGCGGCCGAGGCGGCAGCGGCGGCACCGGCGGCGTCGCCCCCTGTCTCACCTGCCGCGCGACGCTCCTCCCGATCTCGGGCCGAGACATCGTCTACAGCGCCGCGCGCAACGAGCTCTACGTCAGCGTTTCCGGCGACGCTGACGCGTACCCGAACACGATCGTGATCATCGACCCGTCGACGGCGTCGGTGCTGTCCGCCATCCCGGTCGGTTCGGACCCGGGCGCGCTCGCGCTCTCCGACGACGGTTCGACGTTGTGGGTCGGGATCGACGGCGCCCACGCCTTCCGCAAGGTGACGATGACCTCGACGCCGCCGGTGGTCGGCCCGCTGATCCACCTTCCGAAGGCGCGCCCCGATGCGTTCTTCACCGTGTCGTCGATGGCCGTGCTGCCCGGCGCGCCGCTGCAGGTGGCGGTCGCGCTGTTCGACAACTACAACGCCGAGGTCCGACTGTTCGACGACGGCGTGCAGCGCGGCTCGGCCATGGGCGGCACCGCCGGCGCCTCGCTGCTGACCGCGGGGCCGCCAGGTCTGGTGTTCGGCGCTCACCAGAACAGCGGCACCTTCTTCGTGTACCGGGCCTCGTCGTCGGGGCTGGCGCAGCAGACGCACTTCAATGTGCTCAACAGCGTGCCCTCCGACATCGTCTACCTCGGCGGCCGCGTCATCACGAACGGCGGCGACTCCATCGACGTCTCGAATCCCACCACGCCGAAGTGGGTGGGCGGCGTTCCGTTCACGGGTCCGGTCGCCGCGCGCGACCCGATGACGCTGATGATGTTGACGGTCAGCGGGTTCGGGTTCCCGTTCAATCCGCGGGCCGAGGTCCGGCTGTTCACGAACGTCCTGCTCCAGGAGTTCGGACTCGCTCCAGTTCCTCCCAGCCTCGGGCCCCCCAACACCTCGTACGAGAACCTGGTTTACGCGGGCAGCGACACCGTGGCGTTCTTCAAGGGCGAATACACGTCATACGGCTACGTCAAGAACCTGGTGGTCATGCACGATCCCACGTTCGGCACGCCGACGGGCGGCGGCGGCGGCATGGGCGGCGGCGTCGGTGGAACCGGCGGGGGCGGCGGCACGGGCGGCGTGCCCAATCCCTGCCCCGGATGCACGTTCACCACCGTCCAGGCCTACGGCACCGACATGCAACCCGACCCGACCCGCAACCTCATCTATGTCGCCTCCAATGCCTCGGCGCCGTCGCACCCCAGCTCGATCGTCACCGTGGACTCGACGACCGGGGCGGTGGCGTCGCTGGTTCCGGTCGGCAACGACCCGCAAGGGGTGGCGCTGTCCGACGACGCGTCGGCGCTGTGGGTCGCCCTCACCGGCGAGCGACGGGTGCGGCGCATGACGCCGGGCGCGACGCCCATCCCGGGCCCCGTCTATTCGCTGCCGACGCTGCTGACCACCGGCGAACCGGCGGCGCCGATCTCGCTGGTTGTCCTAACCGGGACGCAGTCGTCGATCGCCGTCAGCGTGTACGGCGCCAACACCGGCGGCCGGGGCGTGTTCATCCTGGACGACGGCCTGCCGCGCGCGAACTTCATCCAGCCGCCCGAGATCGGCGCGAACTTCCTGACGAACGGCCCGCCCGGCTACCTGTTCGCCGCCGGCGACTTCTCCAACCTCATCGTCATGCGGCTGGGCACCGTGGGCGCGACCCTCGAGTCCCACCTCGGTTTCTTCAACAACTACTACCAGTCCGGCTTCGTTTACGGCGCCGGTTACGGCTACTCGAGCAACGGCTCGGTCATCGACCTCACCAACCCCGACGTCCCGCTCCCCGCCGGCCACCTCAATTACAACAACTGCACCGTCGCGATCCGCAGCCCGACGCGCGTGATGGCGTTGTGCCCGAACACCAACTACTACAACCCGACCGGCCCAAGCCTCCACATGTTCGACACGACGACGTTCACGCGGGTGGGATCGGTGACGCTTCCGAACACGTTGCCCTACCAGCAGTTCGCCGAGCTCCAGTACCTCGGCGGCGACGCGGTGGCGATGCTCGGGTACTACCTGCCGCTGCAGATCATGCACGCGCCGATCATCGCGACACCGCCGTGAGCGCGGGGAGGGGCCGGCGCGGTCGGGCTGGCTGATCGGGGAGCTCGACCGCATCGTTTGCGACGTCCGGCTGGGCTTGGCGAAGCGGGGGGACGCCACTAGGATCGACTCAGGGGGCGAAGGAGATGGCGGAGGTTCGCCAGGACCGCGGTGGCATCTTGCCGGGGTCCGCGTCGGGTGGCAGGTCAGTCGCCGTGCTGGTCATGGCGCTGGTCGCCGTGCTCGCCGCAATCGCCCTCATCTTCAATGCGTCGCGGCGGTCCGCGCACCAAGCGCCGGTCGCGACTACCAGCGACAACGTCGAGCCGCCCGCGGCGCCGGAGCCGCCCGCGCCCGGACCACAGCCGGCGCCCGCCGCGGGCCCGGTGCCGGCCGACGACAGCGCGGCCTCGGCCCGCCGGGAAGCAGCGATCGCGCGCGCCATCGACGGTGGCCGGCCCGGTCTCACCGCCTGCTACCAGCGCGCGCTGGTCCGCGACGATAGCCTGGTGCACGGCAAGGTGACCGTGCGCGCGTCGATCGGTGCGTCGGGCCGGGTCGACAGCGTGAACGTCGTCGGGCCCGCCGCGTTTCGCGCGATGCAGCCGTGCCTGGAGACGGCGATCTCCAAGTGGGACTTCCCAGCGGCGCCGGAACGGTACACGGCGGTGATCCCGCTGGTGCTGCAGGGCAACCAGTAGCGCGCGCGTGCGCGCCGACTACGGAGAGACGTTCGCCCAGACGTCGAGGCTGTTTGCGAAGTACCAGGTCGTGACCGCGGTGCCGCCGGCGCCGACCGCGAGCGTGGGGAAGAAGACGCTGTTGGTCAGGTTGTCCTCGAGCGGGGTCGCGGGCGCCGTGACCGCCGGTGCCCAGTTTCCGGCCGAGTAGCGCCGCGACACGAGGTCGAAGCGCAGGCCGCTGGCGGCGGTGCGCTTGCGCCAGACCAGCGTGACGTTACCGGCCGGATCGCTGCGCACGATCGGCATCGTCACGTGTGCGATGTTGCTGTTCGGATCGTTCGCCTTCGCGACGTCGTCTGTCTCCATCGCGGTCGGCGCCGACGGCCACATCGTGGCGGTCCGGGCGGTTCGGCTGGTCTGGACCTGGAAGCCGGTCGACGTCTCGACGGCGAACGCGACGGTGGCGTTGCCGGCGTCGTCCAGGGTGACCGAGTGGGGCACGTTGGCATCGATCGAGGGCGCGTCGAAGATCCTCAGGTTGGTCTCCCACGCCTTCGTCAAGCCGTTGAAACGGCGCGCCCACACCTGGACCGTGCGGGGATTCGTGGTCGAGATCTGGGTGTACGTGACGATCGCGTCGCCGCCGGTGTTGGTCGCGATGCTGGGGCCGTAGGCGTTGTAGCCGACGTAGTCCTCGATCGTCGCGGACGCGGTCCAGCCGACGCCCCCCGGCACCGTGAACTGCGCCATCCAGACGCTGTCGTAGAAGTTGCCGAGGCCGTCGTGCTGGGTCCAGCCGACGAAGCCGTAGCCGTTTCCCGCCATCGCGACCACCGGATCGCGGTCGCCGTAATCGCCGGTCCGCAGGACCTGCACCTGCCAGGGCGTGCCGGGTGCCGGTCGCGCCGCGCCGACCGGCTGATAGAGGGCGCCCTGGATCTGTTCGCTCCAGGCAACGAGCGCCGCGCCGTCCGCGTTCATCGCCACCACCGGGAAGACCGCGATCGTGGTCGTGAGCGACTGGGGCTGCCCCGGCCAGTCGACGCCGTTGGTCGACGTCTTGTACCAGATCCCTTGCAGCGACGAGCCGGTCTGCAGGCCCCAGACCGCCAGGTAGGTGCCGTTCTTGTCGACCGCGATCTGAGGGCTCCCCTGAAGCATGCCGCGCGAGTCAACGGGGCCGGGCGTGCCCCAGCCGCCCGTGCGGTCGTAGTGGTTCGCCCAGACCTGGCCGCCCTGATCGTAGATGACCACGGCGTTTCCGGCCGGGTCGACCGCCACCGCGGGGCTCCTCTGTTGTTGCCCCACGATGGTGGGCATGACAACCGCGCCGCGCCACCCCGCGGCGCCGCCGGTGCCGCTGGTTCCACCGACGCCGCCGCCGGTTCCGCCAGCGCCGGCCGCCCCGCCGCGTCCGCCGGCGCCCGCGCTGCCGCCGGTGCCGGCCGCGCCGCCGCGACCGCCGTTGCCCGCGACGCCGCCGGTACCTGCCGCGCTGCCGCCGCTGCCGGCCGCGCCGCCGCGACCGCCGTTGCCCGCGCCTGCCGCGCTGCCGCCTGTCCCACCAGCGCCGGTCGTGCCGGCGCTCCCGCCGCCCGTCCCTGCGCCGCCGCCGGTCCCGCCGGTGCTGGTGGATCCGCCGGCGCTTCCGCCCGCCGAGCCACCGCCACCACCCGAGCCGCCCCGCCCACCGGTGCCGATCGCCGCGCAGCGCGCCGGCGGCGGCGATTCGGGCACGAGGGCTATCATCACCCTATCCGACGTGGTGCCGGGCCGCGCGCCGGTGGAGAACGTCGCTGGATCGTTCGGCGTGGACGCGATCAGATTGTTGTTGCTGTCGAAGCCGCAGGCGATCACGTCAACCGTTCCGGAGACAGTGCTCGCGACGTAGATCCCGAGCTGCAGAGGCTGCGTCGTCGGCCAGGGATAGTCCTCCACCTTTCCCAGCTCCGTCTGGGCGCCCGGCGCCGTGACGAACACAGTCGCGTGATCCACCGGCTGGGTCGACCTGAGCTCGACCAGGATCAGCCCTTCGCCCTTCGTCGTGCAGGACGCGCCCAGCGCCAGCGCGCCGAGTCCCACCAGGCCGGCGGCGGCCAGGTTCGCGCGCCGCGGTTGCGTTCGGCGGCGGCGGATCATCGCGGGCACATGAACCCGTTCGGGCAGGGGGCGTTTTCGGGGCGGTCGAGCGCGCCGGTCGCGACCGCCACACCGATGCCGGCGCCGATGACCGCCGCGCCGACCAAGGTCCAGAACCACCAGCGCGTGTAGATCGGCGACGACTCCGCGGTCGCCGGCGTGGCGGGCGTGTTGACGAGGACGGCCTGGGGCGCCGTCTCGGCGCGCGCCGCGGGCGCGGGCGCGGGCGCCGGCGCGGCCGCCGCCACGGTGGACGGTGCGGGCCGCGCCGCCGCTTCGCGCTGCCGCTCCTCCAGGGCCTCCATCTCCTTGATGAAGCCCTCGACCTCTTTCCGTTCCTCCGCCGAGATCTTCGTGTGCTTGCGGAGGTAGTCGCGAAACGTGGCGATCGCGCGATCGGGTTTCTCGAGGTTCTGGTAGCAGCGGCCGATGTTGCGCAGGTAGATGGGGTGCAGCGTCTCGGCGTACAGGCGCGCGAAGATGTCCAGCGCCTCCTGAAACCGGCCGGCCGCGAAATCCTCGCGCGCCTTCACCTCGCGCGAATCGGCCGCCTCGGCGCGCACGGCGCCGAGCGCCAGCGCGACGACGACCAGAACCGCCGCGAATTGCTTCCCTGACCTCGAGATCCAGCGCGTCAACACGGAGGGCGAGAATAACCGTCAGCGCGTCGCCACGGAAGACAGAGGACAGCGGCGGATGATTTGTTTTCCGCCCGGCCGGCGGGAAACCGCCGGGGACGCGCGACGACGTCGCCTCCTCACCTCGACCGTGACGCGCCGCTACGGTTCGACGCGCGCAATCACCGTGTCCTCGCCTTCCATGTAAGACACGAAGACCGCGCTGTCGTTCGCGGCAATTCCCGCCGGCAGCGTCGGCAACGAATCTATCTTCGCGCCGCACGCTATCACACTGCCTGCCGGCGCGCCCCGGCTGCTGGCCACCAGCAGTCGAACGGTGACCATCGGGTCGCCCGCGGCCCGCGCCGCCAGCCTCTGCAAGCTGAGGATCTCGTCGCCGCGGCGGACGGCGACCGCGCCCTGCAGCTTCAAATACTCCGGCGCGGACGTGCCGGCCGCGGGGACGCGCGCGATCACGAGGTAGTTCTGCAAGATCACGACGTGGGTCTGCACGTAGATGGGCCCGAGGATGTTCGCGCCGTCCCAGGCCAGCCATTGCGCAGATCCGAGCTGCGCACCAAAGCCGAGCACGTCGGCCCACACGATGTCGGGTCTGACATCGCTGCGCGGGCTGCCGTCCTTGGGGATGCGCCACACGCGCGTGAACGCCCCGCTCTCATTCGCGGAGGCGGGGCCCCACCGCACCTGCAACAGCAGCGCGTCGCCTTCATCCGCCATGCCGCCCAGCGCAATGTTCGGCAGCTGCTCGTCCAGGAGAACGGCCGCGTCGCCGCCGGCCAGCGGGGTCTTCATGACCTTCAGACCATTCTCCTCGGCCTGAGCGACGTACCCGAAGTCCGCGTCGTGCGCGTATTCGGTGTTCAGCGGCGGCACGACCATGACCGGCGGCTTGGCCACTGGCGGGGAGTCCACTGGGAACGACAGGACCTCGGCGCCAGTCTGCAAGTAGATGCGGCCGCCGCTGATCCAGAAGGTGGCGGCGCTCCACTGCGCAGTGCCCTCCGCAGACGCGACGACGCGGGCAGCGCCCCCGGACACCGGCACGGCCACGATTCCGCCCGATAAGTGATCCCCGCTTTCGGAGCCGGCGAACGCATAGTTCATGTACAGCGTCTCGCCGTCGAGCGCGAGGTTGTTGTGCGTGCCCATCTCCCACGAGTTGGTGCTGAAGGTCCGTTTCAAACGCGCGACCTCGACCAGCCCACCCCGACAGTCCTCGATCGCGAACGCGGGAAAGGTCGGCTCCTCGGTCGACGGGGAGTCGCAGGAGGCGACCACCGCACCCGCGGCGCACAGCGCCC
>Ga0111538_10011805_pt1 | contig 11553 bp, 7 predicted proteins | sample SoiMethybrSBSTD1_FD_79669 | JGI IMG/M metagenome (GOLD analysis project Ga0111538, IMG submission 79669) | Bulk soil microbial communities from a Populus tree surrounding site in Tennessee, USA - Soil MetaG P. TD hybrid SBSTD1 (version 2)... | ecosystem: Environmental > Terrestrial > Soil > Tree...
GCCATCGAGCTGGGAGAAGGTTGTGCGCAGGGCTTCGTGGCGGGCGACGATGCGATCGAGAGCGTGGCGCAGCGCCACCCGGTCGAGATCGCCGCTCAGGCGGAGACCGCTCGTGATATGATAAGCTTCGCTCGCTCTATCGAAATGAGTCAGAAACCAGAGCCTCTGTTGCGAGAACGAGAGCCACTGTCGTTCCTCTTCAGAAGCTCTGACCAACGGTGGCTGCGCTTCCTTATCTTCGGTCCCGATCGCTTCCTCTATCCTTCGCGCCAAACCTGCTACCGTCGTGTCCTCAAAGATGGCTCTGAACCCGATCTCCACTCCGAAGATATCTCTTACTCGTGAGACGACCTGCGTGGCTAATAATGAATCTCCCCCGATTTCGAAAAAATTGTCGTGCACCCCGATTCGATCAAGCTTCAATACGCCTTCGAAGATTCCTATCAGAATCTCCTCCATGGGTTTCCGTGCGCCGACATACAGCGATCCTCCCTGTCTGGACGCGTCCTCCATTAGTGGCAGTCTCTTCCGGTCGATCTTTCCGTTTGTCGTGAGGGGCATCTCTGCCAGCTTGATGATCACTTCCGGAACCATGTACTCGGGAACGCATCCTTTCAAATACCCTTTCAACAAGTGGGCCGTCGCTTCTTTTCCTCCCACCACATATCCACAGAGATGCTTACGGCCTCTCTCATCCTCACTCACCACTACAGCGCTCTGTCTTACCGACCGATGCGCGTTCAACATCGCCTCGATCTCTCCCAACTCGATCCGGTATCCACGAAGCTTGACCTGATCATCTACTCGTCCGATGAATTCGATGTTACCATCCAGGAGATAGCGCCCCACGTCTCCCGTTCGATAGAGCCGCGCTCCGTCCTCTTCACTGAACGGATGTGGGATAAACTTCTCCGCGCTCAGGTCCGGTTGTCCCAAATAACCGCGGGCGATTCCGGCTCCTCCGATATAGATCTCTCCTTTACCCCCCATCTGCGCTACTTCCTGGTCATTATCAAGAATATAGATCTGCGTATTAGCTATAGGGCGACCGATAGGTACTCCGGTTTGAAGATAGATCTGATTCGGGTCCATCCGTGGCTCATAAACCATGGAGGTAATGGTCGCTTCTGTCGGACCATAAGCGTTGACGAACCTCGATCTGCCATCTGTCATAACGGCCCACTTCTTGAGCTTTTCGACAGATGGAGATTCTCCGCCCGTAATGAAAAGTCTCAATTGTCTCGATATTAGTCGCTGACTTCTAGAAAGTTCATCAACTAGCTGATGCCAATATGCCGGTGGAATATGGAGGACCGTAATGTCCAATCTTTCGACTAGACTAAACAGATCATGAGCCATGTAACTGGAGGCTCGCGGATCTATCACCAGGCTGGCCCCACAACTCAGCGTGGTAAATACCTCTTCGCCGAATGCATCGAAGCTTGGGGAGACAAACTGTAAAAGACGGTCTGTCGGGGTGAGCGCATAAGCTTCAATGAGGGCCACTATTCGTTCAACCAAGGCTTGATGATGAACCGCAACGCCTTTCGGTTTTCCGGTCGAGCCAGACGTATAGATCACATACGCCAGGTTCTCCGCCGCTACCTCTCTCTCCGGGTCGCTCTCACTCAACTCACTGATTCTCTCCTCCACCGAATCCAAATAGACCACCCTGGCCTCTATTGAATGTAGGCGCTTGAGCAGGCGTTGTTGAGTCAGCAGTATGCTAACCTGTGCATCATTTATTAGATATTCAAGGCGTTCCGGCGGATAAGCAGGATCAAGTGGCACGTATACTCCGCCAGCTTTTAGCGCCCCCAGGACGCCCACCACCATATCTATACCGCGCTCCAGGCACAAGGCAACACGTTTCTCTGGCCCTATACCGGCAATCTTCAGATAGTGCGCCAATTTATTAGCTCTACGATTTAACTCGAGATAGGTTAGATATTGATCGTCGCAAATTATAGCTATAGCATCAGGCGTGTTACTGGCCTGCGAGACAAACAGTTCGTACGCGCAATTATTCTCTGGAGATGGGCTGCTGGTATTATTCCACCCCGATATCAGTTGCCGGCGCTCGGTCGGCGTTAATGCCGTTAATTCGTTAACCAGAATGGCCGTATCCTGAAGCGCGAGGCTTAAGATGCTCAAAAAGTCATCTATGAATCGCTGGACGATATCCGGGTCAAATAGCCGGCGATCAAAATCTACCGTCCCGCTCAGTTCGGTCGACACCCTCTGAAACCTCAGACTGATGCCGCTTCTTAAAGGCGGAATATCGCCATGAAAATCTTTCACCACTACCGACACCTGAGGCCAGAATTGTCTTCCTTCGCCAATCTCCATATCGTCGGCAAAAGCGCTGAGCGGATAATCCTGACATTGATGGGCCTCGATTACCGATTCTTTGATATTTAATAGCAAGCTGCGAAACGAGAGATTCTCTTCAAAATGGTCAATTATTGCCAAGGGCGAATCGGTTCCGGATGACTCACTTTCAGCCCTCTGGGGCCCCCCTCCCACCACGATCACATTCGTTCTACTATATTTGTAAAGGCAGGTCTTCACGCCAGCCAACAATGTTATGTAAAGTAAGAAAGGGGAGCCAGCCGTCAATTTCACGAGCCTCTCAAATGTTACGCCGGTAATAGTCAATGGCAGCGGCTCTTCAACTGTTCCCTGGACTGCCTCCGAATAGTTCATCGGAATGATGCTATTCCAACTATCCGTTGAAAGAACTCTCAGCCAGTATTGACGAGCGAAGTCTGTCTTCCGACCATTAGTCGGATAAGATTCGGTTACCAGGCTCATATATTCTCACCTATGTATAAATTCTGAATGAGTTTGAGTTTCGGAATTGCTGAGATTGGCGTGTCTCGGCGGTTTAAGCCATGCCTGGCGCAGACCGGCGCCGCGTCCGGGGCGCCCTGCCGCCGGCCTCAATGAGCTGTTTTTAGAAGGAAAAAGTTTCGCTTTCGTAATCGAGGGTCGATCTGTGACCGCCGATCATACTCCCGCTCGCGAGTACATCTTTAATAAGTACTTGTGGGTTTCTGCCCACTTCTTGAAGAATGATGACCAGATAATCCTGGATTCTCTCGACAATCCCCTTGCCAAGCAACTGTTTGCTGATCAACAAGCCCAGGCTGGTGTTCTTTTCGGACCGATTCACTTTTAGAATCATTGTCAATCCCAAATCTTCAATGGAGCGATCGCACCTTGATATTTGTTGATCAGCGCCACCTTCAGGCCCCGACTCGGAGTACGCATATCCGACCTCAAAGACCGGACATGAATATCCCCCTTCGGCCATGATTGTGCGGTTGGTTGTGATAAAGAACCCATATGTCTGCAACACGCTTGATTGTTCGATCTTCAATTTAATGTGTTCGACAAAACCGCTGAAGCTCAATCTCTGATCCGGCCCCAAGCGCAAAGGGGCAAGATACCTTCGACATTCATCATGGATCTCCGCCGCAATCAGCAACTCCGATCTACCGCTTAAGCGCGAAAGCAGAATGCTGAAAGCGGCCAATATCTTCTCAGCCAGATTTGCCTGACTACTCAATAACAGTTCACGCTGAACCGGGCCATCAAACGCGATGGGAATCCAAGCTAATTCTTTATCTGCGCGGTTATTTCCGTGACGCGCCGGATCCAGGTTTAAGGGGGATTCAAACGAGCCACACTCATTAATCCAGAAATTCTTCGCATTTTGGTACGAGGAGCCCGAATAGATTTCGAGCGGGTCATGGTTCGACTCGAGGTTGCGGTCAAATTGGCAGCTTCTCTTTAAGCTATCAATTAGCTGTAGATCAGGTTCCTGCCTATCGGGATTGACGATCTTCTCTTTGATGATCCCATTGAAACACTTCAAGAGCGTCTTGATCTGATCTACAGTCATTCCTCTTCGTTGCAGATAAAAAGTGCTCCATTGCTCAAATCCATACTGCGGCAGCCATATTGAATCTTTAATCGATAAGAAAATGTTATCGATCAGATCACAGGCTGTTTTTACATCCATAGTGTTATGTGACCAATTGAAAGCCCACCCCTTGATGCCGTACTCCTCGCGTTTGTTCCAGATCGGAGTGAGCGGGTCGCAATACCACAATTGCGCCCTGAAGTAGTCCGGCTTTGCTTCCTCAACCAAGTCAATGGTCTCCCGAACCGTGTCGTAGGTCTCTCCCGGAAACCCTATAATCAGTGAAGCGTAAGTGGAGATGCCGGCCTGCCTGAGCAAGGGAATGGCTCTTAAGTAATCCTTTCTCCTGGCCGCTTTGGTCATATGTTGCAGCATCTCGTCGCTCCCCGACTCGATGCCGAGGAACACGCCCTCACACCCCGCCTTCCCCATCAATTCAATTGCCTCTTCGTCGCCGTGATCGCTCCGATACAGACAATTCCACTTGAACGGATATTTGTTCTTAATCATCATCCGGAGCAATTCCTTGAATCGCGGCTTGGGGACGTTAAATGTATCGTCAATGAAAGTCAGAGTCGTAATATTTCCAGTATCTCTGATGGCATTCAGTTCTCTCTCTACGGCGCCAACATTCAGATAAGTGTACTTACCCGCTCTCTCCGGAAAACCGCAAAAGGCGCATGAGAATGGACACGACTTTGCGGTCCGCGTTGTTACATACTGGCCAATCTCCCGGCTCGGAAAGAGGGAATAATCAACCATGTTCTCTTCTAACGAGTTGCTCTCAATGGAAGTCTTATTGACTCTATACTCATCCCCGCGTCGGTAAGCGATATTGTCTATTGCGCTGAGGTCTCCCGTTTTCTTGAGCGTCGTCAAGAGTTTCTCCAGTGTGGCCTCGCCTTCTGAGCTGATGACGTAAAAGTCCGCCCCCAGCGACTTTAACAACGCTTTCAGATTCGGTTCATCCAGGACCTCAAGTTGCCCGGCAATGAATGGCCCGCCCACGATTATCTTCGCCGTTTTATTATATTTCCTGATGAACGTTATTATTTCCTGGATTGGGTGCGGAGAGACGTACAATGTCGTCGTCACAGCTATGGTTAAGATGTCATTCTGCAGCAGTTTCTGTTTAAGTCGCTCCTTCTCAAGTTGAAAGAGGTTGACATAATCGAAAGTGAACCCTTTTCTTGAAAGATAGCTGCCGAGATAGGTTATCACCGGCCATAAAAAGTCCGAATTATGGAATGGCTTGCGATCTTCATTTTTACCTTCGTAATAAAACCTCGTAAGGATATCCAGGACGCGATAAGGTTGGTTGTCATAGTAGATAATTGACAGATCCAAGTCTTTAAAAGCCCCGGACTCCTTGCCCATGGACTTGAGCATTCCAACATACTCTTGAAGGTTTCCATCGTTAAAACCTATAACCAAGCAATCAATCATAATCTCTCTCCGATTGTGCTAATCACTCCGGAAACTAAGTTTTTTGGTGTTTTTCCAAGCCCGCGAAGCGGGCGGCGGCATAAAGCTCAGGGTGGAGCCGAAGGTGAAGCCCCGGGGCAGGTTTGGAGCGCTATCAAGCCCGTGAAACGGGCGGCAGCCACAAGGCTTTCGCCCACTTCGTGGGCTGCGGGGCGCTTTACTAACGCTCTCCTGGGGCCTATGCCACAGGCTTTATGCTTTCGCGTGCTTCGCAGGCCCGAAGCGAAGGTTTTAATACGCCCCCATAGAGAAAGCACCAAGAAACTTACTGGACTTTATCCATCAATCCTGGAGTTTATTGATCATTAAAAATGAAACGACAGGCTGCGTAAGCCAAAGAATATTCTTTCTTTAAAAGAAGCCTTCAATATGCAAAAACTGCCTGTCGCGTTGTTGCCATTCATCAGCGCTTAACTGACGCCGTTTGTTATGCGGCGTGATGGATAAAGTCGAGCTTAGTTTCCGGAGTACTTAATTGACATCCACCTTCTCCAACCTGCCTTTTCCTTTGAGCGTTTTGAGATCTATGTCGGCGATGCATCTGACCATCACGTAATCCAGTGTCAAACCGCCTTCAATATGCACGGCGCCAGTGCAGTTTTCAAAATCCGCTCTCTCGAAATCACAGGCCTTAGGATCTATCCTCACGCCAAGTTCAGTTCCGCCTCGGGTATCAGTGAACTTAACATGAACATAATTGCGGCCGATGGCTTCTTTAAAAAGTTTCACCGTTCTCTCAGGCCGTAGACTGGCTTCGACTGGATGATCTCCTTCACACAGCCTATCGACCAAACTCTTCTCGCGAGGTATGTTTGGATCGGGCGCAGAAGGAGGCGGCGACGGATTTCTCGCCATCTTCTCCATCTTCTTCCGCAAACTTAACGGCCTCATGTCAGTCCACACTTCTTTGATGTAAGCCAGGCACTCCGGTTTTGGGCCGCTCTTTCCGACATCTCTCCAACCGAGCGGGATATCTTTATAGTCCGGCCAGATGGAGTATTGCTCTTCGTGATTCACAACTACTTTGTAGATCGTGGTATCTTCTTGATCAGAATCGTATAAACTCATCATTATCTCCTTAAAACCGATATTGGCTTCATTCCGAAAAATCTCCGGCTCCATTCCCTAGCGATTGGATTGAAGATCGTCAAGTTTACGTTCTTCTTACAGCGGTTTTCAGTTGAGCGAGCAGATTTCAACCGCGGATGACGCAAAGGGGCGCGGAGGTTGGCTGATAGTTCTTAAGCTCTGCGTTCCTCTGCGATCTCTACGGCTAGCCATCCTCTTCAATCAAGCGAAATACGCTGTAAGCGGGACGTTTCTGTTTCACCATCTTCTAAAAATACCCAGCCGATAAAGTCCGGCTGCGTCTCGGCTCGTCGCCGGAGCATTTCGACCAAGGTTCGGAAACCGAATCTGGCTTCCTGTTTTAACGCTGGGATTGAGTTCGATTCGCCCTTCATTTTGCTCTCTCGGAAGTGTGGTGTTTGACGTGTCACTCTGGCGTTGTGGCAAAGGATCAGTGGATGGCGGCCCTGCGAGGTTCTATCAGTTTTTGGCGCCGCTAATGATTGTAGAGAAATGCCGCCGTTGGAGGCTCTCTTTTTGATGATCTTTGACCGAATTCGACAGTCTCGTCAAAACCATCCCCCAGATATGCTGGCAGCGCGATGATTCTTTAGTGTGGCTGATCTGGAAAACGCAGAAAATTCGACTGCGGAAGTGAGCTGTCGCATTCGTGTCCCCTCAAGATGAGTATGTTACTGTCATGCGCGTTTGAGATCCTCATAAACTCATGCCGTTGGTTTTATACTTGATCGAGTGGCTCAATACGGATCACTGAGAAGGCCGCAATTCTTCGGCAAGTCGCCGTCGCTATCTTTGCGAATCGCGCAAGACCCGGGCCCGTTTCGAGTTTGAAAGCCTGCCGACGGACCTGGCTCATCGTGGCCATATTTTTCCCTTCTGTCATCGGCTCGAAGATCACATCACGATCTCTTCTGATCATATGCGAGTCCCTCTTAAGAGCTTAACCGCAGGATATGATTCACCGCTAACCACGGATCCACTCTCACTAACATCCCCAATTACTGATATGACTGTGTCTGCGTTAAGCTGAATAGCCACCGACCGTTGAAGTAAAGTTACGGAAATGATCAATTGCCTTTTATTTTCATCTGCGCAGATAATACCTTGAACTCCTGCTAAAGGCCCTGTCTCCACAAGAACTGGTGTTCCATTGGGGAGATAATTCCAAGGCTCTCGTAAAAGATTGCTTTGTCCTAAAAGCTGCAAAGCTTCGATCTCTTCTAAAGCTACTTCTGCAGGTTTCCCATTAAATCCGACAATTTTGATCACCCCGGAAGTCGAAACTGCCTTACCCAACACTGAGGGACCGAGACGGCAGAAAACGTAAGAAGGAAAAAGAGGTAACTCGAGTTCTACCGTACGATCCGACCACTTCCGTCTCTGACGGTATGTTGGCGTAAGACACTCATACCCCTTTTGCCTGAGCATATTATCTACTTTCTTTTCACTTCTCGGCTTCGTCTTTAAAGCAAACCACTGTTGCGCAGTATTCATATCAAGCGATTCTCTTTGCCTTATCGAAGTGTTAACTAACTGAAGCCTATGCAAATAAAAGTCGCTTGAAAACAATGAGATGTGGTGAAGACGGCGAAGCCTGTTACCTACAGCGCCCCGGTCGCCGCATGCAAACGGTTTCGCCGATTTCAAAGTATCTCATTGCAATCAATCGGTTTTTATTTGCGCAGGATTCAAACAACTCAAGACCAGGGGGATTAAGAATATAGCCGATAGAATGGCAGTTAATTTAGGATGGACTGCCGACCCTTGAGTCCCAATTTAGAACTCAGGCTGGTTTTGCTGCATAAATCGAAAATGAAAAAGAATACCACGACAATCAGTCTGTTTTTATCACTTGCTGCTGTCGGATATACCTTTGTTGCGTCATCTAATTAAGGGTGGCGCAGCGCGCCAACAGATGAGTCGCAACTGCTTCTGATAGCAACTATCTGTCATAATACTTATGTCAGTATTCACGCGCGATGTAATTAGCCATACTGCCGCGCACGATAACTTACTTCGCCGTCACAATCGAGAAGCATCCTTTCACAGTTACAAGGTACAGCTAAAGTTGAAACTATTTCACTATCTCTTGGAAAATTGTTGGAATAAAAGCTGAAGAAATCGACTGATTCTGAAGACGACGGCGAGGCGCAATGTAACCAGTCACTTACCGAGTGGTCACACGGTATTTGAGTATTACATGAACTTTTAGTAGGCGGCTGCCTGCAACGGCGGCAAAGTATCGAGCTAAGTGAGGCATCGAATTTATAATAGAAGAAGATTGAGAAACCTAACACGCTGCGTTCAGCGATGAGCGATTCCGCCGCAGCATCATTTCCGGTCAAAGAACCCTCCATATAAATAAAGCGCAATCATGCGTCTAAAAAATTTCATCGCGCGGCAAAATATTTGTAGTCGCAAGTTCAAATAAGTCGCGCTATCGCTTATCACACATCGCCCGTTCATAAAGCTCTCTGTAACGCTCGCGCGCGCGGTGGATCACGAGATTGAATTGCATGCTGGTCAACCCCAGATCAGCGCAAATCTGGTTCTTATCGTGTTCAGCCAGATAGAATCGAAAGAGCACCTGGATATCCCGTTCGTTGGTCATCTCCTTTAGTATTTGCCGGACAATATCAGCTTTCTCTCTCTGCAACAGTTTTTCGAGCTGGTTGGGCGCAGGATGAGAGATAGAGACTGCACCTTCTGTTTCAGCCAAATTCCGCTGCCGCGCGGTCCGCTGGAAGTGTCTAATGACCTGGTTCCTAGCAACGCCGCAAACGAACCCGGAGAGCTTCTCAGCTTCCCGAACGTCTCCACGGCGAATCTTTTCAAGGATGATACAGAAACTCTCCTGGTAGAGATCATCCGCGAGCGCGGCGTTACCAACTTCCCGGCGGATGATACTCATTACGACAGCGTTATAACACTCGATCAGTTCAACCTCAGCTTGGTGATCGCCCGCCCGAATGCGGCTGACGAGCCCAGATCCTATTTCAGTAATTCCTATAGCCATGGTTTTCACTAGTTTAATGACCACTTGCCTCTGGCCATCATGATCGGCCCATTCACGTGAATGAATGAAGTTTCCTCAATAGCGCAGGCGCCGCAGTTTCGCATCCTTCAGCATCTCAAGTTGCATTTGCCCCAATGCTTCGTCACGGCCTTCTCCTTTCAGCAGTCGTAGGATGTTTCTGACCCAAGGCTTTCTGATAGATTCTGAGGGCACGTTCAAACATTGGCTCTGCCTTCGAATATTCGCCTCTAGTGCGGTAGGCGCTGGCGAGGTACAAAAGAGAATTAGCGACGCTGAGATGCTCCGGCCCCATGGCTTTCTCCTTGATGACTAGTGCGCATTGAAACAATGCTGTCGCCCTCCCGCCATTTCGCGTTTGATTGGCTCGCCCAGTTCAAGCGTGCTGACATCATTCTTATCATCGGTTCCATTGGCTGCGTCACTTGGCTGTTGGGTCAATTATCGGATCAGGCCAAGATGGTCTCCGAAAGTCCGTCCCGAAGGCGCAGCCGTTAAGAAATAGCGGGGTAGGAAGAGCGCCAAGAACACTCGTAATTCAGGGCGAGGGCAGCCCAGCATGGCCCCCCCCGATCATACTTGAGATTGATGACTTCTGTGAGTTTTGATTATTGCCACGCCAACACCGCCCCCCTGGAACTGAATGAGGTTCGCTGTGATAAGTCATTGCTTCGCCCCAAATGTTAATGAGTCTGCGCTACATTGCGGTTGCTCTGTCGATAGCCAAAAAATTTGGCCCTAACCTATTACTGGTGAATTCCGTCATTCCATGTCGGCGGGATTTCACTTTTTATTCATAACCGTTATCTCGCTATTCGAGATACCAGCAATTCTCGGTTTAGATAATCAACAGAGCTGGATGTCATACAGTTCAGCTATTTGACGGCATGAGGTGTCCAATGAGGGATCGAAGTTCAAATGGCTAATCTCCCTTCAATTATTTTTTGAGCGCGTTTCATTCAGGTACTCCGTAGCTGATTTTAGAAGCCGCTGAGCACAAAGGACTTGGCGCTTTATCGGCAGGAATAGCTGGCGACGCCTGTAAGCTATTAAAGACACAGACGCCACCTCGCAATTATCAACATCCGAATAAGTCCTTTAAATACAAAGTTTTCAACAACCCTGCTGAGGGTACCCTCACTCGTTTAAGCTGATTCAGGCAACCATACTATATTACGTTTTTGCGCATGAAGAATGGTGGAATTCCACACTTCATGGTTTACATTACAAATCGGCTTGCCGTATGTCTTGAAAAATTTATCAAAAATCTCAAAGTAATTTCTAAGTGGCCCATAAACGGATTCCATAGATCCCTGTAATGGCGCGTGAAGCATCATCGGAGCGCCCAGTTTAACTTTAACGAGGTATATGAAGCCTGTGCAAATTAAAGCTGATTTCTATCAGCCACTTGGGATGCGTCATCGAGCATTTCGGCGACACGAACAAGCTCAACATATAGTGAGAAACGGAGCAACAATATTTGCGGAAATTTTCATCAGCGACCGCCTCAAGGGCGTCGCTCGTGGAAGGGCGACTTGTAAGGCTTTCGTAAGGAGACCATCAAACTGCTCTTTCAACGGATCATTCAGGCATTGGGCTTGTAAGAATGTCAGGTCGAAGGAGAATGCCACAATGGCGCATTCGTCATGACCAATGCCCGGCTCTACCAGATTTGCTACCCCGCGAAATACCGTGGGTGCAAACCACTGGCCTGTATCAAAAGTCATCTGTTAATGTATTCCCCATTGTCTAGACCAAAAATCAGCGAAAATAAGGCAGATCGCTGCTGGCCTGTTTTTCAAGCCGTGAGCCGATAAACGGCCTACGGAGTTCTGTAGTAGAGCGATTGATAGGGCCGTTCCCGATTGTACAACCACGCGACACAAAACCCACAGTACCGAACTGGAGGTCTATTACCCTTGGCATCCTTGGTTCGGCCTGAAGGTAACCACTAATCGGCCGTTTACACGAAGAGGCGTTGCGCGCGTCTATGCCACGCTCGAGCATGAAGGCCGGC
>Ga0111538_10011806_pt1 | contig 11553 bp, 9 predicted proteins | sample SoiMethybrSBSTD1_FD_79669 | JGI IMG/M metagenome (GOLD analysis project Ga0111538, IMG submission 79669) | Bulk soil microbial communities from a Populus tree surrounding site in Tennessee, USA - Soil MetaG P. TD hybrid SBSTD1 (version 2)... | ecosystem: Environmental > Terrestrial > Soil > Tree...
AGCTAAGAGTTCAAGTAAAACTAAAGAAAAATCAATTCGAAGTGTGTCTGAATTGCTTCCTTTCCAACAGATAAATTACCAAAAGATAGGCCACAATTACAACGGTGTGGAAAGTTGTCGCAACCCATTGACTGTTGATGGAAATAAGATTCACAGCATATATAATGGCGAATGTTACTGCAATGTAAACGATGCTCTTGCCCACATTGTAAGGTATGGGATAGTACTTTCGTCCGATCAGATAACAAGCAACAGTCATAGAAAAATAGCACAGGAACGTTGCCCAGCTGCTACCCAAATAACCTGCCAACGGGATCAATAAATAGTTTGCTGCGATGGTTATGATCACACCACCAACGGTTATAACGGTTCCATAAAAAGTTTTATCGGTTAGTTTGAACCAAACGGAAATATTGTAATAAACTCCGAGGAACAGATAACCCAATAATAAAATTGGAACAATTGGGAGTCCCTGCCAGTACTCCTCTTTTCCGAGGAAGTATTTAAGTATGTCAAGATTGATGCAAACGCCTAGCAACAGCACACAACAAACTATTACAAAATAATGATTCACCCTCGCGAAGAGTGTCGGTGATCCTTTGTCTGCAGCATTTGAAAAAAAGAATGGCTCGGCGGCATAACGGAACGCCTGTACTGCGAGGTTCATTAACATTCCAAATTTGTAACAAGCGCCAAAGATACCAAGCGCATATTCTGAGGTTTGTCCTTCATAAAAATTCTCCGGTAGCCACCAGTCCAGTGTAAGCCTTGAGAACGTTTCATTAGTCATCCCCGCCAAACCGGTAAGCATAACGGGGTAGGCATACGTTAGAATTGTTGGAGATATCTCCTTGTCGAATGTCGGACGCCATGAAAAGAGATTCCCGGCGAAGAAGAAAAGATAGAAAGCGTTGGCAATGAGATTTGCAATAATTACGTAATTGATGCCGACTGTAGGATCATAGGCGATAGTCAGGAAATAAACATTAAGTGCGATAAGTATTATGACGTTCACGAGGCGGCCTGTGACAAACCTCTTGGCCCTTTTTTGAAATCTCAAACGTGCGAACGGAATGGCAACCAATGCATCAAGTAACATGATCACAACCAGCCATCTAACCAGGTCAGCATTTCCCGGTATCTCGAGTGCACTGGCGATGGGTTCAGCAAGCAGGATGAATACTACTGACAAGGACAAAGTTATCAATAGAACAACTGTCTGAGTAAGGTTAAATATCCTCCTTTCATCTGCGCCTGGCTTGCTTGCAAACCGGAAATACGCGGTTTCCATGCCGAACGTGAAGATTATATTGATCACGGCGACATATGCAAAGAGTTTGGTAATGATACCGTACTCCTCGGGTACAAATACGTCCGTGTGAAGTCTAACAAGAAGGAAGTTGAGGAATCTTGGAACAATGCTTCCCAACCCATAAAGCACTGTTTCTCCGGCGAGTCTTTTTATTTTGCTCATTCGATATTTTCAGGGGGTGGGCTGCATCGGGCTGATCGTTGAGATGCAGCATTTCTTTATTTACCTGTAAAGTTCGGCTTCCGTTTTTGAATAAAAGCAGTAGTCCCTTCTTTGAAATCTTCGGTTTCAGTACAGGCTGCAAAATTTTCTGCTTCTGTCCTATAACCTGCGCCTTCGAATTCATAACCTGCGTTAATGCTCTTTATAGTATTTGCTATAGCGATGGGTGCATTTGCAATTATTTTCTTCATTATGGAATTCGCAAGGGCCATTAGGTCGTCCTTGTTCGAAACTACATGGTTAACAAGTCCTAGTGCTTTTGCTTCATATGCTGTTATCATATCCGCTGTAAGCAGGAGCTCGAAAGCTTTCCCGCGGCCGACTAATTGACTCAGCCGTTGCGTTCCTCCGTAGCCCGGAATTAGGCCCAACGTTACTTCTGGCTGTCCGAACTTTGCATTCTCTGTTGCGATACGGATATGACAAGCCATCGCCAATTCACAACCACCGCCCAGTGCGAAGCCGTTGACGGCAGCGATTACAGGCTTTGGACAATTCTCAATCATCCTGAAAAGTTCCTGTACTTGTTTTGAGAGTGCAAGCGCCTTTTGAGGCGTCAGAGATGTGAGTTCTTTTATGTCCGCTCCTGCTACAAATGATTTATCCCCGTCGCCTGTTAGAATGAGGCCTTTTGTATCGCCGTTCTGATACAGCTCCCGGATTATTTCGCGAAGGTTGTCGAGAAGTTCCATGTTCAAGGCATTCAAGGCGCTGGGCCTTGAAAGGGTCACCGTCAGGATGTGATCACTGTAATGAGTCTGGAAATTTCGCATGTCATGCAACTTATTGAGCTTTTAGTTATAGGACAAATTTTTGATCGTCTGAACCGAATTTTCAGCTCCATTTTGAACCACTGACAGTCTCCAAATAGGAAATTCTGTCGATTTTGAGTCTCTGGGATGTCTAAAACATCGACTGCTTAATATTTTTTTGACCCATGTGATTTTCCTCAAAAAGCGGCTCCAAGGCCTCAAATAGGGGCATTTTTGGCAGTTCCATCTTTAAGGATCAGTGCGGTTCAATTACTTCTGGAGATGTTTTTGATCTACGGGTCACGTTAGAATGATTTCCCGACTTATTTTTGCGGATTAAACGAGTCTGTGTTGACCAAAAAAACCGTGATATGAAAGCATTTTTGATTGGTAAAATGGGAGTGTTCACCTTATTAGTGACGGCATTTGCGATCAGGTCGGGGGCAGCCACCTATTACACCGCCGCTGCAGGCGAGATCAGGGACAATATCTGGTCTACTACTACTAATGGTACACCGGGCGCACTTCCCTCGGTGGCAAGCGGTGATATTATTTACATAGATGACAACGTATCAATTACTGCTGGGAATTTCACAGCCTGGAGCGCTTTGAATATTACAATCTATTTGAATGCAACGCTCTCAATTGAAGATCAATTGCTCCTCAGCCAAACTTCATCGATCGTGTTCCAAACATCTAGCGCAAAAGTAATCGGAATAGGACCTGGAAATAGTGAAAAAATAAAGTTCGGAAATGGCAATGATGGCTGGTCCGGAAACGATGGTAACTTAACCGGACCAGGCACACTGGATGCAAGCTATAACCCTGCGACTTCTCCGCTTCCGATTGAACTCCTCTTTTTCAATGTGAAGCAAGCCAATAACGGACAATTACTGGAATGGGCCACAGCGTCTGAATTAAATTTTAACTACTTCTCAGTGGAGCATTCTATCGACGGGGCAACCTTCAAGGAGATAGAACAAGTTAAAGGTTACGGCAATACCAAGGAACGAAAGGATTATAGTTTTGAAAATCGAAACGCACTGCTTGGCAAGAATTATTACCGACTTAAATCGGTTGACCTTGATGGGTATAGCGAATATTCAAAAGTGGTGTTGATGGAATACACGGGAGAAAAAACTTTCGTTGTGGCACCGAACCCATCGCAGGGATCTTCGATTAATTTCTTCTTGAACTTTGTTCCTTCGGAAAATACCTACGTCACGATATTTGATAATTCCGGGACAGTAATCGGTGTCTATAGACCAACTGATTCCTTTCAAGCGATTGCTTTTGAAAACAACCTTACGAGCGGACTCTATTTTGCAAAATTGGTAACGAAGGACTATATAAAGGTTGAACGTTTCGTCGTTCGCTAATGCTAGGATATCATTAGAGATCCAGCTTTTTTCAGGCTCTTTAATATATGACTTGTCATCTCACTTAAATCAAATTGAGGTTCCCACCCCCAATCGATGCGTGCCACAGAATCGTTAATTGACTTGGGCCACGAATCCGCTATCGCCTGACGAAAATCGGGATTGTACGTGATCTCAAATTCCGGAATGTACTTTTTGATCTCAGCAGCGATTTCGGCCGGAGAAAAGCTCATAGCCGTTACGTTATAACTTGAACGTATCCTGATCTTTTCTGCAGGTGCCTCCATCAGATCTATTGTTGCCTTAACGGCATCGTCCATGTACATCATCGGAAGATAAGTATCGGGCTTAAGAAAACATTCATACTTTTTGTCGGTCAACGCCTTAAAGAAAATGTCGACTGCATAATCAGTTGTGCCCCCGCCGGGTTTTGTTTTGTAGCCTATCAATCCTGGATAACGTAGACTACGAACGTCAAGTCCTTTGTTTTTGAAAAACCACTCGCACCAACGCTCACCGGCCTGCTTGCTAATACCATAGATCGTAGTCGGATCCATGATTGTATCCTGAGGTGTTTTGATCTTGGGAGTTGTGGGGCCAAACGCGGCAATCGAACTGGGCCAATAGACTTTCGAAACTTTGTGCTCAACTGAAGCATCCAGGACGTTGATAAGTCCATCCATGTTAAGATGCCAGGCAAGGTTGGGATTTTTTTCTCCCGTCGCCGATAACACTGCGGCCAGGTGATAGATCTGAGAGAATTTGTTCTTTTGAATAAGTGCGGAGAGCTTTTCGCGATTTAATACATCAAGTATTTCAAAATCTCCATCGCCTAATATTCCCTCGGGCCCCTTGATATCAGTGGCAATAACATTGCTCTTACCATGCAACTTCCATAAACCCTGTGTTAGTTCGGAACCTAATTGTCCGCCTGCTCCAATAATTAGAATCTTCTGCTTTGTCATTAAAAATTAATTAGAGTTTACCTCCACCGGATGCATCAGTTATTGGCTCTTGTCAACTACACAAATCCGGGGGGAAATTACCAAAAAATAGCATTTGGCTACCATGTGTTAGGTTAGCATTTTAATTAACTTTGCGCCCGTGGATTTTGAGGCTTATTTGATATCTAAGAAGATCGACTCAGCAGAATTTCTGAAAGCTGAACCCGGCACGTGGAAAAACTGGAAGATTGAATTCGACCAAATGCATCCGGCCAGCTTTACAGCTCAAAAACTGTATTTGATCAATCCCATTCGACGCAAATATTTGCTGAAGCAGGAGCCCACAAAAGTTGTAAGCACTCCCATTGAAACACCTACAGCGCAGAAGAACGAAACACCCGCTGACCAGGAAGTCGCAAAAACTCCTTCAAATCCGAAGCCGGTAGTACCCAGGCCGGTGTTCAAACCAAAACCCAAAACAAGTTGATCCTATGTACCAGAAGCTTCAGCCAGTATTAAAAAAGGAAATTGAAAACATTCAGCAGGCAGGCTTATACAAGAATGAAAGAATCATCTCAACACCTCAAGGAGCGGTCATCAAGACGAGCAATGGTTCAGAGGTCATTAATTTCTGCGCAAACAATTACCTGGGACTTTCATCGCATCCAAGAGTTGTAGAAGCGGCAAAGCGCGCGATTGACACTCATGGTTTTGGAATGTCTTCGGTTCGTTTTATCTGTGGAACGCAGGACATTCATAAAGAACTGGAAGAAAAGATATCAAAATTCCTGGGTACCGAAGACACGATTCTTTATGCGGCGGCATTTGATGCGAATGGCGGGATCTTCGAGCCGTTGTTCGGAGCGGAAGATGCCATTATCTCTGACGAGCTAAATCATGCCTCTATAATAGACGGCGTCAGGTTGTGTAAAGCTATGCGATACAGGTTCAAACACAACGACATGGCTGATCTTCAAAAGCAGCTGGACGATGCAAGGGCAGCAGGAGCCAAACAAATGATCATTGTGACGGATGGAGCATTTTCGATGGATGGTACGATCGCGCAGTTGGACAAGATTTGCGTATTGGCCGACCGTTATGAAGCGTTGGTCATGACCGATGAATGTCACGCCACGGGTTTTGTCGGCAAGACAGGCCGAGGCGTTCCTGAATACCGCGGAGTGATGGGCAAAGTCGACATCATTACAGGTACGTTAGGAAAAGCGTTGGGTGGCGCGTCTGGCGGTTTTACTTCGGGAAGGAAAGAGATCATCGAAATGCTTCGTCAACGGTCGAGACCTTATCTCTTTTCGAATACGCTTGCTCCTTCCATTACCGGTGCGTCCATTGAAGTCTTCAATATGCTTTCCGAGACTACTGAGTTGCGCGATAAACTGGAAAAGAACACAATATATTTCCGGAAGGCGATGACAGAAGCCGGATTTGATATCAAACCCGGTGAACATCCAATTGTCCCAATAATGTTGTATGAAGCGACGTTGGCACAAGAATTTGCAGATAGATTGCTAAAGAAGGGCATCTATGTAATTGGCTTTTTTTTTCCTGTCGTGGCAAAGGGCCAGGCGAGAATTCGCGTGCAGATTTCAGCAGCGCACACACAAGACCACCTCGACAAAGCGATCAAGGCTTTTACAGAAGTTGGGAAAGACCTTGGCGTAATCGGCAAAAAGTAAAATCAGATCCCCTTGGATCTCATTTTAGGCCTAGCTCTTTCTTTCTCTTGTCTACAATGTCGCCCATTTTGGATGTGTCCTTTGAGAGCAGTCCGAACGCGGGATCGATGTTTTGCGAAGGGAAGAAATAAATGTATCCCTTCTTGCCTTTCAATTTCAGCCTGTACAGGTTGAAAAAAGGAACGATCTTTAAAGACTTTACTTCAGGCCAAGCAAAACGGATGTTTCGATCGCCTTCGAAAACGATGATCTTGTTTTTCCCGACAGCAACCCGCCTCACCTTATCGGTGATAATAAGGAAGAAGACAAAGCTGAAGAGTCCAATTGTAGTGAAGACCAAAGCAATGAAGAAAGTCTTTGCGTTGAACGGATCCCGGATGAGCACAGTACCGGCAACGAGCCATTGGAGTAGGCTGAAGCCAAGAAAAAAATACTTGGCGAAATAATATTTAGTGGGGTTAGCTTCTACCATCTCGATATAGCATAACAAAAAGTTTGACTAAAGTACGATAAAAAACCGATTATAGTTCCTTGCTATTAAACTTTTGCATCGATGCTTTATTGTTTTCATTCCTGAATTATAATCGGAAAGTCCTGTCCTCTTGAAAACGTATAAGGGTACTGAGGATTGCCCTTCATCTTACGAGTCATCTCCGGCACCTGATCGTCTATATATGACTTCAACTCGTAAATGGTAACTTTCCCATCCTTCGGAGCACCATCTGCGTCTCCTCTGAGTGCATTTATCAGTACGTAAGTGAATAATCCATGCCCGAGTTCAGTAAACTCAGTAGCGAATTGTTCACTGCCAGCTGAAGCCATCACGTGAATACCCGCGCTCCTCGATAGCTGGGCGATGGCTTTCTCTTCATTCGCGCCACGCGCAGCCAGTAATTCGACGGAACCACCAGATTGACACGCATCCATGATAATAAGTTGTTTTAGCGCTTTTATTTTTTTGAATTTTTCCTGGAGAAGTCCTGCCTCTATTGCCTCTTTGTTCAAAGCACCTTCGTCATACAGCCTCAAGCTTTCTGTGGGGATGAAATAAAATCGGTTGTCTACCATGCTTCCATGCCCTGCATAGTAAAAAATAAATACATCCTCCTGATGGACTTTGCCAGCGAGTTCGTCAAGCGTGGAAAGTATATTTTCCCTGGTGGCCTGATTATCATAAATTGAGATCAACTCAATTTGCTTGAACAGTTGGGAATTGTTCTTATCCATGATCTTTCCGAATGATTCTGCATCCGAACGTGCATAGTTTAGATTGAGTTTACTGTTTTTGTACTGATTGATCCCCACAGCCAATATGTAGCAAGTGCTGCTCTTGGTGACATGATCGGAAAATAACTCGACCGTCTGTGGATCTGATTCAATGTTATCCTTATTGGTGGCCGTCGCAGAAAACACGTTGGTTCCACCTACGAGATCGATCATGTGCTGGTAAACCGTTGCTTGGCCCCTCGACGCCGGTGGCGTCAAAAACTTTTGATCAACAGCAATATTTTTTCCGTTGTGAAATAGCTTCAGGTTTTCAGCTCCGTTTCCATTGTCGATCATTCGAACGTAAACCTCCGCTTTTCCCGGTGAGCTGGGAAGGACTGCAATCTTAACAGTAGGAGGAGGTGAATTCTTCAGCTTTCCCTGGATGGTTTTCGACTCATCCTTACCTCCCCGGTTCTCGAAGATCTTTGGCAATAGGTCAGGCCGGTAAAATTCATTGAAAAACTGATCTACAGAATATGTCTTTAGCCCGCTTACAAAATGAATATACTTGCGTGCGTTCTCTGTACCGTTAAAGTATCCCTCCGGATTTTTTACCATCCAATCTTTTTCTCCCAGGTGAATGTGTTCAAAGAATTCCTTTCCACTACTCATGTCCCAGAATTTTGTGACTCCATCAACGCTATGACTAATAAGCATCTTGTTGTCTGGACTAAATAACAATGAAGTAATTTCTGCTTTATGCCCCTCGAAGGTTCTCGTTACGGAAGATGTGTTTGGATCCCATACGCGTATGATCCTGTCAGCGCCTGCCGAATAAACTGACTTGCCATCCGGGCTGAAGATCGCAATGTGTATAGCACCTCGATGACCTTTGAATTTTTTCACCATCAGTCCCGTGGCGATGTCCCAAAGCCGGATGCTGCCATCCCAGCTGGAACTCAATAGGGTCTTCTGATCGGCACTAAGGTGAATCGAGGAAATGATATCTGTATGCCCGATAAAATTCCGGACCTCCTTCCGAGTATCGATTTCCCACAACTGAAGAGAATTGTCTAATCGCGCGGAGAAAAAATAAAGATCATTGGGGTGGAAAAAAATGTTATACGCGGATCCTGTTTCAAATTGAAGATAGGTAAGCATCTTTCCTGTTTCCAGGTCATGGATCTTCATAGAACCATCCCAGCTGGAAGAGATGATCTTAGTCTCATCATGACTAAAATGGATGTCGAAGATGGGTTCGCGATAGGATAGGAAAACTTTCAACGAATCACCGCGCTCGAGATCCCACAGCATTATCTTACCATCGCCTCCACCAGTGAGTAGTCGTCTTCCATCGCGCGACAGGTCATAGCTTAGGACGGCTTTTTTATGACCAACGTATTCCATAATGGATTTCCCTGTAACAATATCCCACCGCTTTACTTTGGTCCCGAACTTTCCTTTTATGAGTGTCTTTCCGTCATTAGAGATAAGCAACTGATTCTTGAAGCGGACATATTTCGCAATGGCTGATTGCCAGTAAAAGTTGGGGTCGTAATCCAATCCACCACGGTCCCTTTGATTCAAAAAACCTGTAAGAGAGCTTTGTTTTTTATTTGCTGGGATACTCCAGAAGAAGGCCGTATTGTTATCTGAAGAAATTATGAGGCTCTTGTTATCAAGGGCAAATGCAATTTCATGAAACTGGCCCTGATCTTCTGCCTTAACGGTGATCAACGAATCGCCGCTGTTTTCATCCCAAACGGTAACTTCGCCTTCTGTCGATCTTGCTATCAACTTTCCATCTCGGGAGACTGCGAAACCTGTTAGGTCATCCGTTAGGCCGCTATAAACTTTGGTGATTGCGAACGTAGAAAGGTCATATTTTCTAAGAAATCCATGATTGGCAACCAGATACATGCTTTGCCTATCAGGGCTAAATGCCAGTCGGGTACCACAACCGCCACAAAACCCTTCTCCAAATTCGAAGGTTTTTACTTTCTTCCAGTCTGAAGCATCGTACAGGTTTACGATCCGGTTATCTTCTCCAAACCCAACCCAACTGCCATTCGGACTTATTGCTATATCCACTCCGCTGCCGAGACCTTTATCTGCGGACGCAGGAATTTTTTTTACGATCTTCCTCGAACGCAGATCATAAACAGTAGCAGAGTCGCCATATCCAGAATCGTTATATCCTGCTACAACAAAAAATTTCATCTTCGGATCAACCGCTATGTCGGTGACAATGCCGTCGGTTGCGAGGTGGTAGACTTCATTTCCACTATACACATCCCATATGCGTATTGCCCGATCATTGCCTCCGCTAACCAGATATTTTCCGTCTGCCGTGAATTCTATACTGGTAACTGTTGCTTCATGTCCCAGGAAACTACGGATCTCACGCCCCGTCGATCGGTCCCATAACTTGATAGATTTGTCCTTGCTACCGGTAGCTACATAGTTGCTATCCGAGCTTACGGCGACACTGACAACTGCAAGCTCATGGCCTTTCTGAATGATGGTTTCCAGTGATTGGGAAAATCCCAGGAGTGGTAAAATGAGTAAGATGAAAAACAAGTTCAGTCCTTCTGGGGATGGAATGAATGAAAAAAATGGAATGCTACGCCTTCGTAGGAGAATGCTCAGCGGCTTCCGCTTCTTCTTCCTTGATGTCTTCCCAGCGGACTGGTTCATTGTCGTGCAGATATTCGAGAATTTTTTGTTCTACTTGTTTCAACTTGAGGGACCTCAGATACTTACCGTTACGGGCGAGAAGAAGCCTGCCTGTTTCTTCTGAAATTGCCAACACAAGAGTGTCCGTGTTTTCTGACATGCCAATAGCTGCTCTATGCCTTAACCCGTAGTTTGGCGGTATGTTGTCATTTTCACTTACAGGTAATACACATCGTGCCGCCTTAATTCTTCCCTTATGTACTATGACTGCGCCATCGTGGAGAGGACTGTGCTTATTAAAAATGGAGAGTAGTAATCTCTTATTCACCTCGGCATCAAGCGCATCGCCTGTTTGCGCATAAAATTTCAATTCGGTGTCACGCGAAAAGACAACAAGCGCTCCGGTTTTTGACCCTTTGAGTGTCTTCGCGGCTTCAAGCACTTCGCCAACATCAAAATCGTCATGGTATTCGTGACGCCAGTTGGCAATGGTCTTGAAGATGTTTTCCCGGAATTCTGTACCCCTACCGATAACCAGCAAAAACTTCCTGATCTCGGGTTGAAAAAGAATTATCATCGCGAGTACTCCGACACCCATGAACTGACCAAGTATCGTACTCAACAATTCCATCTGTGCTGCATGCACAATCAAGTATACCAGGTAGAGTGCAAGAATGCCGAGGAATATATTGACTGCAATACTGCCTCTGATGAGCTTATAAACTTGATAGAGGAGAACGCTAACGAGGGCAATGTCAACGAAATCAACCCAACTAACTTCCAAGAACCCTATTTTGAAAAGAAATATCATCCTTTACAAAGGTATACTACCAAGCACGAATTATGAAGCAATCAAGCATTTTAATGACCCAAATCATTACTGCTATTTCTCAAAGCCAAAAACAATTTTATCACCTCCATTGCTTCATTAACATCGTGTACTCTCAGAATGTTCGCTCCTTTAATTAATGCAATTGTGTTGAGTGAGGTCGTCCCATTCAAGGCGTGATCTGCGGTGATCGACAGAGTTTTCCAAATCATGGATTTGCGCGATAACCCAACAACCATCGGTTTGCCCAATACATTAAAATGATCGAGGTGGTTTAAAAGATAATAGTTTTGTTCAATGGTCTTTGCAAACCCGAATCCCGGATCGATGATTACATCCTTGACCCCGAGTTGCTTAAGTCTATGGATCTTCTGTTGGAAATAGGATACCATTTCCTTGAGCAGATATTCATAGGTCGTAAGTCCGGTCATTGTTGAGGGATTTCCACGCATATGCATTGCGATGTAAGGAACACCGAGGCCCGCGACCGTCTCAAACATCTTTGGATCTTGTTCTCCGGCTGAGATATCGTTGAC
>Ga0111538_10011809_pt1 | contig 11552 bp, 9 predicted proteins | sample SoiMethybrSBSTD1_FD_79669 | JGI IMG/M metagenome (GOLD analysis project Ga0111538, IMG submission 79669) | Bulk soil microbial communities from a Populus tree surrounding site in Tennessee, USA - Soil MetaG P. TD hybrid SBSTD1 (version 2)... | ecosystem: Environmental > Terrestrial > Soil > Tree...
GCCATTGCCGCTGCCACCCGCGTTGCCATTTCCGTTACCACCAGCGTTGCCGTTGCCACCGGCGACGCCGTTGCCGTTGCCGCCGCCGTTGCCGTTACCGCCGCCATTGCCGCCGGCGACTCCGCCGCCGTCACCCGCGCCCGCGCCAGCACCGCCACCCCCGCCAGCGCCTCCACCTCCACCGCCACCGCCCTTGGCGAACGCAGGCCCCGCGGCCATGATCACCACCGCGAGGGCGAGCACGAAAAGCCGATACGCTGTCATGCGTTACCTCCCCTTGGTCGAATCGCCCGGACGTCGAGGCTGTGTCAGTGTCCTGACAGGAATCCCGGCGCCCGAAGGTGGGCCCTTGAGGAGCATCGGATGTGCCAGCAGGCCCGGCGCCAGCGGGCCGCCGTGTAATCGCGCGTCACACCTTGCCGTCGGTCAGAAATGCCCCTGGGAATTGATTTTCCCAGCATGTACGTTCTTCCATCACGGCCAGGTCAGATTGACAGGTACGACAGAAGGCCAGCCTCGACGCGACGCGGCGGCACTTGACGGTAATGCCTGCGTCAAAATAGGATCGACGCCGCAGGGGCCGGGTGCCCGCCCGGGAAACCTGTCGCTGGCGGGGCTGGTTACCTGATGGCCATTCCATGTAGAGCCCAGGGGGAAACGCATGGCACAGCCCGCTCACGGGAAGCCCACTCGTCGTGACTTTCTGAAAGTCGCCGCCGGCGCCGGCGCCGCTGCCGGGGTCACCGGCGCGCCCTGGGTCGTCCGCGATGTCCACGCCCAGCAGAAGCCCAAGGTGATCGTGTTCGCGCGTGAGAGCTCGTACGTGAAGAACTTCGACGTGCACTTCCAGAACGTGCTGATGCCCGCCTACGAGAAGGAAAAGGGCATCAAGATCGACTACCAGATCCAGGCCGCGGGCGGAAGCGCGGTGCCTCAGCTGGTCGCCATGGTGGAAAACAAGTCCGGGGCCGACCTCGCCTGGGTGCAGCAGGAGTGGCTCTACCGCGAAGGCCTGGTGGACGTGACCGACATCGCCGAGGACGTGGGGAAGCAGCAGGGCGGCTGGTACGACGAGATCAAGCGCCTTTCGATCGACAAGGGCAAGTGGAAGTCGGTGCCCAAGGGCAACATCGGCCAGCTGATGAACTACCGCAAGGACTGGTTCGAGGAGGCGGGCATCAAGAGCTTCCCCGACACGTGGGACGAGTTCCTCGAGGCCGGCATTAAGCTCAAGGCCAAGGGCCATCCCTTCGGCATGTCCATGGGCCACGGCTTCGCTGACAACTACTCGTGGCTCTACCCGCTGCTCTGGTCCTACGGCGTGACGGTCATGGACAAGGACGGCAAGAAGGTCGCCCTCGACTCGAGCGAGACCGCCAAGGCGGTGGAGTACGTCAAGCGGCTCTACAAGGAGGCCTGCATCGAGGACTGCATCGGCTGGCTGGACCCGGCCAACAACAAGGCCTTCCTGACCGGCCAGATCTCCTGCACCAACAACGCCTACTCCATCATGGTCTCGGCCAAGCGCGACCTGCCGGAGATGGGCAAGGTGATCGACCACGGGCTGAATCCCAAGGGGCCCACCGGCCAGCGCTATCACGCGCTCGTGCCGGTGACGCACGGCGTGTTCGCGCACAGCAAGGACCCGCAGGCGGCCAAGGACTTCCTGCGCTGGCTCATGGATCCCAAGCAGTTCCGCCCCTGGATCGCCTCGGGCGACATGTACTTCGCCCCGTACCTCCACGCGTTCGACAAGGTGCCGGAATGGGACATCGAGCCGCGGGTGAAGCCCTTCCAGAAGGTGCTGGAGACGGGCAAGCTGACGTCGTGGCCGGCGCCGGCCAACCGCCAGCACGGCGAAGTGATCAACCGCTGGATCGTCATCGACATGTTCACCAAGGCCATCACGGGCACGCCGACCAAGACGGCTATCGCCGACGCGGTGGCGCAGATCAAGTCGATCTACTCGTAAGCAGTGAGCAAGATGCTCGAGGCCTCGCGGACGGGCGCTCTCGCGGCGCCCGTCCGCCAGCCGCTGGGGTGGGGCGGGCTACGCGGGTTCGTCGAGCGCGAGTCGGTCTTCTCCTGGCTCATCATCACGCCGCCCGTCCTGTTCCTGCTGCTGTTCCTCGGGTATCCGTTCATCTACGGCGTGTACCTGAGCTTCTTCCACAAGGAGGTGGCCCGCGAGCCCGCCTTCGTGGGCTTCGGTAATTTCGTCAAGCTCTACAACGATCCGATCTTCTGGCAGTCGGTCCGGAACACGATCATCTTCACCGGGGCCGCGACCATCCTGAAGGCCTCGGGCGGGCTCGCCATGGCGCTCGTGATGAACCAGAACTTCAAGATGAAAGCCTTCACGCGCGCCGCGCTGCTGCTGCCGTTCATCGTGCCCACGGTGCTCAGCACGGTGGCGTGGCAGTGGATCTTCGACCCAGGCATGGGCCTCTTCAACCGCCTGCTGATCCTGATGGGCCTCGCGAAGACGGGGCCGTCCTGGCTGGGCAACCCGACGCTGGCGATGGTCTCCATCATCATGGTCAACACGTGGCGCGGCCTGCCCTTCTTCGGCATCTCGATCCTGGCCGGGCTCCAGACCATCCCGCAGGATCTCCACGAGTCGGCGACGATCGACGGCGCAGGCACGTGGGGCCGTTTCTGGTACGTGACGCTGCCGTCGTTGCTCCCGGTGATCTTCATCGTGACGACGTTCTCCATCGTCATCACGTTCTTCGACTTCCAGCTCGTCTACGTGCTGACCGGCGGCGGTCCCGCGAATTCCACCCACCTCATGGCGACCTACGCGTACAGCTTGAGCATGGGCGCGGGGCAGATGGGCCTGGGCTCCGCGGTGGCGCTCAGCATGGTGCCGGTGCTGGGCCTCCTGCTGGTGATCCTCACCTTCTACGTGCGCAAGGACTGAGCCGATGGTCGGCGAGCTCACCTGGCGCAAGCGGCTCTTCGGGCTCTGGCTCCCGCTGCTGGGATTCCTCGTGATCGCGCTGTTCCCGTTCACGTGGATGGCCGCCACCTCGCTCAAGACCAACGCCGAGCTCTACAACCCGAAGCTGAGCCCACTGACCATCCAGCACCCGTCCCTCGTCCACTACATCGATCTTCTGAGGGAGACGAACTTCCTCATCTGGGTCGGCAACACCATGCTCGTGGCGGTGATCGCCACCGGCATCTCGCTGCTGCTGGGGACCATGCTGGCCTACCCGCTGGCCCGCATGCGCTTCCCCGGCGCGATCCTGCTGGGGGTCGCGGTGGCCATCACGTACCTGATTCCGCAGACGCTGCTCTTCGTGCCCATGGCCGATCTCATCGGCCGGATGCGGCTCGGCAACACCCTCACCGCCGTGATACTGACCTATCCCACGCTGCTGGTGCCCTTCATCGCCTGGCTCCTGATGGGCTACTTCAAGACGGTGCCGAAGGAGCTGGAAGAGGCGGCGATGATCGACGGCGCCAGCCGCTGGCGCGCCATGACGCGGATCATCCTGCCGCTCTGCCTGCCGGGCTTCCTCTCCGCCGGGATCTTCGCCTTCACGCTCTCGCAGAACGAGTTCCTCTACGCCCTGCTCTTCCTGGCGAAGTCGGACGTGCGCACCATACCCGTCGGCGTGGTGGGCGAGCTGATCCGCGGCGACGCCTTCTACTGGGGCCAGCTCATGGCGGGCGCCCTGCTGGGCTCGATCCCCGTCGCGCTGATCTACTCCTTCTTCGTGAAGTACTACGTCGCCGGGCTCACCGCGGGGGCCGTGAAGGGGTAACTGTTCTCGATGGAGGGCACGCCATGGTCAACGGGACTCTTCGCAGGCTCGCTCTCGCCGCCCTGATCACGCTCGCCGCCGCCGGCATCGCCGCTGCCCAGGACTGCATGGGCACCATCACCGCGGACGAGACCATGAAGGCCGAGATGGCGCGCTACGCGGCGCAAACCAGCAACGACTTCGCCGCGATGGAGAAGCTGTTCGGCGCGGACCTGGTCTACAACCACTCCTCCGCCGCGAGCGACGACAAGGCGAAGTACATCGACGGCATGCGCTCGGGCCGCACGAAGTACCGCAAGATGACGCCCAACGCCGATGTGAAGACGCGGACGTTCGGTTGCCTCGGCATCATCACGGGCACCGCGGTCTACGAGGTGACCGCCGGCGGCCAGGACCGCACGGTGCCCCTCCGCTTCACCGCCATCTGGGCGAAGCGGCCGGGCGGCATCGAGTTCGTCTCCTGGCAGTCGACGGGGATCCCGAACCAGTAGCCGCATGGCGGAGTACGTCGTCGAGACGCGCCGGTTCACCCGTGCGGAGTACGACCGTCTGGTCGAGCTAGGTCTTTTTCAACCAGGCGAGCACATCGAGTTGATCGGTGGCCAGCTCATGGTCGCCGAGCCCCAGGGGGAGTACCACTACGGGGCTATCTGGAAAACCGCGCGCGCTCTCGAAGGCGTGTTCGGCCCTGGGTGGTATGTGCGGACGCAAGCCCCGATCTCGCTCGACGACGAATCCGAGCCCGAGCCTGACGTGGCGGTGGTCCCAGGATCCCAAAGGGACTACGGCCCCGACCATCCCGCTCGCCCCATCCTGACAGGCGAGGTGGCCGAATCGAGCCTCGCCATGGATCGCCAGCACAAGGGCAGTCTGTATGCGCGTGCCGGCCTCGCCGACTACTGGGTGGTGAACCTGATCGACCGCGTGGTCGAGGTGTATCGCGAGCCCGTGCCCGATGCCGAGGCGCCGTTCGGCTGGCGTTACGCGAGCTGCGAGAGGTTAGGGCCGACCCAGATGGTCACACCTGTCGCTCAGCCCGGCGCCCGCATTCGCGTCGCCGACCTCCTGCCGTAGCTTGGTCTGCGGCCGCAGCACGTCGCATGGATCACTGTGGCACCTGCTGGACTCGGTCGAGCCAGGTGCTCATGCCGAGATCGCGATACATCGTGGCAGCCGTCGCTAGCTGCTTGATCGACCGTTGGCCTTTGCCTGTCCGTGAATACAGCTTGCCGAGACCGAAGTGACAGTGCGCGACTAGCGGACGCATACCGATGTCCCGAGCGAGCGCGAGGCCCGCTTCATAGTGCCGCGCGGCCTCGTCACCGGATCGGTCGCGAGCCGCTATGATGTTCGCGAGCGTCCTGAGCGCCCAAGCCTCATTCGCTCGCTCCTTGTGCTTCCTGGCTAGATCGATGGCGCTTGTTGCCCGGTCCGCCGCTTCCGCGGTACGGCCGGCGAGAGAATATCCCTCCGCTAAACGACTGAGGCGTACGGACAGACCCAACCCCATCGCGCTGATCGAGGCCTCGCCAACGACCGACGCCTCCATGAACGAAAGACCGTCGGCGACGCGGCCCGATAACGCACAGACATACCCGAAACCCGAGAGGACGTTCGGGTTGCCGATATTCCGCCGCTTGAGCAAGTCCATGGCGTTCTCGAACTCACGAAACGCGGTCGTCAGGTCACCCTGTTCGAGACGGACTCCGCCGAGCGCCGCGTGCGCCTCGACCACGGTATGGAGATGACTCGCCGACTGCGCGATGTCCATTGCATCCCGTGCGTACGCGATAGCGTCGGCGAATCGACCGAGATGGGCAAAGACCAGCCCTACCCACGCCCGCGGCCATGCGGGAAAGAATCGCGGCAGCGAAGCTCGCTCGGCCGCGCCGCCGTCCGGGAGTGCCTTGGCCGTTTTCACAAATAGCGCTCCCGCCTGCTTCAAGTCGCCCAGCGCGAAGTGAGTCTGGGCGAGGCGATACGTGGCTTCGATCCCAAGACCGAGGTCCCCGAGCTCCGTCGCGATGTCGATGGCCTGCCGCGTAGCTGCAATCGCGCCATCGTGATCGCCAACGTTTCTCAGACGCGCGCCGATGTCGGCGAGCACGAGTCCAAGCCGGCGGCGGTCACCGAGCTCGCGCGCGAGAGCAGCCGCCTCGTGCATCGAGTCAAGGATCTGTCCGTACCGTCCGAGAGGCGCCAACGCCGCCCGTGAGTCCAGCCTGAGATCGATCGCCTGGAGTGTCCGCTCGCGGCTCGCGGGAAGGCGAGCGAGCGCACGAAGGGCCTCGTCGAACAAGGCGTGCGCATCGGCGTACGCTGACCGCGTGGCGGCCCTCATCGCAGCTGTACGCAGATAGTCGACCGCCTTGTCCCATAGCTCTCCACGGACGGCGTGATCGGCCAGACGCTCGACTTGCTCCGCAAGTCGATCACGGTGGAGGCGCTCGATTGCTTCGACGACTCGTACGTGGAGCTCACGACGTCGCTGCTGAAGCAGCGTTCCGTACGTGACGTCGTGCGTGAGGACATGCTTGAAGACATACTCACGCTCTGGAAATAGGCGTGCTTCATGTAGCAAGTCGGCGCTGACCAATGTGGCCAGGCCACGATGCACGTCGGTGTCGGCCATCTCGGCGATGTCCCCGAGCAACGCGAATGGGACCTCAGTCCCGATGACCGAGGCGGCCTGAAGCAGACGCTTCTCGGCAGACGGCAGCCGGTCGATTCGAGCGGCGAGCACGGCATGTACGCTCGCCGGAATCTGGACGACCGAGATGGATTGCGCGACCCGGTACGCGCCGGGCGTACCTACGAGCTGCTTCGTCTCGGCCAGGATTCGAACGGTCTCCTCGAGGAAGAATGGATTGCCCTCCGTTCGCTGGATCAACAGTCGCTTGAGCTCGTCGAGTCCTGAATCCGAGCCCAGAAGGGCCGTGAGAACCTGGTCCGAGCTCGCCGCGGCAAGAGGGTCGACACGAATCTCGGTGTAGTAGGGCTGCTTACCCCAGGTGTGTCGGTATTCTGGCCGGTAGTTGACCGCCACCAGTACACGGGCCGATTCCAGAACGGCGACGAGGTCGTCGAGCAGGGCTTGCGTCTCGCTATCGACCCAGTGAAGGTCTTCGACGATGAGCAGCAGCGGCTGCTCGCTTGCCTCCCGGCACCACAGCGCCTTGATGCCGTCGAGCGTTCGCTGCCGGCGCTCCGCGGGGTCGAGCATATGCCAGTCGCTGTCTTGGACAGGTACGTCGAGCAAGGTCAGCAACGCCGGAAGGGTCGGCTCCAGCGACCGGTCGAGCGCCAGAACCTTGCCCGTTATTTTCTCCCGGCTGGCGCGGACGTCGTCTCGTTCGTCGATCTTGAAGTAGCGCGTGAGCAGGGCAACGACGGGCGAGTAACTGGTCGCCTTGCCGTAGGACACCGCCGCGCTTTCGAGCATCAGCCACTTCTGCAACGCCGGGGAACGGCTGAACTCGTGTACGAGGCGCGATTTGCCAACACCGGCTTCCCCGACGATTGCGGCGACCTGTCCTTGACCATCGGCCGCCTTGGCGCCGGCGCGTCGAAGTGTCTCCAGCTCGACGTCGCGACCTACAAACCGTGTGAGACCTCGCCGTGCCGCCGCGGCCTGAAGCCGCGTCCGACTCGGTGCCGCGCCCGTCAGTTCGTACACGTCAACCGGCTCGGTGAGTCCCTTGATCTGTATAGGTCCAAGCGGCTTCACAGTGACGTAGTCGCCGGCCAGCGCGAGGGTGGCCGGGGCAAGGATCACTGTGCCCGGCTCGGCGACCTGCTCCATGCGAGCTGCGAGGTGCGTGCTCTGGCCGACTGCGGTGTAGTCCAGACGAAGGTCGCTGCCCAGAGCCCGGACTACGACCTCGCCCGAATTCAGTCCCACTCGGATTCTCACGACCGCAGCGTGCGACCTTCGAATCGTCTCGGCATATCGTCTGATGCTGTCCTGCATCCGGAGCGCGGCATAGCAGGCGCGGACGGCATGGTCCTCGTGCGCAAGTGGTGCGCCGAAGAGGGCCATGATCCCGTCGCCCATCACCTGGTTCACGAAGCCTTCGAAGCGATGGACGGCCTCCACCATATGCTCGAGCACCGGATCGAGGATCATCCGAGCCTCTTCCGGATCGCGATCGGCGAGCAACTCCATCGATCCTTTGAGATCCGCGAACAGGATGGTGACCAGCTTGCGCTCGCCCTCGAGCGGTACCGGGGACGTCACGATGCGCTCGACGAGGTGCTTCGGCGTGTACAACTGTGGGGAGCCGAACCGCGGCGCGGCGCCAGCGGCCAGTCGGGTTCCGCACTGATCGCAGAACACCGCCCCCGCGCGATTCTCGGCGCGGCACCCCGAACAGAGGTTCGCTGCCACGTCGCTATTGTCGTCCGATCGGCGCGTGAAGTTTAGTCGGTCACGGCCTCGAACACGAACATTTTCGAGGCGGGCCGGCCCTTTTCTTGTTCCGCTGGAGCATAGACGCGGTGCGTTCGAGGGACGACGGCAAGGCTGTGGATCTTCGGCTCGACTGGGACGTCAGCGAGCTTTATGAAATGTGCGGGGTCTTCCATCCGAAAGACCGAGATGAAGCCGCTCGAGCACGCGACGTAAATGCGGCTGAGCCCTTGGTCGAGCATGACCACATCGGCGCCTTTGGCCATGGGCAGGTGGGCGATCGCTTTGTGCGCGTCGAGCTCGAAGACCGTGAGCGTGTCGTTGCCTTCGCATGACAGGAAGGCCCGATGCCGCTGGGCGTCGAGCGCCATACCGTGGTTTCCCTGGCACCCGTCGACGCGATACGTGCTGACGACCGTATCTGTGGCGGGATCGATCACGGCGAGCGTGTTCTGGTCCTGAAGATTGACGTAGATCTTCCGGGCGACTGGATCGTAGAGCGGGACGCCGGTCTGGCTGTCGAACCGCAGCACTGTGACGATGGTGTCCGTCCTCACGTCGATGACGCTCTCGGCCTTCGCGCGCTCGTTGGACACGTAAGCCTTGTGAAACGGCGCCGCGTAGGCGATCCCATCAGGCTTCGACTCCGTCGGCAGTCGCTTTACCACGCTCATGGCGGCTAGATCGACGACGCCGATCTTATTCTCTCCCCAGTTCGCCGTATAGACCTTGCCTTCGGCAATGTAGGCGACGCCTTCGACGCCCGGCACGTCGCGCACGGTCTTCGCAACAGCATTCGTCTTCAGGTCAATGACGTGGAGGAGGCCGGCCCCGAGGTGGGCGGCGAGCAGATAGTTGTCGTCCTCGTCGATCGTCAGATAGTCGAACCGCTTACCGATCGGTCCGGGGAGCTCGAACTCGGTGATCTGTCGCAAGGGTGCGTCGGATGTTGCAGCAGCGGTAACACCGACGGCTCTTTCGCTGGACACCGACAAAGCCAGCAAGACGCCGACGAAGAGAATGATGAATCCTGCAACACGTACTCGGAAGCACTGTGCTCGCATGTCCGACTCCTTCAGAGCTGATATTGCACCGGACTCGACGCGGTTCAAGAGGTATCCCATTCCCTTACGAAAAAGTCAGCGAGTCTTCAGTACAACGGCGATCGAGTCGACCGTAACGTGTGACCAGGTGGAAAGGAGGACGTTATGCGCCGACATACCCTCGCTCTTGTGATTGTCGCGGCACTCGGGACGCTCGCGATACCGCTGCTGGCGGGTGCACAGCAAAAGTACGACGACAGCGAACACGCTGAGCTCGCCAAGGCGATGAAGGACGCGAAAGTTCCGCTGCAGACCGGTCTAGTCGCCAGCCAGCGCGATGGCACGCCGATCTCGGCGAAGTACGAGGTCGAGCACGACAAGCTCCAGCTGTCGGTCTACACGATGAAGGGCGACAAGTTCGCCGAGGCCATCGTTGACCACAAGAGCGGCAAGGTCGCGAAGACCGAGCCCATCACGGAAGGCGATGACCTCACGGCAGCGAAAGCCCAAGCTGAGGCAATGGCGAAGGCGAAGCGCTCGCTTGCGGCCGCCGTCGCCGACGCCGTGAAGGCGAACGCGGGGTACCGCGCCGTGAGCGTCATGCCATCTCTAAGCGATGGCCATCCCGTCGCCAACGTCGTACTCCTCAAAGGCGCCGACTGGAAGACCGTGCCGGAAAAGCTCGACTAGGATGACCACTAGATCCGGGGCAGGACGATCCGGAAGACGCTGCCTGTGCCTTCCTCGGACTCGAGTTCGATGCGGCCGCCGTGCGCTTCGACCGCCCAGCGGCTGATCGCCAGCCCGAGTCCGAGGCCCCCGGAGTCCCGCGCTCGGGCGGCGTCGACGCGATAAAAGCGGTCGAAGATGCGCTCGCGGTGCTCCGCGGGGATACCGCGCCCGGTGTCCCTCACCTCGATCGCGGCCTCGGCGAGCGACATCTTCACGACTCTCACCGTGATCGTGCCCCTGTCCGGGGTGTACTTGATCGCATTGTCGATGAGGTTGCTCAGGCCTTGACGCAGGACATTTGCATCACCCGTCGCTGTGATCTCTGCTTGCGCATCGATGCTCAACGTCTGCGCCTTCTCCTCGGAAAGCACGCGTAGGGAATCGGCCACCGCGCTCGCGAGCCCGCCAAGATCCACGACGTCGCGCGCGAGCTGCGCGCGGCCAGACTCGGCCCGAGTCAGCGTCAGCAATGTCTCCACGAGGCGGGTGAGTCGGTCGACTTCCTCCAGCATGCTGCCGATGACGTCACGATATGCCGCTCGATCGAGGGAGCGTTGGAGCGCGACCTCGCCCACGCTTCTCATGGCCGTCAGCGGCGTACGCAGCTCGTGCGACGCGTCGGCCGTGAACCGACGCAGACGAGCGAACGAACCATCCAGCCGCGCCAGGGTCTCATTGAAAACCGAGGCGAGACGCCCGAACTCGTCTCCCGGATTGGTGACGGGGAGTCTCTCGCCCAGGGAGTCTGCCGTGATCTTCCGCGCCTGGTCCGCCATGGCGCCGATGGGCGACAGCACGCGGCCGGCGAGGACGTACCCGCCCGCGATCGCCAGGGCAACCGCACAGGGGACGCCCATGATGAGGATCGCAGCCAGGGTGCGAAGCGTGCGACTCAGCGGAGCTTCGTCGATCGCGACGGCGACTTCATACGATGGGCCGGACACCCTCTGAAGTCGAAACGATCGACCATCCGGTGCCTTCCAGGATCGTCGTATTGCGGCGGGGTCGCCGGCGACCGCTTGGGCCAGCCCTCCGCGCTCCCATCCTTCGGTTTGATAGACGACCGTGTCTGTCGTGGAGATCTGGAAGAGCATGATGCCCCAGTGCGAGTCGAGGTCCTTGAGCTCTCCCGGTTCTTCGCGATAGATCCGGTCAACGGTCGCGAGATCCCGGCTGAGTTGCGCAGCGAGGTCCTGAGACAGACGGGCCTTCACGAAGAGAAAGATGCCGATGGAGAAGACGCAGATGATGAACGTGAGCACGCCCGCGTACCATAGCGTCAGGCGGGTGCGCACGGTGAGCGACGGCACTCTCACTCCCGCTTGCCTCCGAGCATGAACCCCACACCGCGGACCGTGTGGAGGAGTGTCTTATCGAACGGGTCATCGATCTTCCGGCGCAACCGCGCGATCGAGACGTCGATGACATTGTCGAGGGGCGTCGCGCGCACGGTCACTTGCCACACATCCCGCGCCAGCATCTCGCGTGAGACGACCTGACCCTGATGGCGAAGGAGGTACTCGAGCAGCTCGAATTCTTTCGTGGTCAGGTCGATGGCCGAGGCGCGCCGTGTCACTCTTCGTGTGACGAGATCCA
>Ga0111538_10011811_pt1 | contig 11551 bp, 10 predicted proteins | sample SoiMethybrSBSTD1_FD_79669 | JGI IMG/M metagenome (GOLD analysis project Ga0111538, IMG submission 79669) | Bulk soil microbial communities from a Populus tree surrounding site in Tennessee, USA - Soil MetaG P. TD hybrid SBSTD1 (version 2)... | ecosystem: Environmental > Terrestrial > Soil >...
AGCGCATCCGGACCCGCGTCAAGAAGCAGATGGAGAAGACGCAGAAGGAGTACTACCTCAACGAGCAGATGCGGGCGATCCAGAAGGAGCTCGGCGAGAAGGACGAGTTCAAGAACGAGATCCAGGAGCTGGAAGAGAAGATCAAGCAGAAGAAGATGTCCGCGGAGGCCCGGGAGAAGGCGGAGAAGGAGCTGAAGAAGCTCAAGATGATGTCGCCGATGTCCGCCGAGGCCACCGTCGTGCGGAACTACGTCGACTGGATCATCTCGCTCCCGTGGCACGACTACACCGAGGACAAGCTCGACATCAAAGACGCGGCCAACGTCCTCGAAGAGGACCACTACGGGCTCGACAAGGTGAAGCAGCGCATCCTCGAGTACCTCGCGGTGCAGAGCCTCGTCGGCCACATGAAGGGCCCGATCCTCTGCCTCGTCGGGCCCCCCGGCGTCGGCAAGACCTCGCTCGGCAAGTCCATCGCGCGGGCGACGGGCCGGAAGTTCGTCCGCGTGTCCCTCGGCGGCGTGCGCGACGAGGCCGAGATCCGCGGCCACCGCCGCACGTACATCGGCGCGCTGCCCGGAAAGATCATCCAGTCCATGAAGCGCGCTGGGTCGGGCAACCCGGTCTTCCTCCTCGACGAAGTGGACAAGATGTCCACCGACTTCCGCGGCGATCCGTCGTCGGCGCTCCTCGAGGTCCTCGACCCGGAGCAGAACGGGTCCTTCAACGACCACTATCTCGACGTCGACTACGACCTCTCCAAGGTGATGTTCGTGACCACCGCGAACAACCTCGAGCGGATTCCCCGTCCGCTCCAGGACCGCATGGAGATCATCCGGATCGCCGGCTACACCGAGCTCGAGAAGCTCAACATCGCCAAGAAGTACCTGGTCCCGAAGCAGCGCGAGGCCAACGGCCTCCAGCCGCACAACATCGTGTTCACCGACACCGCGGTGATGGGCATCATCCGCCACTACACCAAGGAAGCGGGTGTCCGGAGCCTCGAGCGTGAGATAGCGGCCGTGTGTCGGAAGGTCACCGTGGAGGTCGTGAAGCGCGACCGCAAGGCGCGCATCCGTGTCTCGACGAAGAGCCTCGCCAACTACCTCGGCCCGCACCGCTTCCGTTTCGGGAAGGCCGAGGTCGAGGAGCGCGTCGGCGTGGCGACGGGTCTCGCGTGGACCGACCTGGGCGGCGAGCTGCTCGGCACCGAGGTGCAGGTGATGCCGGGCAAGGGCAAGCTGCTCATCACCGGCCGTCTCGGCGAGGTGATGCAGGAATCGGCGCAGGCGGCCATGAGCTACGTGCGCTCGCGGGCCGAGGAGCTCGGGCTCGAGCGCGACTTCTACCAGAAGATCGACATCCACATTCACATCCCGGAGGGCGCCATCCCGAAGGACGGCCCGTCGGCCGGCATCACCATGGCGACGGCGCTGGTCTCGGCGCTGACGCGCATCCCCGTGCGCAACGACCTCGCGATGACCGGCGAGGTGACGCTCCGGGGACACGTGCTCCCGATCGGCGGCCTCAAGGAGAAGGTCCTCGCCGCGCACCGCGGCGGCATCAAGAAGGTGCTGATCCCGATCGAGAACCAGAAGGACATCGCGGAGATCCCGTCGACGATCCTCAAGTCGATTCAGATCGAGCTCGTCGAGCACATGGATCAGGTGCTCAGGAAGGCGCTGGTGCTGGCGGATCCGGACAGCTATCCGCGGAAGCCCGCACCGCCCGCCGAAAACGTCCCGACCGGCGCGCTGATGCCGGTCGTTCCACCGGACAAGCCCGACGTCGTGACGCATTGACAGCCCCGAGGGGGGTTGCTAACAGGCTCGACGCGCCGGCGGGCGGGGAAGGGGACCAGGCATGACGAAGGCCGACCTGATCGACTCAATTGCAAGCAAGCTAGACATGCCCAAAGGGCAGGCGGAGCGTGCCGTCAACACCATCTTCGACGACATCGTCGGGGCGCTCCGGAACGGCGACAAGGTCAACATCTCCGGGTTTGGCACGTTCGCCGTCTCGGCACGGAAGGCCCGCACGGGTCGCAACCCGAAGACGGGCGAGAGCATCCAGATCGCGGCCTCGAAGTCGGCGAAGTTCAAGGCCGGCAAGAGCCTCAAGGATCAGCTGAACTGATCCCGGCCCCCGCGCTCTCCGGCGATGTAGCGGCGGGCGGTTAGCTCAGCGGGAGAGCATCGGCCTTACAAGCCGGGGGTCGCAGGTTCGATCCCTGCACCGCCCATTCCCGTCTCCCTCGGGCGCCTGCCGCAGGCGTGCTATAGGAGCCCGCGGTCTGCACGACGAGGGGAGGGGGGCCGATGTGGTGGCGTTTCGTGGGCGTCGTGGTTGCGGGGATTGTCGTGTCGTCGGCGTCGCTGGCCAGATCGGCGGTGCTGTGCGCCGGTAAGGGCGGCGTGCTCAGGGTCCGGGCCGAGGCGTGCAGGCCGAAGGAGTCGCTCGTGGATCCCGCCGCGCTCGGGCTCACGGGTCCGGCGGGACCGGCCGGGCCGTCCGGCGCGCGCGGTCCCGCGGGCTTCCCCGGGCCACCGGGACCGCAGGGGCTCCCTGGAACGCCGGCGGATCCCGGCATCGAAAGTCAGGTCGCGGCGCTCGCCGCGCGACTCGACGCCATCGAGCCGCGGGTCGCGCCCATGTCGCTCGAGGACGACGGCATGGTGGTCCGCTTCACCGGCGTCAACGTGCAGATCGTGTCGGGTAGTGGCGCGACGGACGGGGCCACGAACGGCCTCGGCAATCTCATCGTGGGATACGACGAGCAGCGCGACACCGGCAACGAGCGCCCGCTTGCCGTCAGGACGGGCTCTCACAACCTGGTGGTGGGGCCGGCGCACGAGTACACGGGCTTCGGAGGACTGGTGAGCGGCATCGACAACTCGATCACGGGAGCACACGCAGCCGTCATCGGTGGGCGCACGAACGGCGCCACGGGATTCGCCACCGCCGTGCTGGGCGGGGAGTGCAATCGGGCATCCGGGAGCGTCTCCACGGCCGTCGGTGGTGGTGGCCCGCTCGAGGCGGTACCGGACGGATTCACCTGCGACCTCGGAAACGGCGCCGTCGAGGCGCATGCAGTCGTAGTCGGTGGCTCCAGCAACACGGCGAGCGGCGCGGGGTCCGTCGTCGCGGGCGGGACGCTGAACGTCGGTGGGAACGCCTGGTCCTGCGTCGTCGGAGGCAGCGGCAATTCGGCGGAGGCCGATTTCAGCGGGGTGTTCGGTGGCGACACGAACGTCGCGACGGCGGCCGGTGCCGCGATCTTCGGCGGGCTCACGAACGATGCGAGCGGACCGTACAGCGTCATTGTCGGCGGCGATGGAAGCTCGACGACCGAGGACGCGTTCGGGGCGGTCGTCCTCGGCGGATTCGAGAATAGCGCCAGCGGCGGCCTGTCGACGGTCACGGGCGGCGAGGGAAACACTGCCGCGGGATCGGCATCGACGGTGAGCGGTGGCAACGAGCGTACCGCCAGCGGCGACCACGACTGGGTGGCCGGCGGCCTGCTCGAGGACTTCTAGTCGCGCAGGACGACGGCCCCGTCCGGCGGCAACGTGCCGGCATGGGCGCGGCCCTCGAGGCGGAGATCGGTCGCGACCTCGACCCGGCCGGCTCCGTCCCATCGGATCGCGTCCGTGGTGAAGTTGACGGCGACCCAGCGGCGGTCGTTCCCGAATGTACGCTCGTAGGCGAACACGCCCGCGGGAGCATCCAGCGTTCGGAGAACCCCGAGCTGCAGGGCCGGTGATGCGCGGCGCGCCGCCAGTAGGCGGCGATAGAGATGGAGAATCGAGCCCGCGTCCTCGCGGAGCGCGGCGACGTTTCGCCGGCCGGCGTCCGGCGGCCAGGGGAGCCAGGGGGGCGCGGGCCATCCGTGCCCGGCGGAGGCGTCCCATGGGAGCGGCGCGCGGCAGCCGTCGCGTCCCCCGGGATCGACACGCCGAGCGGGTGGGACGTCCGCGTCTTCCAGGCCGAGCTCTTCGCCGGCGTAGAGAAACGGCGTCCCCGGAAGGGTCAGCTCCAGCACCGCGGCGGCGCGTGCGCGTGCCTCCGTGCCGAGTCGCGTGCGGTGGCGGGGCGTGTCGTGATTCGAGAGAACGATCGTCGGCCAGGCGCCCGCCGCGCCATGTGCGGCCTGTACGCTCTCGGTCCGCGCGTGCCAGGCATCCGCGTCCCAGCTCGTGTGCAGTGTCCGGGGCAGGTCGAATGCCAGATGCAGCTCGTCGCCGCGGCCGTGGTAGCGGGTGACGTCGGGCTGGAAGAGCTGGAACACCTCGCCGACGAGCACGCGCTGGCCGGCATATCGGTCGACGAGGCGCCGCAGCCGGCGGAGGATCGGATGCGTCGCCGGATCGTCGTGGATACTGGCGTGCGGGAGCGCGGCCAGGTCGGGCGGATCGTTCGGTAACGCGGGATCCTTCCCGAGCGCATGCACCACGTCGACGCGGAAGCCGTCGACGCCGCGGTCGAGCCAGAAACGGACGACCTCGTGCATCGCCGCCTCGACGGCGGGATTCGCCCAGTTGAGGTCCGGCTGCTGCGGGAGGAAGAGGTGGAGGTAGTACTGCCCGCTCCGTTCGTCGAGCGTCCACGCGGGCGCGCCGCTCCGGAACGCGGCGGTCCAGTTGTTCGGCGGCCCACCTCCGGGGCTCGGATCCCGCCACACGTACCAGTCCCGCATCGGGTCCGTGCGCGACCGGCGCGATGCCGCGAACCACGGATGCGCGTCGGAGGTGTGGTTGGGCACCCAGTCGAGGAGCACGCGGAGCCCACGCGCATGGGCATCATCCACCAGCGCGTCGAGGTCCGCGAGCGTGCCGAAGAGCGGATCCACGTCGCGGTAGTCCGAGACGTCGTAGCCGAAGTCCGCCATCGGGGAACGGAACACGGGCGACAGCCAGATCGCATCGACGCCGAGCCAGGTGAGGTGATCCAGCCGCTCCCGGATGCCGCGCAGGTCCCCGACGCCGTCGCCCGACGCGTCGGCGAACGAGCGCGGATAGATCTGATAGACGACCGCGCGCCGCCACCAGGGCGCGTCGCTCAGGTGCGGCTCCAGGCGAGGGCGTCCTCGAGGCGGTCGTTGCCCCAGAAGAGCTCGTCCCCGACGACGAACGTCGGCGCCCCGAAGATGCCGCGGCGGATCGCCTCGTCGGTCTGCTCGCGGAGCCGCTGCTTGGCCGCGGGGCTCTGCGCGCGCTCCAGGACCTCCGCCGCCGGGAGGCCGAGGGCGTCCAGCACGTCGGACACCGTCGCGGCCTGGGCGATGTCCCGGTCCTCGGCGAAGTTGGCCCGGTAGACGCCGCGGACGAACGCCGGCAGCCACGGCTCCGTGGCGTTGCTGCACGCGACGCGTGCCGCGAGCAGTCCGTTTCGCGGGAACTGGGAGGGACGGCGGAAGGGCACCTCGAGCCGAGCGCAGATGCGCTCCAGGTCGCGCCACATGTAGCGTCCCTTCACCGGGTAGATGTTGAACGGGGAGTCGTTCCATCCCTGGTGGCCGAAGATCGGGCCGAGGAGGAACGGGCGCCAGGTGACGCCGACGCCCGCCCGTCGCGCCGCGTCCTCGACCCGGGCCGCCGCCGGATACGAGTAGGTGCTCGCGAACTCGAACCAGAACTCGATGGTGGGCGCCATCGTTCGGGGCGTGAGGATAACGGGCGGGTCCGCCGGAGCAACGGGGGTCAATTGATGTCCCAGTCCGATTGCAAGACGGAGCCCGCTCAGCTAGACCACGGCGGCACGTTTCGGGGAGTAGAGAGGTACGGGGTCGTAGTTCAGTTGGTTAGAACGCCGGCCTGTCACGCCGGAGGTCGCGAGTTCGAGTCTCGTCGGCCCCGCTCGTGCGGGGGGCCCCGGCGGCAGCGGCGCGGGGGTCCCTCTTTCCCCGGTTGGTGAGTCAGAGCATGCCGATCACACACACGACGAGGAGTCTCAGCACCGAGCAGGCGCGCGCGGGGCGCCGCTGGTTCGTCGCCGACGCGCAGAATCAGGTGCTCGGCCGGCTCGCCTCGCAGGTCGCGAGCGTGCTCCGGGGCAAGACGAAGGCCGCGTTCGCGCCGCACGTCGACGCCGGCGACTTCGTCGTGGTGGTGAATGCCGCCAAAGTGCGGCTGACCGGATCCAAGGAGGGCCAGAAGGAGTACATCCGGCACTCCGAGTATCCGGGCGGCATTCGGCGCGCGCGCGCCGACGAGGTGCGGCAGAAGCAGCCGACGCGCCTCGTACGCCAGGCCGTCGTCGGCATGCTGCCGAAGAACCGGCTCGGCCGGCGCCTGGCGACGAAGCTCAAGGTGTACGCGGGACCCGAGCATCCGCACACCGCGCAGAAGCCGGCGCCGCTGCCGGCGGTCAGCTGAGGGAGCATGGCATCGGAGACCGTCTACTGGGCCACGGGGAAGCGGAAGTCGTCCGTGGCGCGCGTCCGCTTGGCGCAGGGTGGTGGTGAGGTAGTGGTCAACGGCCGCCCGCTCGACACGTACTTCGGGCGCGAGACCTCGCGCATGATCGTACACCAGCCGTTCGAGCTCACCTCGACGAAGGGCCAGTTCCGCGCCGACGTGAGCGTCGAGGGCGGTGGCGTCGCGGCGCAGGCCGTGGCCATCCGGCACGGGATCACGCGTGCGCTGATGATCGCGAATCCCGAGCTCCGACCGTCCCTCAAGAAGGCCGGATTCGTCACCCGCGACCCGCGCGAGGTGGAGCGCAAGAAGTACGGGCGCCACAAGGCCCGCAAGCGTCCACAGTACTCGAAACGCTAGCTCGCGCTCGCGTTGCGAGCCCCGGCCTGCTCGCGTAGTGTCCGCGCATGTCCGCGGAGAAGCGTCGCGTTCGCGTCGCCGTGCTCGGCGCGACCGGCTACACGGGCGTGGAGCTGCTGCGTCTTCTCGCGCGGCATCCCGGCGTCGAGCTGACGCATCTCTCGTCCGAGCAGTATCGGGGTAAGCGGGCCGACGAGGTCTACCCGTTCCTCTCGGGCGTCGTCGACGCGACGTTGGGGGCACCCGATCCCGCCGAGGCGGTGGCGGCGGCCGACATCGTCTTCGCGGCGCTGCCGCACGGCGCGTCGGCCGCGATCGTCGTCGAGTGCCTGCGCCGCGGCGCGCGCGTCCTCGACCTGTCCGCGGACTTCCGGTTCCGGGACGCCGGCGTGTTCGCGCGCTGGTACGACGAGCATCCGGCGCCCGAGCTGCTCGCCGAGGCGGTGTACGGCCTGCCCGAGCTGTATCGCGACCGCCTGCCGTCGGCACGTCTCGTCGCCGTGCCGGGCTGCTACCCGACGGGCGCGCTCCTCGGCCTCACGCCGCTGGCGCGGGCAGGGCTCCTCCGCGAGCCCGTCCTGATCGACGCCAAGTCCGGCACGACCGGGGCCGGCCGCAGCGCGAAGACCGAGCAGCTCTTCGCCGAGGTGAACGAGAACTTCCGCCCGTACGGCATCGACGGCCACCGGCACTGGCCCGAGATCGAGCAGGAGCTGCGCGCCGCCGGGGCGGCGGCGGGCGCCGTGTTCGTGCCGCATCTCCTGCCCGTGAGTCGCGGCATCCTGAGCACGATGTACGTCCGCCTGGCGGACGGCAGCGGCCTCGGCGACCTCTATCGCCGCGCGTACGAGAAGGAGCCGTTCGTGGTCCTGCGCGGCGAGGGTCCCCCACCGGAGCTGCGCGAGGTCCGCGGCACGAACCGCTGCGCCATCGGCTGGCGCTGGATGCCGGAGCGCGGGGTGGCGGTCGTCATCACCGCCATCGACAACCTCGGCAAGGGCGCCTCGGGCCAGGCCGTCCAGTGCATGAACGCGATGCTCGGCCTACCCGAGACCACGGCCCTCGAGCACGCCGCCCTCGTGCCCTGATCCGATCAAGCTCTGCCGCGCGGGCTTCGCCCGCGCGGCACGTCGCCCGCCGACTCCTTCGGGCTACACCCTCGTGCGGCCCTCGGGTCGGACTTCCTAGTCCGACCCGAGCAAATAATAGCCACCGATCAGCGCGAACACCGCGTTTCCCGCCCAGGCCGCGACGGCCGGCGGCAGCATCCCGGTCTGGCCGAGGGCGCGCGCGAAGGCGACGACGACGAAGTAGCCGAAGCCGATCACGAAGCCGACCGCGATGCTCCCGGCGATGCTCCCGACGCGTGTGCCGGCCGCCGCCAGCGGCGCGGCGATCAGGATCATCATGAGGCTCGCCGCCGGAAGGGCGAGCTTCAGATGCAGGTCCACCCAGCTCTCGGACGTGTCGACGCCCTTCTGCTGCAGGTCCTGGATCTGGCGCCGCAGCATGCCGTAGCTCAGCTCCTCGGCCTCGACCGATACCGCGCGGAAATCGTCCAGGGTCTCCGGCAGGGCGAAACCGTCCGGCGCGCGCGTGACCTCGTGCACGCCGTCGCTCCCGAACTCCCGCGTCCGGACCCCGAGGAGCTGCCAGCGGGTGCCGTCCCAGTTCGCGGACTCGGCCTCGATCGTGCGCCACGGGCGGAAGTCCGGCGTGAGCTGGTACACGGTGAGCCCGTAGAGCGCTCGCCGGCGCGGGCTCACGCGGTCGATGTTGTAGAAGCCCGCGCCGCCGTGGAACCAGACCTCTCGCCCGGCGAAGATTCGGTTCATGCCGCGTTTCCGAATCTCGAGGGTCTCGACCAGGTGGGACTGCCGCGCGCTGTACGGCACGAGCGTCTCGTTCCACGCCAGGACGGCGAGGCTGATGCCGGTGGCGACCAGCATCAGGGGCGCGGTCATCTGCCAGATGCTGACACCGCAGGCCCGGAGCGCGACGAACTCGTTCTGCCGCGCGAGAAGCCCGAGGCCGACGAGCCCGCCCGCGAGCACCGCCACCGGCGTCACCTGCGTGATCACCATGGGGAGCTTGAACAGGAAGTAGCGGAAGATCGCGCCGGCCGTGGCGCGGTTCCGGAGGAAGGTGTCCACCCGGTCGAAGAACTCGACGATGATGAAGATGGCGATGAAGGTCGCGAGCGCGAGGCCGAAGGCGCGGAGGAACTCGCGCACCAGGTGGCGGCTGATGATGCGCGGCAGCAGCCGGCGGCGGGTGCTCACGAGGGCTCCGCGCGGAGGCGAGCCGCGATCCGCGTGCGCACGCGCGCGATCCAGCCGTCGAGCCACTCGAGTGGGACGATTCCCCGTTCCCGGGCCGCCTGCCGGAAGAGGTATGCCCCGAACAGCACGAAGACGGCGTTCGGGAGCCACAGGCCGACGACCGCCGGGAGCAGCCGCTGCTCGGCCAGCGCCTGACCCGCCGACAGGAGGATGTAATAGAAGAAGATGAGCACGACGCTCACGGCGAAGCCGCGCGCGCGGACGCCGCGCGCCGGCTGGATGCCCAGGGGCACCGCCGCCAGGCCGAACACGAGGCAGGCGAAGGGTAGGGAGATGCGGCGATGGTACTCGGCGCTCTCGAGGCCGGTCGGGGTGCCTGCCGCCTGCTTCGTCGCGATCGTGTCGCGAAGCTCCGCGAGAGCCATCTCCTTGGGGTCGCGCTCGCGGTCCTGGCTGCCGGCGAGGGCACGCCGCAGGTCGAGGCTCACGTCGTAGGTCTGGAACTCGGTCTGGTACTCGGTGCCGCGGCGCGCATCCGAGGTATGGATGAAGCCGTCCCGCAGGCGCAGGGTCACCGTCTCGGTCGCGGCATCCGAGAGCATGACGCCCTCGCGGGCGAAGATGTGATTGCGCTGCTTCTCGTCGCGATCGTCGGAGATGAGCACGTGGTGGAGCACGTCCGTCGTGGCGTCGATCTCCTCGGCGTAGATGACGAGGCCCGGGAACTCGTCGTTGAAGACCTGCTGCCGGATGCCGGCACTGGCGCGCGTCCGGGCGATCTCGAAGAGGGCGGACCGGAGCGACCGGTTGCCCCAGGGGCGCCCCCAGAGGGTCAGGCCGGCGGTGAACACCCCGGCGAGGGTGACGAAGATGACGACGGGGGTGATGAGCTGGTAGAGGCTCAGGCCCGAGCTCCGGAACGCGACCATCTCGGAGTCGGCGGAGAGGCGGCCGAAGGCCACGATGATGGCGAGCAGCATCGCCATCGGCACCGTGACCTCGAGGAAGGCCGGGACGATGTAGGCGAAGATGCGCAGGACGTTCGTCGCCGGGACACCGCGGTTGACCACGAGCTCGATCAGCCGGAGCAGGCGCGCGATCAGCAGGACGAACGTGAAGACGGAGAGCCCGAAGAGGAAGGGAATCAGCAGCTCCCGGAAGATGTAGCGATGAACGATCTTCCCCATGAGGGAGCGGCGTCGCGTCGCCCGGAGTCTACTAGCGGATGAGCGGGGCGCGGACAAACGAGGACGTGCTCGTGGTGCACGGCGCCAACGCCGTCGCGGAGCTGCTGCGGAGCGGTGAGCCCGTCTCGCGGCTCCAGCTGCAGCGCGGGGGGCCGCGCACGCAGGAGCTGGCGGGGCAGGCGCGCGCCCGCGGGATCGACGCGGAGGTGGTCGAGCGCGCGGCCCTCGACCGCCTCGCCGGCACGCCACACCACCAGGGCGCGGCCGCCGTCACGCGGTCCTTCCCCTACGTCGGGATCGAGGATCTGCTAGCGGGCGACCCCACGAATGCCCTCGTGCTGGACGGTGTCCAGGATCCTCGTAACCTCGGAGCGATCCTGCGCACCGCCCGCGCCGCCGGGGTCGGCGGCGTCGTCCTGCCCCGTGATCGCAGCGTCGGGGTGACGCCGGCGGTCGTCAGCGCTTCGGCCGGGCTCGTCTTCGGGCTCCGGGTGGCTCGGGTCCCGAACCTCGTTCGCGCGATGGAGGCGCTCAAGGAGGCGGGCCTGTGGACCGTCGGGCTGGCTCCCCGTGACGGGACCCCCCTCTATGCCTTCGCGCCCCCGGCCCGCCTGGCGCTCGTCGCGGGCGGGGAGGGCGACGGGCTCCGCACCCTGGTCCGCCGGACGTGCGACTTCACCGTCAGCCTGCCGATGACCGCCGGTGTCGAGTCGCTCAACGTCGGCGTCGCCGTCGCGGTGGCTCTCTACGAGCTCCTGGTCCGTCCCCGAGCGCGACTTTGAGATGCCGTTTCGTTGACAGCTTTGGCACACCGAGATACAAAGCCCCGTTTACGATCCAGTGGGAGTGGTCTCTCCCGTGACCGCGCGGGGCGGTGGCGGGGGCGGAGCGTCGCACGAGAAGTCGCGCGGGAGATCTCGAACGGGGGCAGCGGGCCTGGCGGGCGAGCCGCCGATGTAGCTCAGGGGTAGAGCAGCTGATTTGTAATCAGCAGGTCGTCGGTTCGACTCCGACCATCGGCTTCACTCGCGGAGGCGGCCGTGCGGAGAGGTACCCGAGTGGCCAAAGGGAGCAGACTGTAAATCTGCCGGCGAATGCCTACGGAGGTTCGAATCCTCCCCTCTCCATCCAAACCATCCAAACCAGAATGAAGAACTGCGGGAGTAGCTCAGGTGGTAGAGCGCGAGCCTTCCAAGCTCGGGGTCGCGGGTTCGATTCCCGTCTCCCGCTTGCCCACGTAGCTCAGGCGGTAGAGCACTTCCTTGGTAAGGAAGAGGTCACCGGTTCGAATCCGGTCGTGGGCTCC
>Ga0111538_10011814_pt1 | contig 11550 bp, 11 predicted proteins | sample SoiMethybrSBSTD1_FD_79669 | JGI IMG/M metagenome (GOLD analysis project Ga0111538, IMG submission 79669) | Bulk soil microbial communities from a Populus tree surrounding site in Tennessee, USA - Soil MetaG P. TD hybrid SBSTD1 (version 2)... | ecosystem: Environmental > Terrestrial > Soil >...
AACGGCAAGGTGCTGCGCTCGTGGGGCGGCCCCGGCGAGGGCTACACCTGGTACAAGCAGGAGCACGGCATCTACATCGATCACAAGGGCTTCGTCTGGACCGGCACCAGCAACGGCATGCACGTGATGAAGTTCACGCAGGACGGCAAGCACGTGATGACGATCGGCGAGCCGGACGTGAACAAGGGCAGCAACGATCCCGATCACCTCGGCGGTCCCGCGAACTTCTATGTCGAGCCGAAGACCAACGAGCTGTTCATCGCGGACGGCTACATCAACAAGCGCGTCGTGGTCTACGACGCCGACACCGGCAAGTACAAGCGGCACTGGGGCGCGTATGGCAAGCGTCCCGATGACACGGTGAAGTATCAATATCCGGTCAAGATCGACAATCCGCCGCAGCAATACTCGACGCTGCATGGGCTCGTCGGATCGAAGGACGGACTCATCTACGTGTCGGATCGCCGCGGCAATCGCATCCAGGTGTTCCGCCAGAGCGGCGAGTACCTGATGGAGCGATTCGTGCGGCCGGAGACGGGCGGATCCGGCAGCGGCTTCAGCCTGCAGTTTTCGCGCGATGCCGATCAGAGCCTGCTCTATTTGATCGACGGCACCAACCAGCGCGTGTGGATCCTGCGGCGCAAGGATCTCGCAATTCTCGATCGCTTCGGCAAGCCGGGACGGCAAGCGGGCGAATTCATCCGCGCGCACATGATCGCGATCGATTCGAAGAACCGGATGTACACCGGTGAAGCCGGCAACGGCCGGCGCATGCAACGGTGGATTCTCAAGGGGACGCGGCCGGCATCGAGCGTCAAGCCGCCGCAGTAAACAGGGATCGGGGATCAGGGATCGGGGATCAGGGGGGATGAGATGAATAAGTCGCGACTACTATTCTCAACACTCGGCGCAGGCGTCCTCTTCTTGGCGACGCTGCCCGCGCAATCGAAGGCGCCCAATCCGATCACCGGTGAGGGATTGCCGAATCCCGCGCCGAAGGTGACGCGCAACTGGGGCGAGCTGCCCGCGGGCCGCAAGTGGGGCACGTCGGCCGGCCTCGATGTCGATCCGAAAGACGGCAACATCTGGGGCTACGAGCGCTGCGGCGCCGGAACCGCCGGCGGCGGGCCCGTCGATTGCGAGAACAATCCCGTCGATCCGGTGTTCAAGTTCGATCGCCACACCGGCAAGGTGCTCGCGAACATCGGCAAGGGCGTGATGATCACGCCGCACGGCATTCACGTGGACAAGGACGGCAACGTGTGGATCGCCGACTTCGCCGGCAACAAGGAGGGCACCAAGGGCCACCAGGTGCACAAGTTCAGCCCGAAGGGTGAAAAGCTGCTGAGTCTCGGCATCGCCGGCAAGCCCGGCACCGCCGATGGCCAATTCAACCAACCCAACGACGTTGTCGTCGGACCCGACGGCAGCATCTATGTGTCGGACGGCCACAATGCCCAGGGCTTTACGACCAATCAGCAGATCGCCGAGGGCATCAAGCGCGGCGACACCTCGCGCATCAGCAAGTTCACCCCGCAGGGAAAGTTCATCAAGTCGTGGGGATCGATCGGCGTCAAGCACGGCGAGTTCCGCACGCCGCACGCGCTGATGTTCGACGCGCGCGGACGCCTCTGGGTCGCGGACCGCGGCAACCATCGCCTCGAGATCTTCGATCAGGAAGGCAAGTATCTCGAGTCGCGCTACATGTTCGGCCGCGTCAGCGGCTTCTTCATCAAGGGCAACCAGATCTACGCCATCGACTCCGAGTCAGGCCCGCTCAATCACCCGAACTGGCGCGACGGCGTGCGCATTGGCCCCGTGGACGAAGATCGCGTGGTCGCGTTCATCCCGCCGTTCGAGCGTGAAGATCGCGTGTATCAGGGAACGGCCGGTGAAGGTATCGCGGTGGATGCGGATGGCAACGTCTACGCCGCCGAAGGACCGAACTCGCTGCAGCAAGCCGGCGGGGCGTTTACGAAGTATTCGGTGAAGTAATCGGGGTGCACCGGGTGCACAGGGTGCACCCGGTGCGCGAAGGCTACTTGCTGGCGCGCTCGCTCTTTCGCGAGTAGGCGTTCATCAAGTCGAGGATCAACTTTCCTTCCGCCTTTTCTTTCGACTCGGGCGCGAGGTTGAAGTTCTTGTACTTGCCGCCGGTGTTGATCGTCACGTGGAAGCCGCCGCGGCCCGATCCGAAGAACCTGTTGCCGCCGGCGTCACGCACGTCGGACCAGTTGGCGGCGAAGCGATCGGCCTCTTCGCGGGGCTCGAACTTCACCTCGTCCGCATCAATCGTCAACTCACCCACGCACGTCGCCTTGGGATCGTCCTTGTCGAAATTGCCGCGGCTGTGGTCATGAATGATCATGAAGCTCGCCTTACCGCCGTGCGCGAGCGCCGATCCGATGTGCTGGCGTGCCTGGTCATAATCCTTGTTCTGCAGGCTCGCGCGCGCCATCGCCTCGTACGCTTCCGCCGGCGACTTGTTGGCCTTGGGCGCTGATGGCGGCACCACGTTCTCGCGCCGTTCGACGGTCACGGCCGGCGAATCATTCTGTTTCGCGAGGACCGGTGCTGAGGTCGTCGGCGCTTTCGTCGTCTTTGCCTTCGTAGCCGGCGCCTTCGTCGGCGGCGCAGTCACTGCGTCTTTGACAGGCTCAACGGCGGCGATGTCTTTCGACAACACGGCCGGCGCCGCGTCGGTGCTGGGCGCCGGGGCCGCCGCAACCGTCAACTGCAACGGCGCGGGAGGTTTGGCGCTCGGCGCATCGTACGAATATTGCCAGTAGGCAATTGCGGTCACCGACAGGCAACCCGCTGCGAAGAGCAGCCACTGCGTTCGACTCGCGAGCTTCGCTTTCTTTCGACCCATGATGAGATTTACTCCCGTAACCTCATGCAGCAATCGATGTGCCGATGAAAATAGGGCACGAACTGGCGTTTCCGTAATGGCCGGAGCCGTTGCATTGCCGGCCCGTGCGAATTTCGTACGCGGCGTTACAAAACTGACGAAGAATGTGTTTCTCAGACATGCGCATCCTTTCAGCTCTCACCGCACTCGCTCTTCTCGCACCGGCGTGGACCGATCAGCCGAGCGGCGTCACCGCGCGCCTGCGTGGAGTGAGCGCCGTCAGCGATCGTGTGGCATGGGCAAGCGGCAGCGGCGGTACCGTGCTGCGCACGAGCGACGGCGGGGCGAGCTGGCAGACGTTGATTATTTCCGGCGCCGAGAAGCTCGATTTCCGGGACATCGATGCGGTCAGCGAGCAGAGCGCTTACGCGCTGAGCATCGGAGCCGGAGAGAGCTCGCGCATCTACAAGACTACTGATGGCGGGCGCTCCTGGACGCGGCAATTCACCAACACCGATCCGAAGGCGTTCTTCGATGCGATGGCGTTCTGGGACGCGGATCGTGGCATTGCCTTCAGCGATTCGATCGACGGCCGGCTGGTGATCCTTCGCACCGACAACGGCGGACGCGCCTGGACGCGCGTGGCCGCCGAAGGCTTGCCGCCGGCGCTCGACAACGAAGGCGCATTCGCCGCGAGCGGCACCAATGTCGCGGTCCATGGCCGCGACCACGTCTGGATCGGCACCGGTGCTGCAGCAGTGGCGCGAGTCCTGCGATCGATCGATGGCGGGCGCACATGGACGGCTGCGGCCACGCCGCTGGCCGCCGGTCCATCATCCGGCATTTTTTCGATCGCCTTTCGCGACGCTGATCACGGCATCGTGGTCGGTGGCGACTACCGCAAGGAAAACGAGGCCGTCGACAACGCGGCGATCACGAACGACGGCGGGCGCACGTGGACGAAAGTGACGGGCCTGTCCGGATTTCGATCGGTTGTTACCTACCTGCCCGGCACTTCGACGCTGATCGCGATGGGACCTCAAGGCGCCGATCATTCGACCGACGATGGGCGGACGTGGGCACCGTTAATGGGCTCCTCCGGACTGCACACGTTCGCGTTCGCGAAGCGCGGCCGCGCCGGATGGGGCGCGGGAGAGAAAGGCCGCATCATGCGGTTGAATTACCAGCCCTGACTTCAGGCACAATGGGCGGCATCATGCGCCACACGCCCATGGCCGTCATGCTCCTGTTTGCAGCGGCGTTGCTGCACGCGCAAAACGCGCCGGCGCCCGCCGCTATCGCGCAACGCCTCGACACGCCGCAGGTGCGCGTCTATATCGCGACGCTTCAGCCGCACACACCGTCGATATCGAGGAACGGTCACGCCACCAACCGCGTGCTGATCTACATGGACGATGGGGCGATGTCGGTCAAGGACGGCACCGGCACCACGACGCTCGCCTTCAAGCGCGGCGATGTGCGGTGGCGTCCCGCGGGCGGACCATACACGGCCGAGAACACCAGCGATCACCCAATCCGCATTCTCGAAATCGATCTCAAAGGCCCGCCCGCGGGTCCCGCGCCCGTGACGAAGCTCGATCCGGTCGCTGTCGATCCGCAGCATTACAAGATCGATTTCGAAAACGAGTTCGTGCGTGTGCTGCGCGTCCACTTCGGTCCCGGCGAGAAAGGCGCCACGCACGAACACATCCTCAATCGCGTCGTCTTCTACGTGAACGATCAGCCCAACGCCAAGGCGGACGACGTGCGGATGTCGGGTGCGGCGACACACGCGGAGGCCAACGCGTCGTCGATGCCGGCCGACCGCATCGCGGTTGAACTAAAGTAACGACGCGTGGGCGCTTCCCTCGAATGACCTCGACGCTCGGTGCGAACGACGCGGTCCTGATCGACGCGCTGAAGAGCGGCGACGAGCGCGCGTTCTGCGAGCTCGTCGACCGCTGGAGCAGCGTCATGCTGCGCGTCGCGCTGGCGCATGCCCGCAGTCACGCCATCGCCGAGGAAGTGGTGCAGGAGGCCTGGCTGACGGTGCTACGGTCGCTCGATCGCTTCGAGCGGCGATCGACGCTGCGGACGTGGGTGCTCGGCATCGTCGTCAACATCGCGCGGGCGCGATTCCGCGCCGAACGGCGCCTCGTCCCGCTGCAACCCGAAGACGACGGTCCAACCGTGGAGCCGTCGCGATTCCTGCCCGCGGATCATCCGCGCTGGCCGCATCACTGGGCGATCGAGCCGGTGCCCTGGCGCACGCCGGAAGAGGATTTGCTCGCCGGGGAAACGCGAAAGATCATCGACCAGGCGATCGCGGAGCTGCCGCCGGCCCAGCGGGAAGTGCTGGTGCTCCGCGATCTGGAAGGCATGGCTGCGGACGAGGCTTGTAACATTCTTGGCGTGACGAGCACTCATCAAAGAGTGCTACTGCATCGGGCGCGCGCGCGGGTCCGCAACGCGCTCGAACGTTATCTGACCGGAAAGGGGGCCGCATGATCGATCGCGATCTGCCGGAGCTCCCCTGCCGCGACCTCGTCGAGCTCGTGACCGAGTATCTCGAGGATCGACTCTCGGCCGTCGACCGCGCGCGTTTCGACGCGCATCTCGCGGAGTGCGACGCCTGCCGCGCGTTCATGGATCAGTTCCGCCAGACGATCCGGGCCCTTGGGCGCCTGCCTGAGGAATCGCTGTCGCCGGAAGCACGTGCCACGATGCTGGCGGCCTTCCGCGGCTGGCGACGCGAATAGTCTGTCACGCGTTGTAACGCCCGCCGCCATCGCGACACTCATGGAGGAAAGGAGCCCCTCATGGCTGTCGATGAACAACGTCTTAATGCGTTCCTGGGCAAGGCTGTCGGCGATCTGGGCGCTGCGGTGAGCGCCGTCCTCGTCTCAATCGGCGATGAACTCGGTCTCTACAAGGCGCTGGCCGGGAGTTCCCTCACCGCGCGCGAGCTGGCATCGAAGACCGGCACCAACGAGCGTTACATCCGCGAGTGGCTGGCCAATCAGGCGGCCGGCGGCTACGTGGACTATGAGCCGGCCACGGAAAAGTTCTCGCTCGCACCTGAACAGGCACTCTGCCTCGCCGATCCCAACGGGCCGGTGGATGTGCCAGGCGCGTATCAGATCGTCCGCAATCTCTTTCACGTGCGCGATCGCGCGATCGACAACTTCCGGAGCGGCAAGGGCATGGAATGGGGCGAGCATCACGCGTGCCTCTTCCACGGCACCGAGCGCTTCTTCCGCGCCAGCTACAACAGCAGCCTGCTGAATGCCTGGCTGCCGGCGCTCGACGGCGTCACCGCGAAACTGCAGCGCGGCGCCAAGGTCGCCGATGTCGGGTGCGGTCACGGCGCGAGCACGATCCTGATGGCGAAGGCGTATCCGAAGTCGACGTTCGTCGGCATCGATTACCACGCCGGATCGATCGAGACGGCGCGGCAGCGCGCGAAGGAGGCCGGCGTCAGCAACGCCCGCTTCGAGGCCGCCGACGCCACCTCGTACAACGGCGATCCGTACGATCTGATCGCGTTCTTCGATTGCATCCACGACATGGCCGATCCGGCCGGCGCCGCGCGGCACGCGCGCGCGTCGCTCGCGCCCGACGGTCACATCATGGCCGTCGAGCCGTTCGCCAACGATCGCCTCGAGGAGAACCTCAATCCGGTCGGCCGTGTCTATTACGGCGCGTCGACGATGGTGTGCGTGCCGGTGTCGCTGGCGAAGAAGGGCCCCGCGCTCGGCGCGCAGGCCGGCGAGGAACGGCTGCGCGACGTGTTCATGAACGGCGGCGGGTTCACGCGCTTCCGCAGGGCCACCGAAACACCGTTCAACATCGTCCTGGAGGCGCGGCCCTAGGCGTTCGATCGATCGCTTGCGCCCGTCAGGTTGGACGATATGATGCGCCATGCGCATCTTCATGATCGCCGCCCTGGCGGGCGTGCTTGCGTCCACCGCGGCGCCTCCGCACCAGATCGCGTTTACGCGCGTCTTTCCAAACGCCGGGCAGATCGGACTGTTCATCGCGGCGGCTGATGGCAGCGGCGAGCGGCAGCTGTTCGACAACGCCGGCTTCGACTACGACGCCACGTGGTCGCCGGATGGCGCCACGATCGTCTACACCTCCGATCGCGACGGCTCGCCCGATCTGTTCCGCGTCAAGCCGGATGGCACGGGCCGCGAGCGTTTGACGGACGATCCCGCGTACGACGATCAGGCGGCCTTCTCCCGCGACGGCAAGCAACTGGCGTTTGTGAGCACGCGGAACGGCGGCTACGCGCGCATCTGGACGATGGATCTCCAGTCGCGTCGCGCCACCGCGGTGACGACCACGACGAAGGAGACCGGCATGGGCGGCGACTTCCGTCCATCGTGGTCGCCCGACGGAAAGTGGATCGCCTTCTCGTCGGATCGCGGCACGACGATGAAGATGGCGCGCGGGCGATGGGAGGCGCTGCAGCCAGCCGACATCTATATCGTGCGGCCGGACGGTACGGGCCTGCGGCGCGTCAACGCGCCCGGCAACTTCTGCGGCAGCCCATCGTTCTCCGCCGATGGCGCGCGCCTGCTCGCCTACTGCATGCCGCTCGAATCGACGCTCGAGACGCGGCGGCCGAATCCGCTCCCTGGCAACGACACCACGCTCGTGTCGATCGACGTCGCAACCGGCAAGACGACCGACATCACGGCCGGCGCCGGCGTGAAGATTAGTCCGGCATTTCTTCCCGGTAATGACATCGGTTACGTGCGCAAGGATTCGAATGACGCGGGCATCTATTACACGAGCGGCAAGCGCGGACCGAAGGGCAACGTTCGAGTGGCAGCGTGGTCGCCGGATGGCAGCCGCGTGGTGTTCCATCGCCGTCAGGCCGCTCCGCCGACGTCGTGGCTGAATTACTTCAGCCGCAATGCGAACTACGAGCTCGCGTTCACGTCCGTGCTGCCGTCGTTCAATCCATCGGGCGATCGATTCGTGCAGGTCGGAAGGCCTGAAGGTCCTAATGCGCTCGGCTCGAGCATCCAGATCGTGTCTCCCGGGACCAATGCGGCCACGACGATCTATAAGGACGACACACGCAACGTCCTCGGTCCCCAATGGTCCCCGGCCGGCGATCGCATCCTCTTTGGCGTCGGCAGCTTTCAGATCTTCTTCAACGGTTTCGTAAACCGCATCATGTCGCACGATCAGCGCACTGAAGGCGGCGCGCAGCTGGCGATCATCAATCCGGATGGCAGCGGCTTCCGTGAAATCACCAAGGGCGCCAACAACAACGGCTTCCCGTCGATGTCGCCGGACGGCAAGCGGATGGTATATCGCACGTTCGGTCCGGACGGCGAAGGTCTCCGCATCATGACCATCGACACCGGCGCGGTCACGACGCTCACCACCGGCTACGACAATTTTCCGATCTGGTCGCCGCGCGGCGATCGCATCGTGTTCTCACGCGTCGTCAACGGCGACTATGAGATCTACACGATCGCGGCCGACGGCACCGGCGTGAAGCGGCTGACTTCCACGATCGGCAACGATGCGCACCAAGGCTGGTCGCCCGAGGGCACACACATCGTGTTTGCCAGCAGCCGGATGGGATTCAAGGATGAAGGCGCCTACACCGATGCGCCGCAACCGTACGGCGAGCTGTTCGTGATGCGCGCCGACGGCACCGGCCTCGAGCAGCTCACCGACAACCAGTGGGAAGAAGGGACACCGGCCTGGCGGCCCAGGCGCTAGATGCCAGGCTCGTCGTCGCCGCCGCGGCGAGCATGATCGTCCTCGACGGGATGGACGGCCAGGTGCTCGCCAACGCCATTCCCGCCATGACGCGCGAGTGGAACCTGCCGCGCGCGGCGTTCGCCACCGCATCGGCGGCCGCGCCATTCGGAATGATTTTCGGGGGCGTGCTGGGCGGCATGCTCGGCGACCGCATCGGCCGCCGCACCGCGCTCCTCGGCAGCGTCGTCACCTTTGGCCTGCTGACGCTGGTGGCCGCATTCGTCACCACGATCCCGATGCTGACGCTCGTGCGATTCCTTGCCGGCATCGGTCTCGGCGGCGCGATGCCGAACGCGGCGGCGCTCGTTGCCGAGTTCGCGCCACCGCGCCATCGGCCGCTGGTGATCACCGCCACCATCGTCTGCATTCCACTCGGAGGATTTCTCGGCGGTGTCATCGCCGGGCAGATCATCCCTGCCTACGGATGGCGCGCGCTGTTCGTGATCGGAGGACTCGCGCCCGCGGTGCTGGCGTTATCGCTGGCGAAGATCCTGCCGGAGTCGCCGGGATACCTGGCCGCGCCGAAGTCGCGCGGATCGATCGCCGCGCTGTTCGCGCCGGAGCTGCGGCGCGACACGACGAGCCTGATCGTCGCGTTCATGAGCTGCCTGCTGGCGATCTGGATCGGCTTCCTGTGGATTCCGGCAATGCTCACCGATCCCGCCGTCGGATTCGCGCAGCCCGACGCGAGCTATGCACTGAGCCTGTTCAATTTCGGCGGGGTCGCGGGCGCGCTCGCCGGCGCGATGATCATTCAGCAAGTGGGATCGCGGCTCGCGCTGCTCACGATCACCGCCATGGCGATCGCGGCGGCGCTGCTGATGGCGAGGCTGCCGCCGGACACTGAGGCGATGTTCAGGACCATGACGCTGTTAGCCGTCACGGGCGCACTCATGAATGCGGTGCAGGCGACGATGTATGCGCTCGCCGCGCACGTGTTTCCAACGTCGATACGCGGGACCGGTGTTGGCACGACGGTGGCCGTCGGCCGCGTCGGCAACGTGCTCGCGTCGTATGTGGGTTCGTGGGCGCTCGTCGCCGGAGGACCACCGCTCTTCTTCGCGACGTGGGCCGCCGCCCTATCGATCGTGTTCGTGGCGCTTGCGCTGATCCGAAATCACATCCCGCCTACTGGCCAGGCTTCTTAGTCGCCGGCGTCTCCGGCACGTGCTTGTAATTCAAGTTCGGTTGAAACGGCATCAGGTGTTCAACGTCCTTGTTGTTCTCGTTGCACGTGTACGGCAGCACGCGATCGCCGGGCTTGCCGCGCGTGAACGTGCGCTCGATCGACCACGGCCGCGTGAAGTAGATCGGATCCTCGTAGGTCACCGTCCACTGAATCGTGTCGGGACCGGTCTTCTTGAATCGCTCCGTCAAACGTAGCTTCGCGCTGTGTTCGTGGCCGGCCGTGTCGAGCCAGCTGCGCTCGTCGATGCCCTGCGTGTCGACGACGAGCGTGTCGCCTTCCCAGTGGCCAATCGAGTGGCCCATGAAGTACGGATAGTCGGCGAGATCATCGGGATGCTTGCGTCCGTCCAGGTAGATCGCTCTCCAGATCGACTGGTACTCGAACATGATCGAAATCAGTTTGTCGTGCTGCACGAGGATGAACGGGAACGGCGCCGTGAATCCACGTGACGGTCCGACCGGCAGGCAGATCGCGGTGGGGTCCTTCGCGGTATCAACGGTGCGCCATCGTTCGGCGCCGAATTCGGTGAACGGCGGCTGCTTGCCGAGCACGACCGAGAGATCGGGTGTGTATTGATTGATCCAGAAGCCGCTCATGTCCGGCGGCGCGGACGTTTGCGCCGCGGCCGGCGCCGCAAGCAACAGCACGACGTAAACGACAACGGCGATGCGCGCCCGCCCACCTCCGGTAAACATCACTGGCCCTTCTGGTAATAGGAAGAATTCCCGACGAACAGGCTGCGGCCGTCGGCCAGCAACGCGCGTTGCATGTTCACCAGCTTCGACCCGTCACGGGCGAGAAAACCGTTGACCGTGACGACGTCGCCGACCTTGGCGGAGTCCTTGCGCCACCCGGCGCGATACAAGGTGCTCGGCGCGCCGCCCTCGATCGCCCATTGCACCGTGGCGCCGTTCGCATCGGCGACGTCGAGGTAGAAATAGATATGCGGGTTGGCCCACTCGATCCGCGTGATGCCGCCCTTCAGCGTGATGGGCTTGTTGGCGTCGTACTGCGCGGCGAACGAGTGATGCGCCGCCACCGAAAGGCCGGACGCCAGCAGTGCGATTGCCGTGAACAGAGCCGCGATGCCGCGCTTCATGTCACCCTCCTGCGAACCGCAGTCTACACCTGGTGTGAAATCGTTCCGCCGACGACCGTCCGCACGATCTGGATGTCCTTGATCTTCTCGGGATCGACCGTGTGCGGATCGTCCGCGAGCACCACGTAATCGGCGAGCTTGCCGGCGGCGATCGATCCCTTGATCGCCTCTTCGCCCGACGCCCACGCGCCGTTGTAGGTGTTGACGGCGATCGCCTCGCTGACGCTGATCTTCTGGTTGGCGCCCCACACCTTGCCGTCCCAGCCGCGGCGCGTGACCATGCCCTGGATGCCCATCAGCGGCGCGAACGGGCCGGGACTGAAATCCGAGCCGGCGCAGGCGTAGATGCCCGCATCGATCAGCGAGCGGAACGCCATCGCGTTCTTCATGAACTCTTCGCCGTAGAACACGAACTTGTCGCTGTTGTAGAAAGCATAGGTGGTGAACAGCGCCGGCACCGCACCCATCGCCTTCATGCGCGCGATCAGCGACGGGTTGAGCATCGTGCAGTGCGTGATTTTCGGGCGCGCATTAGGACGCGGCACGAGCTTCAGTGCGCGCTCCATCGCCGTGAGATACATGTCGATTGCCACATCGCCGTTCGCGTGGCAGTTTACCTGGATG
>Ga0111538_10011815_pt1 | contig 11549 bp, 9 predicted proteins | sample SoiMethybrSBSTD1_FD_79669 | JGI IMG/M metagenome (GOLD analysis project Ga0111538, IMG submission 79669) | Bulk soil microbial communities from a Populus tree surrounding site in Tennessee, USA - Soil MetaG P. TD hybrid SBSTD1 (version 2)... | ecosystem: Environmental > Terrestrial > Soil > Tree...
CGCCTTCACATGGCCGCGCGCATTCGCATACGCCTGCGCAATCTTGAGCGCTTGCTCCTGATCGACTCCGCCGACGCGTTCGCCGCTGTGCGCGGAAACGGTCGTGCGCGAGCCGTCCCAATCGATCACGCGATAGACGGGATCGCCGAGCAGCATTTCCAGTCGCAGCTCGCGCGGATAACGCTGCAGACCGAGGTATGCGAGCAATCCGCTGGGATCGAGCCGCACCTGGCTCCAGTCGAGCGGCTGCAACGCCAGATAGCGCCGGGCTGGCTGCGCCTCCGGGTAGCCGACGTACGACATCACGAGCCCGGAGACGAACCAGAGGACGAACAGCAGGCACGCGACGATGCCGAGCCAGCGGTGCCCGATGTAGAGCCAGTATCGGACGAATCGCCAGGCTGTCATGCCGGCACTGTCTCAACTAGCGGAAGCGATAGCGCGCCGTCAGCTCCGCCGTGCGCGGCTGGCCGAGAATCCACTCTTGCGTGGTGTATGCCGCCACGCCATAGACCTCGTCAGTTACGTTACGCAGCGCCGCGGTCAATGCGAGCTGCGGCGTCGGCGCCCAATCCACACCGGCATCGATCACGGTGTAGCTCGGCAGCTCCAGCTGATTCGCTGTGTCCGTGAAACGCTTGCCGACGTAGCGCAAGCCGGCGCGTGCGTTCCACTGATCCGTCACAGCCCAGCTCACCCACAAGTTCGCTGCCTGCTCCGGGACCGACGGCGGACGCAGCCCGTTGCGCGAAACGATGGTGCCATCGTCGTCCTCTTCGCCGAAGTCGTCGAACTTCGCGGTCAACGCCGCCGCGTTCGCGTCGATGCGCCAGCGGTCGTTGATGTTCAGCGCGAGCGAAGCCTCGAGGCCGCGCGAGGACTGCTGCCCGACCTGCAGGATGTCTTCCGGATTCGCGCTGGCAGGATCCTGCGTGAGCAGGTCCTTCTTTTCGATGCGATAGGCGGCGAGCGTCCACTCGAAGCGCTGGTTCCACAGCGACTGCTTCACACCCACTTCGATCTGGTTGCCCTTGGTCAGGTCGAACTGGGCTGCCTGCGCCGGCGTGGTGATCAGCGAGCCGATCGGGTCGACTGCGGTTGCATATTGGCCGTAGAACGAGAGCGTCGGCGCCAGCTGGAACACTATGCCGACGCGCCAGCTCGTATCGCTGAAGGTCGCATCGAACGAAGCGGCAGGATTGATCAGGTTGGTACGATCGAACTGCGCATGGTCGTAGCGCGCACCGCAGATCACCGACCACTGCTCGTTCAGCACCAGGCGGTCCTCGAAGAACAGCGAGTATTGATCGGTCTCGCTGCGGAAGCGCGGGATCGTCGGCGACAGGTCGAGGAACACGCCGGGATCGAAATTGCGCAGCGGCACGCTGGACTCCGCATCGAACTGCGGATCGTCGAAGTTGTTGACGTGCGTGAAGCGCACGTGGTTGAAGTCGAAGCCGGCGGCGACGTGGTTCTCGCGCCCGAACAGCTGATGCGTGAGACGCACGTCGGCGGTGTCGCCGATCTGTTCCTGGTGATGCAGGATGCCGATGTAGCTGAAGCGATCGATTTCCTGCGTGTCCGGGTTGAACTCGTACTCCTCGACGTTGCGCCATTGACGGTCGACGTCGAGCCAGTACGCCTGGTTGTTGACCTGCACGGTCTCGCTCGCCTGCCACTGCGCCTTGAAGCGCGTCCACGCGTCGCGGTAGTGGATCTTCTTGTCGCGGACGTTGTAGTTCTGGTGACGCAGCGACTCGTCGAGCCGCCCGTCGATCAGCGGCGTGCCGAAGTACTCCATCGGGTTCTGATCGCCGTAGTCGTACGACAAGGAGAGTCGCAGCGTGTCCGACACATCCCATTGCAGCGTGCCCGCTAGCGCGAGGCTGTCCGAATCGGCGCGGTCGACCCAGTTGTCCGACTGCGTGTAGCTGGCATCGAAACGATAGGCCCACTCGTCGCTGAGCGGTCCGCTCAGGTCGATCGCGGCCTGACTGCGCTCGTCCTCGCCGAATGCGAGCTCGACCTGCCCTTCCTGCTGTTCGGTGTTCGGACGTCGCGACACGATGTTGATGACGCCGCCGATCGCGCCTTGTCCGTACATGACCGACGCCGGCCCGTGCAGCACTTCGATGCGGTCCACGGACCACGGATCGAACGGGAACGTCACCGTGCCCGCGCCGACGAACAGGCGCGCGCCGTCCAGCAGATACATCACGGAGCTATGGCCGACGAAGCCGCGCGTACTCAACGCGGTGCCGCCGTCGCCGGGCGTCGCTTCGCTGGTGATGCCGGCCGCGCGCGTGACCGACTCGACGATGCTCGGATCCCCGCGCTGCCGGATCACGTCGCCGGCGAGCACTTCGATGCTGGCGGGGGTCTGCAACGGCGACAGATCGAGCCGCGAGCCGGTGCCCGAGCTCGCCTCGCTCAACCCGAGACCTTCGATCCTGCGACCGAAGACCTCGACTGTTTCGAGCGGCGGCGACTTGTCCGCGGCCTGCGCAGCGAGACTGAAGCAAGTGGCGGCGAGCAGAAACGTAGAGTGCTTGTTCATAGTCGAGCAAGCATCCGCGCCGCAGCTGCACGCCGCGAGTAATTTACGGTTGCCGCAGTCCGTTACCGCGCGTTAACCCGTAGGTCGGGCTTTAGCCCGACTCATATATATCAGCGTCGCCGCTAGTCCCGGTAAAGATACGCAAGCACGTGCGACTTGTGTTGATTGCGGCCCAGCCAGTCCTTGAATTCCTCGACGCGCGTCGTGCCGTCTTCGCCGATCATGCGCACGAGAATCGAGCGGCGTGTGCCCTCGGACTGCTCGCGGCGGATGCGCCGCTGCCAGGCGTCGGTGAGAATCGCCGGCAGCTCGTGGCTCAGCTGCAGCGCTTCGAGCAACTCCCATTCGCCGCCGTCGAGCCAGGCCTCGTCGCATGTGGAGCACACGTCGACGCGATTGGCGACGGTGCCCGTCAGCTTGTACTTCGCCATCACGCGCTCGCATTTCGGACAGACGAGCGCGCCGGTCGAATCGGAGGTCGCGACCGGCCCGGCAGTCGGCGGTGTCGTGTTCTCGCCATTCGCGGCCAGCTTCTGCGTCTCCGCCCAGTGCCGGTAGTACAGCAGCGAGACGAGGCTGCCGTGGCAAGTGTCGCAGGCCATCGCCGGCAGATATTCCTCGATCAGCGTGGGCTTGAGGTCGGAGGTCCGGCAGCGCGGGCATTTCATAGGTGGGTTCCTGCTACATTGGCGGACGAGCGTTGCGAGGGTAGCACCATGACGATTGTGAGAACGGCTATCGGCGTCACACCTTACGCAGTCACTGCGACGGCCGGGGCGCATACGCTGATCCTGGACGAGCCCGCGTCACGCGGCGGCCAGGGCGCCGGGTTCGAACCTTACGAGGCGGTGCTCGCCGGCCTCGGCGCGTGCTCGGCGATCACGCTGCGCATGTACGCCGAGCGCAAGCAGTTGACGATCCGCTCGCTGTCGATCGACCTGAGCTTCCAGCGGGAAGGCGAGCGCGGCGTCATCCGCCGCGTCGTCCACCTGGACGCGGACCTCACGGCGGAGCAGCGTGCGCGCTTCGCCGACATCATCGAGCGCACGCCGGTGACGCTGACGATCAAGGCGGGTAGCGAGATCAGAACGGAATTCCGCTAGCGCCCGCCGAAGGGCCGCGGGTCGAGCGACTTCAGAAAGGTGAACAGCGCGTCGATCTCGGCGTCGCTCATGTACGCCAGGGCCTTGAACGGCATGACGGTGCTCACCGCCGAGCCGTCGGGACGTTTGCCCGTGCGCAGCATTTCCTTGAACTGCTCCTTGGTCGTGTAGTGCGCCATCGCGCTGTCGGGCGCAGAGGTGAGGTTCGCAGCCGCCGGCCACGCGGGCGGCGTGCCCGGAATCTTGCCGCCGGAGAAGTGCGCACCGTGGCAACCGGTGCAGCCCTGCGCGATGTATTGACCGCGCGCGAGCAAGTCGTCAGGAACCGTTGCGGGCGGCGGCGCGGTGTGATCGATCCTTTCCGCCGCGTCCTTGATCGCGCCGAACAGATACGCCGCTTTGATCGGCAGCGGAAACTCGCTGAACTCAGCGGCCGCCGTGTTCGCCGGCGGCAGGCTGCGCATGTACGCGACCAGCGCGGCGATATCGGAATCTGCCATCCGCGCGTAGTCCTCGCTCGGCATGATCAGCAACGGCTGGCCCGACGGCTTCACTCCATGGCGCAGCGTGCGAGCCCAGTCGGTGTCCGTGTAGCTGCGCGCGGGGCTCTCGCCGCCGGGCGTGATGTTCGGTGCACGCACGAAGAAACCGCTGTCCTTGTCGTCGATCACGATGTGCCCGGCGCCGTCCGCGCCGTGGCAGTCCATGCAGCCGCGCGTCTTGAACAGGTATTCGCCGTGTTCGAGCTGCCCCTCAGCTGTCGGCAGCGTCACTTGCAGCGGCGGGAGCTGCACCACGCGGTGGAGCTTGCGATCGGACAGCCGGCTGACGACGCCGGCAGCGGCCACGACCAGTACGACGAGTCCCGCGACGCTCACCAGAGCGATCTTGATTGGTTTTTTCATGGGCGAAGGTTCAGCCGATCAGGCCGATCAGCAGCAGCAGCACGAAGAAGAACACCAGCACGATCGAGATCGAGATCGACAGCAGGAACAGGCGCAGGAACGCGCCGAAGCGCGACAGCCCGTAGGCGTAGCGCAGCTGTTTGTAGAGATGCAGCGGCGGGATGATGCCGAGCGCAGTGCCCCAGATCGCGCCGCTGATGCCGAACGCTGCGGCGAGCGTCAGCACGATCAGGAACATCATCATGAAGCTGATCGAGTACGTGACGAAGATCGCGTGGTCGTACAGGTGGATGTCGCGACGCCAGAAGAACAGGATCCACATGAACGGCACGCTCAGCGGGATCAGCGCCCACGAGTACTTGTAGCTCGCGATCTTGAGCTTGTAGAACGCGAGGCTCGGATTCTCCTTGAGCTCGCGCGCGCCGTGCTCGAGCCGCTGCTGCAGCGCCGGCCAGCCGACGTTGATGTCGGTGTTGCCCTGGTCGTTCGCCTTCGCGGCACCCGCCTGCGCCTTCGACTTCGCTTCCTCGATTGCCTGCTTCGCCTGCTCGTTGGCCTCGAGGCTCTTGAGCGCGTCCCAATCGCCCTTCGCCAGCGCGTCCATCACGACCTGCGCCGACTGCAGGTCGCTCAGCTTGCGCTCGAGCTCCGCGCGCTTCTCCGGCGACAGGTCCTTTTCCTTGAGCTGATCCTGCACCGCTTCGATCCGGTCGCCGGTCTTCTCCTTGGCCTCCTCGTTGTTCTCCTTCCATTGCTCGACGACGTCGCCCGCGACGCTCTCCTTGGCGCTGTCGAAGATTTTGCTGGTGGTGAACGAGAACACCGCGAACATCAGGAACACGGTGAACAGGTACAGCGCCATCGGCGAGACGAACTTGGCGCGCTCGCCATCTATGTAGCGGCGCGTGAGCCGGCCGGGATGGAAGAACAGCTCGGGAATCGTGCGCCACATCTTGCCTTCGAAGTGGAACACGCCGTGCAGAATGTCGTGACCTAGCGAAATCAGGCTGCGATGCAGGTGCACGCGCTGGCCGCAGGAAGCGCAGTACGCGCCGTTGAGCTGCGCGCCGCAATTGAGGCATTTGCCGTGCGCTTCGGGGCCTGGCTTGCCCGCTGCGCCTTCGATCGCGCTGGCGATGATCGCGCCGGTCAGCACGTCGCCCGCTGCATCTCCTTCCCCGCTCATGGCGCGAAGGATATCACCCAAGCGCTGCGCGAGCAGCGCGGCGCGAGGTAGTCCCCCGGGACACCGTTGCCCGATGCTGCGTCGGCGGCGCGGTTTCCCACCGCCGCCACACGCGCCGCAGCTGATGGGCCGAACTGAAGCCCGTCTTCTCCGCGACGCGCTCCATCCCGAGCTCGCTGTTCGTGACCAGCTCGCGCGCGAGCGCCACCCGCAATCGCTGGACGTAGTCGAGCGGCGAGCAGCCCGCGTGCTCGGCAAACAGCCTCGCGAGATTGCGTGAGCTCATGCAGGCTACGGCCGCCAGGCGCGGGGCGGTCCATTCCGCTGCAGGATTCCTGATGACAGCGTCCTGCACCCGATGCAGCACCGGATGCACGTGATTGCGATGCATGACCCACGGCGACAGCTGCGGATCGCCGCCGGACCGGCGCATGTAAACGACGAGATCGCGCGCGACGGCCAGCGCAACCTGGTGGCCCAGCTGCTGGCCGATCATGTACAGCGTGAGATCGATGCCCGCCGTGACGCCGGCGCTGGTGAAGATGCGTCCATCCTCGACGAAGATCCGGTTGGCATGCACGGTCGCCGACGGCTCGAGCCGCTGGATATCCTCGATGTGATGGTGATGCGTCGTGCACTCGCGCCCGGTCAGCAGTCCGGCCTTGGCGGCGAGCAGCGCACCTGCGCACACGCACATCAGCGTGACGGACTCGTTCTCCATGGCGCGCTTCAGCCAGTTCACGAGCGCAGTCGTCGGCGCGCCGTCCAGGCGCAAGGCTTTGGTGGTCACGCCGGTCACGACGATGATGCTGTTGTCCGGCACGGGCTCCGGCAGCGGCTCGAGCCGCTCGAGATGCAGGCCCACTGCCGAACGCACAGTGGGCTGAGTGCTGACGTAGCGCAGCTGGTAGCTGCCCGGAACCTCACGTTCGGCGATGCGAAACGCCTCACCCGCGCCGGCCACGTCGAGCAGCACGACCTCGGGCTGGATCGCGATCAGCACCGTCCTCACAACTGCAGAGTCTCCACGCGCTTGATCTCGGCGAAGCGGCCGGCCAGCACCAGCTCGGTGCGCTCCATGATGTCCTGCGGAGTATAGACGCGGCCGGATTCGGTCACCATCTTGAAGGTCAGGGTCGCATCCATGACGTAGCTCACGGTGTAGCCCAGGTCGGACGCGTGGCGCGTCGTGGTCTCGCAGCACTGCTCCGTGCGGATCCCGGACACGATCACGCGGCCGATGCCGTGCTTGCGCAGCCAGTAATCCATGCTCTGACCGTCGGCAGTGCTGGCGAACATCGCCGAATGCACCGACTTGCTGAACACCTCGGTCGGCTCGATCCGCAGCCCGTCCAGCGTTTTGACATAGCCCGAGCGCCGCGAAAACGGGTTCTTCGGGCCGTCATCCTCCTCGACGTGGAACACCTGCAGGACCGGGACACCCTGCGCGACGCAGCGGTCGATGAGCATCTGCAGCCGCTCGATGAAGCGCGGCGCATCGGTCTCGGACCAGTAGGGACGCTTGAGGAAAGACTGCTGGGCGTCGACGACGATCAGGGCGGATTTCATTGCGGGACCTCCGGTGTTGGAGGCCCATCCTGCCTTCGTTGCGGACCGCGCGCGAGGCGGGTCGTGGACGGCTAGCGGTCAAATACGGACAGAACCGGCAGCGCGAACTACAGTGCATCAATACCGCAGGCCGAAGCCGTACGGGAACACCGGATCGTAGCCCGGGTCGTTGCGATTCACGGCAGTCTGCCCCGCGCTGCGCGGCCAGGAGAACGACAGCTTGCCCACGAAGTCGTAGTTCACCTTGCCATTGGCCTTGCGGAACAGCACGTCAGCAACGCCGCCGCCCTCGCTGCCCGGCAGCCAGGCGACGACGAACGCATCGCAGGCCGCCAGCTGCCGCTCGATCGCGAGCGGCCGGCCGGTCAGGAATACGCACACGCTCGGCACGGATGCCTGACGCAACTGCTGCAGCAAGGCGAGCTCGGCGTCGCCAGCACCGCGGTAGTCGACCGCTTTCAGGTCGCCAAACCATTCGGCATAGGGGTTTTCGCCGAACACCACGACAGCGACGTCGGGCCGCGCCTGCTGCAGTCCGTCGACGCTCGAGCTCACTTTGCCGCCCGCCTCTGCGACCGCGCGTGAGATGCCCTGCAGGATCGACGTCGCGCCCGGGAAATCCTCGTTGGTATTGCCAGTGCCCTGCCAGGTCACCGTCCAGCCGCCAGCCTGCTTACCGATATTGTCGGCGCCGTCGCCGACCACGAGCACATTGGCCTTGCGCCGCAACGGCAGGAGCTTGCGCTCGTTCTTCAGGAGCACGAGCGATTCGCGCACGGCCTGCCGTGCCACTGCGCGATGCTCGGGCGCGCCGATCAGCTCGCGCTTGCTGGCGAGCGGCCGCGACGAAGGCCGGCCTTTCTCGAACAGCCCGGCGCGGAATTTCACGCGCAGGATGCGCGTCACTGCGTCATCGATGCGCGCCAGCGGAATCTTTTCGGCACGCACTTGCTCCAGCGTGTTCGTGATGAAGCCCTTCCAGTCGTTCGGCACCATGATCATGTCGATGCCGGCGTTGATCGCCTGCGCGCACTTGTCCCTCGAGCAGCCCTGCACTTCGTCGACGCCGTCCCAGTCGCTGACGACGATGCCGTCGAACTTCATGCGCTGCTTCAGCAGGTCGGTGAGCAGAGCCTGATGGCCGTGCACCTTCCACCCGTTCCAGCTGTTGTACGACGCCATGACCGTCTGCACGCCCGCCTCGATCGCGGCGACGTACCCCTGCCCGTGGAGCTGCAGCAGCTCGGCCTCCGTGCCACGCGTGTCGCCGCGGTCGACGCCGTCCGTCGTGCCGCCGTCGCCGATGAAGTGCTTCGCCGTCGCGAGCACGTGCGACGTGTCGAGAAACTCGCGCGTGCCTGGCGCGCCTTGCAGCCCGCGCACCATGCGACCCGCGTAGGCGCGCACGATCTCCGGATCTTCGGAGTAGCTTTCATAGGTGCGCCCCCAGCGATCGTCACGCACGACCGCGACCGTCGGTGCGAACGTCCAGTCGATCCCGGTCGCAGCCACTTCGCGCGCCGTCGCTGCTCCGATGCGCTCCATCAGGTCAGGATTGTGCGCAGCGCCGAGACCGATGTTGTGCGGAAACAAGGTCGCGCCGATCACGTTGTTGTGGCCGTGCACGGCGTCCGTGCCCCACATGATCGGAATCGCGGGTGCGCCGCCGGCCGTGTCCATCGATGCGTCGTAGAAGCTGTCAGCGAGCGCCACCCAAGCCGCGACGCTCGCGTGCTTGTTCTCGCCAGGCCAGGCGCCGCCGCCGTTCAGCACCGAGCCCAGTCGGTACTTGCGCACGTCGTCGGGCGTGACGCTGCGGATGTCGGGCTGGACCATCTGCCCGACCTTCTGCTCGAGCGTCATGCGCGCGAGCAGCGCGGCGACCTTCGCCTCGATGTCGTTGTCCTGCTCCGCGGACACTGTGCTCCACAACGCGACACCCACGACACACAGCAGCAGTTTCCCGGCACGAGACTGGCGCATCAGAAGTTCACCCGCATGCGAAATGGTGTTTTTATCCGGGTCAATCGTAGCGTTGAAGCCCGGCGTAGACAACGTTGTCAATATTCATTGAACCCTGAAACCTGGAATTACGGCCAGGTGCTTCGTTTACCGCATGACAACGGTGGTACTACCTGACGCGGCGTACGGGCAGAATCGCCAGCGAGCCGACGAGCGCGATCGCGCCGGCGGTGAAAAACAGCCATGCGTAGTCGCCGCCGCTCAGCGCCAGAATCGCGGGCCCGAGTAGCGGTGCGACCGACTGCGGCAGCGCGTTGGTGACGTTGAGAATGCCGAGATCCTTCGCGGCATCGCGCTGGCGGTCCGGCAGCACTTCCGTGACGAGCGCGAGGTCCACCGCGAAATACAGCCCGTGCCCGATTCCGGTCCAGGCCATGCCCACGAGAAACGTCGTGTACGAATCGGCGAGCGCGATGAGCCATAGCCCGATCGCGTACGCGATGGCGCCGCCGATCACGAAGACCTTGCGCCGCTGCAGCGCGTCCGACAAGCGCCCGCCAATCAGGCTGAGAGCAACGACCAGGCTCGCCTGCACCAGCATCGAACCGAAGACCCGGCCCGACACTTCGCTGGCCGGCACGCCGAGCTTCTCCGTGAGATAGAACGGCTGGTACGTCGTGAGAAACGCCGTGCCGAGCACCACCAGGAAGCGGCTGAGCCACGCCCAGGCAAAGTCGGGATAGCGGCGTGGATTGACCCAGTACCAACTGACCGTCTCGCGCACCGGCTGCGTGCGGTCGAAATGACGATCGGTCAGCGCGAATGCGAACACCAGAATCGCTGCGGCGCCGACCAGCGCCGGCACCATGAACTTCGCGAGCAGCGATTCGGAAATGCTGTCCACGATGAAGGTTCCGGCGAGCTGGCCGAGCGGCATGCACGTGCCGATCACGCCGGCAACGGTACCGCGCTGCCCCGCCGGCACTTGATCCGGCAACACGGCGACCAACGCGGCCAGCACCGCGTTGAAAGACATCTGCGCCAGACACCAGCCGATCAGCACCAGCGCGACGGACTCCGCGCGCGCGACGATCAGTAGCGCGACCGCGCCGCCGATCACGCCGCCGATGAGCCACGGACGCCGCATGCCGAAGTGCGACGACGTGCGATCGCTCAGCCGGCCGAACAGCGGATTGCACACCAGCGCGAAGAACGCGCCGACGCTCAGGACCAGCGAATGATTGCCAGCGGCGTCGCCCGGCGTGAGCTCGCGGATCTTGAGCGAGATCGTGATCACGACCGGCGTCAGCAGCGCGATCCACGTCCCGGTATAGGCCAGGGCATAGACGAGCACGAACCGCCAGCCGACGCGGCGCGCCGACGCGGCGCTGGTTACTGCGATGCCTGTATCCATGGTGCTATTGTTAGCGAAAGCGCCGCCGTATGCCTCCCCTGCTCAAATCGAGATCCGTCTGGATTGCGTGCTTGGCCGCCTGGCTGGCGCTGGCGTTTTTCGTGCTCGCGCGCGATCTCGTCATGGTCGGACGCCAGGCGCCGGGCCTGCAGCGCGACGAGTTGTACGCGTTCCTGTGGACCATGGTGCTGTGGGGCGCGATCTCGCCCTTCATCATCGCGATCTGCGAGGGACTGCCGCTGGATCGCGCGCGTCGCTGGCGGAGCCTGGCGGTTCACATGGCCTGGGCGCTCGCATTCTGCATCGGCGACGTGCTGCTCGATCTCGTGTTCTACACAGTCCTCGGCATCCCGCACAAATCGCTGCTGGGCGAGCTCTACGATCAGGCGTTCATCAACGTGTTCAGCTATGCGGCCATCGCCGGCGCCGGCTACGCAGTCAGCTATGCACGCGCGCTGGCGACGAATCGCATTCGCTCCGTCGAGCTCGAGCGGCGCCTCGCCGAAGCACGATTGGAAGCGCTGACGCGGCGGCTGCAGCCGCATTTCCTGTTCAACTCGCTGAACACCATCGCCGCGCTCATCCGGCTCGCGGACCCGGAGAAGGCGCTGGCGGCGCTGGTCGCGCTCGGCGATCTGCTGCGCGTCGTACTCTCGACCGACGGCGACGCGCGCATTCCGCTGCAGCAGGAAGTCGCGTGGGCTGAGCACTATCTGCGGATCGAGCGCCTGCGCTTCGACGACCGGTTGACGACCGAGGTGCACGTAGACCCGCAGCTCGGGCAGGCACTCGTACCCGCGTTGGTGTTGCAGCCATTCGTGGAGAACGCAGTCCGGCACGGCGTCGAACGGCA
>Ga0111538_10011817_pt1 | contig 11548 bp, 6 predicted proteins | sample SoiMethybrSBSTD1_FD_79669 | JGI IMG/M metagenome (GOLD analysis project Ga0111538, IMG submission 79669) | Bulk soil microbial communities from a Populus tree surrounding site in Tennessee, USA - Soil MetaG P. TD hybrid SBSTD1 (version 2)... | ecosystem: Environmental > Terrestrial > Soil > Tree...
ACGCTCAGCTCCGCCGCAATCCACACATCAACGTCGTCGTCACCAGGCACGGCGGACATTGTGGCTTCGTGTCGAACGCCAACGGTAGCGATGATGGGTATTGGGCCGAGCGCCGGCTTGTCGAGTTCGCAGAGACACTGACGGCGGAATCACTAATCACTGACGATCAGTGATTAGCGATTGGAGTCGTCGCGCGAAGTCGGGTCCTAGTCCGTGCTCTTCGTGCTTGAAATACACGAAGACATCCGGCAGCCCCAGGCCACGAATCGTGCCCGCCCATCGCTCGATGTCGGCCTGTTGATAGCCTTCATCGCGCAGGCGGAAGTAGCCATAGTCGGCGGTCACTTCCACCGGCGTGTGCAGTTTCTCGCTGTCGGCAACACAGAGCGCGATGTTGCGGCGTCGCAACGTGTCAAAGATCTCAGTATCGAACCACGAGGCGTGACGGAACTCCACGGCCGCGCGCGTGCCTTCGGGCAGCAACTCGACAAACTCACCGAGCACGCGTGCATCCTTCTTGAACGTCGGCGGCAGTTGAAACAGGAGCGTGGCGAGTTTTGATCCAAGCGTGCGTGACGTGCGACAAAACGTCAGGAGGAGATCCTCGCACCGTTGGAGTTTTGAATCGTGTGTAATCCGCCGCGGCGCCTTCAACGTAAATGTAAAGTTCTCCGGCGTTCCCGCCGCCCATCCAGCCAGCAGCTTTTCGGTCGGAATGCGGTAGAAGGTGTAGTTGATTTCAACCGTGGGAAACCGCTCGGCATAGTACGCGAGCATCTTGGCGGCACTGAGCTTTTCTGGATAAAAACTCCCGCGCCACTCTGGATAGTTGTACCCGGAGGTGCCAATGAGGATGTTCATCGTGTCAATGTTCAATGCTCAATGTTCAATGTTCAATGTTTATTGGCAGATCCTGCGTACAACGTTGGCGTTCGATCGAGCAGGTCTGTCAACGTCGATACAGGAACTCAAGACGCCTAACATTGAGCATTGCACATTGCACATTGAACATTTCTGGGACGCATTCGCCCATTTGCGAACAGTGTGACGGGAAGCCATTGGGACCATCGAATGCGTGTAAGTGCCAACACTGTCAACTAATTGCAGGCCAATCGCAGCGCTGGCAGCCGCTTCGCTAGCAGTGCCGGGAGATGCTCCACGACTTTCGCCATGCCCTCCGTGGACTTTTGAAGGCGCCCGGGTTCGCGGCGGTGTCGATTCTCACGCTGGCACTGGGGATCGGGGCAAATACCGCTGTCCTCAGCCTGGCGCGCGCGGTCTTCCTCAATCCTCTTCCGTTCAAAGATCCTGACCGGCTGGTAGCAGTCTTCGAACGCCGGGACGGCAGTAGAAACACAAACATCCCGATTTCCGGCCACGAGTTCGCCGCGTGGCGAGACCAAAACCGGGTGTTTGAGGCAATGGCGCTCTATCGTCCGGACGGGCTCAACCTTACAGGAGTCGGAGAGCCAGAAAAGGTTGACGTGATCGAAGTCTCGTCAAGCTATCTGCCGCTCGTCGGCCTCTCACCCGCGCTCGGCCGATGGTTTGCTGCGGAGGAGAGCAGTGTTGCCATCCTCAGCGATCGGCTCTGGCGCCGGCGGTTCGCCGCTGACCCAGGGGTGATTGGGCGGACGCTCACCTTGAACGATCAGTCGTACACCGTTGTCGGGGTGCTACGCCCGCTGCCACAGTCGTTGATGCCTGATTTGATCCTGCCACTCGACGTCGCCGGCCAGATCCGCGCGGTCGGACGCCACAACCTCGCCGCGGTGGCGCGGCTGCGTGACGATGCAACACTCGAGGGCGCGCAGTCGGATCTCAGCGTGATTGCCGACCGGCTTGCGAGGCAGATGCCGCGCGATAACACGGGACACGGCGTCGTCGTCACTCCACTGAGAGACGAAATGGTTGGCGAGTTTCGGGGTGCGTCGTGGCTGATGGTTGCGGCGGCTGGTTTCGTCCTGTTGATTGGCTGCGCCAATGTCGCGAATCTGCTGCTGGCGCGCGGCGCCAACCGTCAGCGTGAAATCGCGATCCGCACCGCTCTCGGCGCAGGGCGTGCCCGGATGGTGCAGCAACTGATCGTCGAGAGTCTCGTGCTGTCGATGTTGAGCGGCGCTGCAGGATTACTGATGTCGGCGTGGATCATCGATCTGATGCCAAAGCTGTCGGCGCTGCACATCCCACTTTTGGAAACAGCGAGGATCGGCTGGTCCGGTCTATTGCTTGCCGCGGCCATCTCGCTGATCACAGGTCTCGCGGCGGGAATCGTGCCGGCACTGCGGTCGTCGTACGTGCGCCCCGGCTGGCTGCGCGAGAGCCATCAAGTGGCAACCGATCGAAGTGGACGAGCGCTGCGCGACGCGTTCGTGGCTGCAGAAGTGGGACTGACGCTGGTGCTTCTGGTCGGCGCTGGCCTGATGATCACGAGCTTCGCCCGGCTCGTCGCTGTCGATCCTGGATTTCGAACCAGCGACGTGCTCGTCGTCCCAGTCGATCTGCCCGCCTCTCGGTATGCCGAGCCGTATCAGCGTCGTGCGTTCCTCGACCGACTGATCACCAGCGTTGAAGGGGTCCCTGGAGTGCAATCCGCGGGTGCCGTGTCGCACCTGCCACTTGGCGGGGCGGAGAACTGGATGCCATTTCGAATTCTCGGTCGGGCGGAACCAGGACCCGGTCAGGAACCGTACGCCCCCTTTCGCGTTGCAACGCCTCATTACTTTACGGCGCTCGGGATCCCGCTTCGGCGCGGACGGCTGTTCAATGATGGTGACGCGCGGCAGTCGGTACCGCTCATTCGATGGTTCCCGCAGCAACCCTATCCTCCGGGGTACGACAAACCTCAGGCCGCGCCGGTGGCGCTCGTCAGTGAATCCGCGGCGACACAGTTCTGGCCAGGCAGCGAGCCGATCGGTCAGCGCCTCCGGGTCATGTTCAGCCCGGACGTCACGATTGTCGGCGTCGTCGGCAACGTTCATCACAATGGCCTGGATCTTCCCAGCTACCCCCACATCTATCTGGCACACAACCAGGAACCGTGGGATTCAGTCTCGCTGGTCGTACATGCGGCCATCCCTCCGGCGCAGCTTGCACCCGTCGTGCGGGAGCGCATTCGCGCCGCCGATCGTGAATTACCGATCACGGTGAAAACGATGGCCGATGTGATGTCTACCTCCGTCGGCCGGCCACGCCTGTATGCCGCGATGACGGCTGTTTTTGGATCCGTCGCGCTGCTGCTCGCCGTCGTCGGGATTTTCGGTGTCGTGAGCTATGTCGCGGCACAGCGCACGCGAGAGATCGGCGTACGCATGGCGCTCGGCGCTCAGCGACGCGAGATTCTCACCCTGGTCATCCGGCAGGGAATGCGGCCAATCGCCGTCGGCATCGGCCTCGGCGTCCTGACCGCAATCGGCGTCACGCGTTTCATGGCAAAGCTGCTCTTTCACGTGACGCCGCTGGATCCAATGACCTTTGCTGCTGTCACTACGTTGCTAGTCGTTGTCGCGATTCTCGCCTGCTGGATCCCTGCACACCGCGCGACGCAGGTCGATCCCCTAACTTCACTTCGCGCTGAATGAGCCACTGTGTCGATCACACAGGATTTCAAGTACGCCGTCCGGTCGCTGTCGCGTAGCCCGATATTCGCCGTCGGCGCGATCGCGACACTCGCGCTGGGCATTGGCGTCAACAGCACAATTTTTACTCTCGCCAACAACGCGCTCTTCCGACCGATGACCGGAATCGCCCGGCCGTCCGAACTGGTCTGGGTCTCGGGGCTTTCCCGGACAACGGCGCGCACTGGCGGTATGTCATATCTGGAGTATCAGGACTACGCCGCTCGCACGGCTGATGTGTTCTCCGGCGTGATGGCGTTCGCGCCGGCCTCGTTCAGTCTGGGCAGCGGCGGAGAACCGCAGCGGATTCGAGGTCACCTGGTCAGTGCTTCTTACTTTGCTACGCTGGGGGTCGCGGTCAGCGAGGGACGACCACTCCAGTCGAGTGACGATGAGGCCGGCACGGTGGCGGTCGCGCTGATTAGCCACCGGCTGGCGCAGCAGCGATTCGGCGGACATATTCCGGATCGTCCGATTCTGATCAACGGCCGCCAGATCACCATCGTCGGCATCGGACCCCCTGGCTTCGTCGGTCCAGAGCTCGGACAGTCCGCAGACATCTGGGTTCCGATTTCCGCGCTTCCGATTATCAACACGACACAGGCGGCGTGGCTCAGCGAGCGTGCCACGTTGTGGCTCCGCGTGATCGGACGACTCGATTCTGCCGTTTCGATTCAACGGGCTCAGGGGGCGGTCAGCGGAATCGCCGCCACCCTCGAGTCTCAATACCCGGCGACCAACAAGGACCGTGCCGCCCTTCTGTCGAGCGCCTCCTCCGGCGTCCGGCCGTCCGAACGCGGAGAACTGCTGCCGATCGCCGCGCTGCTGCTGGTTGTCACCGGACTCGTGCTCCTCATCGCGTGTGCCAACGTCTCCAATCTCCTGCTGGCGCGTGGGGCGGCCCGCTCGACTGAGATCAGCATACGAGCCGCCGTCGGCGCATCGCGCTGGCGAATCGTTCAGCAACTGCTGGCCGAAAGTCTGGTGCTGGCCTCGGCCGGCGCGTCGGGCGGTCTGCTGCTCTCGTTCTGGGCCGCCGATCTGCTGGCCGCGAAGCTGCCAGAACTGGATTTCGGCGGACTCGGGACGAACGTCGATGTGCGCGTTCTCTTGTTCACGTCGGGACTTGCTGTAACGAGTGCGTGCATCTTCGGATTGGCCCCGGCTCTCACGTCCACCCGCGGCGCGTTGCTGCCGCGGCTCCGTCACACTGCAGGAACCGCTGGCCGGTCGCGCACGCAGGGATTCTTCGTGGTCGCGCAGCTGTCGCTGTCGCTGGTGCTGCTCCTGGGCGCGGGACTGAGTCTCCGCGCACTTCAAAAAGCTTCCGGCCTCGATCTAGGCTTCAACGCGGAACGATTGTTGACGGCGTCATACGATCTGACGCTCCAGAATTATTCCAACGAACGTCGTGACGCATTCCGTCGCGACCTGATCGGTCGCCTCCACTCGGTACCGGGCATTGAATCGGTCACGACGGCCGATCTGCCGCCGCTCAGCGGAACGATGGTGAGCACAATCGTGACCGCTCCCTTGGGAAATGGCCGCACGACCGAGTCGCGTGCGTTCATGAGCAGCGTCGGTCCGGACTACTTCAAGACCTTGCAGATTCCCGTACTCCGCGGTCGCGGCATCGTCGAAACCGATCGAAAGGGATCTCCTGACGTTGCCCTCGTCAATGAAACACTTGCCCGCGCGCTTTGGCCGGATTCGGATCCTCTCGGCCGGACGCTCGACGTCGATGACCAGCGGATAGAAATTGTCGGCGTCGCGCGAAATGCAAAGTATGACGAAGCGACCGAAGATCCGAGACCATTCTTGTACCTCGCCCTGGCACAGCATTCCATGATCGATCGAGAAACCGTGATCGTGCGGTCTGCCACGAGTCGCGTCGTCACCGGTTCTGCGCTGCGCAACGAGATGCGCACGCTTGACGCGGCGTTACCTGTGTTCGAGGTGAAATCGTTCGACGATGTGCTGCGAGATCGCGCAGACAAACAGCGTGGCATCAGCGCGTTATTTGCCGTCTTCGGTGCACTCGCGCTGGCACTTGCGGCGCTCGGACTCTACGGCGTGATGTCCTATGCCGTGACTCGCCGGACGCAAGAGATTGGCATACGGCTGGCGCTGGGCGCGACCCCGCGGCAACTCATAGGACTATTTGCCGGAGACGGTTTGCAGCTGACCGTCATAGGAATCGGCGTCGGAAGTGTTCTTTCGTATCCGCTCGCCCGCGCGCTCGGCGCGTTGATATTCGGGGTGCAGATGGCGGATCTCATGACCTTTGCGGCAACGTGCGGCGTCCTCGTCGCCGTGGCGATGGCCGCGGCGCTGGTCCCAGCAGCACGCGCCGCGAGTCTGGATCCGGTCGCCGCGTTGAGGGCGGAGTGAGCCGCAGATGCGCCTGCCCTGCCGTCAGCAGTTATCACCATGGTTAACGATCTCCGTTACGCAATTCGCAACCTTTTAGGCAACCCGAGCTTCACCATCGTCGCGGTTGTGACGCTCGCCATCGGGATCGGCGCAAACACCGCCATTTTCAGCGTCGTGAACGGTGTTCTCTTGCGACCGCTTCCCTACCCGGACGCGACGCGCCTGGTTCGCATCTGGTCGTCGACCGCCTCAGAACCAAAGAGCGCGTTCGCCCCCGGCGATTTTCTCGACTTCGAGCGAGACAACCATACGCTTGCCGCTATCGCCGCATATCGAGATGACGCCCTGACGATTACCGCACCCGGCGGGGAACCGGCGCGAGTGCAGGGGGCGCGGGTCAGCGTCGGGTACTTCGATGTATTCGCAATGCCGGCAGCGATCGGCCGGACGTTCAACCGCAGCAGCGACACGAAGCACAATGAACCGCTCGCGGTTATCAGTCATGAAACCTGGCTGCAGCAGTTCGCGTCCGACCTGCAAATCGCCGGACGTCGCGTCCGGATCGATGGCGCACCGCACACCATCGTCGGCGTGATGCCGCAGGCGTTCAACTTTCCCGAAGGGGCCAAGATCTGGATCTTGTCGGAGAAGCCGGTTCCGCTTCCGCCGATTGATGTGGCGGGCGATCTGCTGAGCAATCGCGACGTGCACTACTTCCAGGTGATCGCACGAATGAGATCAGACGCCAGCCGGGAGGTCGTGCGCTCGGACCTGCAGCAACTCGCCGACGACCTCGGGCGGCGTTTTCCAGAAAGCAATGGCGGACGTGGAATCTCGATTCAACCTCTCGGCGATACGATCGTGGAAGACGTCCGATTTGCGTTGCTCCTGTTACTCGGCGCAGTCGGAGTCGTCCTTCTGATCGCCTGCGCCAACATTGCCAGTCTTCTTCTGGCGCGCGCCTCTGGCCGGCAGCGGGAACTGGCGATTCGGGCGGCGCTCGGGGCGGCTCGCGGCCGGTTGGTCCGGCAACTCATCACCGAGAGCCTGATGCTGGGCTGCGTCGGAGGTATCGGCGGCCTGCTTCTCGGCTACTGGGCAATCGCGCTGCTCCTTGCGATTATTCCGGACGGAATTCCGCGCGTCGAACAGATCGAGCTCGATTCGCGTGTTGCAGCCGTCACGATCGCAGCTGCATTCGTCAGTGCCTTGCTGTTTGGCGCGATTCCCGCGTTACAGGCGTCGCGGGCAGACGCGTCGCTGGTGTTGCGCGAGGCGGACCGCACCACGGCTGGGGGTCGACGCCGAGCCAAAACGCGCGCCATCCTGGTGCTCTGCGAGATCGCCCTGACATCGATCCTCCTCGTCTCGTCAGGCCTCCTGCTCAACAGCCTGATACGCCTCCAGCACGTGGACCCAGGGTTCAGAAGCGATCAGGTGACGTTGATTTCGTTGCCGCTGCCGTTAGCGCGTTATCCGGATGGAAAACGCCAGGCGGCGTTTTACCGACGGATGCTCGAGGCGCTGGAAAGTCGATCGGAAACCCAGTCGGCCGCGATCCTGTTTCCGAACCCGCTTCAAGGACGCAACGCGCAGGGAACCTTCACGATAGAAGGGCAGCCGCCGAGGCCACGGGCCGATCGTCCCTTCAGCGCGCTCGCCTCCGTTTCGAAAGAGTACTTCCGCACGCTCGGGATTCCGCTGATCACCGGGCGCCCGTTCACCGATCAGGATCGTGACCCAGCGCCGGCGGTTGCGATCGTCAACACGACCTTCGCCCGCAAGTACTTCGCGGGTCAAGATCCGCTCGGTCATCGCGTGCGTTTCGGAGACAGCGCAGACGACTGGATCACCATCGTCGGCGTCGCCGGTGATTCGCGGAACATCGGACTCAAAGATCCACCGACTCCCGTGCTCTATCTTCCGTATGACACGTTTCCGCTTGCGTTCATGTCGATAGCGGTTCGCAGCACCGCCGGACCAGGGGTCGTCGCCTCTACGGCACGACGCGAGGCCAAGAACATCGATCCCGACATCGGCATCGATCGAATCATGCCGTTGAGCGACGTCGTTCATGAGTCGGTCGCCGAGCCGCGATTTCGGACGCTTCTTCTGTCGGCATTCGCGGTGATCGCCCTGGTGCTTGCTGCCGTGGGGATCTTCGGGTTGATCAGTTTCACGGTCGCCCAGCGCACGCGCGAGATCGGTATCCGCATCGCACTCGGCGCTCGCCCCGACCAGGTGGTGGGCTCGGTTGTCCGTGAAGGGCTCGTCCTCGCCGGCGCCGGCCTCGCGCTCGGCATCGCCGGATCCCTGGCGGCGACACGAGTGCTCGAGACGTTTCTCTACGACGTGCACGGCACCGATCCGCTGACCTATGCCGCCGTGGCGGTGGTTCTGATTGGCGTCGCGTTGATGGCCACCTACATTCCGTCGCGACGCGCGGCTCGCGTCGATCCTGTCCATGCGTTGAGGGCCGAATGAACGACATCCGTTACGCGCTGCGAACACTGCTACGCACGCCCGGATTCACCATCGTCGCCGTCCTGACCTTGGCACTCGGAATCGGCGCGACCACGGCGATCTTCAGCGTCGTCAATGCCGTGCTGCTGCGGCGACTGCCGTTCGCGGATCCCGATCGGCTGGTCCTGACGCGCGGCTCGCTCCAGGACCTCCGCGATCTCGAAGCATCGAACCAGTCATTCGAGGAGATCGCCTTCTGGGCTTCGAACATGTACAACCTGCGGATCGGTGGCGATTCGGAACAGGTCGTGGCCGGGCAGGTCACCCGTAATCTTCTTCCGCTCCTCGGTGTTCAGCCACTCATCGGTCGTAATTTCACCGCCGAGGATGATCTCCATGCCACCGTGATCCTCGGTTATGGCCTCTGGCAACGTCGGTTCGCGAGCAATCCGCAAATCATCGGCACGACAATCAATTTGAGCGGCACGACCTTCACCGTCATCGGGGTTACGCCGTCGTGGTTCCGCTTCCCCGATGCGACGTTTCAGCTGTGGGCGCCGCTGAGCATGATTGACCGGCAGTCGCCTGCCCAGGCGAAGAATCGCGCGTTTCGGATTTTCCGGGCGGTCGCGAGATTGAAACCGGCCGTGACGTTCACCCAGGCACAATCGGAAGTCCGTTCGTTCAGCGAACGACTGGCGCGCGAATTCCCGGCCACCAATGAGGGCGTCACCTACCAGGTCGATCCGCTGTACGAACAGCTCGTCCGAAATGCGCGGCCCGTTCTTCGCGTTCTCCTCGGAACAGTGCTGCTACTCCTCTTGATCGCGTGCGCCAACGTGGCCAACCTGATGCTGGCGCGAGCGACGGTCCGCGAACGGGAGATGGCGATACGCGCAGCACTCGGAGCTGGCCGCGCGCGACTCGTTCGTCTTCTGGTGATCGAGAGCCTCGCGCTCGCCGCCTGTGGCGGACTGCTCGGATTGCTCGTGGCGATGTGGGGAGTCGACCTGTTGCCATCGGTGCTCGACGTGCGAGTACCTCGCGCGGATGGAATTCGGATCGACGCGACCGTCCTCCTCTTTTCCGCTTGCGCGACGTTGATCACCGGCCTGATCTTCGGATTGACGCCGGCGTTACAAACCGCACATGGGCATGCCGAGTCTCTCAAGGACAGCGGCCGGAGCATCACGGGAACCATCCGCGGCCGGCGCTTGCGTCAATCGATTGCGATGGTAGAGGTCGCGCTCGCAGTCGTGGTCTTGCTCGGCGCAGGATTGCTCGTGCGCAGTTTTCTGAAGCTGAGTGGAACCGATGCCGGTTTCGCTCCCGATCACCTGCTCTCCTTCAACGTTCAATTCATTGCGTTACCTGACGTAGCGGCTCGCGACCAGGTCGCCGCGAGGTTGATCGACCGGCTGACACAGGTGCCCGGCGTCGAAGCCGCCGGTGCGGCGACCGGCTTTCCAACAGTGACACCACAGCGTGGAACGCGTTTCGCGATCGATGGCCGAACGCTGACGGCGGGCGAAGACTCCGCATACTTCATTGCCGCCACACCCGGATATTTCAAGACGCTCCACACGCCCATCCTTCAGGGCCGGGCGATTGATGCGAGCGACCGCAAGGGAAGCGAACCGGTGGTGGTCATCAATCGCGAGCTCGGGTCGCTCCTGTTTCCGTCAGGCGACGCTGTCGGTCATCGCCTGCGCATCATCAATCCCGAACAGTCACCCGAGTGGCGAACCATCGTCGGTGTTGTCGGTGACGTGAAATACCGCGGGCTCGACGAAGATACGCCGGCCACTCTGTATACGCCCTTCGCTCAAACACCACTCATGTGGCTCTACGTCATGGTGAGAACGCCCGGCAGGCTCGACACACTGTCCACGTCATTGCGGTCACTCGTTCCGGGCGTCGAACCGTCGCTGACCGCCAGCAACATCCGTCCGATGGTCGACGTCATCGCCCAGGGCATTTCGGGGCCGCGCTTCAACATGCTTCTCGTCTCGGCGTTTGCCGGCCTCGCGTTGCTTCTTTCGTCCATTGGTATCTACGGCGTGATCGCGTATTCGGTCGCGCAACGCCATCAGGAGATCGGCGTTCGCATGGCCCTCGGCGCAGGACGACGGGAGATCCTGCGCCTCGTGCTGCGTGACGGCTTCATGATTGCGCTCGGCGGCATCGCGCTCGGCCTCGCCGGATCGTTCGCGCTGGCGCGTGTGATGGCTGGGTTAGTCGTCGGCATCTCGACGCGCGATCCGCTCACATTTAGTCTCGGCTCGCTCGCCCTGTTCCTGATCGCGCTGGTGGCCAGCTATGCGCCTGCCCTGCGCGCATCGCGGGTCGCGCCGTCTGACGCGCTTCGGTCGTAGAAAGGGAAAAGGGAAAAGGGAAAAGGAAAGGCAAAAGGATTAAAGGCAGAAAGTGCGACGGCATGCCATCGTGAACGTCGCAAGTGATGCCACGCGGGCTGACGGATCGTTCGGATTACTCAGAATTATCGTACGGAATGCCACGTGCACAATCGTTCGCCATGGCTCATAAACCTTACGACTTTCGGAAACGCTCCTTCCTGTTCGCCTGCGATATCGTTGCGTTCGCTCGCATTGTTGCCGATCGGGGATACATCCTCGGTCGACTCGCCACACAGTTAGTCAACTCTGGCGCATCCGTTGGCGCGAATCTCGAAGAGAGCGCCGACGGACAGTCGAAACCCGACTTCATATCGAAACAGTGCATCGCATTGAAGGAAGCGCGCGAAGCTCGATTCTGGCTTCGCCTGATCGCCGCAAGCGAAGCCTCACTCGCTCCCCGCGCTGACCCGCTCATCACGGAAGCATCGGAGTTCGTCGCGATGTTGACGGCCTCTGTGAAGACCGCCAAGTCCAACCCGTACCGAGGCGCAAGTCAAGGTGCAGCCTTTTGTCTTGTCCTCGTTGTCATCCTTGTCATCCTCTGGCGATGAGCTGATTCCTGCCCTTGTCCCTTTTCCCTTGTCCCTTGTCCCTTGTCCCTTGTCCCTTGTCCCTTGTCCCTTGTCCCTTTTAAAAGCGCACGCCAGCCGCGACGAGCAGCGTGCGTCCACCGTCAAG
>Ga0111538_10011818_pt1 | contig 11547 bp, 9 predicted proteins | sample SoiMethybrSBSTD1_FD_79669 | JGI IMG/M metagenome (GOLD analysis project Ga0111538, IMG submission 79669) | Bulk soil microbial communities from a Populus tree surrounding site in Tennessee, USA - Soil MetaG P. TD hybrid SBSTD1 (version 2)... | ecosystem: Environmental > Terrestrial > Soil > Tree...
CTGTCTCCAAGTTCTTTATCGATGGACTTGATTTTGGAAGTCTGCTCGTCACTAAGCGACAGACTTTCTTGCATTCGCTGAGCGTGTTCACCTCGATACTTCGTCATTCCGGCCTTGCGTTTCTCAGCCTGACTTACACGATAAGATTTCCATTTGCTTTTTTGATCCTCTGTCAACACCTTGGCAATGGTAGCATTTTTTTCGTCACGCAAGGTCCATGCCTTTTTTTGTTTCTCTTGTTTCGACAAAGTAGAATCCCCGCGTAACTTCAACTGTCTATTGGCAAAATCTTCGTTGATCGCTTTTACTGCCTTGTACTGAACATCATCCAGAGACAATTCCGTTTTCATCTTATCAGCGTGCCTCGCGGCACGATCCATAGGATCTCCTTTTCGTTGGGCAAACATGATGGTGCTCACCACCAGCAACCCCAGCAACAAACCACACTTTTTCATATTTCCTTTTTCCCCTTAGACGTGCAGATATAGGTCCAGGATTAATCGCGGATAAAATTATTAGACGAACTGGTTTTTTTATTCTACGCAACAGCAATCCAGGTCGACCATACGGGCGGGATTTTTACGCGACACATTCGCCAGATCCTAAAATCTTTGTTATATTGATAGGCTGTCAATGTTCCGCGTGCACTCCTGAATTTGCTCGGTAACGAGTGACGCGAGGCACTTGGTATGGCCTGTGACAGGCAGGGATTGGCGATGTTAACCATGACCTTAGTTTAAATTATTTTGTTTAGCCCTAATAAACCCCTCTACTATGGAACAATTATCAGCTTACAGCGAGCGATTTACTGATTGGATCTTTGCCTATGGCCCTAAGATTATCGGGGCGATCGTCGTATTTGTCTTGGGCTTGTATGTAACCAACTGGCTTACCCGTCAGGTGACGAAGGGAATGAACCGACGCCATATCGACGTTTCACTTCAATCTTTTTTGAGCAGCATGGTCGGTATAGGTTTGAAAATTTTGTTGCTCATCACAGTAGCTGGCATGCTTGGTATTCAGACGACCTCTTTCATTGCCGTTATCGGAGCGATGGGACTTGCTGTTGGCTTAGCTTTACAAGGTTCCCTGGCAAACTTCGCTGGCGGAGTTTTGATTTTAATGTTCAAACCTTTTAAAGTGGGTGACCTTATCGAGTCGCAGGGTCAAACAGGTGTTGTGAGTGAAATTCAAATTTTTAATACCATTCTATTAACTCCGGAAAACAAGACGATTATACTTTCCAACGGCGCCGTCTCCAACAACACTATTGTTAACTACTCGAGACACGGAACATTACGGGTTGATCTTACCATGGCGGTGTCTCCCTCCAACGATATCCAGAAAGTAAGAAAGGTGGTGGAAGATGCAATGGTAAGTCATCCTAAGGTTTTAAAAGACCCCAAGCCCTCGGTGAATATACTTCGCATCGGCGATGGTATGGTCACGCTTACCGTTCGTCCTTATGCCGCCGCCGCCGACTACTGGGACGTCTACTTCGACCTTCAGGAAAAATTAAAGAATGGATTTGAGTCGAACAATATTGCAGCGCCGATGCCAACCCACGTTGTATTGAACAAATAAGGAATCAGATCATTTATTTTTTTGCCTACCTGAAGGCGGTAGGCCTTTACAATTGGGTGGGAGTCGACGGGGCTTCTGGAGGGAGATGCGTTCCAACGGTTCATTCCCATCCACGAAAATCATTTCCTCTTTTCTTATAGATTTGTCCTGAACGTGAAAATCTCCAACAATCACCTCAAATTCATGAGAAATAATATACTCCTATATTTTGCAATACTCATTAGTTTAGGATACGTTGGCTGTGACGGTAGCAGTACGCTGCCAGCCGGATCGTTACATCCTTTTGGACGAGTGATGGTAAATGATAAGGGGCATATTGAACTAATCAGTTCCGCTGCTCACGTCGGATTTACTTTCCAGGGGAACGAATGTCAGGTCTCGGCATACATTACCGATCCGGAAGGACACAATTATCTTCAATACGAATTGGATGGAGTCTATCAAAAGCGCGTTAAGATACCGGGAAAGGATAAGCAACCGGTTATTATTAACGCAATAGGTAACGGTACCCATACTGTATGGTTGTACAAAGCCACAGAAGCCTGGGTGGGACCGATCTTTATCGAAAAGATAACGGGAAACAAATTACATGCGCTTCAAAGATCAAATGCACCTCTAATTGAATTTATCGGAAATAGCATCACGTGTGGCGCGGCAGCAGACCCGTCTGAAGTACCCTGCGACGCCGGTGTGTATCACGATCAGCACAATGCATATGCTGCTTATGGCCCCAGGGTTGCGAGAGCCTTAAATACAAATTTTATTCTCAGTAGCGTGAGCGGCATTGGAATCTATCGCTATTGGAACACCGATGGACCAACAATGCCACAGGTCTATGAGAATGCTGACTTCCAGGTAGGTAGTTCGCGACTTTGGGACTTTAAAAAATATACGCCTGCAATTGTAAGCATTGCCCTGGGAACAAATGACCTCAGCAATGGCGATAGAGAGCATCCGCGATTACCATTTGATAGTGCTGTGTTTGTAAGTAGTTATATCAAGTTTGTACAACAAGTAAAATCCAAATATCCGGAGGCCCAAATTGCGTTGCTTAGCAGTCCAATTGTCAATGGCGATGGGGGAACAAAATTACAAAACTGTCTTACGGCCGTAAAACAACATGTCGATGGCCTGTATCCGGCTGACAAGCCGGTCGCGACATTTTTTTTCAAACCTATGCAGGCACAGGGTTGTACCGGCCATCCAAATGTGGAAGACCACGCCGTTCTTGCTGATGAGGTAGCGCCCTTCTTTAAACAACTACTGAAATAAGTGTCCCACAATAAATTTCAATTCAAAAATGTTCGGTACAAAACTTCTTTGTAAGTTCTACGTATACCTTTCTTTCCAAAATGATTCTGCCAAAGACTAAATCTTGATTTTACAAAATGCATTCTATCGCAATGGAGTATAAAACTGAAGAGGATATCTTAAACCTTATCGACGGCTTTAAAAGCAGGACATTGCGCGCCGCACATTGGACCCATGAGGCGCATTTGATCACAGGTCTTTGGTTTAACTATAACTATTCCGAGCTGGAAGCGATTTGTTTCCTGCGAAGTGGAATCATTTCTTATAACATCGGGAGCGGTGGAGAAAATACTTCGGAAAAAGGATATCACGAAACGCTAACTTTATTTTGGTGCCGGATATTAAACAGCTTTGTCAAAAAAAATAAAAGTCTAACGTTAGTTGAACTATGCGATAAATTCCTCCAGAGTGAATGGTCATCGAAAGAACTACCACTTAAGTACTATAGCCGGGAAGTCTTATTTTCCCTTCAAGCTCGGGCAATTTGGGTGGCCCCGAATCTCCGAAATTTGTAGGTGTTCGGCTATGAAGATCGACGAAGGCAATAGCTGCAAAGGACTGAATCAGTTATGTTGCTCGAAATTTTTCAATACCGCCTGAAGCGCCCGGCATAAATCATTGAACTTTGCACGTTTAATCACAACATCGTTAACACCAAGTTTTTTATAGTCGTCAGCATCCTTGGAATGTATGGACGTGGAGTAAATAATAGTTGGTATCTGGCTCCATTTGTAGTTTTTCTTTATTTGAATGAGGAGCTCTCTGCCACTCATGCGCGGCATATTGATATCCAGAAAAATAATGTCGGGCTGTGAATCCGATCGAAGCATTTTTAATGCTGTAAGGCCATCATTCGCAACAAGGCATTGGGACTCGGGACTCACTGTCTTGAGCGCTTCGCAAAAAAAATCTGTATCATCGGGATCGTCATCAATACATAAAACGATCATGGCTTACAGGTTAGGTCTAAGGTTGACCTGAAAGTAGTAAACTTGGTAAAAGTTTAGACTGTTCCTTAAAAAATAATTTACGCCAGGTCTACTTTGGGGAGGCTAATTTCAACTGATAAGTTTTGTGTCCAATTCCTTTTCCACGATTTTCCCATCAAGCAAGTCAACAAAGTAGTTTTTGCTTTTCGCACTAGAAGCCACGGCCGCCACCACTTTTTCATTTTCGAAATACAGGCAAGCTTTATCGTCACAGGCATAACCCGGAAAAAGTTCTCCGCGCTTTATTAAATCGTGATATACTGGCCTTCGGGTCGGCTCGGTGTCATAATGTGGGCAATGCGATCCTTTGATCCAGCCCAGACATTCGATTTTCGAAATTTTTATTGGTCTTGAGTCTGTAGTACCGTTCTGAAACCAGCATAAAGAACCAACGCTTCCACCTGACATCACGATCCCGGCATCGTACGCTTTTCTCAAGGCCAAATCAATTCCTTGTGATTTCCAGATCGAAAGCATATTCAAAGTGTTTCCACCTCCAACAAGAATGGCGTCCATGCTCATGATGGTATCCTCAAAACTTTTTTGCGTCGTATACGAATCGATAAATGTGTTTAGAACATAAGGTCTTAAGGGCAGATCCTCACAGGAAGAATACCAGGAAGTAATCGTATCCAGACTGTCGCCTGTTGCTGTTGGTACAAAACAAATTTTGGGATTTTCTTTTTGCGTGAGGCTGATGAGGTATCGCGTAATGACTTTGTCGCGGCCTCCTCCAAAAATAAACACTTTACGCTTTACCTCAGCCGTTGCAGCAGCTTCTGACTCTTTTATGCTAAGAAGTGGAAGACCAGCGCCTAATGTAGCTGTCGATTGAATGAAGTCCCTTCGTTTCATACTTTCTATTTCAGGTTTGGTTTGAAAAAATTACAGTATGCAAACTACTTAAAACCTAAACATTTTGACAATCGAATGGACTCATACTTTCATAAAAATTAAGGAAGGACAAAAGCATTCGGCAATCCATGAATAAACAGTTACAGAGCGACTAACCGAATAGCAACGCTTACACAACCCTACGGTGCGGCCGCCACGGATCCTTCACTTCGCGCAGGTCCTGCGGGCCAGGGCTATTGGGTATTCCTTCTTGAGTATTCATTACTTCAATATCGAACATCCAAAAAATGAATGATGATTCCCAACGAAACTTACCTACCAAAGCTCGTAAGGCGCACCAATACAAAAACGTGGCACCGGTAATACGCAGTCTCTTGAGGCAATAGCGATCGAAATCGTGTAGCCAAGCGTCGTTGGAAATTGATTATTGAGCGTTGGATATTAAATCATAAATATCCAACAGGGAATATCCAATGTCCAATGATGATGATCGGATTACTCCGAACGAAGGCTAGTGGCAGGATTTGCCAGTGCCGCCCGTAACGATTGATAGCTGATGGTCAGCAGTGCAATAAAAACCGAAATCGTACCTGCAAGAATAAAAACGTCCCAGGTGATTTCAATTCTGTACGCATAATCTTCCAACCATGTTTGCATCAGGTACCATGCAAACGGCACGGCAATCACAAATGATATGATGACAAGCTTTACAAAATTCCGCGTCAACAAACCGAAGATGTTATTTACTGAGGCCCCCAAGACAAGGCGAATGCTGATTTCCTTGTTCCGCTGTTCAACCATAAACGCAGAAAGTGCAAATAGTCCCAGGCATGCTACAATGATGGCGAGCGCGGCAAAACTTGCAAATAGATAGCCCATACGTTGAACATCGTCATACATCCGCGCGTAACTTTCATCCAGGAACGTGTAACGGATAGGCTGATGTGGCATAAACTTATTCCAAAGCCTGGTAACGGATTGAATCATTTCCGCCATATTTTCGGACCGAACCTTGATCGAAACTATATTTCCACGTCTCCCATAGACAAGCGAGAGCGGCCCGATCTCGCCCTTCATGGATTCAAAATGAAAATCTTCTACAACGCCGATAACATTATAGGTCTCCCAGTTCGCAATACGTTCCCCAAGCGGTTTTTTAAAGCCGAACTCCTTAGCCATTGCCTGATTGATGATAATCGCCTGTGAATCCGACGCCATCTCCGGAATGAAATTTCTTCCTTCAACCAATTTCATTCCCATAGTCTTAATATAGTCGGCATCGACGTACCATTTTTGAGCACCTACTGCCTTTTCTTCCTTTGTTTTGCCCTCTCTCCAAAAACCATTCTGGTCGCGCTTTGTGCCCATCACCGGCAAGTAATTGCTGATTGTCGCATTCTCAACATTGGGCAATTTTAAAACCTCGTCCTTAAAGGTGATTTGTTGGTCACCCAAGGTGCCAGCGCCCTGAAGCATAATAACCTGTTCCTTATCGAATCCAATTTTGGTGGTAAGGACATAATTCATTTGGCGATATATAATGAATGTGCCGATGATCAGAATGATCGATGTGGTGAATTGAAATACAACCAATATACTTCTCGTCCTTGAACTCTTGCTGCCCCGACTAACCATTCCCTTCAGCACGTCGATGGGTTTGAACGAAGAAAGATAAAACGATGGATATATTCCGGCAATCACTCCTATTATTATTGCTGAGACGATCAGCGATGGAACACACCACCAGGTCGTCCAGGGTATCATTAACGTTGTGCCAGCCAGGGCACTAAAATATGGAATAGCCAAAATAACGAGCAGCACGGCCAGCACGAAAGACACAAAGCTTACCAGTATCGACTCCGTTAGGAATTGACGTACCAGGTAACGACGCAGCGATCCGACGACTTTTTTAAGACCCACCTCCTTGGCACGGTTTGCCGATTTGGCCGTGGAAAGGTTTATAAAATTGATACACGCAAGGGCAAGAATAAAACATGCAATGCCGCCAAAAAGCCACACATAGCGGATATCTCCATGTTGAATGATGTCGCCAATGCCCTCTGATTTTAAGTGTATATCCCGAATCGGCTGGAGTCTGAAAAAATGTTTCTTCTTAACATCTGCCAGATTTTGGTCACCGGTTTCTTCCAGGTATCCAACATAATGTGTATCACGAATGGCGAGAAGTTTGTTCTCCAGTTCCTCCGGATTAGTCCCTGGCCGGACCTTGATGTAAGGATTGTAATTCCAGCAGCACCAACTCGTTTGCTCCCCTGGCCAGAACTCTTCTCCGGTTAGGGTAATCAAAAAATCATATTGAAGATGGGAGGTGACAGGGAAATTCTCCATTACACCGCCAACGGTATAGGGTCTTTTTTTATCTTCATTAAAAATAACGGTTCGTCCAACAGGATTTTCATTGGGAAAATACTGATCGGCTTTGCGTTTAGAAATGACGATGGTGTTTGGTTTATCCAATGCATGTTGGAGATTTCCATAAACCAAAGGGATCTCAAGAATTTCCAGCAGGTGCTGATCGGCGTAGGCAAAGCCTTCTTCATAGGTATCCTCGACCTGATCTTCCCTTCGAAATAAATTATTTCCGGCGTTAAACCAATTGTATGGAATTAATCTGCCTGCTTTTTCAATCTCTGGATATTCGTCTCTCAGAATTTGCGCGAAAGGCGCTGGGACTGCCGTCCATTTTTCTGTTTCATCAGCCCTGAATTCATTGTACACCCTGTAGATGTTAGCGCCATTTTTGTAATGGCTATCATAACTCATTTCATGCCGGATAAAAAGTGCGATGAGGATACAGGTAGCCAGTCCCAGCGCAAATCCACCAATCTTGATCGACGTGTACATCTTCTGACGAGACATCGTGCGCCAGGCAATTTTGAAATTGTTTCGAAACATAGTAAAAGCGTTAAGGTCGTTGTATCTAGATCTTTTTCGAATCGCAAATGGTTGAAAAAACTGAACGACATTCCAAACAAAAAGAATGTCCGCTTTTCTTTTGCCTATCCTGGAATATCGTCGTTGATAAAGTTCCAACATATCACCTAATGCAGCATCAGCCAGGTGATCGTTACAATACCAATTAAAAAGACGTATCGCCCATGACGGCGGCATTTTGGATGACTGGGTTTTCATAATTTGCCGCCCTCCCACACGATTTTTGGAATTTCCTTCCACATGGAATTTCGCAACTCCCGTGATTCGTTCAATACCTTTTTCCCTGCTTGTGTGAGTGCATACAACCGCTTATCCCTACCTCCTCGTACTTCGCTGGCACCACCCCTATGCGATTTCAAATAACCCTTGTCCTCCAGTCTTACCAGTGCTTTGTGCACAGAGCTGATCATAATATTGCGGCCCGTTTGTTTTTCAAGTTCATCCACGATGGCAAGGCCGTACGCATCGTCAAAAAGAATTCCGACGCCCAGCAATACAAGCTCTTCAAATTCTCCGAGATAGGTTCCTTTCATGGTTGATTTGTTTCACCTTTGCCTACAATACCGCGGGTTATGCGAAAGGTTGCATCTTGGAGGGGAAATTTTTTAAAATATCTTTTAGTTGCCCATGATTGGTCTCCTCCGCACAGTTTTGTTCGAAAATGAAAAACCTGGGTCGCTCCATTTATTGAAAAGGGCAACAGGGTTATTTACTTACCTTTCTCAGAATGGCATTAAATTGGCCTTTTGAAAAGTCTCGCTAAATTCACGACATGTTAAAGAGTTATCTAAGCATCGCTTACCGTACTATTCTAAAGACAAAAGTATTTTCATTAATAAACATTCTTGGCCTTGCCGTTGGTATGGCGGCGTTCATGTTTATTGTCCAGTATATTCAATTCGAACGCAGCTATGAAACATTTAATAAAAACGCCGACAATATTTATCGTATAACACTTGATCTCTACAATGGGAACGAGTACGTGGTTACGGACTGTGAGACCTATGCACCGGTTGGACCGCTCTTAAAAGAAAAGATGCCAGAAGTGATCGATTATGTGAGAATGTTTCACAACGACGGTCTTCAGGACATTGAAGCGGACGACAGAAAATTTCTGGAGGAGGGTATCTATTTTGCCGATGCCTCTGCCTTCAATTTTTTCTCGACCGAACTTTTATACGGCAACAAACTGACAGCCTTATCAGCGCCCTACAAAGCAGTTATCAGCGAATCGATCGCCAAAAAATACTTTGGCGTGGCTGACGCAATTGGCAAGTCTTTTAAAATAGAAGGCGTTCTCTATGTGGTAACAGGCATTATGAAAGATTTGCCATACAACACGCATCTGAAATTTAATACGCTGCTGTCACACGTCACACTGCCGGCGATGTATGAATGGTACAAAGAAGACAGTTGGAATGGCAACAATGAATACACCTATTTACAAATGGAACCGGGTACAAACCTTGCCGCCTTTAATAATAAACTCGTCTCTTTTGCAAAATCCTTAAAAGACAAAATTGGCACCGAACGTTTTGTGGCTGAGCCCGTAAAAGACATTCACCTTTACTCGAACAAGTCTTTTGAACCGGAAGTCAATGGCAGCGCAAAGACTGTTTACTCCCTATTGATCATTGCAATTTTCATTATCGTAATCGCATGGGTAAACTACATCAACCTTTCTACAGCAAGGGCAATTGAGCGAGCAAAAGAAGTGGGCATCCGAAAAGTGATGGGCTCTATGCGGACGCAACTTGTTTTTCAATTCTTAGCCGAATCCGCTATCATTAACATAATCGCTGCCACGCTGGCATTTGTTTTCTTCCAAACGGGACTACCTGTTTTTACAAGCCTGACGGGGCAACCATTAACCGTGGACGTAATTGGAGATTGGTCTTTCTGGTATTTATATCTGACGATGGTAGGTGTCGGAACAATGTTATCTGGTTTTTACCCTGCCATAGTGTTATCTTCATTCATACCCGCCACTGTTTTAAAAGGAAAATTTCGCACTTCAAGTCATGGTCAGCGGATGCGACAGGGTTTAGTTGTCTTTCAGTTTGCCGCGACAGTAATTCTTATGATCGGCATGTCGGCCGTCTATTTACAACTGAAGCATCTGAGAACACTTGAATTAGGGATGAGCTTAGACCAAACGTTAGTCGTTAGGGCTCCTTATCTCGAAGCGGGTGATTCAATTTTTCGATTAAAGCAGCAGAATCTAAAAACTGCGCTGCTTTTAAATCCGTCGGTTCAGAAAGTCGCTCGCTCAGAAATTCTTCCGGGATTAAGTCTCCATGAAATGAGCTCGACGTCGAGTGTTACTAAAGTAGGCGACGAAAAAAAGGAAGGAAGCTACAATTACTATTATTTTTCTATTGATGAGGATTTCCTCCCGGCACTGGATGTGAAGCTCCTTGCCGGGCGAAATTTTGAAAGCGGTGTACCAAATCACGATATGGTTATTATCAATGAAGAAGCTGTTCGTCGACTTGGATTTTCAAGCCCGGAAGAAGCCGTAGGATCAAAGATCACTTTTGTTTCGCGATGGAAGGGGCAACCCTCCACGATTATCGGCGTCGTTGCAAAGTATTATCAGCAATCGCCAAAGGAACAGCAAATACCGTTGTTGCTGCGTTATGAAGATAATGCCGATTACTTTAGCATCCGTCTCAATACTGAGAATATGGCAAAGACTTTAACGGAAGTAAAAGAGACCTGGAATCAAGTCTTTCCAAATACTGTGTTCCATTATTTCTTCCTGGACGAAAAGTACGATCAACAGTATCGGGCCGACACCCAGTTCGGGAAAGTAGTTGCTACCTTTTCGGGGTTAGCAGTTTTTATTGCTTGCCTGGGATTATTCGGACTGTCTGCTTTCACAATTGTTCAACGCACCAAGGAAATTGGTATCCGCAAAGTACTTGGCGCTTCTGTTTTACAAATTGTGCATCTGCTGTCTAAGGACTTCGCCAAAGTTGTTATAATCGCATCAATCCTTGCTTTGCCCATTGCTTACCTGGCCACCGAACAGTGGTTATCAGGCTACGCCGTCCGAATAAGTCTGAACGTTTGGATGTTTTTAATACCCGTCGTTATCATTTTGGGCATTGCCCTGTTAACCGTAAGTTTTCAAACCATTAAAACGGCACTCGAAAACCCTTCCGGATCCTTAAGACAGGAATAGCAAGCCGAGCGCTAGTCCAAAAGGTATTCCAATTTTTTGCAGCCAACCATCGTTACATGGTTTTAGGTAAAGTAGTATATTTCGCCTATGCAAAGACTGATTGTACTCCTATTCTTTTTTGTGTGCATCACGCACGCAGCGACTTCTCAAAATATTCCCCTTCCAGAACACCCGCGCCCCGATTTTGAACGCACGGCCTGGCAAAACCTAAATGGACTTTGGCAGTTTGAATTCGATTCGCTCGATCAAGGTGTTTCAAAAAAATGGAATGAGGGTAAAACAGCATTCACCCATAAAATTACTGTGCCCTTCCCTTGGGGATCGGTGCTTTCCGGCGTCCCGGATAAAGCGGATATCGCCTGGTATCAGCGAGAAATAAATGTAAAACCTGAATGGAAAAATAGGCGGACATTTCTGACCATTGGCGCATCCGATTGGGAAACAACAGTATGGCTTGATGGAAACTTGTTGGGCGCGCATCGGGGTGGTTATACGCCATTTTCGTTTGACCTCACGCCATACCTCAATTATGGTCAGGCACAAAAACTTGTCGTGCGTGTTGATGACAAACGAAGAGATTTCACATTGTACGGCAAGCAAGGCTATGGAAACGCACGAGGTTTGTGGCAGACTGTGTATCTGGAAGCACGAGGAAAGGAGTATATA
>Ga0111538_10011821_pt1 | contig 11546 bp, 10 predicted proteins | sample SoiMethybrSBSTD1_FD_79669 | JGI IMG/M metagenome (GOLD analysis project Ga0111538, IMG submission 79669) | Bulk soil microbial communities from a Populus tree surrounding site in Tennessee, USA - Soil MetaG P. TD hybrid SBSTD1 (version 2)... | ecosystem: Environmental > Terrestrial > Soil >...
GCCATAGCCGGGCAGCAGCACCTTCACGTCGATCTTCAACCGCCTGAGCGCCGGCGGCAGGGCGGCGCTTACGTCGCCCAGCCCCCCGGTCTTGGCGAGCGGCGCGCATTCGGACGTGGCGAACAGTACCCGCAGCGCGGAAGATTTCGGGCTCGCGAGGGCCATCAGGAGCAGGATTCAGGAGTCGGGATTCAGGAGTCGCCGGGGCAGGGTTGCCTGCGGATTATACGGTGCGCGTCGAGGGGCGGAAGAGGGGCCCCATCGTAGTTTGATGGGGATCTGACCCCCCGGTGACGCGAGGGGCGGCCGATGTGATGACGGTTGAATCGTGCGTTGAGCGTGCTGAGGCCGCAAGGGCGCAAACGAAACCGCCCTCGCCGGTGGCGAGGGCGGAACGGACGGGAAGCGAGAGATAACTCCGATGTGTATTTTTTCAGGGACTTGCTCGTGCTGATTCAGTGGCGACTGTCGCCGGTAAGCGACGACCGTCCGCAGCGGCCAGCACTAACGTTGTTGATCGATGAATTGTCGCGTCCGTCGCGAAAGTACGACACCGGCAGTACAATTTCCCTCTCCTCGAACCCCTGCTCAGGGTTGATGTCGGGGGAGCATGAGGGGAGCGTCCCCTCATTCGTCATAAGGAGCGTCCATGCCGGGCAGTCCGGTTGCAAAAATACTGATTGTCGACGACGACCAGCGTACCCTGCTGGCGCTGGAGGCGCTCCTCGAGGATTTGCAGCAGCAACTGGTGTTTGCGTCCTCTGGAGAAGAGGCGCTGCGGAAGGTGCTGAAAGATGACTTCGCCGTCATCCTGCTCGATGTGCGCATGCCCGGAATAGACGGCTTCGAGACCGCGAAGCTGATCCGGGAGCGCCGGCAGTCGACCCACACTCCCATCATCTTCCTGACCGGAGCCTACGAGGATCCTCCTTCCATGTTTCGCGGGTACGAGGCCGGCGCGGTGGACTACATCGTGAAGCCGCTGAATCCCGAGGTCCTCAAGTCCAAGATCTCCGTCTTCATCGATCTTTTCGTGAAGAGCCAGGAGCTGGAGAAGGAAATCACCGTGCGCCGGCTGGCGGAGGAGCGGCTGCGGGAGTCCCAGGAGAACCTGCGGGCGCTCACCACGCATCTGCAGTCGGTGCGGGAAAAGGAGCAGACTCGCATCGCGCGCGAGATCCACGATGAGTTGGGGCAGGCGCTGACCGGCCTCAAGATGGACCTGACGTGGCTCATGAACCGGCTGCCGCAGCAGAAGCTGTTCATGAACAAGGTCAAATCCATGTCGCGGCTGATCGACAGCACGATCCACTCGGTGCGCCGCATCGCGTCCGGCCTGCGGCCCGAGGCGCTGGACGCGTTCGGTCTGGCTGCGGCGATCAACTGGCAGGCGCTGGAGTTTCAGAAGCGCTCCGGCGTCAGGTGCACGATTCAGCTGCCCACCGACGGCCCGGAGCCCGATCCCGAGCGGGCCACGGCGTTGTTCAGGATCTTCCAGGAACTCCTGACGAACGTGGCGCGGCATTCGAACGCGACCCGGGTCGAGATTCAGCTCCAGGTGACCGCGAGCTCGCTGGCGCTCGAAGTCCGGGACAACGGCCGGGGCATCACGGCGCGCGAGACCGAGAACTCCCGGTCGCTGGGGATTCTGGGGATGCGGGAGCGAGCCCTGCAGTTCGAGGGCAACGTCGAGATCGAGGGGATGCCCGGCAAGGGCACCCGGGTGCGCGTCGCCATTCCTTTCGGCTGAGGGGGGCGGCTGCAGGCGGTGTAGTCGGACCACTACAAAAGAATCAGTTTGCGCCGACAGGGTGACGCGGGAGGCCAATCTAGGATGCCCTACCCGCCCCATTGCCGTGCCTACATCCGGTCGCACAGAACCCATGAAGACACTCGCGTTTGTCCTCGCCGGCGGTTCAGGGACCCGGCTCCATCCGCTGACCGTGGAAGATTCGAAGCCCGCGCTCGTGTTCGCCGACGGCTACCGTATCGTGGATTTCGTGTTGAGCAACCTCGTCAACTCCGGTATCGAGTCGATTTACGTGCTGGCGCAGTACAAGCCCCAATCACTCATCCGGCATATCGAGACGGCCTGGGCGCCGCTGCTGGCGCGACGAAAGGGCTTCGTCAGGGCACTGCTGCCGCAGACGAACGGCTCGCCCTATCGCGGAACCGCGGATGCGGTGTTCAAGCATCTTGGCCTGATCCACGATCACGATCCCGACCTCGTGGCCGTCTTCGCGGCCGATCATGTGTACCGCATGGACGTCGGCCAGATGGCCCAGGTTCACGAAGCTTGCGGCGCGGACGTGACGGTAGCGGCGGCGCGGGTTCCGGTGGAGCGGGCGCCCGCGTTCGGTGTCCTTCAGTCCGGTCTCGACGGAGAGGTGCAAAGCTTCCAGGAAAAGCCCCCGATGCCCGCATCGATACCGGGCGACCCGGCGCATGCCTATGCCTCGATGGGCAACTACCTGTTCGACCCGGACGTGCTCGCGGGGCTGTTGCTGGCAGCTGCGCGCTGCGGCGCCACTGATTTCGGAAACGATATCCTGCCGAAGCTGCCCGGGCGCCAGCGCATCTACGCCTACGATTTCGCCCGGAACTACATCCCGGGGGTCCTGACCCACGAGGAGCGCGCGTACTGGCGCGACGTGGGCACGCTGGAGGCCTTGCGCGCGGCCCAGAACGACGTCCTGGGGCCCGAACCCCGTTTCAGCCTGTCGAATGCGCAATGGCCCATATACGGCGCGGGCCGGCATGTTTCTGCCGTCGCTCGCAACGCGCCCTCCGACAAGGCCGGAGCGTCCGTGATACGGTTGAACCCCGGCGGACCGCAGCCGCGCGCCTCGGCGGCCTGAGATCCCGCCGGCTACGAGCTACCAGCTGCCAGCCGGTCACCCCGCGCTGCTCGCAGCTTGCAGCTCGGAGTTCGCAGCCTGCGGCTGGAGCGGCAGGCAAGCCGTGAACGTGCTGCCCCGGCCGGCTTCGCTCTCCACGCGTATTTCCCCGCCGAGGAGACGGATCAGCTCCCGGCTGATCGCCAAGCCCAGCCCGGTACCGCCGAACTGGCGGCTGGTGGTTCCGTCCGCCTGCTGAAACGCTTCGAAAATGACTTCCAGCTTGTCGGGCGGAATGCCGATCCCCGTGTCCGTTACCGAGAAGGCAACCGCACGGTGCGCGGCGTCCGGCTGCACTGCGCTCCCTCCCGCGACCGGCGGCGCGATGTGCAGCGATACTCCGCCCTCCCGGGTGAACTTGAAAGCGTTCGACAGCAGGTTCTTCAGAATCTGCTGCAGCCGGCGCTCGTCCGTTTCCATCGCGGCCGGCAGGCGCTCGTCGATCGTGATCGAGAAAGCAAGGCCCTTGCTCTGGGCCACCTGCTGGAAATTGCTCTCCAGGTAGTCGCGCAGCCGGCTGAAGCGGACGGGTCCGATTTCGAGATGGGTTACCGCGCCGGACTCGATCCGGGAGAGATCGAGAATGTCGTTGATGAGGTTGAGCAGATCCATCCCGGCGTCGTGTATGGACCGGGCGAACTGGACCTGCTTCGGTTGCAGATTTCCGCTCGCGTTGTCGGCCAGGAGCTTGGCGAGGATCAGCAGGCTGTTCAACGGCGTGCGCAGCTCGTGCGACATTCTTGCGAGAAACTCGGACTTCGCCTGGCTGGCTTTTTCTGCGGCGGCCATAGCGTCGCGCAAGGCCTCCTCCGTTTCCTTCTGCCGTGCCAGGTTACGCGTGACCTTGGCGAAGCCGCGCAGACGCCCCGTTTCGTCGCGCAGCGCGGTGATGATCGCGTTCGCCCAGAACCGGGAGCCGTCCTTGCGTACTTGCCAGCCTTCGTTCTCGAATCGGCCGTCGCGCGCCGCCAGCTCCAGCGCCCGTTGCGGCCGCCCGGCCGCGATGTCTTCCGGGCAATAGAAGCACATGAACGGGCGGCCGATGATCTCTTCGGCCGTATAGCCCTTGATCCGCTCGGCGCCCCGGTTCCAGCTCGTCACCCGTCCTTCCGTATCGAGCAGAAGAATCGCGTAGTCCTGCACGGCTTCGATCATCGAGCGGAAGCGGCGCTCGCTCTCGACCACCAGCGTCTCCATCCGCGCGCGCTCTTTCATGTCGTTCTGGAGGGTCTGATTGGCGACCGCCAGTTCCTGGGTGCGCTGCTCCACGCGCACCTCGAGCTCGTCCCGGTGCCCGCGGATCGCCTGCATGACGCGATCGCGCTCGGTGAGCACGGCGCCCAGCACGAGACCGGTTGCGACCACCGTGCTGTTGAACGCCAGCAGGAGCAGGAGCGATTCGTTGAGGTTGGCGACGCCGTACGAGCGCTCGAACACATCCCAGATGGCGAGGGAGCACGCGACCGCGGTCGCCGTGGTGACCTCGCGCTGGCCGAACCGGAATGCCGCCCAGATAATGAACGGTACGATCAGAAACATCAGGGGAGAAAGCGACGCGGCGCCCGGGTCGAGACGAAATGCGACGTGCGCGACGACGAGCAGCAGCAGCGCGAAAGAGATCGCCTCCGCTATTTTTTGACGCGACCAGACGACCTTGCTGCGCGTGCTCCAGGAGAGTATCAGTGGCGTGACGATGATCATTCCCGAGACGTCGCCCTGCCACCAGGTCCACCAGTTCGACAGCAGCTGGGAGGAAGTGAGCTCGTGGCCCGTCGCGAGAGAAATCATCGCGACCGTCGCCGCGATCGTGCCGCTCAAGCCGGCCGCCGCGACGAAGCCGAGCACTTCCTCGCCGCGCTCGAAGCAGCGGAAGTCGCCGCAGAAGCGCCTGATGAGCGCGGCGCCGGCGACGGCCTCGAGCGTGTTGCCCGTGCCGATCATGAGCGCCGCGGCGAGGGAAGTCTCGACCGTGAGGTTGACGAGCGTCGCGCCCAGCCACACTCCCGGCCAGACGCGACCGCCGACCAGGAGCATGGCCGCGAGCGCGATTCCCGAAGGAGGCCAGACGGGAGTCGCGTAGCCGGGGGGTATGGCGATCAGCAGCGCGAGCTTCGCAGCGGCAAAGTACGCGGCAGCGAGCAGGAGTGCTTGCCCGATCTGGCGGGCCGGCCGACGGGAGGCGGTCAATTCCGGCACAGACTCCTCTTTTGAACTTGCAGCCGGACCGTCGGCAGATGCGGATGGAATGCGCGCCGGCAGCCGCGGCCCTGCTCAAAAGCCTACCACGAAGCCTGAAAAAAAAGCCCCGGCGATGTGCCGGGGCTGGAATACCTGCGGGAGCACGTGGGAGGGAGGGGGTGTGCGTCTGCAGGCAGAACTAGGTTCGGGGCCAATCTTAGTGGCGAGGTTTGCGGCTGACCATTGCCTGAACCTCGATTCTCGTGTCGTCGTTCAATGGCTCCATGTCGCTGGCTCACTACACGCTCCGGAACAATGTCACGGTCGCGGACTCGAAGACCGTAACTGCGGGAACCGGCCGTTAGCCACGGGTATCCCATCGGAGTATTCTGTCCGTTCGTTGCCTGAATTTTCTTGACGAGCCTCACTTGCAGACAAAGGAAGGAGCCGCTGTGCGAGTCTTGATCGCGGACGATCACCCGGTGGTGCGGCATGGCCTGAAGCAGATACTGGCGACCGACCCCGGCCTGGAACTCGTGGGCGAAGCGAAGAACGGCAACGAGGCGCTGGAACTGGCGCGCCGGCTGCAATGGGACGTTGCGGTTCTGGATTACTCGATGCCCGGGAAAAGCGGCCTCGACCTGATCAAGGAGATCAAGGGCGAATACCCGCAGCGCCCGGTGCTGGTCCTGAGCATGCACCCGGAGGAGTTGCACGCGACGCGCGTGCTGAAGGCGGGCGGGGCGGGCTACGTGAACAAGGAAAGCGCCTCGGAGGAGCTGACGGCCGCGATACGCAAGGTCGTGGCCGGAGGCAAATACGTGAGCCCGGCCCTGGCGGAGCGCCTCGCATTCGAGCTCGCGCCCGGCGCGCAGAAGCCGCTGCACGAGACGCTGTCGGACCGGGAATACCGGGTAATGTGGCTGCTCGCGTCAGGGAAGCAGATCAATCAGATTGCGAAAGAGATGTTCCTGAGCCCGAACACGGTGAGCACGTATCGGGCGCGCATCATGAAGAAGCTGAATCTCACGAACAACGCTCAGCTCGTTCACTACGCTGTCAAGCACCAGCTCGTGCAGTAGATAGGTTCTGATCCGCGAGCTGTGACATTTCTCGCGGACGCTTTCCGGCGCCTACTCTATATCCATTTGGCATACGAGGCGCCGTTTCCCCGAGCGGATCGCCTGTAGAGGGAACACTACAACGGGCCCATCGCCTCCCTACAGGAACTTTCTCATTCTCCGATGGCAGGCGGGACCGCCGCACCCTACGCTGGGCGGGTCTCAAGGGAGACAGGGGAGCTGTCCGTAATGGAGCGCGATACCAAGAGCTTGCTGGTGACGGGCGGCTTTCTCATTGTCCTGATGGCACTCATCGCGGCGGGCCTGGCCCCGGGGAGTTCCGCGCTGGAGCCCGTCGTCGCGCCGGACCTGGAGCACTACCAGCCGGATGCGCAGTTCGTGCAATACCTCGAGTACCGGGCCCAACTGGAAAACAACGGCAACTGCCAGTGATGACGGAGCACACCTTTTCTCCGGATGGCAACGAGCATGCAGGGGGCGGGAATGTCAGGCCGGAGAGCAGCCTGCCACCGGCCATCGCGGATGCGCACGCGCGGTGGAACGCCGCGATCCTGATCGCGGAAGACGACCCGCGCAGCCGCGAGGCGTTGCGGCAGCTCCTCGAAGGCCCCGGGCAGAGCGTCGTGGCGGTGGAATCGGGAGCCGAAGCGCTGCGCCAGGCCCTCAAGCAGGACTTCGCGCTGATCGTGCTCGACATACACATGCCGGAAATGGACGGCTTCGAGACCGCCGCATTTCTCCGCCAGCGCAAGCACTCGCGTTCCACTCCCATCATCTTCCTCACCGGCGCCTACGAAGACGCAAACTCCATCGTGCGCGGCTACGAGGCGGGCGCCGTCGATTACATCGTGAAGCCGGTCGTGCCCGAGGTGCTCAAGTCGAAGGTGGCGATATTCGTCGACCTGCACCGGAAAAGCGCGGAGCTTGCGCGGCAGAATTTCGAGCGGCGGCTGGCCGAGCGCGCGCTCGCGAAGGCCAATGAGGACCTCGAGATCGTGATCCGCCAGCGCACGGCCAGCCTGACGGTGGCCAATGATCTCCTGAGAAGCGAAAACGCGATGCGCCAGGAGGCCGAAGAGGGGCTGCGCAGGGCGAAGCAGGCGGCGGAAGCGGCCAACGTCGCGAAATCGGCGTTTCTTGCCAGCATGAGCCACGAAATCCGCACGCCGCTCAACGCCATTGTCGGCATGACCGAGCTTGCGCTCGATACGGAGTTGACCCCCGACCAGCGCGAGTACCTGAACCTGGTGAAGGCGTCGGGCGATTCCCTGCTCGGCATCATCAACGAGATCCTGGATTTCTCCAAGATCGAGGCGGGCCGCCTTGCCTTCGAAACTATCGCCTTTTCCCTGCGGGAAGTGCTCGCCGACGCCGCGAAGACGCTGACGCTGCAGGCGGGCCAGAAGGGATTGAGGCTCGCGTACGAGTGCGCCTCGGACGTTCCCGACGCGCTCCTGGGCGATCCCGCCAGGCTGCGCCAGGTCCTGGTCAACCTCATGGGCAACGGCATCAAGTTCACGGAGCGGGGCGAGGTCGTGCTGCGCATCGTGCCGGAGGCCGGGAACGGCGATGCGGCCGCATGTCATTTCACGGTTACCGATACCGGAATCGGCATTCCCCGCGAGCAGCAGAAGGCGATCTTCGAGCCGTTCCTTCAGGGCGACTCGTCGACCACGCGGCTCTACGGCGGCACGGGCCTGGGGCTGGCGATCTCGGCCCGGCTGGTGGAGATGATGCATGGCCGGTTGTGGGTCGAAAGCGAACCCGGCGCGGGCAGCACCTTCCACTTCACCGCGCGCTTCGGCCTGCGGGAAGCCGCGCAGAAGGAGTCGATCGGCGCCGGCAGCGCCGCGCGCCCCGCCCCGTCGCCTGCAGCGGGAAACGGGGAGCACAAGAACCTCCACGTCCTGCTGGTGGAGGACAACGCGGCCAATCAACTGCTTGCCCGGCGCATGCTGGAGAAGCAGGGGCACAGCGTGGCGGTGGCGGACGACGGCGCGGCGGCGCTCGAGATGTTCGACTCGGGGCGATACGATCTCGTGCTGATGGACGTGGAGATGCCGCGGATGGATGGGCTGAAGGCGGCCGGCGCCATGCGCAGAAAGGAACGCGAGTCGGGCGGCCACGTGCCGATCGTCGCGCTGACAGCTCACGTCATGACAGGAGATCGGGAGCGTTGCCTGCGCGCGGGAATGGACTTCTACCTCTCCAAGCCGCTCCGGCCGGCGGCGCTGCTGGAAGCCCTGGACCGGGTTTGCCCGGAAGCGGGGGGCGAGGCGCCGCCTGTGCAATCCCTCGTGCTCGACCGGAACACACTGCTGGCGCGCTTCGATGGCGACAGGGAGCTGCTCGCCGAAGTGACGAAGCTCTTTCCCAGGGATTGCGAGAAGCATATGACGAGCGCGCGTAAAGCCGTCGCTCAGCACGATGCGGACGCGCTGCGTTTTGCGGTGCATTCCCTGCACGGCATGTTTACCAATCTCGAGGCGTACGCCGCGCGGGACGCGGCCGCGACGCTGGGGAGCATCGACCTTGGCGCGGTGCCGACCGGGACCGCGGAAGCCGCCTATGCCGCGCTGGAGGACGCCGTGAAGGCGCTCAACGCGAGACTTGCCGGCATTGCCGACGATCTTGCGGCTTGGTCGAAGGCACGCGAACGGTGACAACCGGAAAGCGCGGCAGAATCCTCGTCAACGTGGACGCGGAGCTGCGCGACCTGATCCCGCGCTACCTCGCGAACCGCGGCAAGGACGTCGAGACGGCGACAGCGGCTCTCGTGCGGGGCGATTTCGAGCTGATAGGCTGCATGGGGCACAACATGCAGGGGTCGGGCTGCAGCTTCGGGCTCGACGAGCTCTCCGCCATCGGCACCGACATCGAGCGCGCTGCAAAGGCGGCCGATCACGTCGAGATCGCGCGGCAGTTGAATCGCATCGAGGACTACCTGTCGCGCGTGGAAATCGCGGAGGCCGCGCCGCCTGTCGCCGCGGGCGCCGTCCCGGCCGCCAGTGCGACGACGGGAAGCGGGGCGGTCGACGTGCTCCTGGTGGACGACCAGGAAATGAACGTCGCCATCATCGGCCGATTTCTGAGCCGGGAAGGCTACAAAGTGAAGTCTCTGAGCAGCGGTGAGGCGGCGCTCGCGGCTCTGGCTGCGCCACCGCAGCCCGCGCTGGTATTGCTCGACGTCATGATGACCGGCGCTGACGGCCTGGAAGTCTGCCGCAGGATCAAATCCAACCCCGCTACGCACCGCATCCCGGTCGTGCTCTTCACGAGCGCCGAGACCGGATGCGACCGCATCCGGGGACGGGCCGTGGGGGCCGACGGCTTCCTGTCGAAGCCGGTCCGCCGCGAGGTGCTCATAGAGCAGGTGCGGTCGCTGCTGTCGACACGGGGCGAGGGAGAGCTTTACGCGGTGCCCAGGTAATAGTTCTTGACGAGCTCGTTCTGCTCGAGTTCCGCGACCGTTCTGCCCTCGAACACGATCTCACCGTGCACGATGATGTAGCCGCGGTCTGCTATGCGGATCGCCTGGTGAAAGTTCTGCTCGGCCATCAGCACCGTGAGCCCCTGCCGCTCCTTCAGCTCCTTGATCTTGGTGATGGTGTGCGAGACGAGTATGGGCGCGAGCCCCACCGAAGGCTCGTCCACCACGAGCAGCCTCGGCGAGGACATGAGCGCGCGCGCGATCGCGAGCATCTGCTGCTGGCCGCCGGACAGCGAGCCGGCGAGCTGGCGGCGGCGCTCCTGGAGCAGGGGGAACGCCTCGTAGCAGAACGCGGTGTTCCTGCCGATCGCCGAGCGGGCGAGCGGCCGGTAGGCGCCGAGGAGCAGGTTCTCCTCGACCGTCAGCTTGGGAAACAGCCGGCGGCCCTCTGGAACCAGCGCGATGCCCAGGTTCACGATTTCCTCGGTGGAAAGCCGGGTGAGATCGTGCTGGACGCCGTCGATCTCGAGCACGACCGAGCCCCGCGTCGGGCGCACCATGCCCATGACGCATTTCAGGAGCGTGCTCTTGCCGTTGCCGTTGGTGCCGAGCAGCGTGACGGTTTCGCCCTGGGCCACCGCTATCGATACCCCGTGCAGCGCGCGCACTGCGCCGTAGCCGGCGTCGACGTTCTCGATCCTGAGGCTCAACGTCATATCAGGCACCGAGGTAGGCCCGCTGCACGTCGGCGTTCGCCACGATCGTTTCGGGCGTGCCCTCGCAGATGATCCTGCCCGCGTCGAGGCAGATGACACGCTGTGAGAAGCGCATCACCGCCTGCATGATGTGCTCGATCATGATGATCGTGATGCCCGACTCGTTCAGCTTGAACAGGATCTCCAGCACCTCGCCGATCTCGTTCGACGCCAGTCCCGCCATGGCCTCGTCCGAGATCAGCAGGCGCGGCCGGGCCGCCATCGCGCGGGCCAGCTCCAGCTTGCGCAGCTCCACCTGCGACAGGGTGTTCGACTGGGCGCGAGCCTTGTCCGCGAGTCCCATGCCCTTCAGCAGCTCCATGGCCTCACTCTCCGTATCCGCTTTGTGCAGGGAGCCGCGGTGCGCGACGAACTCGAGGGGGACGACGAGGTTCTCCAGCACGGACATGCTGGTGAACGGGCGGGGGATCTGGAAGCTGCGGGCGATGCCCCGCCGAACGCGCTGGTAGGCGGGAAGCGCCGAGAGGTCCTCCCCGGCAAAGGTGATCGTCCCGGCGTCATTGCGCAGCGCGCCCGATACGCAGTTGATCAGCGTCGTCTTCCCCGAGCCGTTGGGACCGATCAGGCCGAAGCGCTCGCCTTGCGCAACCGTGATGCTGACGTCGGTGAGCGCCGCGAAGCCGCCGAAGCTCTTGGACACGTTGTCTATGCGAAGGAGGGCATCGCCTTTGGCACCCAACGGCGTGATTGGTGATTCGTGATTCGTGATTGGACTCGCCACCGTTAAGGCCCCCGCATGCCTGCTTTGCCGTTAAACACCAATCGCCAATCGCTAATCACGCTTTTGAACTCCGCGAGCCGCGCGCCGCCGCCAGGCCTGGACCCAGCCCATGATGCCTTCCGGCGCCAGCGTTACGAACAGCACCAGCAGCACGCCGACGATCAGCAGGTTCCATGCCGAGGACACGGTCACCTGCACGAGCTGCTGCACGGTGCCGAGCAGGACCGCGCCGATCAAGGGACCGGTCCAGGTCATCATGCCGCCGATCAGGGGCATCGCGATGCTGTTCACCGCGTAGGAGAGGCTGAACGCCGAGCTCGGCTCGATGTAGGAGAGATAGTAGGGGAAGGTGGTCCCCGCCATCCCCATCAGCGCGCCGCTCACCGCGGCCGAGAAAATCTTCAGGCGCAGCGTCGGCACCCCGGCGGACTCGGCAGCGATCTCGTCGTCGCGTATCGCGGC
>Ga0111538_10011822_pt1 | contig 11546 bp, 11 predicted proteins | sample SoiMethybrSBSTD1_FD_79669 | JGI IMG/M metagenome (GOLD analysis project Ga0111538, IMG submission 79669) | Bulk soil microbial communities from a Populus tree surrounding site in Tennessee, USA - Soil MetaG P. TD hybrid SBSTD1 (version 2)... | ecosystem: Environmental > Terrestrial > Soil >...
AAGCAAACGCCGCGGGGGCGCGGCGTTGCGCGCGACTTTGCCACACATGAAGCCACACGGCAAAGCCGCGGGCTAATCCTTTCGTTCAGTGCGAGTCGTCAGACGTGATGCACAGAACATGATTGCAGGATCCACTGCGCCCCGACGAATCAGGAGAACTGCCATGACCAGCATCAATTCGAAATCCAAGCGGCTGACGCGTGCGGGCCTCGCTGCGTTCGCTGTGTGCACCTCGTTGATCGCCTACAGTGCTTCGGCCGAGCCGAAAGTGAAGACGCAGGCGGTCAGCTATGCAGACCTCGACCTGTCGAAGCCTGCCGGTGCACAGACGCTGTACAAGCGCATCAAGGCGGCGGCCCGGCACGTGTGCGGACCCATCGATCGGTACACGTACGTCACGCCGTCGCAGACGTTCCGCCAGTGCTTCGACAAGGCGATCGCGGATGCAGTCGCCCAGGTCGATCGCCCGTCGCTGACGGCGCTGCACAGGGAAGAGACGCGCACTGCCCGTGGCTGAAGGCATGCGCCAGCAGGAGCGAACGGGACCCGTCGCGTCAGGATTCACTCCGGACGCGCGGGTCCCGCTCGATCGCTGCGAGGTTCGGAGGGCATATGACAGAAGTTGCAAGTGACAGTAATTTGGCGCTCAATCGCTCCGCGCACTGGGTTCAGCAAAGACCTCCGGCCGCATGCTCGGTGGTCGTGGAGCAGCCGATGGCCAATCCCGACGCCCAAGTTGCCGCGCCGACTGCGAGCGTGCCGCCCGGCATGGATCGGGCCGCCGTCGAAGCCCTCATCGCCAAGCACTACACCGGCCTGCGACTCCTCATTCAACGCCGCACCGGCGATGCCGAGGTGGCGGCGGACATCCTCAACCAAGCCGCTTGCACTGCGTGGGAGAAATGGCAGAGCGGGCAGATTCGCCGTCCCGAGGAAATCGGCGGCTATATCTTTCAAGTGGCGATGAACCTGCTGCGCAATCGCCGCCGCAAGGTTGCCGAGCGTTCGGATCGACGCGTCGACCCGGAACTGCTCGACCATTTGCCTGGCAACGCAGATGCGAGCGATCGCTGGCTGGAAAAAAAGATCGCGGCGCGCGTCAAACGCATGCTGCAGGAGCTGAACTCGCCGCGCGACCGCGAGATTCTGGTGCGCTTCTATCTGCGGGAGGAGGAAAAGGCAGCGATCTGTCGCGACCTAGGACTCGAAGCCGACCAGTTCGACAAGGTTCTGCATCGCGCGCGCGGGCGGCTCAAGGAACTGCTCGAGACCTCCGGTTTGCAGAGATCGGACCTGTTCATGCTCTGCCTGTGACCGAGTCAGGGGAACACATCATGCAAATGGAAACCCGCATTCAGGACGATCCCGAACTCGCGAGCCGCTACCTGGCCGGGCAGCTTTCGCCGGGCGAGTTGCAAGCATACGAACAGCACCTTCTCGAAAATCCGGATGCAGTCAGGGAACTCGAGGCGACCGCGCGCATGAAAGTCGGCATGGCGAATCTGCGCGACACGGGGCAACTCGACAAGCTCCTGCAAGCGCGCACTACGCTCAGCTGGCAGTGGCCAGCGCTCGCCGCTGCCGCAGCACTGATCGTGGTTGCAGTGGGTCTCTGGCGCGGCGGCGATGCACCGCGTGAGACCACGCTCGTTGCGACTGCAACTGAGCTGACGGATCGTTCGGGGCACCCCCTGCCAGCGGGTCCCACCTACGCATTGCTTCGCACGCGCTCATCGGCGTATGGCGCCGCGTCGGCGTATGACGCCGCGATAGAGCTGCCGCCGGAGCCGCGCGCTATTGAGCTGCGCGTGCGGCCCGAAGCGGTCGCGGCCGTACACAGTGTTGCTCTGTCGCAGATCCGCCCTGATGGCTCCGTCGTGCAAATCGGTAGCGTGAGCGAGCTGCAGGCACAACCCGATGGCTTCGTGCGGCTCTATGTCGATTCCTCCCGACTCGGCCCGGGGGCGTATCTGCTTGCAATCACTCCCGCCCAGGATCGCGCTGCCACATCCACCAGCGCCTTTCGCGTGAAGGTGGTCGCTACCCACGGACAGCCCTGATCGGGGCGCTGTTGACCATTCAAAGTGCGATGAGCGTGCAGCTGGGGACAGAACCAGTTTGACGTCATGACTCCACTTGCCGTCAAAAGAGGCCAGCCATGCAAGTCGCACGTCGTCGTCCATGGTCCGCGGTTTTGATCGCGGGCAGCGCCCTTACACCGAATGGCGCATGCGCGCGTGGGTGGATACAGTCCAGGCGATACGCGCTGGGCCAGCGCAACCTCGCTGCAGCATGGCGGGCCGTGCCGTCGCGGCAGCCCGAACCAACGGACGTTGAAACTGCATCATTTCGGGCGCCTAATCGCGGGCAGCCTGTCGCAACGTAGACGCAGAACAAGATCATGTGCGTGGGCAACGACCGGCAAGCATCTCTACCACTGCGCCGCGCGGCTGCGGCACTGGGGCGACTTGCGGCCGTTCTGCTGATCGGCGGCGTACAGCTCGCAAGTGCCAATGAATCGTGCAGTGCCCGCCAAGTCATCGTCGTCGAGCCACAGAAGGATTGGCGCTGCACCGTCAACGTCGAACCGCAGGACGCGCTCGTCGTTCGAGTCGACCAGCATGACGGCGACTTCGTCCTGTCGCTGCAAGACGCGCGGGGGCAGCAAGCTCTGTCCGTGGACTCGCCGACCAGACGCGCCAGCAGCGAGATTCTGCTGATCGGACCGCAGCTGAGCGGCGAGTATGCACTGATCGTTCGCACCAAAGCGGGCGTTGCAAACCCCCACCGCGCATCGCTGACGATTGACAGGTTCACGGGACCTGCTGGACTACTGACGGGGCTTGCGGAACTTACGCGCGCCTCGGCTCCTAGCGAGCGAGACACAGCCGAAAGTGGCCAAGCGCGCATCGTGCAGCTGCAGTCGGTCCTCCTGAGGTTCGAGTCCGCCGGCGCGCTCGAGTGGCAGAGCGAAACGCAGCTGCGAATTGCGGCCACGTATTTCTGGACCGTCAACGACTGGGCTGCTGCTGCTTCCGCCGCGAGTCTCGCGATGGATGCGTTTACACGCATGGACGATGCCGTGATGCGTGCCGAGGCGTCGGTGATCCGTGCCGCATCGCTGCTCGAGATCGGGTCTGCGATCAAGGGCGCGGGCGGACACGGGCGCGCTGCCGAAGCGCAGTCGCCGTTCGACGAAGCGACCGACCTGCTGAACTCCGCGGCCGCAGTCCTGCAGCGCGCGGGGCTTCGCTACGGCCAGGCACAGGCGCTCAACTTCGCAGGCGTCGGCTTCTTCTATCAGGACAACTACGCCGCTGCTCGCGCGCACTACGACCAGGCCGCGAGCATCTTCCGCGCGCTCGGAGATCGCAGCAGTGCCGCCCTGCCGATGCAGAACATCGCGCATATCGACCTCGGCAGCGGCGACTACGCCAAGGCGATCACGAGCTTCAGGGCGGTGCTCGAGGTTCTGGATCAGTCTGCCGATGCAGGTCAGTACGTTACGGTGCTGATCAACCTGGGTACGGCGGAGTACGTAATGGGTCAGTTCGAGGCGGCGCTGCGCTCGTTGACGACCGCTCTCGAAATCTGCGAGACCCGGGATTTCGCCGCAGAAGAGGCGCGCAGCCTGCACGGACTCGGCATGGTCTACCTGGTAATCGGCGATCGCGATCGCTCTCAGATCTTTCTGGAACGCGCCTTGGAGCTGCGACGAGCGCTGGCAGCGCAGGATCCTCGCTCCTTGCAGACCAGCCTCATCCGTGTCGGCGATCTGCGGCGTGAGCAGGGCGATGTTCGTGGCGCCCTGGATCTGCATGTGCAGGCACTGCAGGCTGCCTCCTCGCCGACACAAAAGGCACGCGCCTTCTACGCGATCGGGCGCGACCAGGAAGCGAGCAATTCGCTGGCCTCTGCAGCGCAAGCGTATGGCAGCGGACTCAAGCTCCACGTGCCGCAGGATTTTCCGATCCGCAGCGCGCTGCTCGGCTCTTATGGGTCGGTGCTGCTGCGAAGCGGAGACAGGTCGGGAAGAAGCCTCGTCGAGCGGGCTGCGCGGCTGCACGAAGCGCGCGGCGATGTGGATTGGGCCGCTCAGGACTATGTCGCAATCGCCGAAGATGATCGCAGGCGCGGCGCGCTCGACTCCGCGTTGCGCAACGCGCAGAAGGCAGTATCGCTGTATGAGTCACAGCGACTGGGCGCAGTGAATCCCGACTTGCGCGCCACCTATCTCGCGAGCCGCGCGGACGCGGCGGCATTGCTTGGCGAGATCTACCTGATGATGTGGGATCGAACCTCGAACACCGCAGGGAAGCAACGCCTCTCCGACACGGCAATTCTCGCACTCGAGAACAGCAGGCAGCGCGCTTTGAACGATTTTCGTAGCCTCGCCGGCAGCGCCGCACCCGAATCAACAACCGGCCTGGCGCGCCTCGACGCGCTGCTTTCAGCCAAGCGGCACCGTCTCGCGACGCTGCTGGATCAGCAGAATCCGGATGCGCACGCGATTTCAGCTTTGAGCAACGACATTAGTCTGCTGCGGACGCAGATCGACCTCGCGCAGACCAAGCCGGTTGCGCGCTTCGCATCCGACTCGCGGGACCTGGCCGGATCCGTCGATGAGCTGCAAAGAACTCTGCAGCCCCGGGAAACAGTGTTGGTCTACCAGCTGGGAGCAGAACAGAGTCGGCTATGGAGAGTCACGCGCGATGCAGTCTCGGTAGCGCGACTCGGCGGACGCACACGACTGGAAGACGCAGCGCGCGACCTTTACTCGCGGTGGCAGACACCCGCGGCCCCGACCGACCTGCAGAAGGAGATCGCGGCAAGTCGCATTCTCCTTGGAGATGCGGCTGCCGGCTGGTTGCAGGACGACGGAACCGTAGTTGTGGTTGCCGACGGACTCCTGCGCAGCGTCCCGTTCGGTGCGCTCCTGATCGAGGATCGGAACGGCAGACAACAGCGCATCATGACCGCGCATGAGGTGCTGTTTCGTTCCACGGTCAAGGCCGACCCCGCTGTCGCTGGCGCGCGCGCGGAAACTGCAATTAGCCGAATACTACTGGTTGGCGATCCGACAGCACCCGCCTCCGGCACAGCAGCGAGCAGTGTCGACCCGTGGGCGCTGCCGCCCCTGCCGGGATCGAGGCGCGAGGTCGAGGGCATAGCGGCGATCGCAACCGATTGGCGCCGATACGTCCTGCTGGGCGCGGAGGCGACGAAGCCGGCGCTGCTGAACATGCCGCTCGACACGTTCCGCGCGATTCACTTTGCAACTCATGCGCGTCTCGATATGGAAGATCCACAACTCTCGTCGATCGCGCTATCGAGCCGCGATGCAGTCTCCGGCCCCTCAAGCGCGATGCTTAGCGTACGCGAGATCGTCGGCTTCAAGCTCAACGCCGAGACCGTCGTGCTCAGCGCGTGCGAGGCGTCGTTGGGCAAGAGCTATCGCGGACAGCTGTCGTTCGGACTGTCCGAGGCCTTCCTGCTCGCCGGTGCGCACAACGTTCTCGGGAGCCTGTGGAAGGTGTCCGATGATGCCGCGCAGGCATACATGCAGCGGTTCTATCGGGCATACGTGCGCGACGACCAGACCCCGGCTGCATCTGCCCGCACGGCTGCACTCGAGCTGTCGCGCGATCCTGCCTTCAGTCATCCGTATTTCTGGGCGGCGTTTGCGATCACGCAGCGCTGAGTTCGAACCACACGGCGGAGGGATCAACATGAACACTCGTCACGGGATTGGGATTGCGATCGCGATCTGTGCACTGGTGATGGGTTGCAAGCAAGACCCGCGGGGCGGCGACAAGGAGCTTGTTCAGCAGGGCCAGCTGGCCACGTCAAGTCCCAGCTGCGACGAGCCGGCAACGAGCATCGGGCCGCAGCAGAAAGTTACGGCCGGCACCTACTGCGTGTGCGACATCGGGTCTCACGACGAGCACGACAACTACAAGGGGATGCACTTGCCGCTGCATGACAAGGTAGTGGTGAATGCCCTCGCCGATGAGACGACCGTACAGCTCGGCGCCACCCCGTTGAAGATGAAGCGTTCGGGCAATGACACAGAACTGAGCGCAGTGGTGGAATATCCGCACGACAAGAACAATCACCCCGACAAGGTCGTACACAAGGTGCGCGTGACGCCGATCGGGAACGAGCCGACGAGCTGCGACAAGATCAACAAGAACGTGCTCAAGATCACTTTCTGCGTCAAGGCGGGATCGGACTGGGACTGTGGTGATGCGCCAGGCGGGCACTTGGGCGACACGCACGTGCAGAACTGAGCGCTAATCCGCATCGGCAGCCGGCATAGACCAGCCAGGAGAGAACCATGCGTCACGCATTGCGCCTCCCCCTCTTCATATTCAGCTGCTGGCTGTGGTCGACGGCGGGCGCACAGGTTAATGCGCTCGTCGTCAACCATCGGATCTGCGAACTCGCCACGGAGCAGACGATCGTCAGAACTATTCCGGTCGGCTGCGAAATCGTGGACGCGACACTCGGCTGCCCGTCGGGGAAGCCGCTCGCGCTCCAGTTCAACTTCGAGGCGCCGCCGGGAGCGGAAGCCACCCTCACGGTGTCGAATCCGCCACCCGGGCTGCAGCCGGCGCCGAACGTGGGCAACATTACCCAGACCGGCTTGGGCACGTTCAAGATGGGGCCGGGCCGCACGATTCTCGTCGGTTTCATGAGCGACGCAGCGCCTGCATCCATCCTCGCGACCAGCGTCAAGTTGCCGTCAACGGCGATTTCGGGGACGAGTTTCTGGCTCACGGGTCCCGAAGCAGCCGGGCTGGTGAAACTCAACGTCGCGCAGATCGTAGGCAACTATGTGGTCGACGCGGCGACGGTGCGGCACTACTACTACCCCTGCCTGAGCTCGACCGGTGGCGATCACATCACGATCTCTGGCCCGAGCAGCGGCGCCGTGGTGCTCATGGATGCGCGAACGCCAACAGCTTGCGCCGGTTCCAGCGGCTATCGTGGCTTCCCCAGAATCGAATTGCCGAATCTGCTCGGCAGGAGCACGTGCCTGGAGAGAGTGACGCTGTACAGCGAGGGCGCGCTGGAGTTCCACAAGGACTCCGTGGCCTTCGGGAATGCGGGCGACGACGATTTGCCGATCACTCTCAGGGGGCTTGCCGCGGAACGTGTGAAAATCTGGGTTCTCTACGACCCGTGCCGTCCGCAGGGAAGCGCATGCCAGTCCACACCGGCCGAATCGCAGGCGCGCCCGCGACGACATCTCGAGAATGCGCAGCGCATCTACCGCGAGCAGTGGAGCGGGATCACGTTCGACCATGTGGGCGGCAACGAGGATCTCTCCGTGTCCACGAACCGCAAGCTCAGGAACCTCGTGGACAACAACCTGCTGGCGTGCTTCGACGCAAGATCGACAAAGGACACGCTCAAGGAGCTTCCGGGTCTCACCGGGCAGACGGTAGAGACCTATTCGCAGCATCTGAACATCTTCTACGTGAAGAACCCGAAGGCGCTCGGCTGGTGGTGCGGAAACTACGATCCGGACGGCATCGGTCGCGATACGATTCTGCTTCACGCCAATGCATATCCGGAAACGCTGGCGCACGAACTCGGGCACGCTCTGCTCTACTCACGCAACCATGCGAATGTCGGTGTCGACGGCTTCAGTTATGCACACCAGAACAACCTCATGCGCTCCGACAGTGGCGGCGAGGAACTCACGCTGGGGCAGATGTTCCGTGCCAGTCTTGCCGACGTCTCGCCGCTGAACCGGCACGGTGGGCGGGTCGGCGAGCAGCAAGTGACCTGCTCAGGCGATTCTCAATCCCCGGAGTCCTGCCCCCAACTCATCCAGGATGTGGTGCCGCGATAGGCTGTCGCAGGAGCAAACCATGAACACCAGAACACCGGCGTTGCTGTTGATCGTGCTCCTCTGCACGTTGATAAACACGCCTTCTCTTGCGCAGAAAAGTTTGCCGCCCGAGCGGGCAGCAGCAGCGCGCGAAGCGCTCGTAGCATGGTTCGAATGCGTCGAGTGCAGCGATGGCGAGTTGGACCGTGTCCTGCAACATGGGACGGACGTCGAGAGCGCCCTCATCTCCACGCTGAGAGGCGGGCCGTCACCCGCGAAGCGGGCCGACATCGAGGAGCGGCTGCGCACTCAATATCGCGCGAACAAGTGGCCCCCGGGGCCGGGAGAACAGCAGTACGTGGAAGCGAACGGCGCGAATGCGGAGCAGATCTACCGCCTACGGGCGATCACCGCGCTGGGCCGGCTCAGGACGCCGGCGGCAGTGCAAGCGCTGAAGCAGGCCGCATCCACGCACAGTCCCTATACCGACATCGTCAAACGCGCCGCGCAGGACGCTCTGCGCTCGGGGTAGACGGAGGTTCGTGCTGGAAAAACCGAACGCCGCGCTGAAACGCGACGTTCGTTGAGAATGGTGCCGGAGAAGAGATTCGAACTCCCGACCCGCGCATTACGAATGCGCTGCTCTACCAGCTGAGCTACCCCGGCGAGGGGGCGGAAGTATACGGGAGCGACCCTGCCCTAGCCACTGGCGGCGCGCTTTTTGCGGAGTCGGATCACGACTTCGACCTCGGCCTCCATGCCGTCCGGCAGCGCAGGAAAGCGGCTGAAAGCGATGTCGTTCGGGTCGATGTCGCGCAGCTCGCCGGTCTCCAGGTCGTGGAAATGATGATGGGGCGTGCGCGTCGAATCGTAGACGGAGCGTTCCGGATCGAGGTGGATCTGCCGCACCAGGCCGCGCTGCGCCAACACCTTGAGCGTGTTGTACACGGTGGCCTTCGAGACGCGCTCGCCGCCGCGCCGTACCGCCGCCAGGATCTGCTCGGCGGTCATGTGGGTCGGCACGCTCATCAGCAGCTCGGCGATGCGAATGCGCTGCTCGGTGGGCTTCAGGCCGTGCGCCTGCAGCTGCGCAACGATGTCTTCACGCGGGATGTGCTCGCGGGGCAGCGTGCGGGAGGATGGCTGGGAGCTCACGATTTCGCCTCGTTCCGTGGAGACTTGAGCATAGCGCGGCCCCTGGCCGGACGCGAGAATCCGCGCAAAAAGCGTAAAAATCCCCGACCGCGGCGGTGTCGGCGCCCCGTAGGGTGGAACCCTTGTATGTGCAAATCCGCCGGCACCACCCTCATGGAACTGCTGACGTCGCTCGCAATCGTCGCGATCATCGCAACGCTGGCGGCGCCCAGCTTCCGCACGCTGCAACTCAACGGCCGCAGAACGGCGGTCGTCAACGGCTTCCTGCACGCGCTGTTTCTGGCACGCTCCGAAGCGATCAAGCGCGGCAGAGTCGTCACGGTGTGCCGCTCGAGCGACGGGCGCCGGTGCGACTACGGCGCGGCGGACTGGAACGTCGGCTGGATGGTGTTCGTGAACAACGACCGCGACGATCCGCCCGTGCGCGATCCGCGCGAGGACGTGATCGCACACTCCGGCGCCTGGCCCGGCGGCACGATCACCTCGAACCGGCGCGCCTACTCGTTCCGGCCGATGGCGCAGGCCGTGGTCAACGGCACCATCGTGTTCTGCGACGTGCGCGGCTCCGCGCACGCCCGCGCGATCATCATCAGCTACATCGGTCGACCGCGCGTCGCACATCGCGACTCGAGTGGCAAGCCTTTACGGTGTCCGTCGGGATAGCGATGATCGCCACTCATGGTTCCCCGCACTATCGTCCGTCGCTCGCTGGGCTTCACCATTGCCGAAGCGCTCGCCGCATTGCTGGTCATGGCAGTGGGCATCATCGGCATCGCAGCGCTGTACTCCGATCAGGCGCAGATCAATCCGGAAGCGCAGTTGCATCGTGAGGCAGCGGAACTCGCGGAACAGATCGCAGACCGCATCCGCCACACCAAAGAAGGCCATGCCGGCTTTGCCACGACGATCGGCGTGCTGTGCGACCAGCAAGCCAAGCTCAAGCTGCCGCAGGACATCGCCGCGCACGAGGCCGCGTGCTGGGAAGACGAAGTGGAGCGCAAACTGCCGAGCGGCCTCGGCACCATCACGCGCGACACGCTCACAACTCCGCCAACGTATGTCGTCGCGGTGAGCTGGTCTGCACCAGACGCCGGCACAGCGTCGTACGTAATCCGGGTGCCGGGAGAAAAAAACGGGGGAAAGTGAGCAGTGCAGCAGATTGTTGCGCTGCTCAGTTTCCCCTGCTTTTTTCTCCCGGCACCGGTAGCAGGCGCAGCTCGCGCGGCAGACTGAAGACGACGTTCTCGGGCTGGCCGAGGACGTTGACGGGTGGTGCTCCGCCCCACTCGCGGATGCGCGCGACTACGCGCTCCACGAGGACCTCGGGCGCCGATGCGCCGGCAGTCACGCCGACGACGCGCTTGCCCTCGAACCAGTCTTGCTTCAAGTCTTCCGGACCGTCGACGAGGTAGCCCGGGATGCCGGCCTTCTCGGCGATTTCACGCAGACGATTCGAGTTCGAGCTGCTCGGCGAGCCGACGACGAGGATGATGTCGCAGCGCTCGGCCAGCCGCTTCACCGCGTCCTGGCGGTTCTGCGTCGCATAGCAGATGTCTTCCTTGCGCGGGCTCGCGAGCGTCTGAAACCGCGCGCGCAAAGCATCGACGATGCGCTGCGTGTCATCGACCGAGAGCGTCGTCTGCGTGACGAAGGCAAGCCGCGCCGGATCCTTCACGTCCAGGCGCTGCACATCCTCCGGCGTCTCGACCAGCAGGATGCGACCGCCGAACGCCGAGTCGAACTGGCCCATCGTGCCTTCGACTTCCGGATGCCCGGCATGGCCGATCAGGATCACCTCGCGACCCTCGCGTGCGTACCGCGCAACTTCCATGTGCACCTTGGTCACGAGCGGACAAGTTGCGTCGAAAACCTTGAGCGCGCGGCGGCGCGCCTCGTCCTGCACGGCGCGCGAAACGCCGTGCGCGCTGAAAATCACCGTTGCGTCGTCCGGCACTTCGTCGAGCTCTTCGACGAAGACGGCGCCGAGACTGCGCAGCCGCTCGACGACGTAGCGGTTGTGCACGACTTCGTGGCGCACGTAGATCGGCGCGCCGAACAGCTCGATCGCGCGCTCGACGATATCGATCGCCCGGTCGACGCCGGCGCAGAACCCACGCGGATTGGCGAGGAGGATCTGCATCCGCTACTCCGTCCCCGCGCGCCGCTCGCTCGAGACCGCTTCCTTGCCGTGCCCGCGCTCGCGGAACGCGTCGAGCAGCAGACAGCCGGCGCCGATCGAGATCGCGGTATCGGCAATGTTGAACGCAGGGAAGTCCCAGCTGCGCCAGTTGAAATAGATGAAGTCGACGACGTAGCCGTGCATGACGCGATCGATCACGTTGCCGAGCGCGCCGCCGAGCACCAGCGACAGCCCGATCGCGAGCAGCGTCTGGTCGGCGCGGATCCGCCGCAGCCACAGCATCAGCACCAGGCTCACGATCAGCGCCAGCCCGATGAAGAACCAGCGCTGCCACCCCGACGCCTGCGCGAAGATGCTGAAGGCGGCACCCGTGTTCTCGAGGTACACGACGTCGAGAAACGGCAACAGCGC
>Ga0111538_10011823_pt1 | contig 11543 bp, 7 predicted proteins | sample SoiMethybrSBSTD1_FD_79669 | JGI IMG/M metagenome (GOLD analysis project Ga0111538, IMG submission 79669) | Bulk soil microbial communities from a Populus tree surrounding site in Tennessee, USA - Soil MetaG P. TD hybrid SBSTD1 (version 2)... | ecosystem: Environmental > Terrestrial > Soil > Tree...
GCTGCCGCCGATAGCGAGTCGCATCGCGATCTCGCGCGCTCGTATTGGGGCGCGGCTGGTCAACAGGCTTGCCACGTTGGCACACGCCACGAGCAAGACAGCCACAGCGAGGCCGATCAGGATGAAGCTGAGCGCGGCAGCCGGCGGGGCCTCGGCCATGCGCTGATCCATCTCTCTTCTGAGGAGCAGACGATGACGCGCGTTCGTTGCCGAGTGCTCCTGCGCCAGAGCGCGGCCGATGCGATCCACTTCCTCGCTGGCTTGAGCGAGCGAGACGTCGGGCTTCAGCCGTCCCATCACCTCGAGCCTTCGATTGTCGCGTTGATCGAGGAGTGTACGCTGAGCCCCAACGGCGAGCTGCGGCAGCATCGCCAGCGGGACGTAAAAGTGCGGCGGCAGGAAGTGATCGGGACCGGTGAATTCCTCTGGTGTGACACCAATCACCGTGAACGGCTCGCCCGTCAGGCGGATCTCGCGGCCGACGATGGCCGGGTCGGCGGCGAACTGCTGCGTCCAGGTCTCGTGGGACAGGATGATGACCGCATCGCGTCCGGCCACGCGATCTTCGTCGGGCACGAACGTGCGCCCGAGCGCGGGGCGGACGCGAAGGACGTCGAAGAAGTTGGCGCTGACCGCGAGTCCATATGTGCCCCTCGCGGATTCGTCGCGGCGGCGGGCGAAGGCGACTGTCACTCCGTCGGTCGCGGCAAGGCCCTCGAAGCTCTGCGCCCAGTCGCGCAGATCGGCATAGTCGGGATACGAGATGGCGCGGCTGCGTACCTCGCCGGTCGGCAGCGTGGCGCTCACCGTCATCAGCCCGGTCGCGTCTGGTATCGGCAAAGGCCGCAGCATGATGCCGTCTGCGACGCTGAACATCGCGGCGTTCGCGCCAACGCCAACGGCGATGGAGAGGATGGCGATGAGCGAGAACCCGGGGTTCTTCGCCAGCATCCGCGTCCCATGCCGCAGGTCCTGCCAGATCGTTTCGAGCACGAGAGGTCCTTTCGCAGAGTTTGCCACGGACCTGGCAAGTGTTGTGCCGTCGGGGACTCACCAGCACGTGCGACTTCCCAATACAAAACGTGCTCGTCGGGCGGATGATTGTTCGCAAGTGGGAAGGGGCGTCCCAATACGACTCCGTCGCGTTCGCGTTTCGGGTAATCCCGCATGAGGGGGGCATCGCGCTCCGGGTGCGCGGGAAGGTCGGACCCTACACTGTGACGATGCGCCAGACACCGACACTCCTCGAAACCGCGCTCCAGCAGGATCGGCGCGTGACGCTGTTCGTGCTTGTCGCGATCCCGCTTGCCGCGTGGACATGGATCGTGCTGATGGCGCGAGATATGTACGGGACCATGGGCGGCGCATCCGCCTGGATGATGACCACCGTATGGGACTGGCCGCACATGCTGTTGCTCTGGGTCATGTGGGCCGTGATGATGACGGCCATGATGCTGCCAACCGCCACGCCGCTGATCCTGCTCTACGCGGCGGCGGCACGCACGAACGCCGAGCCCGGCTCACCGGCGCGTCGGGTGTACGCGCTCGCCGCCGGGTACGTGTTGATATGGGCGCTCTTCAGCGTGTTGGCCACAGCACTCCAACGCATGCTCGCATCGGCGCTTGTGCTGACCCCGATGATGGAGCCGGCCACCCCGGCCGCCGGCGCCGTCGTGCTGGCCATCGCCGGCCTGTACCAACTCACCCCGCTGAAGCGCACCTGCCTGCGCGTGTGCCGATCGCCTCTCGGATTCATGGTGCAGCGCTGGCGTGGCGGCGCCGCTGGCGCGTTCCGCCTGGGCATCGATCACGGCGCGCACTGCCTTGGCTGCTGTTGGGCGCTGATGCTGATCCTGTTTGCCGGCGGCGTGATGAACCTCACGATCATCATCACGCTCACTCTGTGGGTGCTCGTCGAAAAGATCGGGCCATTCGGGGAACGGACCTCGACTGCAAGCGGGGTCGCGCTGCTCGCGATGGCCGCCTGGATGGGTGTGCGCTAGGCGGCGGCGCGGGACGCCTGGAAATTACGCACTCGCCCAGGCGAAGGGCGCGTACTGACCGTTGTTCCGGCCACTCACATCGCTCCACGAGAGCCCGAACGCAGTCACCTGGCTCTGAACCGCATGCGCCAAAGAGAAGGTGCTGTTCGCGGGATGGCCCGTGTTCGCCAGTTGGAGGGGCTCCGCCGCAGCGGGGTCGATGCCCATCGCCGGTTCGGCTGACATGCGCACAAAATTCGACGCGTCGACGGACCATCGAACGCCGTCCCGCTCGAAGCGGATGGGCGCAGATTGGACTCCGACGAAGTTCGCGATCAGCCCCGACAACGCCGACATCGGACCGCCCGCCGCGCCGCTCGCCACTGCCACAATCGCGTCGCGCTGCTCGGTGCTGGCGCGCTCGTCCACGATGAGGCCAGCCGACCAGTTCCCTTTCCCCATCTCCTCGGGCGTGAACCCGATCACCAGGAAACCGAGTCCATCGAGCCGAACCTCGCCAAACGTCCCCTGTTCAATCTTGAAGCCCATGGCGAACGTGCAGGAGCCCTTGCTCGGCTTCGCCGTCATCTGGGTGAGAATGCATGGGCAGACGAAGTCGCAGCTGCACGTCTCGAAGTATTGCCCCGCGACTTTCCACGACGGTGTTGCCACGCTGGACCTCCCCTCGCAATGAACAAGACGATTATAACCAGTGCTCCTGAGCCGGGTGTGACGCCGCTGATGTTACCGGTGGCTCGCGTTCCAGCCGGCCGGCGTCGCTCAATGAATAGTCGGGAGCAACCCGACCTCTTGTCATCGAGACCGAGGGAGTTCAGTTCTCGGTTGGAGCTTCAGCGCTGTCGATGACGAGAATATCGACGTGCCCCTTCCAGGGTTCGAGCTTGAGGCCCAGCTGTTCCCGCAGCGCTGTGAACACGGATGCCAGGTCCGGATTGATGGGGGGCGCCGGCGGCGCATCGACCGGCCTTGGAGGCGGCGGTTGCGCCGGCGTCCACTCCAGATCGAAGTCGAACGTCCCGAGAAGCCCCGTCCGGTCCTCGATCGGACGGCGATCGTCCAGCGCGTTGATCAGCATCCGCCGCGCGAGGTCCGACATCGTGATCCGGCCGGTCGCTTTGCCGGGAAAGACCCGGAACCCGCACGACGGCGTGCCATCGGCGGTGGCCGCCGGCACGTTCTGCGGGTCCGAACAATCCACGTCCGAGCGCCGCAGGCGAGGCCCAAGCCGCCCGTCGGCTCTGGCCAGAACGAGCGCGTACATCGGCAGCTCCCTGGCCTCGTGGTGCACCATCAGCTTGAATCGATCAACCAGAAGTTTCTGGAGCGCCACTCGCATCTCGTTGTGGGTCAGATCGACGAAAGCCTTGGCCTCGATATCGAAGGCTTTCCGTTCGATCCCCTGCGTTCCGATCGACAGCCGATCCGGAGGGATTGGTCCGTCGTCGCCGTAGGCGATGCGCACCAACCCCACGAGCGGGACGTTCGTTGCGATGAAGCGGCCGCCCGGTTGAAGGTCGAGATTCGACCGCCGGCTGCCGGACGTGTTTGGCTTGATTGAGGCCACTTCAAAGTGAGGCGGCGTGTCAGGGGGCTCCGATGCCGATGATTGAGCGTGAAGCCTTGACGTGTTCAAGAGGCCAACGACCAGAGATCCGCTCATCACCGCGAATGCACACGTGACGAGCAGGCTCTTCATCGCACCGGTGCCGTCGTGACGAGCGTGGTATCTCATGACGCCTTGATCGGATCCGTCCGAGCCGACGCGAGAATCGCGTCGGCGGCGGATAGCGATTTCTGTTGGCGACGACTGTCCCGCCGTCGCGTCAGGAAATAACACGTAGCGACCGTCGACTCAAGTTCGGTCACACGGGGCCGCTCTGTGGAACTTTCCCACTCTCCTAACCGTCTTAGGGGAGGTTGGCGCAACTGCTCCCCGGCACGCTCGACCTGCTCATCCTCAAGGCCGTGTCGCTCTCGCCGGCGCACGGCTACGGCATCCTGCAGCGAATCGCCCAGATTTCGGGCGGGGCGCTCGCCATCGAGCAGGGCGCCCTCTATCCGGCCCTGGCCCGGCTGGAGCGCCAACGGCTGCTCGATGCCGAATGGGGCACGTCAGACAACAACCGCGCCGCGCGCTTCTACCGGTTGACCCCGGCCGGCAAACGGCGGCTTCGCGAGGAAACGGACGGCTGGCGTGCGCTCGTCGAGGCCATGACGGCCGCGCTCGCCGCCACCTCCGAGGAGGTGTGACATGCGCTGGCTCGCGTGGCTGACTGGCGGCGTCGTGAACCGGTTCCGCCGTTCTCGTCTCGATCGCGAGACGCGCGACGAGCTCGCCTTCCACCTTTCATCGCGCGTGCGCGACCTGATGGCAGGCGGCATGACCGAGGGCGCCGCCGAGCGCCAGGCTCGGATCGAACTGGGCGGGGTCGAGCGTTGCGTCGAGCGCGTCCGCGACGCGCGCGGGTTTCCTCTCGCCGAGGAGTTCATGCAGGACCTCCGGCACGGCTGCCGCCTGCTCGCAAAGAATCCGGGGTTCACGGCCGTCTCCGTCCTGTCGCTCGGCCTCGGTATCGGGACGAACAGCGCCGTGTTCAGCCTCGCCGACGCGCTGCTGCTCAGGCCGCTTGCCGTCCGGGCGCCCGGCGAGATCCTCTCGATCAGCACGACCGACAACGGCCGCAGTTTCGGCGCGCGCATGTCGTATCTGAACTATCGCGACCTGCGCGATCTCGCCGGATTGTTTACCGGCGTCATCGCGCACCACATCAGTGCCTTCAGCGTCGCGCAGTCGGCCACCGCGCCGGCGCAGATGAAGCTGGGCCTGGTGGTCAGCGAGGACTTCTTCAGCGTGCTCGGCGTGCCGATGGCGGTTGGCCGCGGTTTCATCCCGGAAGAAGGGCGCGTACCCGGACGCGACGCCGTCGTTGTCCTCAGTCACGACCTCTGGAAGACGTCGACCTCCGGAGACGCCTCCGTCATCGGCAGCCAGGTTCGTATCAACGGCATCGTCTTTACCGTTGTCGGTGTGGCGGGCCCGGCTTTCACGGGGATGGACGCGTTCATCCGTCCGGCGCTGTACGTGCCGATGGCCATGGACACGCGTCTCTCGCCCTCCCGTCGAGCCGTCATCGACGATCGCGGAGCGAACTCGCTCGCCGTTCACGGCCGTTTGAAGCGCGGCGTCTCGCGCGCCGCCGCGAGTGCCGAGATGTCAACGATCTGGCATGGCCTCTCGCAGCAATACCCCGACGCCAACCAGGCGCTCACGATCACGGTGCACTCCGGCCTGGAGGAACGCGTCCTCGAGTCGCCGCCGGTGGCGGTCCTGGTCGCCGTGCTGCTCGCGCTCGTCTCGATCGTCCTCGTCATCGCGTGCGCGAACGTCACGAATCTCCTGCTCGGCCGGGCGCGCGCCCGTTCGCGAGAGTGCGCCGTGCGGCTCGCGCTCGGCGTCAGCCAATCGCGTCTGCTGCGTCAGCTGCTCACCGAGAGCCTCGTACTCGCCGTACTCGGCTGCGCGGCCGGATTGCTGTTCGCCTACGGCGGCATCCTGTTCCTGCAGCGGTTTCGAATCGCAACGGATCTGCCGCTGGTCATCGCTACCCAGCTCGACGCCCGCGTGCTCGGTTTCAGCGTCGTCGCGGCGGCGCTGAGCGCCGTACTCTGCGGCGTCGTGCCCGCGTGGCAGAGCCTCAAGACGAGTGTCGTGCTCTCGCTCAAGAGCGGGGAGCCGGCAGCGACGCGTCGCAGCAGGACGGCCGGGCGTAGCGTCCTCGTCGTCGCGCAAGTGGCGCTCTCGATGACGCTGCTCGTCGCCGCCGGCATTCTCGTGGACGGTTTTCGAAAGGCCTTGCTGCTCGACCCGGGATTCCGCACGACCCATCTGCTGCGGATCTCGACCGACACTTCGCTCGCCGGCTACTCGCCGGAAGACACGCACCGTTTCTATCGCCAGTTGATCGAGCGGACGCAGGAAGTCCCTGGCGTGGCGTCGGCGACGCTCACGAGCGGCGTGCCGCTCGAAGGCTGGAGCTGGGCGCAGCCGGTGATCCCTGAAGGCTACCGGTTTGCGAACGGCGAGCGCAGCGAGGCGATGTTTTCGGCCGCGGTCGACCAGCATTACTTCAGCACGATGAAGATGACGCTCACGCGCGGCCGGAGCTTCACCAGCGGAGACGACGTGGAGTCGCCGCGCGTGGCAATCGTCAACGAAGCATTCGCGACGCGCTATTGGCCGGGACAGAATCCGATTGGCAAACAGTTCCGCATCGACGCAACCGGCACCCCGTGGATGGAGATTGTGGGCACGACGGCGACGGGGAAGTACATGTTCATCGGCGAAGCGCCGCGACCGTTTTTCTACTTGCCCGTGGACCAGGTGGACCGGTCCGATTTAACATTGCTCGTAGAGACGGCGAGCGCCGACGCGAGCCCCATGGTCGCGCCCGTCCGTGACGTCATCCACGGCCTCAACGCCAATCTCCCCGTGTACGACGCCGTACCGTTTGCCACGTTCTACGAGCAGCGGGCGATGGGCCTGCCCCTGACGATCACGCAGATGGTCGCCGCCATGGGGCTGCTCGGCCTGACGCTCGCGATCATCGGGCTGTATGGTCTGGTCGCCTACTCTGTCTCGCGGCGCACGAAGGAAATCGGCCTTCGGATGGCGATCGGGGCCGGCAGCCGGGATGTGTTGGCGATGGTGCTCGGGCAGGGGCTCACGCTCGCCTTCGTCGGCATTGCGTGCGGCGGCGTGGCCAGCCTCGGCATCGCGCGTCTCTTGTCGGCGGGCATGACCGGGCTCGGACGGCCGAGCCTCTTCACCTACGCCGTCGTCCCGGTACTCCTCGTTGGATTCACGCTGATGGCGAGCTACGTCCCCGCGCGCCGTGCCGCGCGCGTCGATCCGCTGGTCGCTCTGCGCGATGAGTGACATCCACCCCTGGCAGGAGCCCGAGCGTTCAATGCCGCCACTCGTTTCGCTGCCGGCGCTCACGGGGTTGGCTTGGCGATTCGATACAGCTTCGTGGCCGTCCGGATGAACAGGCTGCCGCCCGCCACAGCCGGAGAGGCGAGCGACATTTCGTTCAGGCTGTTGCGACCCAACATCTGGTACTCGGGTCCCGCCCGAATCACGAACGTATCGCCGTCCTCGCTCAACAGAAAGATCTTCCCGTTGTACGCCCACGGCGATGCCGAGAAGGCGCCCGCCTCCACGGCAACGCGCTGCCGTCCGTAAACCTGTTTTCCCGTCCTGGCGTCGTGCGCCGTCAGGAACCCGCGATCCAGCAACGTATAGAACTGGTCGCCGACGACGATGGCCGATGGATACGTCGCTGACGCGGTTGGTTGCGACCAGAGCACGAAGGCATTGGCCGTTTCGTCCGGCTTCAGTGAGATGTCACCTGACGCCCCGGGACGAATGGCGAAGACCGGCCGTTTCGGATCGCTGAAGTAGCCGGAGCTCACGTAGAGAATGCCGTCGTGCGCGAAGGGTGTCGGCGTATGCAGCGTCGTGCCGACGGCCAGTTCCCACAGCAGCTTCCCATCGAGATCGTACGACCGCACTTTACGCGAGCCGACGGTGACGATTTCGGTCCGGAGACTGTTCTGCCACACGTACGGCGTCGACCAGTTCGATCGTTCGTCGCGAGCGACGCGCCAGAGCTCGGCGCCGGTGCGGGCATCGAACGCCGCGAGAAACGATGCTTCTTCGTTGTCGTTCACGACATACACGCGTCCGTTGTGAAGAGCGGGCGAAGCGCCACCACCGTAGAAGTAGCCATCGTTGCCCGTGTTCCTGGCCTCCATCGGCTTCGCCCAGGCCAGCGCGCCGTCCATCTGATAGGCGAAAAGACCGACGTACCCGAGATAGACGTAGACACGCTCCCCGTCCGTCACCGGTGTCTCCGACGCGTAGGAGTTCTTCAGGTGCGTAGGACGAGTGGGGACGCCGCTGTAAATCACACGCTCCCATCGAACCGCACCGCTTGCGGCGTCGATGTCGTACAGCATCCAGCGGAATTCGTCGGTATCTCTGACGAGGTCTCGACGACTCATCGTTCCACCGGTGCTTGCACCACGATAGGCCGCAGTCGGCATCATCGGCTGCTTCGGTTGGCGGACGTTGACCGCGGTGGTGACGAAGACGTGCTCGCGCCACACGATGGGCGAGCTCCAACCGCGCCCGGGGATGTCGATCTTCCACGCGACGTTGTGCGTTTCGCTCCATGTGTCAGGGAGCGCCGGATCGTCGGTGGCAACACCCGCCTGGCGGCCGCGGAACTGCGGCCATTCTTGCGCCGACAGCACGACCCGTGCGGCGAGAACCAGCAGGCACGCGACACAGACCGGCGCTGATGGTCGGGGCATGAAGTGCCCGTGATTATAGGGGACAGCGCGGCCCGCCGGTCCGTTCAACCCTTCGTCACTCGAACCGCATTGAGAGCGCCGGATCGATGCGAGCGGCCCGGCCGGCGGGAATCAGCGTCGCGACAATCGTGACGCCGAGCACCAGCACAAGCGCAGACGCCAGGATCAGCGGGTCGGACGGACGCACCTCGTACAACCAACCCGCGGCCAATCGTCCCGCACCGTACGCGATTCCGAGGCCGATCGCCGCGCCGGCCGTCGTGACGGTCAGACCGTGCCGACACAACAGCCAGACGATGTTCGCGCGTGTTGCGCCGAGGGCCATACGCGTGGCCACCTCTCCGTGCCGTTGCGCCGAGGCGTACGCGAGCATGCCGTAGATGCCGATGGCAGCCAGCAGCAAGGCCATCGCGCCAAAGAGCAGCATCAGCATCGTTCCCAGCTTTTGTCGGGTCAGTGTGGCGGCAACCACGGCGTCGACAGGCTCGACCGTGAACGCCAGTTGCGGATCCTGCTTGCGAACTTCCGCGCGGATCGCGGGGATCAACTCGCGCGGATCGTCCAGCGCCGTAGCGACAATTACCACGAGGCGAAGCGTCACGTTGCCGTTCCATCCCTGATCCTGAACGACATAGAACGCCGGCTCCGCGCTGCTCCAGAGAGACGCATACTTCACGTCGCTGACGACGCCGACGATCGTTCGCTGCGTGCGGGGATCCACGCGCGGGAAACCGAACGAGACCTGCGCCATCAACGGGTCTCGATCGCCTAAATACGTGCGGACGAAACTCTCGTTGACGATGGCGACCGGCATCGTCGTGGCGCGATCGTCGGCAGTGAAGGGGCGACCACGGAGCAGGCGCATTCCCATCGCGTCGAAGAAGGCCGGGGTGACGACCCGTCTCCACGCGACGACGTGCGATTCCGGCCAGCCGTCCAATTGAATGAGCGGGCGATCGCCACCGTTGACGTTGCGCAATGGAAAATCCGACGAGCCGGCGACGGCGGTCACGCCCCGCAAGGCGCGAAGACGGCTGAACAACGTTTCAGTCCATTCGCGCCGGACGCCGGGATCGCTATACCGCGCCAGCGGCAGCGCCACATCGAACGTCAGGCGCCCGCGACTGGTGAATCCGGGGTCGTCGCGCTGCAGATTCACGAAGCTACGGACCAGCAGTCCGGTTCCGGCGACGATCGTGACGGCCACGGCCACTTCCGCGGCGATCATCGTCCGAAGCGCGCGGTGCACCGATCGGCCGGCGGTGACGGCGCGCCCGCTCTCACGGAGTCGCCGTTCCATCCCGGCGCCGGCCAACTGGAGCAGGGGAGCCAATCCCACACCCACGGCACTCGTGACCAGTATCGCGAGGGCGAAGAGCAGCACCGGTGTATCGAAGGGTACGGTCTCGAGCCGCGGCAACTGCGCCGCGCCATAGAGCAACAAGGCGCGCACGCCTCCGTAGGCCAGCGCTATGCCGGCCAGCATGCCCGCGGTCGCAAGGACCACGGACTCGGTGAGCAACTGCATTGCGATGCGGGTCCGGCTCGCGCCCACGGCAGCGCGGATGGCGATCTCGCGCAACCGATGCGAGGCTCGCGCAAGCAGCAGGTCTGCCACGTTGACGCACGCCAGCACGAGCAGCAACAGGGTGGCGGAGAGGACGATGATCAGCATCGGTCGCAGATCGCCCACCATCGCGTCCACGAGCGGCTCGACGACGAAGGCCCGATTGCCTTCGGGGCCCGGGTAGTCACGTCCCAGGCCGGTCGCCACCGTGCTCAGGGCGTTCGACAGCACCTCCGACGATGTTCCTGGACGCAGCCTGAGGTAGCCGTCGAAACTGTGATTCGTGTCTTGTGGGTCGAGCTGAAGATTGATCCAGACATCGGCGCTCCTCGGCACATCCAGGTCGGGCGCTGCCACGCCGACGATGGGCAGGTTGCCGGTGACGAGCGGCAACGTTTTTCCGACGATGTCGAGGTCACCGCCAAACGCACTGCGCCAGAGGCGATCGGAGACCACCGCCGCGACGGGTCCGTTCTTGCGGAAGTGCTCTGGCGTGAAACCCGCGCCGATCGCGACCGGGAGGCCGAAGAGCGGGAAAAAGCCTTCGTCCACGCCGGCGCCGGCGATCGCGATGGGCGTGTCGTCGTCGCGCAGGAGCGTCAGGTCCAGCCGTATGGACAATGCCGCGTTCTCAATCGGCAGCGCCGGATCCTTGAGGCGGCTCAGCTCGACTGGTCCCACGAGCCCGCTCGTCACTCGGCCGTCGGTGAACCGCGTGTGGAGCGTGCGCAGGTCTTCCGGGTGCGGGTACGGCAATGGGCGAAGCAACGCGGCGTGAGCCACGCTGAAGATCGCGGTGGTTGCGCTGATGCCGAGCGCCAGCGTGCCCACGGCCGTGACGGTGAACGCCGGTGTTCGCACCAACGTGCGCACGGCATACACGACGTCCTGACGGAAGGCGTCGAACCACGCGAATCCGCGTTGATCGCGGACGCGCTCTTTCGTCCGATCGATGCCGCCAAAGTCGCGCCGCGCCGCCGCGCGCGCGTCCCCGGCCGAGAAGCCGCGATGTCGGTACTCGGCCGCAAGCAGATCCAGGTGCGCGGCGATTTCGTCGGCGAGCCGTTCCTCATCCCGACGGCGGGCAAACACCGCCGCCAGACGCGCAAGCAACGCGCGGATGCCGCTCATGACTTGCCCTCCAGCATCTTCGACATGATCGTGACGGTGCGCTCCCAGCTCTCGGTCTCGAGGGCGAGCTGTTTTTTGCCGGCCCTGGTGATCGCATAGAAGCGTGCGCGGCGATTGTTCTCGCTCGTTCCCCATGCGCTGCCGATCCAGCCCTTTTGTTCGAGGCGCAGGAGGGCAGGATAGATGGTGCCTTGGTTGAGGGCCAGCATGCCGTGCGCGACTTGCTCGATGCGCCGCGCGATGCCGTAGCCATGGAGCGGACCCATCGCGTCGAGGGTCGTCAGGACCATCAGGTCGAGGGTGCCGTAGGGGATGTCGGCGTCGGCGCGGCGCATGCTCCGCCTTATGTTGAAAGCCAACAGGAGCCTAGCATGGCTCCTGTAGCCCGTCAACACATGCACCCGCTTCAGGTGCGGAAAGACGTTAGTCGCCGCCGGCAATCCGCGTCGAATCATCCGGGCGATCAC
>Ga0111538_10011824_pt1 | contig 11543 bp, 13 predicted proteins | sample SoiMethybrSBSTD1_FD_79669 | JGI IMG/M metagenome (GOLD analysis project Ga0111538, IMG submission 79669) | Bulk soil microbial communities from a Populus tree surrounding site in Tennessee, USA - Soil MetaG P. TD hybrid SBSTD1 (version 2)... | ecosystem: Environmental > Terrestrial > Soil >...
GAGGGAACGTTAAGGATCACGGCATTCTTGAGCGTCCGGTTCACGAATGCGCCCAGCGCAGCCGCCGGCGCCTTGATTGTGGGCACTGTCACACCGGGAGCAGGTACAGGCTGGCGACTCACCAGGTAGCCGAGCAAACCCAGCAGCAGGACAATCACCAGCGCAAACTTCCACAAGTGGACTCCTGTACGTTCCGACCCATAGGTCCCCACGATGGGGCGCGTCTGCGGCGCGGGATCATAGGTATTGGGATCGTAGGTATGTACTATCGGGCGATGCCCCGGCTCGGGCGAGCCGAGAATGGCAGCCAGTCCGGCTGGTGCTGGCTGCAGGGATTGGCCGGCCATCAGATTCATCAAGCTGGACACGCTCCAGCCCGCACTGCTGACCCGCCGCCCAATCGCGCCCAGGACAATGGGCAAACTGAGCGAGAGCAGCGAATTCGAGACCGAGCGCGGGATGCTCGCCAGCGACGAGACCCAGTCCGCAATCGAATTGCTGCGATCACCGAGCACAGGTTCCACCAGCCGCTGGCCGGTAGTGCTGAGCCGGATGATGCCGTCGGGACTTGCAATCGCCCCTGCAACATCATCATAGCGGCTCGAATCGAGACCATTCTTCCGGATCAGATCCAGCAGGTCATTGGCCCCACTCTCCGTCGACGCCTTGCTGGCCAGGGTGCCGGTGACCGCCGCGAGCACTCCGCCCAGGGCCGACTGAATCTTGGCGGGGCTCTCACCGAGCGCTGATGCGACGCGGGTCACCGGGCCGCCGCGGAAATCGTTCATCAGTTGGTTTGTCAGGTTGACAGTCACGTGTTACCTCCTTTTGGAATCGGCCCACTTGTGGGTGGATTCCGTCGCAGGCCGATTCACACATCCCGGCTTTCGTAGTGGTCTGTTCAATTCCGAAATTCAAACAAGGCCACCCACTCACCCTAACGGACGTCGCGGACTCTCTCCCAGGCGTACCGGATGACAGCTTTGTTCTTGTCCCAGGTGCCGGGGTTCTTCTCCTCCCAGATGCGTTTGGAATCAGCCTCCACTGCCGTCCAGGGGCTGTTGCGGAAAGGTTCACGAGTCGCCAGGTCATAGCCGAAGTGAAACGCCGGCGAGAGATTCTCGTAGGTTACTCCGCTCTTCCCGAGGTTCTTGTCGTAGAAGCTATGAAAATCCGAATCGTATGCCGTGAAGGGGCGCAACGCCGGAATCTCCTCCACCTTTACGTCCTGACGGCGCAGGGTTTCTTTAATCGTGTCGACCTTGTCCGCGACCTCCTTGCCGATTCGTACTTCCTCGATGACACGGGCCGTCTTTCCCACCTTGGCGATCTCATCGACCTCCACCAACTCAAACGAACGTTCCTTGAACAGGTCCGGGTTGGCTGCCACGGTGCGGTTGATGGGTCGCCGGTGAACTCGTAAGGTTTCGTCGAGAAGGTGGACATCCTGCTTCACCTGTTTCTCGGACACCACGCTATAGATCCGCATGCGTCCGCGTTCGATACTCTCCTTGCCGACCTGCAGTTCTTCCTCGATGACTTCCAGAACATTGTCGCTCTTGGCCGGGTCGCTCAACTTCAAATCGCCGCGTATCTTCTGTAACTCGATGGCGCGATCCTTGATGTTGACCATGTGGTAGCTCGACATGATCTCGGCGGCTCGAGTGGCGGAGCTCTCGGTCACGTAGGCCGTGATGATGGTCCCGCCGTGGCGAACGCCTTCCAGATACGTGGTGACGTCCGGTTCCGGGATGAATTCGCGCATGTGGGCCAACTTGGACACATCGTCCTTGTCGTCGTTGGTCAGGATGTCCAGGTCCGCTTTGGCGTACCCTTCCTCGACCAACGCCGTGTAGGCGCGCTGAGCCTCGCTCCGGTCGTCAAAGAGTCCCACCACTGTTCTCATGGGAGTTGATAGTGCTTTCATGCTTGTTACTCCTTCCATCGTAAGATCCGTTGACGCTCCGTTATTCGATGCCGTCCACCTCCTCTCTCTCCACATCAATGACTTCGCGTCGCAAGACCACTTTTTTGGGACTGCTGGTTGTGGCTCGGCGCCTGGAAATGCGGATTTCCTCACGCACCACGAGTCGCTTCTCCACAACCAGAATCTCCTCAATGAGGGGGATGATCAGGACGCCGTCTTCAGTGCGCGGTTCGGGTGGAATGTTATCGACCAACTTATTGACCGTGACTCGCTCGACGACAACCTGCTCAGAGACCGCCGGGGCATCCACGAATTCCTCTCGCGTCTCGATGCGTTTATGAACTCGAACTTTTGCTCGCGCGACACGTTGAGTTGCTACCGTCAGTTCTTCAGCGAGGACGGGGATGACAATCTGGTCGGGGCCAGTTGCAGGGTCTGAGGTCGACACTCTGTAGCTGCCATCGGGTTGAGGGATGAGCGCATTGGCAAGCACTCTCAGACGGGAACCGTCCGCGAACTCCACGACAAGCCGTCCCGCTTCCAGGTCGGTGACGACCGTGCCGCGCATTCCGTCCTCGCGGACAACCGATACACCACGCATCCTTCGCCTTCTTTCTCTTCCGACGGGGGGTCAGGGCTTCACTGCTGCGTTTGGTGAGGACCTGTTCGTCAGAGACGCCGCCGGTGCGAGGGCCCGACGGCACTCCACAAAAATTTTTACGCTGATGTCCGCTTGTTCTCGTTGCGGACTCGTGCTCCGAATCCATCTTGAGTCTAGAAAGCGTGCCCTGAATGGGACATCCGGTGGGTTACGGACTGTTCCGCAGAATTTACTGCAGCACGCCCTGAGAGATTCGTGTCACCGACGAGAACATGGAGTTCGCGGTATGGCTAATTTATCGGTCGGCAAGCCTTATTTGCGGGAGGCCGCGAACGCATCGCAGGGCGCCTCATCAATCCGGCCCCACATCGATAGAGCGATTCGATATCCGAAATAGACACTTGCAGGTTGAATCTTACCGGCCTGATCCTTTTTCGAATGCAGGATCGAATCCCAGTCGTTCGACAGGCCACTCAGCGTTATCGCAGGAATGTTTCTCCTAACGAATGACGAGGAATCCGCGTCTGCGCTCGAAATCGTAGCTGTGACAAATGGGACGTTAATCTGGTCGGCAACTTCTTCCGAAAGGCGAATCATGGAGGGAGACGAAACGTTCGCCAACGCAAATGGCACTGCCAGACCAAAGCTGTCGAGATTGATCATGGCGCAATAGTGCGAAATCTCTTCCTTCTTGATGGCCCTCGCCATCGCACTGGATCCCACCAAACCCTGCTCCTCCCGATCGAAAGCCACAAACAGGATGTTCTTGCGAGGGGAAAGTTTTCCAATTGTGCGATAGAGATGCGCCAGCGTGACGATGCCGGTCCAGTTGTCTATGGCTCCGCAACCTCCACCCAGGAAGTCATAGTGAGCACCAATGATGATCGTGTCGAGCCCCGGCGGGTTCGTGGAGCGGCGTACTACAAAGTTCTCCATACCGTTCGTTTTCTGACTCTGGATGTCTTCCGTTTTTGCTCCCATCTTCTCAAAAAGGGCGCGCACGGCAGGAAGGCGTTCCTGCTTCTTACAAGGGACGGAATCAAATTCGTTTTGGATTTGTTCGACAGTCGACAGGATGTCGCCCTGGCCAGTCGCGACTGAAGGAATCATCGCCAACAGGAAAAGGCCTATCGCAGATCGCAGCACGCACGTATTCAGAGCATGAGGCATACAGGCGGGACGCAGTATAGCCTACGGCATACCCTATTTAATGATGACGATGGCGGGAGCGCTCGTCGATGTGCCGGAGGCGTTGGCGACTCTCACCGTGTAGCGAGAGGCGTCAGAAGGTTTCGTATTGGCGCGGGTGAGTGTCGGTTCGGTTGCACCGCGGATCGTCGTTCCGTTTTCAAGCCACTGGTATGTCGCATCGGGAATCGCCGCCACCTTCACGGTGATCCTCATCGACTGCCCCGTCCCTGTCATGACGGCCTCCGGCGGCGCGAGTATCACGGGTGCCATTGCAGGTGACCAGCCCAGCACGTATGACGGATTGCTGTAATTCGAAATCGTCTCACCATCTTTCTCTTTAGTGAGTTGCTTTGATTCCGCTTTGCGTTGACTGACATCGACCGGTTTGCCGTCGCTGAGGTTTGTGCTGTTGTATTCCCAGTAATGCATGTTGGAAGTGTCGCCACCCATCGCACCCCAACCCGCCGGGCTGATGCCCTCGAGCTTTGCATTAATCAACACAGCTTCTGCATTCGGATAAGCGCGACCGTTGTTGATCGGCGCACGGGCCAGGTCCGTCGTTCCGGCGCCCCGCTTACGGAAGGTGCAATCGAGGAACACGTTGCCATGGTTCGAGGCCGAGTTGCGGATCCACATGAATACGCCGTTGGACTGGAGCTCGCAGCGATTAAAGAACGCCGGGCCGCGACCGAGAATCGTATCTCCATCGCCAACGATCAGACTGTCCGTGATGTACACGGGTCCGTTCACTTGCAGCGCATCGCCGGATCCGACCACGGTGACATGACTCAAAATGTTCTTGTCGCCCATCAGCAGCAAGCCTTCGGCCTGGCCGCGCGCGGTGGTCTTGATGGTCAGATTCACAAGATGAATCCCGGTGGAGTTGTCGCCCATAAAAGCTGCGCGCCGCGACGGAAATGTCCCCGGCCATTCGTTTGTACTGATGTTTACCGGGTGTGGATTGAAAACTTCGTTATTCGCGTAAAAGACGACGACCTTGTCGCGGTCTTCTCCGAGAATCGTTATGCCGGACTTGTTGCGAAAGTAAACGATCTCTTCGTAATTGCCGTTGCGAATGAAGATCGTCGTTCGGCGCGGACTTCGATCGGGAACGAAGTCGATCGCGCCCTGCACGGTATTGAAGTCTCCAGTACCATCGGCAGCGACAACGACACGCGCGGTAACCTGAGGCGGAGGAGTTCTCTTTGTCGTGAAGGTCCAGCTCGTGTTTCCGTTTATTCCCTGGAAACTTCCGTCGGCGAGGCTCAACACCCCAGGATCCATCTGCACATAGTAGGTCTTGTTGTACTGAAGCAGATTGTGATGCGGATAGATGGTGGCGACATTGTCGCGAACAATGACGGGATAGAAATGAAAACCGTCGGTGAAGCCGCCAATTATCGTGAGTTGATAATCGCGAGACGTCGCAACCGCCGCGCCAGACGGTGTTCCCGGCGCCGTGTCCGCATTCGTCAGACGAGCTGTGGTGTACTCGTATGGCGTCGGTGTGTACGGAGCAGTCGGCCCGCCGGCGCCGGTTGTCGGGCCCGCCGGAATGCTCAGGTCCAGCGTATCGACAAGTCTATTGCTTGATGCGTCGTAAATGCGGATCTGTCCGGACTTCCCAAGGATTGGCGCGCTTGGAAAGGTCAGGACGAGATGCGTGTCGGGATTCACTGCGGTGGCTTTGTCCGCAGGAAATCGCTGAATAGCCGCCGACTGCGCCCGGGCGTGTGCGCTGATCCCCAGGAGGCAAACCGTCAACACTGCAATGCATCGTCTGTTCATTGGACCAAACGTTGACGAAATTCTAATACGCCCTGTATATTCAGCCAGCCTAATACGAAGAGGAGAACGGGAAAATGCTGCTACTCATCGCTGCTGCCATTGGATTCTTCCTGGGACGTCAGCTCGGGATAACTCGTCGTGGGTTTGTTGCGATGGGCGTGGTTTCTATTGGTGCGACAGCTCTGCAGATCGCCCATGTGGTGATCACCACCGATCGCTCAGCGATGACGCTGTTACCGATCGTCATCGGGGCTGTTGTCGTCACAGGTCTGTTGCTCGGGGCCCTCATGCAACGCCCCTCGCAGTCGTCCAGCGCGGCCTGACTCCGGCTCTTAAAATCGATACCCGAGCCCCCCCATGGCTCGCCCGAACGGTTCCCAGCCGGCGCGAACTTCCCCGGCCACAAAAAGACGTCGGGAAATCGCAACCTTGACACCTCCACCTCCGCCGATCGTAGAGGAATTCCATGACCATTGGCCTTCCATGTGGTGAAGCAGTCCAACTCCTCCCGTGATGAAAGGCGTTACGCGCTTCAGGCGACGGAAGTCATAGCTCACCAGCAACGTCGATGTGATGTCGCGATCCCGGCCGGGACCGATGTGGTAAATCACTTCGGGTCCGAGGCGCAGGCCGCGTGCCAGCCGAAAATCGGCAGAGGCGCCCATGGCCTTATGGGTCTCGGCTCCGAAAAAGGCTGCGCCGCCGAAAAGCCCGCGGATTTGAACACTGTCCTCTGGCCGGTTTTGTCGCGCATGCGCCATTACAGACACGCACAGGACAGCAAGGATCGCTGCCGGAATTGTTCGCACTGGGTATCCTCCGCTCCTGCTGTGTAATGCGGGAAGCAGAGGCGGGAACTGGCATGCCGAGGGAAGTTCGCTAAAACTTAAACCTCGACGTTGTAATTGAGGGCGATTTCGTCTCCAGGCGAGCCTCGGAAGCCCCAATTGTGCTTTGGAGTCTCGGTGATCGTGATCTCGACGTCTTGCGGCGAAATTGCAAACTCCGCTTGTATCCGTTCGAACAACAGCCAGATCAAACGCTTCTTCGTCTCGATGGAGCGGCCTTCAAACATGCTGATCTCTATGATGGTGTAGCGCTCTGTGCGTCCGGCAGGATAGAAAAAGTTACTGGCATCCAGCGGAAAGAAGCGATGTGCGCGTTTGTCTGCCGGGAATTGCAGCGCATCCACGACGCAGGAATGGATAACATTCGAAAGGTTCGCCTTGATGGGGTCAAGATGAGTGCCGATCCCATAAATCTTGATTTGTGCCATTGCGGTTCTCTTTCTCCTTTCCTCTCTCCAGCCAGCGGTGCCAGCAAAGCATACACGCTCGAGTCATCGCAGCGCCCATCACTTGCCGCCAAATATCGTGAGCATGTGGCCATCGGGATCCGTAAGAATCGCTCTCCACGAATCTGGTGTGACCTGCGCTGGATTCCGGATAAACGTGCAACCCTTTTCGGACAGCAACCGTTGCGCGGCAGACACGCTCTCTACCGGAAAGACAATCTCCATAGATCCGGCGCCCGGCTTTATGGTCCTGCCCAGAGTTTCACTTAGCAACAAGGTTATGCTTCCTGCGGAAATCATCGCGATGTTTTCCTGACGGCTGGTGATCTGGAGGCCCAGTGCCTTCTGGTAGAACTCGATAGATTTTGAAAGGTCAGTCACGCCGAGAACCAGGATGGATACTCTGTTTGGCATGTTCGGGTTTGTCGTCACGGTTTGTCCTCCTGTGAAGATGCCGTGCCCAGCGCGAGGCACAGGAGCAATGTTTGTGAGAGGCGTTTGATGCTGTTCATGAAGAGAGCCTAGCGCCGGCGGTCAGCGGACGGCTTGCCCGATCTTGCGAATTTGCGAGGAAGGACGAACCCGAAATGAGCGCGGAATACTCGACTGAACGCGGACATGCTCGTAAATCCCACTTCAAGGGCAGCCTCGGTCACAGAACTTCCGCGTTCCAGAAGCGAGCGAGCGCGGTTCAGCCTGAGCGTTGTGAGATATCCGTGGGGGGTTTTGCGGAACGTGCGCACGAACGCGCGGTGAAGGTGATATCGCGAGAGACAGGCTTCCCGAGCGACATCCTCCAACGAAACCTTTTCACTGACTTTGCTGTGCAGAAATTCTCGTGCGCGTTGCAACCTCCGGAATAGTTCCTCCTGGGTAGATCGACGCGCAGCGGGAACCCGAGCGATCTGGTCCGCGATGTCTTCATGCAACGCCGTCAACTCCTGGGAAAGGATCAGAAAGTCTTCTTCGAAACTGCTGGGTTGCAGTTGCGCACTGCAGCGCTCCGCAAGTGAGCGCAGCCGCTGAAGCATGGTTCCTTCCGCATCACTATGCAGTCGGGACAGAAAATAGAGCGACGGTGCACTCCGCAGCGGCGAGTCGAGGGAAACCTGGAGAGGACTTGTCATGTCCTGAGCTATCCCTTCGACAAAGCCAGGTTGGAAAAACACGCAGCAGGTTTCCACGGGCCGAGGGACGTCAATATCCATCGAATATCTCTGTCCATCGTTGAGAATCAAAAACGTACTCGCATCGACGACAAGCTCTCTGCCCTCGACAGTCCAGGTCACGTGCCCATCAATCACGGATTTGATGGAGAGCGGGCCAGCGAACTCCCTCACGTTATGCCTTCTGGCCGAGGCATGTAGAACGAGGTTGTCCTTTCCTATCTGAGAACTCTCTGGGAAAAGGTTGGGGGATTGGGAACGGTGAGCCATTTGTACGTCCAGTTTGCCACAGCCGGCTTTTTCATCCTCGTTGAAGAGAAGAGAACGTCTGCCAGAATTCATCAGAACGTCGTTGGGCATATTCCACCAGGACATCTTTCAAGGCCGCGTCCTCCGGTATTGCAAAGATGACGTCGTCGACAATCTGCACGAACGGGGACTGCTTGAATCTGGTGAACGCTGCCGTGATGTCGGAGATTGTGGGCCACTGCGAAGGCGTGTGTGGTCGAGGTGGCGCACAGAGGAACAGCCGGGCGTCATCGATAAGGATGATGTCTTGCGAACGGTCCCTAAGGGTGGCCAATTCTTCGAGGAGCGGACACTCGTCACCGTCACCCGCGGTGTTTCCACCCGACCAGTGGCCATCCAACCAAATGACAGCCTTTCGCTGAGCCACTTCTTTCAGAACTGCCGGCAATACGTGACGGGAATCTCCCAATAACGGCAGGACTCCCTTCAGCCCGGAGAGTTCGACGCTATTCTGCCGATACAGGTTTTCTGCTCGCTCGATGGTATAGACGAGGTCGAAATGCGTGGAAGCCCACTTCGTCGTCCCTCCAAGATACGTTCCCGTTTCTATGAAGACATCCGCGCCGTCGAGCGCGGCAAGCTGTAGCGTGATCTGAGCCGGTATTCCCGAAGTGACAATTCCCATGCCTTACCTCTGTTTCACTGTGCCTCTTCTCAGGGTCAACTGGGGACCGGGATCTATGACGGACTGATTTCCTGCGCAGTGCCGCTACCCGACGCAGGGACCGCAGGCGATTCGCCACCCTTTCCGTCGTAGATGATGAAGTCTCCTGAAAACGTGAAGCTCGCCTTGTCGCCGTCGATGGCAGTGAAACGCAGCGTGCCGGCCTCGACTCCGAGCAGTCCATTCGAGCCGACGAAGCACAGGTTCGCTTCATCGCCGTCACCGGTGAACTCGATGGGCAGTTCGCGGCCTTTCAGGTCGCCAAGCGAGGTTACCGTCGCAGGCAACTCGCCATACAACGCGATGCCGCTCACCCCGACTGCGTCTGGCATACAGTCCTGATCGGGGTGGGCGGCATCATCTCCCTCGATCCGGAAGTATCCGTCTTCTCCGAATGCGTAACTGAACGTAACCTTACTCACGTTAAAGGTCTGGCCCGCGATCGTCACCTGAGCGGTACCACCACCTTTCGAGTCCCCTGTCTGCCCTGTCTCCCCGCAGCCCACCGCAAGTAGCGTGAGCACTAAACCCAGGGGTGAAATGAGTTTCTTCTTCATCGGACCTCCTCCCCGAGTTATCGGCAGGGTTCGGCCGGCAGTTTAGTTGGAAATTGGGGACTTATATCCCTGACCTTAACTTGTTTCGGGGCGGCCAACCAGCAATCGGTACCCGATATCCAACTCCTCTTTTGCGAGGACTTCACCGTACAGCTGTTGCCAACGGCCACTGTGCAAATCGTCTGCGAGACGCTTCAAGGCTGTCGCGTCTGAAAGAGTCGCGAAGCTGGATATTCCGCAGCGAACTTCCTCGCGAAGATACTCGGAAGGGCGACGCCAGTAGGCACCCAGGAATCCATCCCAACCGTCATGAGGAATGGGAACTGGCAGGATCTCAAGCTGACCGAAAAATGGTCGCAGTGCAGCCATTGTCGGCAAACGTTTTCGATCGGCCTCGATAAATTCTGGGAAGTAGTCTTGAACAAGCCAGAAGCCTTCGCTCTCGGGATCCCACGTCAGCATGACAACTCTTTCGCTGACCACGCGGGTCAGTTCCCTCAGGCCCTCCTTCCAGTCCTCCCAGTGATGAATCGTCAATAGAGCGAGGCCCGCAGCGAAGGCATTGTCCCGGAAAGGCAAAGCCTCGGCCACTGCCCGCACCGTCGGAGCCGCACCAGACGGCCGCTGGCGAATCATCGTTATCGCCGGCTCTACTGCCACAACGGCACGATCCCTCGGCTCGTAGGAACCCGTTCCAGCGCCGACGTTCAGTACGCTTTCCGAATGCCCAAGAGCTTCCACGATTCGCTGAGCAAGGCGTGGATCTTCCCTTCGCGTTTGTCGGTATGAAATGCCAATGCGGTCGTATGTCTGGCTTGAGTCCACCGATGTCATCCTAAAGATTGTTCGCTGCTGATGCTATTGTGAATAGTCATGTCTGAGCAGCCCGATCCCTCTTTGGACATTCCCGCCTTCCACTCCTCCGGATACCTCATTCTCCGTCGGTTCTTTGATCCCGGTCCTCTCTCAGCAGAGATGGATCGAGTTCTGCAGGAGGCGTTCTCAAGTTCGGCTCCCGTTTCGCGCTATGAGGGGATCCACTTTCAGTACGTGCCGATGATGACGGCGAACACGCCGGTGAGTTTGTCATTGCTGGATCTCACATCGATTGTCGCGGAACGACTGCTTGGAGGCCCGGTCATCCCCACTCGAGCGAAAGCAGTCCGGTACTTTGGCGACACAGCGTGGCACGTGGATTCCGTGCAGCCCATCGCCAGTATCGGGTTCATGGCATACCTCGAACCGCTTGGCGCGGATAATGGAGCGCTTCGCGTTTTACCCGGATCGCATCTGCCCGAACGCCGCAATGCCATCCGTGGGCTCGGAGTCACCGGCAGGCCCGCGACAGAACTTCCGTCAGAAGTCCTGGCCACGGAGCCCGGAGACTTGATTCTCTTTGACGAGCACCTTTTCCATTCCAGCCATGGGGGCGTCTCTCGCCGACAGTGGAGAATCGATTACCTGCGCGACCCCGTCGACGCCATGACGAAAGGCAACGCGACCGCCTATTTCTCCAATATCTATGCGCCGAATTGGTACGGGGGCTACGATGTGGACCGTTATCCAAGCTATGGGCAGGATTGGAGGGCCTCCGGCAGGCCCGCAGTGGCCAGACTCGAAGCGCTGGGTGTGTACGAACTTGCTGCGAAGCAGGAAGCCTTCACGAGGATGACTCAGCAGGCTTTCCACAAAGAGTCTGGGTAGTGGTCTAGTTTGAACTCAGCGCGGCTTGCCCTCCTAACTTGGCGGGCAAGTTGCGTCATTGAAGAATGCCTTCACTTCCCCGGCCGTACGAAGTCGGACAAAAGTGATGTACGCATACTGAGGAGCCCGCATCATCGAGTCATATCTCCGCCTGTTGCTCCGATGAGTCGTGATGGCCCACCAGATGATGGACTTTTTCGAGAAGAACGCACTTGTGAATGTTTCACGATTGCCGGTTCCGGGCCATAGCTCTTCACGGCTAATGGCACGTTGAAACACGCGTCGTGTCACCTGCAGAATCGTACGCAGGAAAGACAGGTCGAGCCAGACGACCAACTGAAC
>Ga0111538_10011825_pt1 | contig 11543 bp, 10 predicted proteins | sample SoiMethybrSBSTD1_FD_79669 | JGI IMG/M metagenome (GOLD analysis project Ga0111538, IMG submission 79669) | Bulk soil microbial communities from a Populus tree surrounding site in Tennessee, USA - Soil MetaG P. TD hybrid SBSTD1 (version 2)... | ecosystem: Environmental > Terrestrial > Soil >...
CGGTTGGGGATGGTCGCTGGTAAAACCGTGGCCCGTCTTCGGGCACACGGTCGCGCCGTTACCGCCAACCCCCGGAATCGTTCCCACTGGTTCAAGGGTGTCGAGATCGAAGATCGTCAACCGTTTTTCGAAGGCCGGCACCGCCGGCCTGGTCTCCGTCGCTGCCTGCGGCTGCGTCGCGCCGCGCGTGATGTACAGCCGCCGGCCGACCGTGTCCGCGAAGATGTAATCGGTGCCGCCCTCGCCGCCGACCTTCGCGGTCTTCAGCACCTTGTACGGCCCGTCGGTGCCGGCCTGGAAGGCGAGTCCCGCGGACGTAGAGAGCGCACCCACGACCATGAGGAGAAGCGCATTCCGTCTCATCTGAACACTCCCTGAAGATTCCTGGAGGCCGAAAAACAGGGTGATTGTAGCGCGCGATCACCGTGCAGGCATCGCCCGCGTGCCCTGGCTCACCCGCTGGTTGACCTGATGCGACGGCGGCAGACATAATCGCCCAACCGTGAGAATCGTCCGATCCTTGATCGCGTTGTGGCTGGTGCCCTCCGTGGCGCTGGTGCAGGTGCTCGCGATCGCGCACAAACACGACGCTGACGGCGGCACGGCCACGGCGCATCAGCACGTCCAGCCGCATCACCGTACGGCAGCACACCATGACGTCGCGGCATTCGATCACGACGAGGAAACCGGCCGCGTCATCTGGTTCGTCAACAGCGTCGTGCCAGCGACGGGCGTCCTCTTCGTCGATGGGTTGTTCGTTCCTGAGCGCGCGCCCGGTATTGACCCGAGCCCGGGTCCTGCGCTGAAGCATCTTGAGGAGAGCGCGGCGTCCGCACACGGGCCGCCGAAGGTCGCGTCGCTCCATCGCGGCCCCCCTCCTTCCCTCGCCTGACGCCCTGCGGGCGCCCGCCCGCCATTCGTCCATTCGATCGTTTCAATTGAGGTTGTTATGCGCCTGGTGCTTTGCGCCGCGCTCGCGCTGGTGGTCCCGCGGCCCGCCGTCGCACAGTCGTTGCCCCTGACCGAATCGGAGGCATTGTCGCGGCTGTCCGATGACAGTCCTCGTGTGCGCGCAATTCGGGCCGGCATCGACATCGCGCGCGCCGACATCACCGCCGCGGGGCGCTGGCCGAACCCCCGACTGGCACTGAGCCGCGAATCGGTGAGCGGTATCACCGAGTATCTGACGACCGTCGTGCAGCCACTTCCCATCAGCGGGCAGCGCGACTTTCAGGTGCAGGCGGCGTCGGCGATGGTCGCCGCGGCCGAAGCCCGCGCGAGCGACGCCCTCCGGCGGGCGCGTGCTGATTTGCGGCTCGCCTTCGCCGACCTGGTCACGGCCCAATCGCGTGAGCGCGAGCTGACGGGCGCGCGCGACCGGTTGCAGGAGCTCGCCTCGGCCCTGGCCAGACGAGAGGCCGCAGGCGATGCGGCTGGATTCGATCGCCTTCGCGCGGAACGGGAAGTCGCCGACGTCGAGGCGGACCTGGCGCTGGCAGGAAGTGATCGGGCGCGTGCGCAGGCCGCGCTCGTCGGGTTCTTCGGCGACCCGACGGACCCGTCGCGCATCGTGGCGGTCGGCGCGCCGCCAACCACATCGCTGCCGCCACTGGACGGACTCGTCGAGCGCGCGGGAGCCGGCCGCGGCGAGTTGCAGGCACTGCTGCGGGACATCGACGCGGCGAAGTTGTCCGTCAGCGCGGCGGACCGGCGGAGCGTGCCTGAGCCGGAGATCGTCGCGGGGATGAAGACCTCGAATGCTCTGGGCGGCGACCGCGGAAGCATCATCGCGGTGCAGATCCCGCTGCCGCTGTTCGACCATGGAGGACCGGAGCGCGCGGTGGCAGAGGCGCGCGGTCGGCAGGCCGAGGCCCGTCTCGCTGCGCTGCGGCTGGAACTGAGGGCAACCATCGCCGGTTTGCACGCGGCGCTGCAATCGCGGCGCGACGCGGCGACGCGCTATCGATCGACGGCAGTGAGCGGCGCCGATCAGTTCACGAGAATCGCTCAGGTCAGTTACGACGCCGGCGAAATCAGCATCCTCGAGCTGCTCGACGCCTTGCGTACGGCCGCCAACGCGCGCATCCGGCTCGCCTCGCTGGACGGAGCAGTACGCCAACTCGAAATCGAGCTCGAATACGTCAGCGGATGGGAGATTCGGTGATGACGCCCCACACAACGACGCGATGCGCGACCGCCCTGCTCGCTCTGATGATCCTCGGCGGTTGCGGGCGCCGCGGTGAGCCCGAGGTCAAGACACCACCGACGCTCGACGTCACCAGTTGGACGACGAAGAGCGAGCTCTTCATGGAATACCCGCCGTTTGTCGCAGGGCGGACGGCGCGTTTCGCGGTCCATCTGACGCAGCTGGCGGACTTCAAGGCGTTGAACGCCGGCACACCGTCGATCGAGTTCCTGCCGGAAGCCGGCGGCGCCCCCGTCGTGCTGGCAGGGACGCCGCCGTTGCGGCCAGGGGCATTTCGCGTCGAGGGCACGATCCCGCCGGCCGGTCGCTATCGCTGGACGCTCAAAGTCGACGCCCCGAATCTGTCGGATCGGCATGACCTTGGGGTGGCGACGGTATTCGCCGACGAGGCCGCGGCGAATGCCGACGCGGAGAAGCAGCACACCGAAGATCCGTCGGCCATCGCCTATTTGAAAGAACAGCAGTGGACGAACGTCTTTGCCACGGTGCAGGTTCGCGAATCCGAGCTCCGTACGGCCGTTCGTGCTCCGGCGACCATCGCCCCGGTTGCCGGTGGTGAAGCCATCGTGTCAGCACCAGCCGCCGGCCGATTTGCGGCAGAGTCGCTTCCGAATGTCGGGGCCGCCATTGGCGCCGGCCAGCAACTCGGGCGGCTCGAGCCCCGCCTCGGCGCCGGCGAGGATCGGGCCGGGCTCGGGCTCGAAGTGACGCAGGCCGAAGTTTCGCTCGAGGCGGCCACGGCCGAACAGACGCGTGCCGAGCGTCTGCTCGCCGAGCGCGCGGTGCCGGCCCGCCGCGTCGAGGACGCGCGTCGTGCAGTGACCGCCGCGCAGGCGCGTGTACAGACGGCGAGAGCCCGCCTCGCACAGCGCGATGAAACGCTGCGAACCGGCGGCGGCGCCGGCAACGCGTTCTTGCTTCGCTCTCCGATTGAAGGTCGCGTCGTCGAAGTCTTCGCGACCCTCGGGGCGTCCTTCGAAGAAGGCGCGCCGCTGTTTCGAGTCGTCCGTACGGACCGTGTGGAGGTGCGCGTGCACGTCCCGGCGAGTGATGCGCCGACGGTCCGGCAAACGAGTGACCTCGCCTTTGAGACTCCCGGCGTCGCCGAGCCGATCCCGCTTCGGCCGCAACGCGTCCATGACTCGGGCGTTATCGATCCCAAGACCGCGGCGCTGCCGGTCGTGTTCGAAGTCGACAACGCCGGCGGCCGGCTCCTGATTGGCCAGACTGGATCGGCCCTCCTCTACAAACGCGAGCGCCGCTCCATGCCGGCGGTACCGAAAGCGGCCGTGCTGACGGAGGCGGGTCGGCCATACGTCTGGATTCAGGTTGGCGGCGAGCGCTTCGTTCGGCGGTACATCGAAGTCGCAGGGCGCGACGGCGACATCGTCGGTGTCGCAAGTGGCCTTCGCTCCGGCGACCGGGTCGTCGTCCGCGGGGCTTACGACGTTCAACTGGCGTCCGCCGCGAAGGGCCTTGCGGCGGAAGGCCACGTGCACTGAGGGCGGCGATGAAGAAGCTGGTTCAATGGTCCATCGAGCACCACTGGATGGTGCTCGCCTTGTCGTGCCTGCTCGCCGCGGCTGGCGTCTGGACGGCGCGCGAAATGCCCGTGGACGTGTTTCCCGACCTGACGGCGCCGACCGTCACGGTCCTGACCGAAGGGCACGGCATGGCGCCGGACGAGATGGAAACGCTGGTCACGTTTCCCATTGAAGCCGCGATCAACGGCGCCTCCGGTGTCCGCCGGGTGCGGTCGGCGACGGCGCTCGGCGTCGGCGTCGTGTGGGTCGAGTTCGATTGGGGTGCGGACATCTTTCTGGCGCGGCAGATCGTCGCGGAAAAACTGTCTCTCGTCGCCAGCAGCCTTCCCCCGCAAGTCGAGCGGCCGGTGCTGGCGCCGATCTCGTCGATCATGGGCGAGATCCTCTTCTTCGCCATTTCGTCGGATCGCGATGACCCGCTGGGGCTTCGCACGGTTGCCGACACCGTCGTGCGCCGGCGCCTGCTCGCGGTCCCCGGCGTTTCGCAGGTCACTCCGATCGGCGGTGCCGAGCGGCAGTTTCAGGTCGTGGCTCATCCGGACCGCCTTCGCGCCAACAACATCACCGTGAGCGAGCTGCTGGACGCGGTGAAAGGTGCGAGCCAAAACACCTCCGCCGGGGTCTTCGTCGAGGGCCCGCAGGAATACGTCCTCCAGACGGTCGGTCGCGTCCGCACGCCTGCCGAGATTGGCGGCAGCGTGGTGGCGCTGCGTGCCGACCGGCCGGTGCTCGTCCGTGACGTGGCGGATGTCCGCGAAGGCGCGGCGTTCAAGCGTGGCGAAGGATCTCGAAATGGACGGCCTGCCGTCGTTGTCGGCGTGCAGAAGCAGCCGGGCGCCAATACCGTCGAGCTCACCGCGAAGCTGGATCGCGAGCTGGACGCTCTCGCCCGCGAGCTCCCGCCGGGCATGACCATCGATCGAAAGATCTTCCGGCAGTCGGACTTCATCGAAGTCGCCGTGAACAATGTCATCACGGCGCTGCGCGACGGCGCCGTGCTGGTCGTGATCATCGTCCTGCTGTTTCTGGCGAACTTCAGAGCGGCGGCGATCACGCTGACGGCCATGCCCCTCTCGCTCGCCGCGGCGTTCCTGACGCTCCGCGCGTTCGGGGCCACCATCAACACGATGACGCTCGGCGGACTCGCGATCGCCATCGGTGCGCTGGTGGACGATGCCATCATCGACGTCGAGAACATCGTCCGCCGGCTGCGGGAGAACCGGGCGAAGCCGGTCGAGGAGCAACGGTCGGCGGCCGATATCGTGCGCGATGCCACGCTCGAGATCCGGACGTCGATCGTCTTCGCGACCATCATCATCGTCCTGGTATTTCTCCCGGTCTTCGGCTTGTCGGGTGTCGAAGGCCGGTTGCTCTCACCGCTGGGGTTCGCTTACATCGTGGCGCTCACCGCATCGCTCGTCGTCGCGATCGTCGTCACGCCGGCGCTCAGCTATCTGTTCCTCCCGCGCGCCAGCTCGATTCTCAAGGGTCACGATGGACGCCTCACCCGCCTGGTGAAAGAACGATTCGCCGCGTTCCTGCCGATGGCCCTCAATCGTCCGGCGCTCGTGATCGCGGCGTCCGTCGTGCTGCTCGGCGTCGCCGTCGTCGCCATCGCACGCGCAGGCCATGCCTTCCTGCCCGAGTTCAGGGAAGGGTCGCTGACGGTCCAAGCCAATACGTTGCCCGGGACGTCCCTGGTCAAGTCAGACGAGATCGGGCGGCGCGTCGAAGAGATTCTCATGGCGCAACCCGAGGTCGTCGCGACTGCCAGACGCACCGGCCGGGCCGAGTTCGACGAGCACGTTCAAGGCGTCGAAGCGGCGGAGATTGATGTCGGCTTGCGGGACACCGGCCGTCTGCGTTCCGAGCTCCTGTCAGATCTGCGCCGTGGATTCTCGACGCTGCCGGGCACGAACGTGACCGTCGGCCAGCCGATCTCGCACCGGATCGATCACATGCTGTCCGGGACGCGGGCGAACATCGCGATCAAGATCTTCGGCGACGACCTGGCAGTGTTGCGGCGGCTCGGCGAACGGGTCCGGGAGGTCGTCGCCGCGACGTCCGGCGCCGTCGACGTGGCCCTCGAACAGCAGATGGACGTGCCGTTCGTCCGTTTCGTGCTCAACCGCGAGGCCGTCGCGCGCTACGGACTGCGCGCGGCCGACGTGGCAGAGGCGGTCGAGACGAGTTTGGCCGGCACCGTGGTCGGCCGAATCTTCGATCGCGCCACCGCCTTCGATCTCGTCGTCAAGTTCGATCCGACGGTTCAGGCCGACTTCGATCAACTTGGCAATCTGGCCGTCGACACGCCCGGCGGGCCGGTCCCCATCCGACTGCTCGCGGACGTCCGTCAGGAAACCGGCCCCAACATGATTCTTCGTGAGAACGTCCAGCGGCGGATCGTGATCTCGAGCAACGTCGCCGGACGGGATCTGGGCAGCGTCGTCGGCGATATCCAGGCGGCGGTGGCGGCGGAGGTCCCGATGCCGGACGGATACCGCGTCGCTTACGGGGGACAGTTCGAAAGTCAGCAGAGCGCGTCGCGCCGCCTGCTGATTCTCGGCATCGGGGTTGTCGCCGGCCTGTTCATGCTGCTGGTGCTGGCCTTCGGTAGCGGCCGCGACGCGTTGCTCGTCATGCTCAATCTGCCGCTCGCCCTCATTGGTGGCGTGGCCGGCGTCTTTCTCGCCGGCGGCGTGCTGAGCGTCGCCTCGATGATCGGGTTCATTACGCTCTTCGGGATTGCCACGCGCAACGGCATCATGCTCGTTTCGCACATCCAGCACTTGATGCGGGAAGAAGACGTGCAGGACTTTCGCGAGGCGGTCGAGCGCGGCGCGCGCGAGCGCCTGGTGCCGATTCTGATGACGGCCATGGCAGCCGGCCTGGCGCTGATTCCGCTGGCGCTCGGCGGCGGCAAGGCCGGCAGTGAGATTCAGACGCCGATGGCGATCGTCATCCTGTGCGGGCTGATCAGCTCGACGCTGCTCAACATGATTGTGGTGCCGACATTGTATTTTCGCTACGGTCGCCCGGACAACCCGTAACCCTGCGCCTCCCGGCCCGTCCCAGAGAGGATCGCTGTGTGCGCGTGATCCGCGACACGTTCAACGGCATGCCGGGGTAGGCAAGCTCGTGCATCGGGCGGCGCGATCTGGACGGAAAGACCGCGGACGCCTGGCAGCCGAGAGTACGGTACACTCTCTACAGACCATCCTGAACTCTGACGGGCACGAACCGCCGGCCTTCACCATGGTTTCCAACCCCCCTGGAGGGCCTTGTGACGAGCCTGACTCCCAATCCCGCGCCGCCTGACCGTTCGACGACGCCCGATGTCCGCCCGGCGGTGTCCGCGGCGGAGGTCAAAGAACACTCCGACGAACGCTTCAACAACATCGAGCGGCGAGCCGCGCAGGAAGCGTCGATGATGAGAACCCGCTGGTGGACGATTGCCGGCGTGGTGGTTCTCGGGCTGGTGATCTGGGTCGTGCTCACGCGCTGATCTCAGCCGCGCAAATTCTCGCGCAACGATTGCATGAAGGCTTGAACCGCGACGATCTGCACCTGTTCGGAGATGAATTCGAATGCCGAGGCGCTGACGGCGCGCTCGGACGAGTCCTGTGAGGCCGCGACCGCGGCATGCACGACAGGGCACTCGCCAATCAAACCAAGCAGCGCGACCCACGCGGGCATGTCGAGACTCGCCAGGACGTCCATCGCGTCTCGCGCCCGCCATGGCATTCCGGCCCGCAGGTGTCTCACGAGCTCGCGGCGAAGCGCACTCAGGCCCGTCTGAATTTCGCGGTCGGGGCACCTGACGTCTTTGAGGATGTCAGCCAGTCGTTCCGCCGCATACATGGCGACGTCGTCGTGAAGCACGGTCCATCCCGCCTGGAACACGCCGATCAAATCGTGCTCGACGAGAAATCCGATTCCGGGCGCCAGCGTCTCGAGGCCAAGATTGCAGGTCGCGACCGCGGCGGTCGAGGCCTCCTCGGCCGTCAACGACCGCTCCTGGATCGAACAGCCCGCCATTATCGTGTTCGCCAGAAACGCGATCTCCTCCGTCCTCGCCGCGTACGCCACAGGATCGCGAGCGAACAGAAACTCCATCTGCGCCTGGATCGACCCGAGACGCCGCGGCTGCGTCTGCGATCCCGCCAGCAACGCTCTCGGCGGCGGCTCGACGATGCCCGCTTCGCGCAGCACGTCGATGACGGCGGCGATTGATTGCGCCGCGACGTCTCCTGCCGGGGCGGCACCGCGCGCCGCTAATTCCTTCGCCCCGCTACCCACGCCTTCAGCATCCCGCACGTCCCGCAGCGCTCGAAAATAGGCGCGCGCGACCGGATCGGCGAGGGACGCAGCGCCAGCCTCGACGCGAAACTGGCGCGACATCTGGAGAAACGCGCGCGCATCACCGGCCGCGACATAACCCTGTCGCTCCCGCCGCCGCTCGCGATCGATGCTCACGTCGAACATGGCTTGATCGGCGTGGGTCAGCAAGTCGTCCAATCCGTCGGTCTCGGGTCTGGAGTTCGAGAGGGCTCGCGTGCCGCGCATGATTTGGAGGAAGTACTCGCGTTGTTCCGCCTCGAGCGACCTCAGCACCTCGACGATGGCGTCCCACGCGTCCGCCCGCCTGGCGATGATGACGTAGCCGCCGACATCGGCCGTCAACACGTCCTTGGAATGAGCACCAGGAATGCGGTCGCCATCGGTCGTCTCGTATTCCGCGATCGCCGCGCGGTCGGAGACCAGGACATGCTGGGTGAGGCCGGCGATCACGAGATCGACGTCGAGCTCGGCAAGTTGGCGTGCGGCCTGCGCTGGGCCGGCATCGACGAGCACCTCGAGCCACCGGCCGAATCGCGCGGCGTCGAGCTCTTCGTTCAAACCAGGCCGCTCGGCCCGCCACAGGTCAAGGTCGAGAAGGTGGGTCAGTTGCTCCGGCGTCACCAGCGCCACGAGGTCGCCGCAGTCCTCCAGTCCACAGGCCTGGATCACGCGGTGAAGCGTCTCGGGCGGCAACTGGGGCACGACCAGGGCCATCTCGGGCGCGGACAGAATGCGTTCGAGCGCGCGCCGCTCGGCGACGAGGCTGGACAACGGCATCGGGCCTCCGGAAGTTCAGTTGACTAGAGATGGCAGGATTGCCAACTGTAAGGGCGATTGAGGCGCAGCGATAGTCTGGTTCTTGGGCCGGGACGATCGTACAATAGAAGCAGGTCGAAGATCGTCGTCGACCCAACCCTCCAGAAAAAACCGGCCGTTCCCGATGGCCCCGGGCAGGCGCTGAGCCTGCGTCGCGCGGCCCTGCGCATTCCGGGATATCCCCGCTCGGAGGTGCATGGAGATGGCCACCAACACCCCAATCCTCGCCGCCGCCGTTCTCGCCGGTCTGCTGACCGGCGCGGCCAACGCCCACGCCCAGGCCAGCCTCGTCGCCGGCGTCGCGCGATCGACGATCGCCTTCGGGTCCTCATCGGGATCAGCGGAACTGACCGGGACACAGCGCCGGACTGGGCTCGCCGGCGGACTGTCCCTGCTCTTCCCCACCAACCGCTACGGTGGCTGGCAGATTGAAGTGCTCCTCATCGAGAAAGGCGCGGAGCATCTCCTGCGTCGCGACGACGCCATCCGGCTCACGTACCTCGAAATCCCGGCCCTGATGCATCTCGACGTCCTGCGGCGCCATCGCAACGCCGTCTTTCTCCTCGCAGGACCGGCGCTCGCCTTCCCGCTGCGCGCGTCGTACGAAGACGGTGGCGTGGCGGAGAACGTCAAGGACGACGTGAGCCAGGTCGACGTCGGATTACACGTCGGCGCGGGCGTCGAAATCGGCCGGATGATCGTCGATGCCCGCTATGTCTGGGGCGGGCGGACGGTGTTCCACGATGGCGACCTCGACGGCACGTTCAAGAACCGCACGTTCACCGTCATGGCCGGCATCCGGTTCGGCCGCTAGGATTGGACTGAGCGCGCCGGGATCCATTGACATGCGCATCACATGCAAGCATGCTTGTGACATGTCGAAGATGGTTCAGATCCGCAACCTCCCGGACGCGTTGCACCGCAAGCTCAAGGCCCGTGCGGCGGCCGCGGGTCACACGCTCTCCGACTACCTCCTGGCCGAGCTCGAACGTCTGGCCGCGCGGCCAACGCGCGATGAGATGCTGGCCCGAATCCACAGTCGAAAGCGCGTGACCCTGAGGACACCTGCCGCGGTGGCCATCCGTGAGGAGCGCGAGCCGGCGTGATTGTCGTCGACGCGTCGGCCCTGTTGGAGTTTCTTCTGCAGACGCCACTTGGCGCACGCGTTGAGGCGCGTCTCTTTCGCGACGAGGATGAGCTTCATGCGCCTCACCTCGTGGACGTCGAGGTGGTTCAAGGCCTCCGGCGCCTCGTGCGGATGGGTGAGGTCTCTGCTGGCCGCGCCGGGGAAGCGATGGCGGATCTCACCGACCTCGATCTCCATCGGCATCCCCATCTCGATCTCCTGGCTCGCGCGTGGAAGCTGCGGGACAACATCAGCGCCTACGACGCGATGTACGTCGTGCTCGCCGAAGCGATTGAGGCGCCAATCGTGACCTGCGACCGTCCGCTGGCCGAGGCGCCCGGACACCGCGCCCGGATCGAATTCGTCGCCTGAGACCGCACCGAGCGCGCCGCCACGCTACTCCATCCGGCGATGACTCGCGGAGAGCATCATCGGATCGTCACCAGACGGTCCGTAGATCGACGGCACCTTGCCGCCCATCGGCCGGATGTAGGTCGAGAGCTGACCGCGATGATGGATGGCGTCGAAAAAGAACATCCACAGAAAGCCGCTGATCGGCATCTCCATCCGGACCTGGCCGTCCATCACGAAACGTCCCGTCTTGTTCCACGCCGCCTCGTCCAGCGTCTCGATTTTCTTGAGGAGCGTCTCCCACGCCTGGTCGAATTGCTCGATGAGATGGGCCGGCGGCACCTCGGGCGGCGCGCCGAAGGTGAACTCGCCCTTGTCGATGAGATCGTTCAATACCTGCGTCTCGCCGACCAGCGTCCACACGATGCGCGCCGCCGGCTGGGATTTTTCGTGCGGCGCGTAGGCCCACTTGTCGTGCGGCAGCGCGTTCAGCACGCGATGAAATGCGTTGGTCTCGTTCTTCCGGCATTGCAGATGAAACTCTCGGTTCGTCATGCGTCACTCCTCCCGGTCCAGAGCCCTTGATAACATCACGGCACGGCCCCAACAGGGAAGGACGAACATGCCGGCGGGGACTACTTCTCGTACTTCGATGCGAGCTTGTGGTACTCGGGATCGGCGCGAAGCCTGACCAGATCGGGCTCGGTCCGAATCTCCCGGAATTTGTAGCCGGCCTCGAGCGCACCGCCGAGGAGCGCGAGGGCCCTCGGTCGCTGGGCCGCGAGCTCGGCGACGAGAGTGGCCTTGAACAGCACGGCACCGGACAACGCCTTCTCAGCCAGCATGCCATCGAGCTCGGCGAGCGCGCCGGCGGTTTGGCCGTCCCGCACGAGGTAGAGCGCCAGACTGCTTCGGATATTCGGGTCTGGTTTCTTCGCCAGATCCTCGCGAGCAAGCTGAATCGCGCGCCGATAGCTCTCGTGCATCTTCTGACTGCCGGGGTCCACCATGCGGACGGCGTCCCCCAGATTGCCCCACCGCTGATACGCGTTGGCGTTGAGCTTCACGGCCGCATCGAACGCCTGCTCGGCCTCCCGATACTTGCCTTGAAAGTAGAGAAGAGTGCCGAGGTTCGAATAGGTGAGCGCGTCCGGCGCGA
>Ga0111538_10011826_pt1 | contig 11543 bp, 7 predicted proteins | sample SoiMethybrSBSTD1_FD_79669 | JGI IMG/M metagenome (GOLD analysis project Ga0111538, IMG submission 79669) | Bulk soil microbial communities from a Populus tree surrounding site in Tennessee, USA - Soil MetaG P. TD hybrid SBSTD1 (version 2)... | ecosystem: Environmental > Terrestrial > Soil > Tree...
AAAATCTCATGTTAATAGAGAAGAATGGCAAGAAAATAACCACCAAGAATTTAATGCCGGTTGCCTTTGTACCGTTCACCCGGAAGAAGGATTGATATAATGCTCGTATGAAAATTGTTCAGCAATTAAATCAGTCCCTGGAAGGTTCAACCATGACACATTCCAAAGAGTGACGAGCCTTTTTCCTTCGTTGGCTAGTTTAAATGAGAGGGATTGGCCTGAACCTTATCACTAAGAGTCTCCCATGAACAAATTCAAACTCCCCATCTCAATAGCTTTTCTTTCGGCAGCTATCATTGCTTTTCAGCTTGCGCTTATACAAATACTTTCTATTTCACAATGGTATCACTTTGCCTATATGGTGATCTCGATTGCGCTACTTGGTTTTGGTGCGGCAGGGTCCATCCTTTCTATTTTTCAAAAGTATCTGACAAGCCGTAGTGACCTACTGCTTCCACTTTTAATGACAGCCACTGGCATAACGATGTCACTGGTGACGGACGTATCACAATTGCCTCTTGTCCGTTTTGATTCATATCTGTTGTTTGCTGAGAATAGCCACATCGGCAAATTGCTGCTTACTTACATGCTATTTTTTACTCCATTCTTTCTCGGCGCTTTGTCAATCGGACTCGTATTTGTAAAGAATGTCGACATCATAAGAAAAATATATTTTGCGAATCTATTAGGTTCCGGAGCAGGTGGATTAGTTGCACTACTTTTAATCAGTTGGTTCTTCCCAAATCAACTACCGGTTTTAATTGCAATCCTGGCTGTATTAGCGGGACTCTTTATTATTCCAAGAAACCGACAACTTCTGCACATAGGTTTTGCTTTAGTCGCTGTCGCTGTTATTGCATGGAAATGGACGCGACCACTTGAAATTAAATTATCGGAATATAAAGACCTCAGCAAAACATTGCTCCTGCCAGATTCAAGGATCAAGATGGAGAAGACAAGTCCGCATGGTGTTGTTCAATTTGTGTCTTCGCCTGCTTTGCGCTATGCTCCCGGGATGAGTCTTACCGCTCAGAAAACAGCACAAGTAAAAATGGGTGCATTCGTAAACGGTGAGTGGTTCGGAGCAGTGACCGACTGGAAGGCGACGGATACCACTATGATCCTTGATTATACAACCACTGCGCTCCCGTATAGAATAGCAATACGAAACAAGGTGCTTGTGCTGCAGTCAGGAACAGGCATAGACGTTGCTCATGCTCTAAGTAACAATGCCGAAAATGTTGTCGCTGTTGAAGCTAACCCTGTTATTATTTCCGCTTTGCAAAATCAGTTTGCAAGCGAAACCGATTCATTGTTCCATCATCCTGACGTTTCCGTCCACAACCTTGAGCCGCGCACATTTTTATTGATGGATACGACACATTTCGACCTGATCGTCTTACCTATGGTTGGAACTTTCGGCGGGTCATCTGGACTACAGGCGCTGCGCGAACAATTTATTCTCACAAAAGAAGCGTTTCAAGAAATGTGGCTTAGGCTGACACCAGCCGGAGGTATAAGTATTACGTCATGGATGGACTATCCAATTCGTAACCCGTTAAAAATTCTGGCGACCATGATGGAGGTATTAAAGGAGTGCGGAATACAAAATCCGACTGATCATATTGCGGCTGTCCGCAGTTGGGGCACAATAACTTTTGTCATGACGAAAGGGTCTTTGGCGGACAATGAGATCGAAAAGATTCGGAGTTTTTGTGAAGAGATGATGTTTGATCCGGCTATTCTACCCCAACTAAGTCCGGATGAGCGGAACATTTATAACCAATTACCAGATGGTCTTTTTTTCGATTACGTTGACAAGATAACTTCGTCAAATAAAGAAGAGTTTTATAAAGATTATGATTTTAACATCAAACCCGCCAGTGATAACAGACCGTATTTCTCTCAATATATTAAATGGAGTAATCTCCCACGGCTTGGGGAAATTTTTGGTAACCGAACTCTTCCATTTTTAGAAATAGGTTATCTGTTGGCTATTGTAACACTTGTTCAGATTTCGATAGCCTCTTTCGTTTTGATTCTTTTTCCACTCTTTAAGATCGGATGGAAAGGAAAAGGCAAAACAGGTATTATTCTTTATTTCGGCGGAATAGGACTGGGTTATATGTTTGTTGAAATGGTATTCATTCAGCGTTTCGTACTATACTTTGGTAACCCGGTTTATGCAGCGTCAGCGGTGATCACTTCTTTGTTAATTTTCTCTGGACTAGGAAGCTACTACTCCAATTATTTTACACCCTACAAAGAACGACGGCTGTCAATATTCATCTTTATTATTCTTATTCTTTTTGCTTACTCGTTTGTGTTAACTACTGTCTTGCAACAAACAGTTCATGTAAACCTGTTTGTAAAAATGTTCAACGTTTTCCTGATCACTGCGCCGCTGGCATTCTGCATGGGTATTCCTTTCCCGGCGGGGCTATCTCAAATTTCAAAGATGAACGCACTTTTGGTTCCCTGGGCATGGGGAATAAATGGATGTGTGTCCGTAATAAGCACCGCGCTAGCCACAGTAGTGGCGGTGGAAATGGGATTTAACTGGGTATTGGTGTTTGCAGCGATGGCGTATTGCTTGCCACTGTTTGTCCAGATACGAAGTTCTATTTAATTGCCAGAAAACACTTGAGTGTTGATATGTTGAGTGTTTTTTTGGAGTAGACTGCTTCCGATTCAAACACTCAATAGGTCAACACTCAACACTCAGGATTTTTGTGCCAGGCGGAAAAGGTGAAAATACCTGAGGATTGCGAGTGGGGCTATCCAAGGGCGTTAACCGCTTAGGACCTAAGATATCCCTGTCATCGCAACTTTTTGAGTCGCAAGTTTAACTGCTCAGTATTGACGGACAGATAAAAGATAACTACAATCTCCCTTGACTTTTTCATCTTTTCTAATCGAAATTCCGCGCCCGTCCTACAACGGGGTACTAAAAATTCGATAATGGTTGATGTCCCAAATTTCTGGGATATTGAGTTCTGCCCTTCTCTAGGGTTACGCGGACGCTGATTTGACACTAAGCATGTTGGCCAATCCACGACTAACATGCTTTGAAACAATTCCATTATTTATTCACCTTAAAGTCAATCCTATGAAAAAGACTCTTCTATTTGTCTCTTTCGTATGTTCATCGAACATACTGCTTGCACAATTTCCAATCCCAAACATCCCACTACTTTTTAACACGCGTTACGGCTTGGGCGCCTTAGGTTCGAATACAACCGGTAATTATAACTCCGCTTTTGGAAGTTTTACATTAAATAAAAATACAACAGGAAATTACAATACAGCAGTTGGAGCCTCAGCCTTGTTCAATGCCAATGCGTTCTCCAATGTTGCGATTGGACGACGGGCAATGTTTAATACAACATCAGGAGGTGGGAATACGGCGATTGGCACGGGGGCGCTTCATGACAATACTTTCGGTGCAGCCAATGTAGCTGTTGGAGAGGATGCCCTGAGGTATAATGTCGAAGGCAATTGGAATACAGCAGTTGGACATTCAGCCGGCCCTGGCTTTGGCATCACGAACCTTATTCACGCTACGGCTATTGGCTACTTTGCGAAAAATACCGCTAGCTTTCAAGTGCGCATCGGAAATGACTTGATCACCGATATAGGTGGCCAGGTTTCATGGTCAACATTATCCGACGGTAGATTCAAAAGAGAAATTAAGGAAGACATCGCAGGCCTGGAATTTATCAATAAACTCAGGCCGGTAAGTTACACAATGGATCATGAAGCATTGGCGAAGTACCATAACACGCCAGACCAATTAAAGACACAGTTGCAGGCGGGCAGAAAATCTGATACCAGGCAAACTGGTTTTGTTGCGCAGGAGGTTGAGGAAATTGTTAAAAAAGGGAATTACAGTTTCAATGGTATTGTCGTTCCACAAAACGACAAGGATCATTATAGCATCCGCTATTCTGAGTTCGTCGTGCCGTTGGTGAAGGCTGTACAAGAGTTGACTGTAAAGCTAAATGCACAGGAGAAGGAGATAGAAGCATTGAAGAAAAAACTCGGAGTAGACGGAAACAATAGCGACAGTTCCCTTCAAGATTCGGGAAAAGGTCAAGGTGCTATGCTATACCAGAATGCCCCGAATCCTTTCTCAACAGAGACGGAGATCGGTGTGTCATTGCCCGACGACACTCGAATTGCAAACCTTATTTTTTACACGATGGAAGGAAAACAACTTAAAGTATTGCCCCTTTCCCGTCGCGGAGATTTTAGTGTTAAAGTAGAAGTCAGTGAATTGGGCGCCAGGAACGGAATATGTATGTACGCGTTGATGGCCGATGGAAAAATAGTCGACTCAAAGCGTCTCCTCGTTACGGATAAGTAAGGCCTGATTCAGGAGAGAAGGAAGGCATCATCAAATTTAAATCCGTCATGCTACCTCAGTTAGCATGACGGATGAAAATGGGCCGATCATTTCTGGATTTCAGCTCACGATCAAGTTAGCACCCTTCGGATCAACGCAGCTGCATCTCCCACACTCACCCCTTCGAAATTGGAAATTGGAATTGGGCATTCGACATTCAAACCCTCCCCTCGCAAACTTATCCAAACAAATCCGCTTCTCTATCCGTCACAGATCACCTGCTTCTCTCCATCCTCAACACCATTGGAGCATCTCTAATTAGAAAGTAATAAAATCCATTTGCAATTTTCACGTTGATGCTCATTAGATCCTCGTCGAGAGACCCGACAAAGACCATTCGCTCTTTGGATTTTATGTGCCACATCTTGTTGTTCATAGATTCAAGCTCACGGAACTCCGTTGGTGCGTTGGCAGGAAGTCGGACCATGAATAGCCCATTGGGTCTGAAAATAAACTTTGAATCCATGAGCCCGCGTTTCGTTTTTTCGACGGTTGAGTTGTCTTTCTCTTTTTGGCCGATCGGTTCCGTGAAGGAGATTTCCTTAACAGTCCAGGTACCAACGATTTGCTCCCGGCTAAGAGCTTGACTAATTGCAAGTGAAGGGCCGGCGAAGTAAAGCGCAAGGATCAGAATTCTGCTCACGTGTATTGGGCGTTCTCGCTGGATAACGATTAAATCGTTCAAAACTTATGTTGCGATGCTGTAATCGAAAAAGACTTTTTGCGAATGGACGGTGTGTGCGCTATCCAATAGCGCAATTAACCGAAGAGGGCCAGAGGAAAGACACCACATAGTAATCTAGGAGCACTGCGCTGAGATACACAGAGTACTGTCGTCCTTAATTCTTTCATTTGTCAGCATTTGTATAGCCAATCGAAGTGATTTGCATTTCTCTGCGTCACTCTGCGCGCATTCATTCTGCGTTTTCTGCGGTAAAAAGGTCGGGGCACGCATTATGAAAAATACGCACCAACGAAACTTATCCGCAATATTATCAACCTCCCCCAATCGCCTCCTTCACCTTGGGCAATATCTTCGTTCCATATATCTCAATCGACTTCATCAGCAACGAATGCGACGGGCCGCCTACATCCATGTGCGCAGAGAAACGAGTAAGTCCGAACATTTCGTGCATCAGAAGAATCTTTTCGATCGCTTCGTTCGCATCACCTATGAGATATGCGCCATCTTTGCTCCGGCCGAACTCAAACTGATCGCGTGTGAAAGGAGGCCAGCCGCGACTGGCACCTACGCGGTTCATCTGCGTGGAATAGACTGGATAATATGCGTCAGCAGTTTGTTTACTTGCTTCACCAAAGAGGCTATGCATATGCACTCCTACCTGGAATGAAGTCATATCGTGTTTGAAATGTTCATACAGTTCTTTGTAGTATTGAAAAAGCGGTTTGAATTGCGCAGGATTTCCACCGATGATAGCGAACATAACCGGAAGTCCGAGCCTGGCGGCACGCACCACCGACTCCGGCGTGCCTCCTACTGCGACCCAAATGTTGAGATGATCGTTCACAGCTCTTGGTAACACCAACTGGTCTTGCAGAGGCGCACGGTACTTTCCTTTCCATGTAACAGGATTCTCTTTGTTGATCTTCAGTAGCAGCTGCAACTTCTCGTCAAAGAGCGCATCATAGTCGTTTAGATTATATCCATAAAGCGGAAACGATTCGATAAAACTTCCTCTTCCGGCCATGAGCTCAGCCCGACCGTTGCTCAGGTGGTCGAGGGTGGCGAAAGCCTGGTATATTCTTACCGGGTCAGATGAGCTTAGCACAGTAACGGCGCTTCCCAACTTAATGCGTTTGGTGACAGACGCAGCGGCAGCAAGTACCACTTCGGGTACCGACACTGCATAGTCCGGCCGATGATGTTCACCTATTCCGAAAAAGTCGATGCCTACTTCATCCATTAACTTTATCTCTTCTATCAGCTCACCCAGCCGTGTACCCGCCGAAAGTGCTTTTCCCTCTTCGTTATAGTGGTTGTCGCCGAACATGCCGATGCCTAGTTCCATATGTGTCATGGTTAAAAAAATAAAGATAGGTCGTGCGGTTGGATTGAAACAATAAGCTCACAGGAAAGAAGGACCGAAAGCATTCAATTTTCAGCAATCACCGCGTGAGGGATTGCAGCGGAAAGCCTCCCGATAGGTTTGCGCGCCGGCCAGCGCGCATCGGGAGACTTGGAGCGGAAAGCCCGACCCCGCCTCGCGAAACGCACCGGCGGGCGTAGCCCGATACCGCATTCAATTGGCGGGGGCACGCCATCCTCTACTGACTCATTGATAACCACATCGCCCTTTACTTCAATGCATTTACACCATCAACAATACTTTCGCTCTTAGCTACCCAACCGAACTTCATTCCAAAATTCTTAAGTGTTGCTGCCTGCAAGTCCGGAGCAAAAGATGAAACACCATCTTCCGCAATTGTTGTCCGATACCCGTGATGAAATGCTTCGCGAGCAGTTTCCTCGACACAAATTTGAGTAACCGTACCTGTGATCACCAGCGATGATACACCCAGTCCTTGCAATGTTTTGTGAAGTGACGTATCGTGAAAAGCGCCGTAACCGAATTTTTCTACAATAATATCATTGGATGATGGCACAAGTTCATCAATTATCTCAGTGCACTCCAATGTCTTTGAAACATCTTTGTAATATCGTTGGTGACCTTTCCAGCAGCACTTGGTAGGAGGCTTGCATTGAGGGGACCATTCCCACAGTAAATAGTAATGTGGGTGGGAAAGAAATTTTGTATAGATGATGGGAAGGCTATGCTTTCGAAATGTATCGATGAGTGATTTTTGAGCAGGGGCAGTTTTTATTGCAGTTGGAACTTCGAGGGGCGCGCCGGCGCGGACGAAGTCATTTTGCATGTCGACGATGATGAGAGCGGAGGTTTTCCAGTCCATAGCATCTAGTGATGTTTTGTTCTTTGAGTTGTTGGTGATAGGAACATCATTAACAAATTCTCCCCTCGACTTGGCCAACGGGTAGGTCAAGAGCCCGGCGGAGAGTGCTATTTTCTTTATGGCTTGTTTTCGATTGATGTTTGACATGCTGAGTGAGTGTTTGTGATGAAAAGTTAGTAAATCTGGTTCGTTGAAGTCAATATGTGTGATGTTTGATATGGCGTTCCACAGGCTTTTTCACCGCAAAGGCGCAGGGGCGCAAAGGTAACGCAGAGACTCTTTGCGGAAACTTAGAGTCATAGCGTCTTTGCGGTGAAAAAAAGTCTGGGTACGCCTCTGGCCCACGCAGCTCATCCTCAGCTTCAACCAATATTTCCTTTCCCCTTTGCTTCCCCTCCGTAGCGCGGCGAAGGAGGGGGCCAGGGGTGGGCGAATCTATTCGTGTCGAAGCGCTTTAGTTGGATTCGCAGTCGCCGCACGGAACGAAAGAAAGCTGATCGACAACCACGCTACAATAAACACAAACGCACCAGCCATAAAGAATCGAAGTGGATTGATCACGGCTTGTAAAGTAAAGTTCTGTTCCCATCGCTGAATCAAATACCACGTGATTGGCGTCGCAATGATGAGTGCGATGACGATCAAAAGCACAAACTCGTGAGCAATAAGTATCACGAGATTAGCTACCGATGCACCTAATACTTTTCGTACACCAATCTCTTTTGTTCGCCGTTCGACAGCGAAGGAAGCGAGTCCTAGAAGACCGAGGCAGCCGATGAAGATAGAAAGTCCGGTGAAGATGCCGACGACTTTACCGAGCTGTTGATCTGCCTTGTACTGACGATCATAATCGGCATCGAGGAATGAGTAGTCGAACGGAAGATGCGGTACGAGCTCATTCCATTTTTCATGAACACGCTCCACAGTGGCTGGAATATCATTATCATCGAGGCGTATTCCAAGTTGGCCTGCACCACGGGTCAATACAAACATGATCTGTTCAACTTTCATGTGGAGAGATCGATAGTTGAAATCCTTCATTACACCGATGATCTTTCCCTTACTCCCCAATTCAACTCTCTTACCGATAGCTTGCTCCGGTGTCCAGCCGAAATCTTTTACTCCCGTTTCATTGATTATGAATGCAGTGGTGTCGTCTGCTTTCACTTCACGCGAGAAGTTGCGACCAGCGATTATTTTTATGTCGTATGTTGGGATATAGTCGTGATCGACAAAATTATAATTGATGTTCGTAGGCGACATCTTCCCGTCGGTCATCTCAATTGTCGTGTACAGGTTGTTTGTGGATTGCCCGGGCACAGTGGCGGACGCCGAAACTGCGCGAACACCTTTCAATTCTTTAAATTCATTTTTTATGAAGTCCAGGTGGTTGTTAATTGCTGAATCTCTATTAAAGGGCAACAACAACATAGCATTCTTGTTGAATCCGAGATCCTGATTCCTTACGAGCTCGATCTGATCGTGCACGAGCAACGTACCTGCTACCAGCGTAATTGAAATGACAAACTGCATCGAAACCAGTACTCTCCGGAAGTTATGATGGCTATATATTCCTTTTATGGATGGACGGAATATCTGCATTGGATGAAAACCAGAGATAATGAGCGCGGGATAAGCACCGGCGAGGATTGCGACAAATAGAACCATTAATACAGTTCCTACAACAACAATCCACGGCTCGGGGAGAATGGATAAACTTAATTTGCTTTCAACGAGTGTCCTGAACGCGGGCAAAGCTATCCATGCAAGGAGCACCGCGATTATTGATGCGAGCACAGTTACAATAACGGACTCGCCGAGAAATTGTGTCACCAGCATTCTCCTTTGAGCACCCAAAGCTTTACGCAATCCTACCTCCTTCAGTCTTCTCGATGCACGTGCCGTCGCAAGGTTGATGTAGTTGAAACAAGCGATCAACAGGATAAAGACCGCGATGATGGAAAGTATGTAAACGTTGTTCATACTTCCCCTGGTCCCATTTTCCCATGAGCGCGGTGTTGCCATATATATACTATAGAGTGGTTGCAGTGGCAGGTCCTCGTAGTACATCCCTCCTTTTTCAATATTCTTATCGATGAATCCTTTCATCTTCGCACGCACGTCGTCGACCGATTGTGCATCGCGCAGTAAAAGGTAAGTATGAAACCCATTCCAGAACCATCCGCCTTCTTCTCCCCTTTTGTTATTTGGATTGCTGCTCCATGTTGAAAACGAGATGAGGTTTGAAAAACGGAAGTGTGAATTTTCAGGAACATCTTCCATAACTCCGGTCACGGCGAATTGACCATTGTCCATCTTCAGCATTTGTCCAACGGGATCTTCATTACCGAAGTATTTCTTTGCCATGGTCTCTGTAAGCACGACGGAATTTGGTTCGCGCAACGCGGTACGCTTGTCGCCCTTAATCAGGCTAAAACTGAATATATCAAAGATGGTGCTATCGGCTATGTAAGAATCGGTTTCATAGAATGAGACACCGTTGCGTTCAACAAGCATGCTCCAATTCTGAATGCGCACGTATTTTTCCACCTCGGGAAAATCTTTCATCATTCGGGGTCCCATCGGTGGCGAGCTGGTGGACTGAAGTAACAGCTCATTCTCCGTTCTCAGGTTTTCTACGATACGGAAGATGCGGTCGCCATTTTTATTATAGCGGTCAAAGCTCATCTCATGAAACACATAGAATGCGATCAGGCTGAACGTAGCAAGTCCGACGGACAATCCGACTATATTGATGGCAGAGAAACCTTTGCTTTTTGTCAGCGAACGAAGAGACGTAATGAAATAATTCCTGAACATGGGTGATGGGTTATTGAATGAAAGACTACTGAAATTCTTTATTATACCTGGACGGAACAGACGAAGCACGTTCATCGAAAACCGAAAACGCGCGTGAGCAACATTGCCGCGTGTTGAATCGCGTACAAACATTTCCTTGAGGTCGCCTTCGATATCCTCCGCGTAAGACGGATTGCAGAACCATCGGAAGAACCGTAAGAAAAGTTCCGGAGGTTTGATATCTGGTTTTATGTCTGGCGATCGATTCATGATTTTGGAAATGCGACCCGTGGTATCGCCTTGTACAATTCTTTTCGCTGTTCCTGATTTTCTCGCAGCACACGCGATCCCAGTGTAGTAAGACTAAAGTACCGCTTGCGTTTTCCTCCGCGCACATTCGTGGCTTCACCGAATTCGGACCTGAGATAGCCTTTGCCTTCGAGTCTGCGAAGGACTGTTTGCAATGCGCCGATGCTCACCTGGCGTTTGGTGCGTTGTTCAATCTCGTCGATTATCGCTACTCCATAAGCTTCCTTGTAAAGGATTCCCACGGTAAGCAAAACGATTTCTTCAAATTCTCCTAGTTGATGTCTATTCACGTCATATATATTTTACTTAAATGTAGTTAATATACTTCCAAGGATGAGTTTGGTTACAGAAAAGTTTGGAGTTTTTTGAAAATATTGCGAGGACTGGTCACGACCTCGTCGTGACCTACGACGAAGCAAGCCCCGTACTATGAAATACTCACCTGGATAACAGGTTATGGCGTATTTTTCACCGCAGAGACGCGGGGGACGCAGGGTGTCGCGCGGTAGTTCCATTCTAAAAAGGAATCTCCCGCGTTAATCTCTGCGCAACTCCGCCCCGATAATTATCGGGGTCTCTGCGATGAAAAAAGTCCGGGCACGCGCTTAGTTCAACCAACTAACCCAAATTCAAAGTAACTATCTTTAATAAATCAACTCCATCTTTATGCATAAAATCCGGATCATCATCCTCGCCCTCTCCCTCACCTCCTGTTCCGCCGATCCCTACGATGACTTCATTAAAAAATTCACAGACAACTACAATGCGCAAAACTTTGCAGCAAACTACGATCTCACCTCCGAGACCTTCCAAAAACAAATAAACAAGACGACCTTCACTGAGATCCTAACTAACACGTTCGCGACTGCTGGCAAGATCAATGACCACAAAGTAGTTCAAGGCGATGAAAGCGGAAAAGTTTTTCACGTTTCCTGCGAGCGAGGTGCGCTTGCCCTGACCGTTGCGCTCGACGGCGAAGGAAAAGCTTCCGGCCTGTTCATTCAGCCTGTTAATACACCCGTTGAAGGCGGAGTACAAGGCCAAATCAACAAATGGAAAGCTAACACAGCCAACGCAGGACTAGTCATCGGAAAATTAA
>Ga0111538_10011827_pt1 | contig 11543 bp, 8 predicted proteins | sample SoiMethybrSBSTD1_FD_79669 | JGI IMG/M metagenome (GOLD analysis project Ga0111538, IMG submission 79669) | Bulk soil microbial communities from a Populus tree surrounding site in Tennessee, USA - Soil MetaG P. TD hybrid SBSTD1 (version 2)... | ecosystem: Environmental > Terrestrial > Soil > Tree...
CGCACCTCCTCACGCCGACGCCCGGGGAGCCATAGCAGGACGCCTGCGGCCATGAAGGCCAGCAGCAGGCCGGTGTAGGCCCAGCTGCGGGTGGCCAGCAGCCAGGCGCAGAAGGCCGTGGCGGCCAGGGCGATGGGCGGGGCCAGGAAGAGGCGGAAGCCGGCCGGGCGCCGGGCCTCCCAGTGCGGGCGGCGGAAGACGAGCAGGGCCACGCAGGTGAGGCCGTACGTCACCAGGCGCACGATGGCCGACACGACCGCGTTCCACTCGAAGCCGCCCTCGGGGCGCAGGCGCCCGTAGATGGCGAAGGCCAGCGAGAGCAGGGAGTAGACGACGATGGCCACGGCCGGCGTGCGGAAGTGCGGGTGCACGCGGCCCAGGAACGCCGGCAGCTCGCGCCGCTCGGCCATGGCGAAGAGCAGCCGCGGCGTCTGCAGCACGGATCCGGTGGCCCAGCCGTACACGGACACCATGGCCGCCACGCCGGCCAGGGCCGCCCCCGCCGGGCCGATGAGCGCCTGGAAGGCGTCGGCGATGGGCGTGTTGGAGTCGGCCGCGTGCGGCACCAGGCCCACCACCACCAGCTGCACCACCATGTAGAGGCCGGCGATCACGGCCAGCGCGGTGAGGAGCGCGAAGGCGCTGTCGCGCTGCGGCCGGCGGGCCTCGCCCGCGGCCAGCAGCGGCGCCTCGAAGCCGCCGTAGGCGAAGATCAGCAGCAGGATGGCCTCGCGCCAGTGCGGCTCGGCCACCGCCTGCGTGGCCCGCACCTCCGGGCTCACGAAGAAGAGGCCGAAGGCGCACAGGGCCAGCAGGGGCAGCAGCTTGGCCACGGTGAAGAGGTCGATGGTCCAGCTGGCCTGGCGCACGCCCACCACGTTGATGAGCGTGATCACGCCCATGACCGCCACCATCACCACCGTGGACCCGACCAGGCCGTCGGCCCAGGGCCACAGCCGGCCCAGGTAGTTCACGAACACGTTCAGGTTGGCCCCCACCGAGGTCACGCGGATCCAGAACGTGAGCCAGCCGGCCTGGAAGCCCACCAGCCCGCCGAAGGCCTCGCGGGAGTAGAGATAGGGGCCGCCGGCCTGGTCGAAGCGGCTGGCCACCTCGGCGAAGCTGAGCACGATGGTGAGGATGCCCAGGCCGGCCAGGAGGCAGGCCAGGGGGCTCAGCGCCCCGCACAGGCGGGCCAGGTCGTCGGGCATCCCGAAGATCGAGCTGCCGATGACGCCGTTGATGATGGCGGCCGTGAGGTCCCAGCGCCCGATGGCGCGGACCAGCCCCGGACGCTCCGGAGCCGGCGGGGGGGCCTCGGGCATCCGGAGATATTAGCTTTGGAGTGATAATTCCCCCCTCCCGTCTTCATCACGCAAGGAGCCCGCCATGCCCCGCATCGTGCGCTGCGGCCTGATCCAGGCCAGGAACGTGAAGGGTCCGGAAGCCGGCCTGCCCGCCATCAAGAAGGCCATGGTGGACAAGCACCTGAAGCTGATCGACCAGGCGGCGGCCAAGAAGGTGAAGATCCTCTGCCTGCAGGAGCTCTTCTACGGCCCCTACTTCTGCGCGGAGCAGGAGACGAAGTGGTACCACCTCACGGAGAAGGTGCCGGGGGGGCCCACCACGACCCTCATGCAGAAGGTGGCCAAGAAGCACCGCATGGTGATCGTGGTGCCCATCTACGAGGAGGAGCAGGCCGGCATCTACTACAACACCGCGGCCGTCATCGACGCCGACGGCAAGTACCTGGGCAAGTACCGCAAGACCCACATCCCCCACTGCAACCCGGGCTTCTGGGAGAAGTTCTACTTCCGTCCCGGCAACCTGGGCTACCCGGTGTTCGAGACCGCCTACGCCAGGGTGGGGGTCTACATCTGCTACGACCGCCACTTCCCCGAGGGGGCGCGCGCGCTGGGCCTGAACGGGGCCGAGATCGTGTTCAACCCCTCGGCCACCGTGGCCGGGCTCTCCGAGTACCTGTGGAAGCTGGAGCAGCCGGCGCACGCGGTGGCCAACGGCTACTTCGTGGGCGCCATCAACCGCGTGGGCCACGAGGCGCCCTGGAAGATCGGCGAGTTCTACGGCCAGAGCTACTTCTGCGACCCGCGCGGCCAGTTCGTGGCCCAGGGCCCGCGCGACAAGGACGCGGTGGTGGTGGGCGACCTGAACCTGGACATGATCGAGCAGGTGCGCGCCACCTGGCAGTTCTTCCGCGACCGCCGGCCCGACGCCTACGGCGACCTGGTGCAGCCGTGAGCACCCGCACCGAGAAGGGCGCCAGCGTGCGCACGTACCGCAACTTCATCGGCGGGGAATGGGTGGAGGCGGAGACCGAGCGCACGGTGCCCAACCTGAACCCGGCCGACACGCGGGAGGTGATGGGCTGGATCCCGCTCTCCTCCACCGACGACGCCAAGCGCGCGGTGGCCGCGGCCCGCGAGGCCTTCCCGGCCTGGCGCGACACGCCGGCCCCGGTGCGCGGCCGCATCCTCTTCGAGGCCTGGCGGATCATGGAGGCCGAGCAGGAGAGCCTGGCCCGCACCCTCACGCGGGAAGAGGGCAAGACGGTCAAGGAGGCGGCGGGCGAGGTCAAGCGCACCATCAACGTGCTCGAATACATGGCCGGCGAGGGCCGGCGCATGCCCGGCGAGACCCTGCCCTCCGAGCTGGCCCGCAACTTCTGCTACACCATCCGGCAGCCGCTGGGCGTGGTGGCCTGCATCACGCCCTGGAACTTCCCCCTCTGCATCCCGGTGTGGAAGATCGCGCCCGCGCTGGTGGCCGGCAACACGGTGGTCTTCAAGCCGGCCACCCTCACCCCCGACACCTCCTGCGCGCTCATCGACATCTTCGAGCGGGCCGGGCTGCCCAAGGGCGTGCTCAACATGGTGATCGGCTCGGGCAGCGCCGTGGGCAACACGCTGCTCGACCACCCGCAGGTGCGCGGGGTGTCGTTCACGGGCAGCAACGAGGTCGGGGCCCACGTCTACGGGCGGGCGGCCGCGCGCATGATCCGCGCCCAGTGCGAGATGGGCGGCAAGAACCCGGTGGTGGTGCTGGCCGACGCCGACCTCGAGGCGGCCGCCGACGCCAGCGCCCTGGGCGCCTTCGGCTCCACCGGCCAGCGCTGCACCGCCACCTCGCGCGTGATCGTGGAGGAAGAGGTGGCCGACGAGTTCGTGGAGATGCTGGCCGAGCGCGCGCGGCGGCTGAAGGTGGGCAACGGCCTCGCGGCCGGCATCGACATGGGCCCGGCCGTGGACAAGAGCCAGCTGGAGACCGACCTGCGCTACATCTCCGTGGGCCTGGAGGAGGGAGCACACGTCGTCTGCGGCGGCGGGCGCATGCAGGACGGCGACCACGAGCACGGCTACTTCGTGGAGCCCACCGTCTTCGACCACGTCACCGCCCGCATGCGCGTGGCCCAGGAGGAGATCTTCGGCCCCGTGGTCTCGGTGATCCGGGTGGCCGACTTCGAGGAGGCCATGGAGGCGGCCAACTCGGTGCGCTACGGCCTGTCGTCGTCGATCTTCACCAGCGACACCACCACCGCCTTCCGCTTCGTGGACGGCATCGAGGCCGGCATCGTGCACATCAACAGCGGCACCCCCGGCGGCGAGGCCCAGGTCCCCTTCGGCGGCATGAAGGACACGGGCGTGGGCCAGCGCGAGCAGGGCTCGAACGCCATCGACTTCTTCACGGAGGTGAAGTCGGTATACGTGGACTACACGGGGGGGAGCCGGAAGGCCGGGTTCTACTGAGGGGGCTCGCAGTCGGACACGGGTCGGGCACCTGACTCCAGGATCGCAGTGGCTCGTAATCGGAGGCGAAATACTTCTCGAAGAGCCGCTCGACCTCCACGATCACAGGGCATAGAGGGGCCGGAATCTCGTCGAACCTCAGCTCGGCGAAGATGTCGCCACGCTCGATCACGACCCCAACGAAGTCGAACTGCTGCCGCCCCCGAATCGCCTCGAGGGCTGACCTCACGGAATCGAGGTCGAGTCGGCGCTCGATATCCGACAATTCGGCAGCAGAGAGTCTGGCTGTCAGCTTCGGTCTACCACCTCTAAGCCAGACAATCGTCCCGTCTTGATGCACTTCCCGCATGTTCAGGAGGCCCAGGAGGCCTGCTGCCTCGGTGATGCCGAATATCTGAGGAGCCATCTTCTCGACGGATGGAGATTCAATCACGCGCGGCACGCAGGGTGACCCTCCCCCGACGAGGCCGGTCAGGACAAGCAGGCGACCGAGAGCCGCAGCGCTCACCGCAGGATTCTTTCATACTCTTCCCGACCGCGACTTGGACCAGGACCAGCGTCAGAAGCGCCTAGTCGCATAGAATCGCGGACGGGATGTCCGCGCTCTCTCTCGCCCTGCTGGGCGCCGCCCTGGCCGCCGCCGAACCGCCCGCCACCGCGCCGCGCCCGCTCGTGCCCGGCCAAGCCGTGAGCGCCACCTTCACCGGCGCCGAGACGCATGCCTACGGGGTGACGCTCGGCGCCGGCGACTTCCTGCGCCTCAAAGTGGTGCAGCGCGGCGCCGACGTGGTGGTCACGGTGGTCGCGCCGGACGGGACGCGCCGGGAGACGGACGGCGCCGACGAGCTGGTCCTGATCGATGCCCCCTTCGTGCCCGAGCTGGCGTCGATCCTGGCCGGCCCGGCCGGCACGTACCGGATCGAGATCCGGCCCAAGGCGGCGCGGCCGCCGCGCGACTACACGATCGAGAGCGAGCCGCCGCGGCCGGCCACCCCCGCGGACGCGGTGCGCCTGCGCGCGGAGGAGGCCCTGGCCCGTCCGTGGACCGCGGCCGCGGACCGGGAGGCCGGCGCGGGCCAGGCCGCGCTGGCGAAGCTCCAGGCGGCCCTGGCCGACTGGGACGCACTGGGCGACGCGCAGGCGGCCGCGCTCACCGGCCTGCGGCTGGCCCTGGTCCAGCAAGGCCTCAACGACCTCCCGGCCATGGCCCGGGCCGCCGATGAGGCGCGGCTGGCCGCCGTGCGGGCCGGCGACCGTCACGCCGAGGCGCGCGCGCTCCAGGCGCAGGCGGTGGCCCTCCACTACCAGTTCGAATACGAGCAGTCGGCGGCGGTGATCGAGCGCGCCCTCGAGATCCGCCGCGCCCTCGGCGACCGCGTGGGCGAGGTCAGCCTGCTGGGGACCCTGGGCTTCTCCTACAACCGCCTGGGCGAGAGGCGAAAGGCCGTGGAGCTGCAGGCGGGGCGCGTCCGGCTGGCCCGCGAGTCGGGCAACCGCGCCGCCGAGGCCGACGCCCTGAGCGACCTGGCCGGCGCGTACGTGAACGCCAACCAGATGCAGCAGGGCATCGACACCTTCCGGGCCGCCGCCGCCCTCTTCCGCGAGGAAGGGCTCACCACCGAGGAGGCCGTGTGCCTCCAGAACGAGGCCGCCGTGCGCTCGGAGCTGGGCGACGACGCCGGCGCCCTCGTCGTCTACGAGGCGATACTGCCGTTCTACCAGCGCGGCCGGAGCGTGCGCGACGAGGGCACGCTCCTCCAGAACATCGCCGTCGCCCATTCCGCTCTCGGCCACTCGGACCAGGCGCTGGCGCTCCTGGAGCGGACCCTGGCCCTGCGCGAGCAGTCGAACGACCGCTACGGCGTGTGCTTTGCGCTCATCAAGCTGGGGCTGGAGCACAACAAGCTGCGCCACTACGACACGGCGGCGGACCTTTTCGAGCGGGGCCTCCGGAACGCCGTCGAGGTCCACGAAAGCTACGTCGAGTCGTGGGCGCTCATCGGGCTCGGCACGGCGCGCGTGGGCCAGGGGCGGGCGGCCGAGGCGCGGGAGCTGTTCCGGCGGGCGGCGGCCATCGACACCGCCGACGAGAGACGCCGGGCCGAGGCCCTGCGCCGGCTGGCCGCCCTGGAGAACGAGGCCGGAGAGCTCGACGCCGCGCAGCAGCACGCCGAAGAGGCGCTGGCCATCCTCGAAGGCACGCGGGGCGGGCTGGCCAGCGAAACCCTGCGCACCGCTTTCACGGAGCAGGGCCGCGCCGCCTACGAGCTGTACGTCGACGTGCTGATGGGGCAGCACGGCCGGCGGCCGGGCCAGGGTTTCGACGCCCGCGCCCTCGAGGCCGCGGAGAAGGCGCGGGCGCGGAGCCTGGTGGACATGCTGCGCGAGGGCGGCCTCGACCTCCGCCAGGGAGCCGACGGCGCGCTGCTCGAGGCCGAGCGGGCGGCCCAGGAGCGGCTGAGCGCGGCCGTCGACCGGCAGCAGCGCCTGGCCCGCGGCGGCACGGAGGCCCAGGTGCAGGCGGCCGCCCGGGCGGTCCAGAAGCTCACCCTGGAGTGGGACGCGGCGCGGGAGAAGATCCGCTCCGAGAGCCCGCGCTTCGCGGGCCTCGACGATCCCGCGCCCGCCACCATGGCCCGGATCCGGCGGGACGTGCTCGACCCCGGCACGCTCCTGCTCGAATACGCGCTGGGAGAGAAGCGCAGCTTCCTGTGGGTCGTGGGCGGCGACACGCTGGCCAGCCACGAGCTGCCGGCGCGCGCGGTCATCGAGGCCGCCGCGCGCGAGGCGCTGGCGGAGCTGTCCGAGCCCTCGGCCCCGGGCCGGAAAGGCTCCGCCGCCCGTCGGCTCGGCCGCCTGGTCCTGGACCCGGCCGCGCCGGCCCTGGCCGGCCAGCGCCTGCTGGTGGTGGCCGACGGGGCGCTGCACTACGTCCCCTTCGCGGCCCTGCCCGACCCCGGCGGGGGTTTGGGGGCCCGGCGCGTGCCGCCCGACGGCGCGTCGCTCCTCGTGGCCCGGCACGAGATCGTCACCGCCCCCTCGGCCTCGGTGGTGGCGCTGCTGCGCGAAGAGGCCGCGCGCCGTCCGCGGGCCGAGCGCACGCTGGCCGTGCTGGCCGATCCCGTCTTCACCCGCGACGACGCGCGCGTGGCCCGCCGCGCGGGGGCCCCGGCCCGGCCGTCCGGCGACGGAGGCGACGCCACCGGCGGCCAGCGGCTGGCCAGCGCGCTGCGCGACGCCGGCGTCACCGGCGCCCTGGCCCGCCTGCCCTTCACCCGCCGCGAGGCCGCGGCGCTGCTGGCCATGGTGCCGGCGGGCGAGGGCCGGGGCGCCTTCGACTTCGAGGCCAGCCGCGCCACCGCCACCGATCCCGCCCTGGCCCGCTACCGCTACGTGCACTTCGCCACCCACGGCTTCGTCAACAGCGCCCATCCCGCGCTCTCGGGCCTGGTGCTGTCCCTGGTCGGCCGCGACGGCGCCGAGACGCGCGGCTTCCTCACCACCAGCGACGTCTTCAACCTGCGGCTCAACGCCGAGATGGTCGTGCTGAGCGGCTGCCGCACCGCCGTCGGGCAGGAGATGCGCGGCGAGGGGCTGGTCGGCCTCGGCCGCGCCTTCATGTACGCGGGCAGCCCGCGCGTGCTGGCCAGCCTGTGGAAGGTGGACGACGCCGCCACGGCCGCGCTGATGGAGCATCTCTACCGCGGCATCCTGGCCCGCGGTCTGGCCCCGGCCGCGGCCCTGCGCGCGGCCCAGCTCGAGATGGTGCGCCGCCCGCGCTTTCGCGATCCCTTCTACTGGGCCTCGTTCCAGCTCCAGGGCGAGTGGCGCTGAGCCGCCCCATCATGAACCGTGCTCCGGCCGAGGCCGCCTTCCAGGCCCTCCTGCGGGCGCTGCACGCGGACCGCGACCAGGCCGCGCAGAAGTACGAGGAGATGCGCCGGCGCCTGCAGGGCTTCTTCGCCTGGCGGGGCGCGCGCTGGCCGGACGAGCTGACGGACGAGACGATCGACCGCGTGGCCCGCCGCCTGGCCGGCGGCGAGACCATCCGCACGCCCGAGATCGGGCGCTACTTCCTGGGCGTGGCCCGCAACGTCCTCCGCGAGGCCTGGCAGCGCGAGAGCGCGCTCGCGGCCCCGCCGGCCCTGGCCGCGCCGCCCCCGTCCGCGGCCGAAGAGGCCACGGAGGCCCGAATGAAGTGCCTGGAGAAGTGCCTGGGAGAGCTGGCCCCGGCCGAGCGGGCGGTCCTCCTGCGCTACTACGAGGGCGAAGGGGCGGCCCGCATCGAGGCCCGGCGGCGGCTGGGGGTCGAAATGGCCCTGCCCGCCAACACTTTGCGCATACGGCTGCACCGGCTGCGGGCCCGGATGGAAGCCTGCGTGCGCCGGTGCCTGGGCGGGGATGAAACGTCTTCGCCCCGGGGGCCACACTCAGGCGAGGGTGATCGTTCATGAGTGTTCGCGACGACGAACGCGCGTTGCGCTACCTCCTGGACGAGCTCCCGGGCGGTGAACGCGACGTGTTCGAGGAGGAGTATTTCGCCGACGACGACGCCCACGCCGCGCTGCGGGCCACCGAAGACGAGCTGATCGACGCCTACTGCGCGGGCACGCTCCCGGCGGAGCGGGCGCGCCGCTTCGAGGAGCGCTACCTGGCCACGCCCGAGGGACGCGAGCGCGTGGCCTTCGCGCAGTCGCTGGCCCGCTACGCGGCGGCCCAGAAGGCGCCCGCGCCCGCCCGCCCGCGCTCCTCCGGCCTGCGCCTGGGGCTGGCCTGGGCGGCGGCCGTGCTCCTCACGTCCACCGCCATCGTGTCGCTCCTGAGCTCCCAGCGCGAGATCCGCCGGGGGCGGGAAGCGCGGGAGGTGCTGCAGCAGCGGCTGGCCGAGCAGCAGGAGCGGGCCCGCGCGCTGGAGCGGCACGCGGCCGAGACCAGCCGTGAGCTGGCCCGGCTGCAGGGCCGGGCCCAGGATCTGGCCGAGCTGCTGGGGGCCGGGGCGGAGGGGACGCGACGCGCCGTCTCCCTCGTCCTGGCCGGCGGCCTGCGGCGCGACGGAGGCGGCACCGCGCGGCTGGCGCTGGAGCCGGGCGTGGTGCTGGCCCGCCTGCAGCTCCGCCTGGCGGGCCCGACCCGCGCGGCCTACCGCGCGTCGCTGCAGACGCCCGAGGGGCGCGAGCTGTGGGCGCGCGACGGGCTGCCGCCGGCCGTCGAAGGGGACCAGGCGACCGTCACCTTCACGGTGCCCGCGGCCCTCCTGGCACCGGGCCACTACGTGGTGACCCTGGCCGAGGCCGGTGCGCGCCGCCGCCGCACGGACGCCGAGTTCGTATTCGAGGTACGCTCTCCGCTTCCCCGGAGGGAGAGCCCGTGAACCGCGCCGAGATCACCGACAAGTACCGCCAGCTCCTGTTCGGCCTGGCCACCTACTACAAGGAGCCGCTGCCCTTCGTGAAGGGCGAGGGCAAGTGGCTCTACGACGCCGACGGCCAGAAGTATCTCGACTTCTTCGGCGGCATCGTGACCGTGGCCCTCGGCCATTGCGACCCGCGGGTGGTGGGCGCCATCGAGCGCCAGGCCCGCACGCTGCAGCACGTGTCGACGCTCTTCCCCACCCTGCCCATCGTGGAGCTGGCCGAGAAGCTGGTGTCGATCTTCCCCGGGCCGCGGCCGGCCAAGGCCTTCTTCACCAACAGCGGCACGGAGGCCATCGAGACCGCCATCCTCACCGCGCGCATGCACACGCAGCGGACGGAGATCGTGGCCCTCCGCCACGGCTACCACGGGCGCAGCATGCTCAGCATGTCGCTCACCGCCCACGCCGGCTGGCGCCTGGGCGGCGTGCAGGACCCGGCCATCCGCCACGCCATGGCCCCCTACTGCTACCGCTGCCCGCTGAAGATGGAGCCCGCCACCTGCGGGCTGGCCTGCGCGGACGACGTGGAGGAGGTCATCAAGACCACCACCTCGGGGCGCCCGGCCGCCTTCATCGCCGAGCCCATCATGGGGGTGGGCGGCTTCATCACGCCGCCCCTGGGCTACCACGCGCGGGTGGCCGAGATCGTGCGCCGCTACGACGGCCTCTTCATCGCCGACGAGGTGCAGACGGGCTGGGGCCGCACGGGCGGCAAGTGGTTCGGCATCGAGCAGTACGGAGTGAAGCCCGACATCATGGTGGCGGCCAAGAGCCTGGGCAACGGGCATCCCGTGGGGGCCACGCTGGCCCGGGCCGAGGTGGCCGACTCCTTCAAGGGCATGACCATCGCCACCTTCGGCGGCAACCCGGTCACCATGGCCGCCTGCAAGGCGGTGGTGGACGCCATCGAGGCGGACAAGCTGATGGACAACGCGGCCACGGTGGGCGGCCACTTCCGCGCCCGCCTCGACGCGCTGGGCGAGAAGCACGCCCTGGTGGGCGAGGTCCGGGGCATGGGCCTCATGCAGGGCGTGGAGCTGGTGAAGGACCGGCAGACCAAGGAGCCGGCGCCGCAGGCGGTGGCGGCGGTGATGGAGGGCGCGCGCCAGCGCGGCCTGATCATCGGGCGGGGCGGGCTCTACGGCAACGTGCTGCGCATCTCGCCGCCCCTCAACGTGACCACCGCCGACGCCGACCAGGCGGCCGACGTCATCGACCAGGCCCTGGGTGAAGCGCGGGCGTAGCACACCGCGTCCCGGCGGCTTCTTCCGCAGCCTGGGGCCACGCACGCGCCGCCTGGCCGCCTTCCTGGAGCGGCGGGCCCGGGCCGGGGCCGAGGAGTGGGCGGAGCTCGACGCCCGGCAGGCGCGCGGCCTCTTCCGGCGCCGGGCCATCGTGTTCACCGACACCGCCAACTTCACCACCCGCACCTTCGAGCACGGGATCCTGCACTTCCTCATGCTCTTCGAGCGCTTCGTGCCCGAGGTGGAGAAGGACCTGCCCGCGCGGCGCGGCCGCCTGGTGAAGGTGGAGGGCGACAGCCTGCTGCTCGAATACGAGCGGCTCTCCGACGCCTGCCGGGGCGTGGGCGCCATCGAGGCCCTGCTGCGCCGGCGCAACCGTGGCCTGCCCGAGCGCGACCGGCTCCAGTTCAGCTACGGCATCGGCTGGGGCGACGTGCTCGACCTGGGCGAAGACGTGTTCGGCCTGGAGGTGAACCTGGCCTCCAAGCTGGGCGAAGACGTGGCCCGCCCGGGCGAGGCGCTGCTGACGCCGGCCGCGGTGCAGGCCCTGCCCCCGGCGCAGCGGCGCCGGCTCGTTCACTACGGCGAGGTGCAGTTCGGCGGCGTGATGGTGGACCTGCACCGCCTTCGGCTTTAGTGCTATGCGGGCCGGGCAAAGCCCGGCCCGCCGCACTGGGGGCTTACCGCCGCTTCGCGGCTTCGCCCCCAGACCCCCAAGGGTCACTTCCGCCGCTTCTCGGGCGCCTCCTCCGGCCGCTCCTTCTCGAGCGTGCGCCCCGCCTGTTGCAGCGAGCGGCGGAGGAGGAACTCGACCTGCGCGTTGAGGCTGCGCAGGTCGTCGTTGGCCCAGCGCTGGACCGCGCCCAGCACGCCGGGGTCGATCCTGAGCAGGAATGCCTTGCGCTCGGCCACCGCTGGGGTCGCCCTGCTACTGGTAGATCGTTCCCGTGTTGACCACGGGCTGGGGGTCGCGCTCGCCGCACAGGACCACCAGCAGGTTGCTGACCATGGCCGCCTTGCGGTCTTCGTCCAGGTTCACCATGTTGCTCTTGGACAGCAGCTCGAGGGCCATCTCCACCATCCCCACCGCGCCCTCCACGAGCCTCTGCCGGGCGGCCACCA
>Ga0111538_10011830_pt1 | contig 11542 bp, 8 predicted proteins | sample SoiMethybrSBSTD1_FD_79669 | JGI IMG/M metagenome (GOLD analysis project Ga0111538, IMG submission 79669) | Bulk soil microbial communities from a Populus tree surrounding site in Tennessee, USA - Soil MetaG P. TD hybrid SBSTD1 (version 2)... | ecosystem: Environmental > Terrestrial > Soil > Tree...
GGCATGTTCTACGTGAACGAGCGCTGGCTCGGCGGTCTCCTGACCAACTTCTCGACCATCCAGCGCAGCCTCGGCCGGCTTCGCGATCTCGAAACCATGGCCACCGACGGTCGGTACGACACGCTCTCCAAGAAGGAGATCGCGCGCAACGAGAAGGAGCGGCGCAAGCTGCAAAAGAACCCCGAAGGGATTCGCGGCATGAGCCGCCTGCCGGAGGCGGTCTTCGTCGTCGACACGCGCAAGGAGAAGATTGCCGTCGACGAGGCGCGCAAGCTGAAGATTCCGGTCATCGGCATCGTCGACACCAACTGCGATCCCGATGAAGTCGACTTCGTGATCCCGGGCAACGACGACGCCCTGCGGGCCATTCGTCTGTTCGCGTCACGCATCGCCGAAGCGGTCATCGAGGGCCGGGGGATGCGGGAGTCGGCAGATGCCGAAGCCAACCGCGGCGGCGCCGGCGACGAAGGCGACGAGCCGTCGCGGGGCCGCCCTGTGCGCCGCGCCCGCGAGGCTGCTCCGGCCTCTGCCTAAGCCGCTCGAGGATCCCCCCGGTTCGCGCCGGCCTCAGCGAAGGCCGGCGTTTTCACGTACACCACCGTTCCACCCGGAGACAGACAGATGGCAGTCACGATTACCGCGGACCAGGTGAAGAAGCTGCGCGATCAGACCGGCGCCGGCATGATGGAGTGCAAGGCCGCTTTAGTCGAAGCCAACGGCGACTTCGAGGAAGCGAATACCATTCTGCGCAAGCGTGGTCTGGCGAGCGCCGCCAAGAAGGCCGGGCGGGCGACCAGCGAGGGCCTGATCGGCCAGTGGCTGAGCGACGACCGTCAGGAGGGCATCCTCGTCGAGGTGAATTGCGAATCCGACTTCGTGGCACGCACCGACGACTTCCAGCAGTTGATCAAGGACGTGCTGGCGGCGATCAGGGCTGCGGGCTCGGGGGCAACCGAGCCGTGGCTGAAGGATCCCGACGGTCCGGTGCGGCAGCGCGTGGCCGCCGGCATCGCAAAGCTGGGCGAGAACATGGGCGTGCCGCGCTTCGTCCGATATGCCGGCCAGGGTCACGTCGGCCAGTACATCCACATGGGCGGCAAGATTGGCGTGCAAGTGGAGTTTGGCGGCGTCACGCCGGCCGTGGCCGCCCGGGACGAGTTCTCGACCCTCGTCAAAGAGATCGCGATGCAGATTGCGGCAGCGAGTCCATCGTATGTCGCCCGCACCGCAGTGCCGCCGGAGATCCTCGACAAGGAGCGGGCCATCTACAAGGCGCAGATGGAAGGCTCCGGCAAGCCGGCCAACGTCATCGACAAGATCGTCGAGGGCAAGCTCGGCGCCTTCTACGCGCAGGTCGTGCTGCCGGATCAGCCGTCGATTCGGGAGCCGAAGATGACCGTCGCCGAGGTGATCGCGGCCGTCAACAAGGCGCTCGGTGCGGCCATTACCGTCACGCGCTTCGCGCGCCTCAAAGTCGGCGAAGCCGTTTAGGTACGAAAAACCGCGTCGGTTCCGGGTCTTGCGGTTCTGGGTTCTTGGTTCCCAGTTCCGAAGTTCTGGGTTCCGGGGTTCTGCAGAACCCAAACCCAGATACCGGAACCGCGAAGCTGGAAACCGCGAAGCTAGCATCGACACGGACGCGCTTCGCCGTCCGACGCTCCAGAGAGGCGAACCTCTCCGATCTATAATCTGGGCCGTGACGGCGTCCTCGACCCCTGCCTACAAGCGGATCCTTCTGAAACTGTCCGGCGAAGCGCTCATGGGCGTCCAAAATTATGGGATCGACCCGGCCGTCGCCACACAGATCGCCAAAGACGTCGCCGACATCCAGACGATGGGCGTTGAAACGGCCATCGTCATCGGCGGCGGCAACATTTTTCGCGGCGTCGCGGCCAGCGCGCGTGGCATGGATCGGGCCACCGCGGACTATATGGGGATGCTGGCCACTGTTATCAATGCCCTCGCCCTTCAGGACGCCCTCGAACAGCAGAACGTCGTGACGCGGGTCGTGACGGCGATCGAGATGCGGGCCGTCGCCGAGCCATTCATCCGCCGCCGCTCCATCCGCCATCTCGAAAAAGGCCGCGTGGTGGTCTTCGGCGGCGGCACCGGGAATCCGTTCTTCAGCACCGATACCGCGGCCGCATTGCGCGCGATGGAGATCAAGGCCGACGTCATCCTGAAAGCCACGAAAGTGGACGGCATCTATACGGCCGATCCGATGAAGGACCCCGACGCGACGCGATTCGATCGCATCTCGTACCTGCAGGTGCTCGAGCACGGCCTGAAGGTCATGGATGCGACCGCGATCTCGCTGTGCATGGACAACCACCTGCCAATCGTGGTCTTCAACCTGCTGACCCCAGGCAACATCCGCCGCGCGATCTGCGGAGAGCCGGTCGGTTCGCTGGTCAGCGCCTAGTCTGCACGGGAGACGCACATCATGGATGTTCGCGACCTGAAGGGACTGTTCGGCGAGACCACCAAGCGCATGGCCGTGGCGACCGAACACGTCCGACACGAGTTGTCGGGGGTGCGCACGGGACGCGCCTCGGTGACGATCCTCGACAGCGTGCACGTCGACGCGTACGGCACGAAGATGCCGCTCAATCAGCTGGCCGGTCTGTCGGTGCCCGAACCTTCCCTCATCATCGCGCAGCCCTTCGATCCGTCCCAGCTCGGGGCCATTGAAAAAGCCATTCGCGCCTCGGACCTCGGCCTGAATCCGTCAAACGACGGCAAGGTGATCCGGATTCCGATTCCGTCGCTGACCGAGGAACGGCGCAAAGAGCTGTCGCGGCACGTCCACAAGCTGGCGGAGGAAGGCCGCAATGTCGTCCGGCAGGTGCGCCGCGACGCCAACGAGCGGCTGAAAAAGCTGCTCAAGGATCACGCCATCTCGGAAGACGACGAGAAAAAGGGCCTCGACGAAGTGCAGAAGTTCACCGACAACCACGTGAAGCAGATCGACGAGCTTCAGAAGAAAAAGGATCAGGACCTGCTGGGTCACTGACCTAGGAATCGCCGAAGGTCACGCCCAGCGCTTTTGCCGTCAGCAGCAAGTCGAAGTCCGGCGGGACCGTCTTGGTCTTGCCGACGACGCCCTCAATTGGCCGCGCGATGATGTCTGGCGGCGCAAACGCCACCATTGTCCCGAAGTGGCCCTTCTGAATGAGCTCGACGGCCTTGCCGCCGAAGCGCGTCGCCAGCACACGATCGAAACTGGTTGGCGCTCCGCCACGCTGCAGGTGACCCAGCACGACGGATCGCGTTTCCTTGCCAGTCAGGCGGCTCAGGGCCTCAGACACCTGGGCACCCATACCACCGAGCCTCTCGACGTAACCCTCGCGCGCTTCCTGAATGAGCGACAACTTGCCGCCTTTCGGGAACGCCCCTTCGGCGACCACCACGATGCTGAATCGGGCACCCCACCGATCGCGTTCGAGCAGCCGGTCGGCAACGGCTTGAAGGTCGAACGGGATCTCGGGGATCAGAATGGCGTCGGCGCCGCCGGCGACACCCGCGTACAACGCAATCCATCCGGCATAGCGGCCCATGACCTCGGCGACGATGATCCGTCGATGCGCTTCGGCCGTCGTGTGGAGGCGATCGATGGCGTCGGTGGCAAAGGCGACCGCGGTGTCGAATCCGAAACAGTTCGTCGTGCCGACGATGTCGTTGTCGATGGTCTTGGGCACGCCGACGATCGGCACGCCCAGTCTGTGGAACCGGTGCCCGATGGCCAGCGTGCCGTCGCCGCCAATCACCACCAGCGCGCCGAGCCCCATCTTGTGGAACATTTCGACGACGCGATCGGAATAATCCTTCGTCCCTTCGGACGTCGTGACCGGGTAAGCGAACGGATTGCCGCGATTGGTGGTGCCCAGAATGGTGCCGCCCAGCCTGAGAATGCCCGTGACGTCACGCGGTGTGAGCACGTGTGAACGGCCTGGTTCGATGAGTCCGTCGAAGCTGTCTTCGAGGCCGATGACTTCGAAACCGGCATTGCAGGCGGTTTTGACGACGGCGCGGATGACGGCGTTGAGCCCGGGCGCGTCGCCGCCGCCGGTGAGGACGCCAATGCGTTTGATGTCGGGCATGCTCGACTATATCAACGCGTCGCGACGTTGCGGTGACGCGATCGAGCATGTTACAGTTGTGGTTCACATCTTCTGGGCGGCTAGCTCAGTTGGGAGAGCGCCGCGTTCGCAACGCGGAGGTCGGGAGTTCGAGCCTCCTGCCGTCCACCAACATCCTTCAGCAACTTGGCGATCTCGGCGGCCGTTGAACCGTCACTGGCGTCAGCCGTGTCGGTTTGTGACCATGTTGTGACCACGGCCCTCGGCAGATCGAGCGCCGTCACTTTGCGCTGCTCGGTAGTGTGGGTAGCGCGCCAGCATCCGCGTCGAAAAGTGGCCGGAAATTTCCATCGGTGTAGTCATCGTAGCCGCCGCCGATCATGCGACTCAACGCCATGTGCCGCAGGGTGTGAGTGGAAGGCTACTACGGCGAGTTGCATTGCGAATCTCCAAGCTCCGGTTGACGGAGTCTTTCAGATTCAGTCGACTGGAGCTCCGTAGATGTGTTTTGACCGACGCCTCGGGGCTATGATTACGGTCGGATTCGGCACTGAGTCCTACCGCGGGTATCAACAAGTCAACAGTCGTTCATGTCGAGAAGAGCCGATATGGTCGGGCCGCAGCCGCAGCTCACGTTCATGCTCGTCCACGGCACCTTTGGCCGCAATGGCGATTGGATGAACGAAGCCAAGAACGACTCACTCCCGGCGCAGCTCAAACGGGAATTCGATCGGGATTTCGAAGTCCACTTCGACCAGATCAACTGGGGGTTGGAGGGTGCATTGTGGGAGCGAATGCCGGACAACACTATTCACAGCCAGCTTGAAGGTGCAAAGCTGCTCGCGGAGCGGCTGGAGCGCGTGCCGGATGTCTCGCCGACAAGCCGGCGCTACCTCGTGGCCCATAGTCACGGAGGGAACGTCGTTATGTACGCGCTCAGAAATCGAAACCTCCTGAACAAGGTCACCGGGATCGTGTGTTTGTCGACGCCATTTCTCCACTATGCGGTGGTCCCCTTCCACCGAGGCCTTCCCGTTCTCTCGCTAGCAGTGCTCTTTTTGGTCGCGCGGGCCCAGGGGAACCCATTTCTTTGGGCGTACTTCGCAGTCTATTTCGTTGTGGTCGTCACACTACTTCGCACCAAACGTTTCGGTGAAGATAAAAAATCGGTTGCGCAGATTAAGGCCTACGTAGATTCCCTTCGTATCCCGCGACATGGTGAGCTTCGCAACGCCGCTGAGGAGATTCCCTTTCTGGCCGTTCGGCCCCATCGCGACGACGTGGCAGCTTTGTTCTTTGTTACGCAGAACGCCGGGGCGATCCTCCGGGCCTTATGGCAGTTCGTGAACACGGTGGGGCGATGGGCGCTGTGGACCTTTATTTTGGCCTCGGCGGTTCGGTGGGTTCGCGAGTCGCTATTCCCTCAGTTCGATTTAACCACCGTTGATCGCTGGATGTCGTTCGCTGATCGGCTCGTACTGACGCCAATGACGCTACTCGCGACAGCCGTTCTGCTCGGCATGGCCATCATGCGCTGGTCGTTTGCGTTCGATTCGCTACCGTGGCTGCCGCGCTTGGACGTCCGTTCGACCATCGTACCGTGGGTGGGCGCCCCGGCCGTCGCCGTCGACAGGTTCTACATTCTCAATCGTCACACGCGCGTTCAGAACCAGTCGCCTGCCTTCATCAGATGAGTCCTCAAGTGCCCGACCGAGCATAGGTTCTGTGTAGTCGCCTTCTGGCGACCGATCTGCGCCAAGGCCCTAGGCCGTAGAGACTCAGCTCGGCCTATAATCCGCGCATCCCGTGAGCCTGTCGCCCGGCACCCGGCTTGGCGTTTACGAAGTCACTGGCTTGATCGGCGCCGGTGGCATGGGCGAGGTCTACCGCGCGCGCGACACGAAGCTGGGGCGCGATGTCGCGCTAAAACTCCTCCCCGCGGCGTTTGCGAACGACCCCGATCGCCTCGCACGTTTCGAGCGTGAGGCGCATGTTCTGGCCTCGCTCAATCATTCACACATCGCGGCGATTTATGGCCTGGAGGAGACCAACGGCCTCACCGCGCTGGTGCTCGAATTGGTCGACGGGCCGACACTGGCGGATCGCATCGCACAAGGGCCAATCCCACTTGACGAATCTTTACCGATCGCTAGGCAGGTGGCCGAGGCGCTTGAAGCAGCGCACGAGCAGGGGATCATCCACCGCGACCTGAAACCGGCGAACATCAAGGTGCGGCCAGACGGCACCGTGAAGATCCTCGACTTCGGCCTGGCGAAGGCTGAAAAGGCACCGTTCGCATCCGGGGCACCCGCCTTGACCTCGCCCACGATCACATCACCCGCGCTGTTGACGGGTGCCGGAGTACTGTTGGGCACGGCCGCCTACATGTCCCCGGAGCAAGCGAAGGGCCGGTCTGCCGACAGGCGGAGCGACGTGTGGGCGTTTGGATGCGTGTTATTTGAGATACTCACTGGGAGGCGGCCGTTCGGTGGCGACGACGTGAGCGCGACGATTGTTTCGGTCCTGCGCGATGAGCCAGATTGGTCTCGTCTCCCAGCCGAGACGCCGACGGCGATTCGCGCGCTGCTCCAGCAGGCCTGCTGAAGGATCCGACCAAACGGTTGCCACACATCGGACCGAGCGTCCTGCAGATCGTCGAAACACTCGCGGCAGGAAGCACGGAGCCAGAACCCCTCACCGACTCGGTCGTTACCGCGCGGGATCGAGCGGGCCATCTTTGCGTTCGCCCTGATCGCGCTCGTTGGTGCGCTGGTGTTGGTCGGGCGTTCGGCGAATGCGCCGGCGAATTCGCGCGAGATGGTCCTGTTTCACGTCGAGCCATTGCCAGATGAGACGTTTCCTGGTGCTGGCGGCGCGCCGCGGTTCAGCGTCTCTCCCGACGGCAGGATGATCGTGTACGCGTCATCGGCGCAGGGACGCTCGGAACAACTTCGCATTCGCCGACTCGACTCATCGGACACCCCGCCACTCCGCGGATCGGACGGACCTTTTCGTTCCGGAGACTCGGTCCAGTGGCCATTCTGGTCGCCGGACAGCCGGACTGTAGCCTTCTTCGACGCCACGGCCGGCAAGCTGAAGAGAATCGAGTTGGCCGGAGGTCGAGCTGACGTCGTGTGCGACTTCAGCGGGCTGAACTCCGCGGGCACCTGGAGCAGCGCTGGCGTCATCCTGTTCTCGACCTTCGACACCCGCGGCATTCAACGCGTGCCGGCCGGCGGCGGTACGCCGGAGCGCGTCACGGCGTTGGACGATGCGCGACACGAAGTCAGTCACTTGTGGCCGCAGTTCCTGCCGGACGGGCGCCACTTTCTATTCCATGTCGTCAGTTCTGACGCGACGATTCCTGCCGCCGTCTTCGTCGGGGAGCTTGGCTCGACGAGCCGAGTCCATCTGGTGGACACGCCGTCGATGGCGGTCCTGGCGCCGCCCGATCGCCTGCTGTTCGTCAGGGGAGAAGCACTCGTCGCCCAGAAACTTGATCTCTCGATCTTGACGCTGACGGACGAGCCGACCGTAATCGTGGCAAAGATTCGTCAGGCCGGAAATGGACGAATTCCAGTATCCGCATCCTTCACTGGGGTGCTGGCCTACAACGAAGCCGGCACGACGGGACCTTACCAGGCCACGTGGCGAGGGAGGGACGGCCGCGAGCTGCCGAACCGCCGTGGGCTCGCGATGAGCGATACGTATATGCGGCTGTCCGCAGACGGGCGGCGTCTCGCGTTTGCGCGAGGGTCGCCGCCGGACATCTGGATTCTGGACCTCGATCGGAACGTCGAAACCCGGCTGACGACGGATCCGGCGATCGAGAGCCATCCGATGTGGTGGCCGGACGGCTCAAAACTCGTCTTTCGCGCTCATCAGGGTGCGCGACGCATCGCAGGACTCTACGAACAGGCCGCTTCAGGAGCCTCGCCCGAGTCGCTGCGACTCGGGAACGAGGGTGGACAGTCGCTGTTTCCCTTGGATCTGACCACCGATGGGCGCTACATGCTGTTCACTGAGGGGCCTTACGAGACGACCAGCAACCTGCTTCGTCTTGCGGGCAATCTCCGGTTGTTGGACACATCGTCGGACCGAAAGCCCTATCCGCTCTTGACCTCGGACCATTGGCGTGGCAACGCCAAGGTGTCGCCGAACGGACACTGGCTGGCGTACACGTCAGATGAGGCTGGTACCTTTCAGGTCTTTGTGCGGTCGTTCCCTGATCCGCAACGCGCCCGGTACCAAGTATCCAATGCCGGCGGCTTTGCGCCGCGCTGGCGACGCGACGGGCGTGAATTGTATTACGAGGACAACCAGACTCGACTGGTGGCTGTGGGCGTTACGACTGAAGACCGCTTTGACATGCAGACGCGAGCGCCACTGTTTACCATGCCGCTGTTGGGGACCTCGGAGCGCTACGAGGTCACACCCGATGGGCAGCAGTTCATCGTCGCCGAGACCTCCGGCGACAACCCCATCACCGTTGCCATCAACTGGATGACGTATTCAGTAGTCCAGATCGATGAAACACCGCCCGCTGACAGTTGCCCGTCGCGGATTTCGTGAGGGCTGTTTGAGCGAACCCATTCCGGTCCAGCCCTCTCTTGAGTTTCGATGGGCATGTCGCCGGCGCGTCCTATAATGCCGCCTCAACAACCCTAATGCTCGTTCCAGGCTCCAGGCTCGGCCCATATGAAATCCTCGCCCCCTTGGGGGCCGGGGGCATGGGCGAGGTCTATCGCGCCACCGACACCGTGCTGAAGCGTCAGGTGGCGCTGAAAGTGCTGCCGCCCAACGTCGCGGCTGACCCTGAACGGATCGCCCGCTTCCAACGCGAGGCGGAAACGCTGGCCGCGCTGAACCATCCGCACATCGCACAAATCTATGGTCTGGAGAGGAGCGGAGCCGTTACCGCTCTGGTGTTGGAACTGGTCGACGGCCCGACGCTGGCTGATCGGATCGCGGAGGGGCCAATCCCACTTGACGAAGCGCTGCCGATCGCCAAGCAGATCGCCGAAGCGCTGGAGGCAGCGCACGAGCAGGGAATCATTCATCGCGACCTGAAGCCGGCCAACATCAAGGTCCGACCGGATGGCCCCGTGAAGGTACTGGATTTCGGGTTGGCAAAGGCGCTGGAGCCCGCTGGCGGGAGTACCTCACAGGCTTCGCTGGCGAACTCCCCGACCATCACCTCGCCGGCCATGATGACCAGCGCTGGAGTCATCCTCGGAACGGCGACGTACATGTCGCCGGAGCAGGCCAAGGGGAAGCCGGCGGACAAGCGATCTGATATCTGGGCGTTCGGCTGTGTCTTCTACGAGATGCTCACCGGCGAACGAGCATTCAATGGAGAGGACATCGCCGACGTGCTCAGTGCTGTCATTAGAAGTGACCCTCGGTGGGACCGGCTTGGGCTCGAAGTCCCTGCGCTGGTTCGCACACTGCTCCACAACTGTTTGATGAAAGACCCGCGCCGTCGTGCAGGAAATATGGCCGCGGCGATCTTCGCCCTTGGTCACATCAGCGGCGATGAGTCAGAGCTTGGACAAGCATCGGTGCTGCCTGCCTCCGCCGCTAAACGGTATATCTCTCAAAAGATCCCGTGGCTCATCTCGCTCGTTGCCTTCGGCGTCGCATTGATGGCGTGGCTTCCGCGGCAAGCCATCACGCCGGAATTGCCGACACGAGTGACTATCGACCTCGGAACCGATGCGTCGCTTGTATCCATTGTTGGGACAGGCGGTGAAAATCGCGCCACGGGTCAGTCCCTGACGCTATCGCCCAATGGCCAGCTGCTTGCCTTTGTCGCACAGCATAGGGACGAGGCGCCGCAACTCTATCTCAGGTATCTCGACCAGCTGTCGGGCCGCGTTGTACCGGGAACTGAGGATGCCGCGTATCCGTTTTTCTCGCCAGATGGTCAGTCAGTTGCGTTCTTTGCGCGAGGCAAGCTCAAGAAAGTACCTGTCGCTGGTGGACCGATCGTGACGGTGTGTGATGTGCAGGCTGCGCGCGGCGGCAGTTGGGGGGATGACGGCTCAATCATCTTCACGCCCGGGCCGGGTGCGGGCATATCTCTGATGCGCGTTCCATCAGTTGGCGGTATACCGGCACCCTTGACCACCCTGCATGACGATGAAGTCACACACCGCTGGCCACAGGTGTTGCCTGGTGCAGTGGGCGTCCTGTACACGGCTTCATCGAGCAACACCGGTCCGTTTGACGTGGCCAAAGCGGTCATTCAGCCGCTGCCGACTGGAGAGCCGGTGGTGGTCCTATCTGGAGCGGCACAGGCGAGGTATGTGACGAGCGGGCATTTGGTATTTGTGCGAGCCGGCACGCTGTTCGCGGTCGCATTCGACCTGAAGACCTTCAAGACAAGCGGCCAACCGGCGCCGATCCTCGGAGATATCAGCTACGCGGCAGATAACGGTTCAGCCCAATTCGTGTTTTCAAACTCGGGACGGATGCTGTACGTGCAAGGAGGCGTGGGGAATTTCCGCGCGCGCGCAATCGATTGGTTTGATCGAGACGGAAAGCGTTCGGTGCTCCGAAGCGCAGAGGACGACTGGACCTCACCCTCACTCTCCCCCGACGGCCGGCGATTGGCCTTGGCCGTTCGTACTGGCGCGGAAGCCACGAGAGACATCTGGTTGTTGGATTGGGAACGCGAGGCGACGACGCGACTTACAGTGAGCCCGGCCGATGAACAGGCGCCCATCTGGACACCCGATGGCCAACGGGTGACGTTCTTTTCCACTCGAACGGAACGACTGGTTCGAAATTTGTACTGGCAACGCGTCGACGGAAGCGAAGAGGCCGTCCGGCTGACCGAGAGCCCTGCCAGCCAAACTCCGCTATCCTGGCATCCGAGCGGCCGCGTGCTCGCCTTTGGTCAAGCCAACGCGAGCACGGGGATAGACATCATGCTGCTGCAGTTGAGCGGGCGCGAATCGACCGAGTTGAAACCGGAGAAGATCACCTCGTTTCTAGCTACGCCGGCGCGTGAGGCCGCGGCAGCGTTTTCCCCAGACGGAAACTGGATCGCTTACACGTCTGACGAAACGGGACGGTCGGAAGTGTACGTCAAGCCCTTTCCGGGACCAGGAGGTACGTGGCAGGTTTCGATTGCTGGGGGCGACCTACCCGTATGGGTGGCGAAACGGCCTGAGTTGATTTTCCGTGCACCGGACAATCATTTGATGGCGGCTACTTTCACCGTTCGAGGCGCTGCCTTCACGAGCGATAAGCCGCGCTTGTGGTCTGATGCCGTAGTGCCTGGGCCCTTTGCGCTTCATCCTTCCGGGGACCGAGTGGCAGCCGCGGCGCCGGCCAAGAGGCCGGACCCACTCGAAAGGGTCGTCATGGTGAGCGACATGTTCGGCGAGCTTCGAAGGCTCGCGCCTCCATCTAAGTAGACGGTGGCAACGTGTCCGCGGTCACCCACCCGGCCGGGA
>Ga0111538_10011831_pt1 | contig 11541 bp, 7 predicted proteins | sample SoiMethybrSBSTD1_FD_79669 | JGI IMG/M metagenome (GOLD analysis project Ga0111538, IMG submission 79669) | Bulk soil microbial communities from a Populus tree surrounding site in Tennessee, USA - Soil MetaG P. TD hybrid SBSTD1 (version 2)... | ecosystem: Environmental > Terrestrial > Soil > Tree...
CTCCCCTCCCCTCTGGCCGGCCCTATCGCTCAAATCGGTCGGCAGACTTTCGACGGGAGAGGTAATACTCGCGCAACCACGACTCTGAGCGTAAACGGTAACATCCTCGCAGCGACCGCAGAGGGCACGTACGTGGTGAATCCGGACTGTACAGGTTCCATGACACTCTTCGTATCTCCCTTCGGCAGTACGGTAAACGCGGACTTTGTGATCGACGACGACGGGGCAGAACTTCGAGCCATCATCACAGACGCAGGAGCTATTGAGACCCTCGTCTTCAAGAAGCAGTTCCCAGGCGGTCCGAAATAGTAGTTGGCGGCTCTGATGTGATGGGACGCGCAAGCGAAGCGGATGTGCGGAAGCTCCCGCTATTGCAACCGGGCGTACTCTGCCTTCGCTTGCACCAGGATCGGAATGTCGGAGTCAGCGTCTCGCCAGAGCGTGAGGAAATCCTGGTAGGCAACCTTCGCTTTGATCGGGTCCTTTGATAAGACGAACGCTCTAGCCAATTGCAAGTGCGCCAGCGCGCCGATGGGATCCGCGCCCACGATGCCACGATGATCAAGGATCTTCTGAAACTCTGCAGCCGCTTCCACATAGCGGTGCGCGGCCAGCAAAGCCTGGCCGCGCACATAGGCCGATTGCAGACCGCCCAGATAAAAATGATTGAAGTTGAGGCCGTTCGCCGCCAGCTCGTAGGGCAGCGCGACTTGCAGAAGCTCCACGCTGTCGGTGGGCTTCCCGCGCTCAAGTAACGATAACGCGCGAAGAACCGGTACGTAAGTAAATTTGGCGAACGTATCCTCCGGGAATCGCTTTTCCAGATCATCGGCGAGCGGTTGCGATCGAGAGGAGTCTCCCGAAAGAGCCAGGGCAAGGGCCGAGGTGTATTCGACATCCCGGCCGTCCGAAAGCGTCAGCGCCGCGATGGCGTCGTTTTTCCCTTTGGCCGCATTCCCGCACACGGCTTCCCACACCGCTCGTGCAGCCTGGTAACTCGCTGCTGCTTCTCGTTGCCGCTCCTGCAGGGCCAGATCCATGGCACGGCTGGATGACTGACGGGCCAGTTGTAGGCGGCCGGAACGAGCCAGCGCGAGCGCCTCGGCGTGAGCCACCGTGTGGCCCACCGAAGGCTTGCCCTTGGCGAGAGTCGCTGTTCGATCCACCTGGCCCTGGTCACCCTTCACGACCGCGATGTTGTATCGGATCATGAAGAGAATCGGATTCTCCAGCTTGCGTTCAGTGGCTCGTTGAAGCACACGCTCCGCTTCTTCGAAACGGTCCAGCAAAAAATAGCTGGAGGCAAGACTGCCATACGAAAGTCCAAAATCGGGATCAATCGCGATTTGCTTCAGGGATGCCTCGATCGCTCTTTCAAATCGGCCCGTCCCGTGTGTGGAAACGCCGGCTAACAAACTCAGGGCATTATTCGGTGGCTCCCCGCGAGGATACGTCCGAAGCCACGATTCGAGGGTTTGGTAAGCCTTTTCCAAATTGCCGGTGACCTGTCGATCGTAGGTGAAGTCAACAAAAAATCGTTCCAGATCGGTGACGCGATCCCGCAGTTGCCAGGCTCTCGTCGCACTCTTGGCAGCCAGCACCGTCTCTCCAAGAGTACTGGACGCAACTCCCAGACTCGCGTGCGCCATGGCGAATTGGGGATCAATCTCGAGAGCGCGCTGCAAGAAAGGTATCGCCGCGGGAAAGTTCGCGGAAGAATTGAGCTCCCTCATTCCGCTGCTGTACGCCTTGAGGGCCTCCAGTGATGGCGTCGTCGCCTCGGCGAGCGGCGTCGAATGCTTTTCTACCGTCGCCTGCGATTCGCCGAGCCGAGTTCTGAGTTTCCGAACGATCTCACTCAGGGAGTTCAGAACGTCCTCTCTCCTGGCCGCCTGGATCTGCTCCTGATCGAGAATGATTCCTGTGTCGCAGTTCTTGGCGCGCAGGCCCAACACATATTGACTTCCAAGGCTGGCGATCGAGCCTTCCAGGACCACTGCACTTGCCGTGCGCTCGCAGATTTGCTGAGCCACGTCCGATGTCAGCCGCACCCTTTGTGGCTGTCCCATCAGCGCCAGCTGTTGCTGGACCTGCCGGTCCGAAATCAGGCTGAGGAACGGCGATTGTTGAAGCTCCACCGACAGTCCCTGGCGCAGCGTATCGTCAAACACCGGGTCGCCGGTCTTGTTGTCGAAATCCGCGAGGACAATCGTGTCCTTGTCGGTGAGCTTCAGGGGTTGATGAATATGGAAGTAGGCCGACGCTGCGACGAGGATTGTGACGGCGGTGACCACGGCGATCAATGGTATGCGCTTTGCGACCGCCGCCCGGTGTTGCCTGCCGGTGCCTTGCCCCGAGTTCGTGTCCTGTTTCACGCGCCGGAGGTCATCTCGAATGTCTGCCGCGTGCTGGTAGCGGAGCTCCCGGTCGGCCTCCAGACATTTCGAGATGATGTGCTCTAGCTCGGGCGAATGCTCGACCCGGAACCGGACCGCAGCCATTGGACGCGTTCCCGTGGCCATCTCATCAAGTACAAGACCCAATGCCCAGACGTCGGCACGGTGATCGACTATCTCGCCGCGAACTTGCTCGGGCGCCATGTACGCCGCCGTCCCGAGGACCATGCCAGCTTGCGTCGCGACGCTCAACGATGGTGAACCCGCGGCACACGCGCGCGAGCTCTGTATCTTGGCCAGACCGAAGTCCAGGATCTTCGCCTGGCCGCGATTGCTGATGAAGATGTTGGCCGGCTTGATGTCGCGGTGAATAATGTCCGCGTGGTGCGCGGCATCGAGCGCGTCCGCGATTTCGATGCCGAGTGTCAAAACCGTGTCCAGCGGCAGACCGCCGTGATCGACGATTCGGTCCTTCAGCGAGACGCCTTCGAGATACTCCATGACGATAAAGGCACGGCCGTCCTGCTCGCCGATATCGTGGATGGTGCAGATGTTCGGATGGTTCAGGGCTGACGCGGTTCGAGCCTCGCGGCGAAAGCGCCTCAGCGCATCGGGGTCTCGCGCCAATTCATCCGACAAGACCTTCACCGCGACAAACCGACAGAGCCGCTCGTCCTCCGCCTTGTACACGATGCCCATCCCGCCGGTGCCGATCTTCTCGAGCATGCGGTAGTGGGAGATGCTCGTGCCGATCAACGCGTCCACGCGGTCCGGCGCCGCCCGATCCTCGTCGCGAGCGAGGTTGAACGCCGCCACTTCGATCGCCGGCCGGTCCAGGACTCGTCCAGCCTCTCGCTCGAGATGGACGAGTGAGTGGAGCTCCCGCTCCAACGCCTCGTCTTTAGCGCAGATCTCATGGAGGAACGCCTCGCGGTGCTCGACCGGGCGCTCCAGCACCAACTGGAGCAGGCTATCGAGTTGCTTGAAGCGGGCCGCGTCCATTGTGTGTTTGCAGGGTCAACTCGCGGTACAACCAGATCTTGGCGCTGCTCCAGTCACGTCTGACCGTGACCGGCGACACCTTGAGCACTTCCGCCGTCTCTTCGACACTGAGCCCGCCGAAGAAGCGCATTTCGACGACCTGCACCTTCCGCGGATCGAGCCGTGCCAGCGCAAGCATCGCATCGTCGAGTGCCACGAGGTTCGCCGCCGGTTGTTGCATCATCGCCGTCTCATCGAACGAGACATGTGGCACGCCGCGGCCGCGTTTCACGTTGTTCCGTCTTGCGTGGTCGACCAGAATCCGGCGCATCAACTGGGACGAGACCGCGAAGAAGTGGGCTCGATCCGTCCACTGCATCCGTGTGCAGTCGACGAGGCGCAAATAGGCTTCATTGACCAGGGCCGTCGCCTGAAGGCTGTGATCCGGGCGCTCTCGTTTCATGTAGCGCTGCGCCAGGCGGCGGAGCTCGGCGTGTACGATCGGAGTCAGTCCGTCGAGCGCCCGCCGGTCTCCGTCGCTCCAGGCACGGAGCAGCTCGGTCACGTCCTCAGCCTGGTGGGCGTTCATCGTGCGTTTCACCGTCACGGCCATCTTCACCTGCTTCATGACGGGCCGTTCGCTGCCCAGCGGCACCGTCGCCTGTGCCATCGCCGCAGCCCTGGCATCAGGCGCTGTCATCTTAGCGGTACACGGCTGGCTTCCCGCGTTCATGGTGGGACAGGGACATACGCAGGGAGGCGCTGTGACTGGCGTCCTCGTTCGGCCGTGGGTAGCTGCGATATGTGACACGATTCGCTCGCGATTCGGCCCTCATTTGACTCCGTAGAGCCTCGCCGCCCGACTCTTCCGGCCACGGCCGTGCACGGACCCGCTCATCCTGTTAGGATTCTGTTATGGCAGCTAACGGCATCCAGGCGCGACTCTCCCTCGGACTGGCCGCGGTCTGCGCGCTCGCTCTGGTGGGCTGCGGCGGATCCGGAAATGGCGCGACCGGCGATCGCAGCGCCGCCGATCTCACCAAAGACACGGGAGATCGAGTGGCCGTTGAGCTGTTGAAAGAACCCACCACGCTCCCCGCCTTCACGCTCACCGATCTCGACGGCAAGACGATGTCGTCGGCGGACTGGAAAGGCAAGGTCGTGCTGGTCAACTTCTGGGCGACATGGTGCGGACCCTGCCGGGCGGAAATCCCCGATCTGGTCGCGCTGCAGGAAAAGTATCGCGATCAGGTCGTCGTCGTTGGAATCTCGGAAGACGAGGGACCCGTCGACACGGTGCGGAAGTTCACCGCCGAGCGGAAGGTGAACTATCCAATCGTGATGACGACGCCGGACATCGAGAAGCTCTTCCCGGGCATCGTCGCTCTGCCGACGACATTCATTCTGGACAAGGACGGCAAGGTCGTCCAGAAGCACGTCGGTATGTTGCACGCGCGCGAGACCGAGGCGACTGCACGGCTGCTGGCCGGCCTCGAAGTCAATGCCGACGTCAAGCGCGTCGACGATCCGAACAAGATCAACCCGGAGGACGTCGCGCAGCTCAAGGAGATTCCCGGCGTCGATCTTTCGAAGGTTCCGGACGGCAAGCGTTCCGAGGTTCTGCAGGCTCTCAATACCGACAGCTGCACGTGCGGCTGCGGTCTCACCGTCGCCAAGTGCCGCATGGACGATCCGGCGTGTACCATCAGCCCACCCATCGCCAAAGCCATCGTCGACCGAGTGTTGGCGGCGAGGTAAGGCGCCCTCCGGACAGGCGAGCGCCGCGGTTACGGCCTACTGTGACCGCGTGATCGAACCGAAACCGATCATCGAACAGCCCGAACGGTGTCGGATCGGACGACGTCGCATTCCGCCGCCTGGAGAAGTCCATGAAGCTTCGTTCTGCCACCCTGTCTGTGGCTGCACTGCTCGTCACGGCCGGTTACGCCGCGGCACAGGACCCGCCCCAGATCCGCCACATTACGGCTCAGTCGCTGGCCGAGGTCCGAGTCTGGGATTCCGCAGTCGATCGCATGCTTCGTGACGGCGATCTGACGCTCCGCCAGCACCGCACCGACCCCCTGCTCAGGAGCCGCACCCACGATCGGTTCGATCAGTTCTACCGGGGCGTTCGCGTCTTCGGCGGCGACATCGTCCGACAGTTGGACAACGGGCTGACCGTCAGCATTTTCGGCACGCTGCACACGAGCCTCACGCTGGATCCGGTTCCAACGCTCACGGCGGCGCAGGCGCGCGCGGCGATCGTGGAACTGTCGGGCGCGGAGCTGAACGAGGCCTACGAGCCTGAGCTCGTCGTGCTGCCGAAAGACGACGGCAGTTATGCGCTGGCGTATCGGGGGCGGGCCCTCGGCGACGGCGGGCTGCTCATGTACTTCGTGGACGCCCACACCGGCGAGCTGCTCTTGTCGTTCAGCGATCTGAAATCGCAGTCGGCGATCGGCGTCGGCGCGGGTGTGCTTGGCGACAACAAGAAGCTCAGCGTCAATCGTGCCACCAATTCGTATCGCGCCGAGGATGCGCGCCGTCCGCCAACGCTCGTCACCTTTGATCTCAAGTCCAATCTGCCGCGGGTGATCAACATTCTCAATGGTGTCGTGCCACTCACGACGGCAGATCTTGCGATCGACACCGACAACGTCTGGACGGACCCGGCGATCGTCGACGCTCATGCCTACAGCGGCTGGGTCTACGATTACTTCTTCAAGAGATTCGGACGACGGGGCCTCGATGGCGCCGATCTCCCGGTCCTGAGCATCGTGCACCCGGCCAATCGCGCCACGGTGCAGCAGCAGTCGCCGGCCAATCAGGCGATGTTCTACCTGAACGCTTTCTATGCCGGCGGCGGACTGATGGTTTTCGGCGAAGGACTGCCGGCGAATCTCGTGGATTCACAGGGACGGAGCTGGAACTACCTGTCAGGTGCGCTCGACGTGTTCGCGCACGAGCTGACCCACGGCGTGACCGACTACTCGTCGAAGCTCATTTACCGGAACGAGTCCGGGGCGCTGAACGAAGCGTTCTCGGACATCATGGCTGCGGGCGCGGAGTTCTATTTTCAGCCGGTAGGCAGCGGGCCGATGAAGGCCGACTACGTTGCGGCGGAGGATGTCGTCAGCGGCGGGCTGCGCTCGCTGGCGAATCCAGGGGCATACGGGGATCCCGACCACTACTCGAGACGCTACACGGGCACCCTCGACAACGGCGGCGTCCACACCAACCTGACCATCGCCGGTCATGCGTTCTATCTCGCGGTCGAAGGCGGTGTGAACCGGACGTCGGGCATGGCGGTGACCGGCGTAGGCGCCGCACGGCGGGAGCAGATGGAGAAGGTGTTCTATCGCGCCTTCACGCAGATGCTGCCGGCCGACGCGACCTTCGCCATTGCCCGCGCCGCGACGATCCAGTCGGCGCGCGACCTCTACGGCCCGGATAGTGCGGCAACTCGCGCCATCACCGAGGCGTGGACGGCCGTCGGCGTCAACTGACGGTTCGACAGGAACTCACATGAAGCGACTCTCCCTTGCGTTGTCCGCCGCGCTGCTGTTCACGCTGCCTGCGATGACGTCGGCTCAGACGCCTTCGGCCTGGGGCACGAACGGCTACATCAGCTTCAACGGCCTGTATCAGGCGAGCGCCGACAGCTACGACATCAACTCCGTCCAGGACGTCGATCTGGAGACGGCGCGGATCACGACGACGCAGGAACTGGGCAAGCACGTTTTCGCGGGAGACCTCACAGCGGGCGGACGCATCCGCGGCAATCTCGGCATCGGCTTCGGCTTCACGTTCAGCCGTGATACGCACGATTCGACGGTCACTGGTACCGTTCCTCATCCGTTCTACTTCGATCAGCCGCGGCAGCTGAACGACTCGACTGGCCTCCGGCGCGAAGACCTGGCCATTCACATGTCGGGCATGTGGCTGCTGCCGATCACCGAGTCGTTCCAGATGAGCGTGTTCGGCGGCCCGACGTGGTTCCAGGTCAAGCACCAGGCCATCCAGTCGACGACGTTCGAAGAGAGCTATCCGTTCGACAAGGTCGCCCTCGACCAGGTCACGCTCGAAGAGCGCAAAGGAACGCGTTGGGGCTTCAACGTCGGCGCCGATGCGTCGTACTTCTTCTCGGAGTACCTCGGCATCCAGGGGCTCGCCCGCTATTCGAAGGCGACGATCGACATCGGGCCTGACGACAACAAGTCGTCTGTCGAGGCCGGAGGTCTCCAAGTCGGCGGCGGGTTGCGCGTCCGCTTCTGAAGCTCACGCGGTCATAAGTCTTAGGTCTTAAGTCTTAAGTCTTAAGTCTTACGTTCAAAAATCGCCTGAGACGCGCCTGAGACATAAGACTTAAGGCGTAAGACCTTGAGAGCCCATATCATCTGAAGACGTGAACCTGCCGCGCCGATCCGAACGCGTATTGGTGATCGCGTCACTGGCGGCGGCCGTGGCCGCCCTGTCCGGCGCCCTGCTCGCCAGCTCGTCGACTTCGACCAGCCTCGAACAACTCGCTCTCGGGCGCCTCGGCCGCGCCGACCTCATCGTGTACACGCCCGGCTTCGTCCGCGACGATCTGGCCGGCGACTTGACCAGCGACGAAGGGATCGGCGGGGCGCTCGACGCGGCCGCTCCGGTTCTCGTGCTCCACGGGGTTGTCACCAGTCAGACCACCGGACGTCAAGCGCCCGCCGCCATCCACGGCGTGGATGATCGCTTCTGGCGGTTTCATCACAGCCAAGGCATCAGCGGACCTTCCCGTGAGTCGGTGTTCCTCGCTCCGAAACTGGCCGCTGCAATCGGCAGCGTGCCAGGCGACCAGGTGACCGTTCGCACCCCCGATACCGGCGAGGCATCGCCCGACTCGCTGTATGGACCCAAAGACGGTGGCGGATTGACGCTCGAGCTGCTGAACGCTCCGATCGACGAGCGGACACCTGGACTCGAGCTGTCGTTTGCCAACAACGAGGCGTCAGGATTCGTGGCGTTCGTCTCGATGGACGCGCTCCAGCGACGCGCCGGTGGCGCACCGGTGAATGTCATCCTCCTGAGCGCGAAGCCCGGCGCGGACCTTCGGCCGGATGCGGTGCGCTCGGCACTCCAGCGGCACCTGACGCTGGAAGACCGCGGCCTCGCGCTCAGAACCGATGCCGCCGGAGCCGGCTTCGTGCTCGAGAGCGCGACCGGTCTCGTCGACGATGCCCGTGCGGACCTGGCGACACGAGCAGCCATCGATATCGGCGCTTTGCCGACCGAGGTCATGACCACCGTTGTCAGCGGGATTGTCAGTGCGACGCGAGCGATTCCGTACGCGTTCGTCTCCGCAATCGAGTTGCAGACGATTGCGCCGGAAGTACAGGCCGAAGAGCTGTCACGCCCGCCAGTCGTGCTGAACGAGATCGCGGCCAGACGTCTGGCGGTGGCGACCGGTGGTACCGTGTCCATCGACTTTCCAGTGTGGGTCGAACCCGGCCGGTTCGAGAGCCACACGGCGGAGTTCGAAGTCGCCGGCGTCGTACCCATCTCGGGCGCCGCGGCCGATCCCACGCTGACACCGTACATTCCCGGGGTCAGCGGCGCCTCGACGATGCGCGGGTGGCGGCCGGCGTTTCCATTCGAGTCGGGCAGGATCCGCCCGGAGGACGAAGAGTACTGGACGCGACACAACGGCGTGCCGGCCGCGTTCATCGCACCGCAAGTTGCGCGGGCCTTGTGGCGGACGCGAAGCGGAGCGTTGACGTCGATCCGGATCGCCCAGCCGGCCGGAGTGGCGCTCGAAACGGCCCGTGCTCAATTCATCGAACGTCTGAGTCGGAATCTCTCTCCCGACGTAATTGGCATCCTGGTCCGCTCACTGCGCAGCGAAGCGCACATAGCGGCGGCCACCAACGGGTTCGGAGATCATCTCTTCTGGATCAGCCTGGGCATCGCCTTCCCAAGCTTGACCCTGGCGCTCGCGTGCTTCACGACAGGCCGCTTTGGTCGCACCGACGCCTTGGTGCTGTCTGCAGCGGGACTCGCGGCTGGTGCGTTGCTCGGGCTGGCGTTCGGCGCGGTTCTGCTTGTGAGACTGCACGATGTCTGGCCGGGGACGGACCTGCAGATGCATCCATCGGCGGTCGCTGTTGCCGGGCCGCTCGCCGGTGGCGCAGTCGTGGCCGCGCTGCTCTCATGGATCGCGCCAATGCTCACCTACCGGGCGGCCCGCGCCATGCTGGCCGTCGTGGTCGGCGTCATGGCGGTGTGGACGGTTTACGCCTACACGCGGCGGTCCGGGCCAGCACGGGACGGCTTGAAAGACGGCACAGGAGGCTTCGGCCTCATCGCGCGGACGGTCCTGCCAGTCGTCCACGATCCAAACGGAGCCGACGGTCGCGCACAGCTCGGGCTGACCGACCTCGAACCCGTGCGGGTGTCGGCGATTCGAGTTCACGACGGCGACGATGCCAGCGGGACGACGCCGCTGCGGGCACTGCATCCACGCATCGTGTCCATCAGCCGCACGCTCGCCGCGGAAGGCCGCTTCTCATTTGTCGCCGCACTGGATCGCAGTGAGGAGGAGCGTGCCAATCCCTGGCTGCTGCTCGACCGCGAGCAGCGCGATCGGAGTGATCCCTCGGAGGGACAGAGCTCGCGCATTGTGCCGGTCGTCTCGGGGACCACGGCGCTCGCGACGCTGTTCGGTGGAAGGCTCGGTGCCGATATCGGGATTGCAGCTGGCGTGCCCGTCAGGCTCAGGGCCGTCGCCGCGCTCGCTGACAGTGTTCTCGACGATGCGCTGGTGATGTCGGAGCAGGATTTCCTGAATCTGTTCCCGTTGGAACCGGGTTACCAGATGCTGCTTCTCGAGGCACCGGCCGCACGCGTTGACGAGGTTGCGGCGCGCCTGAGCACGAGTCTCGCTTCGTTCGGCGTTACCACCGAACGTGCGAACGAACGGCTGGAGAAGTTGTTGGCGGTGCACCGTCAGCTCTCCGGTCTGACGTTCAGTCTCATCACCACCGGCCTGTTGCTGGCAGCCGCCGGCTTCACGACATACACTTTGGGGAAACCATGATCGTACAGATGCCCGTTTGCCAGCGATTGTTTGCGGCTGCTCTCGTCGCCTCGGCCCTGGTTGTTGCGTGTGCGCCATCCGGGCATGCAGAGGCGCAAGGCGCCAAGGACGATCAGGGCAGTTCAGCCCAGCAGGCCTCGGGCCTCGTCACGCGCTGGACCATCATCGTCTCCAACCGGTTCGAGGATTCGAAGGCCTTCAAGTCCGACGAAACCGACGGTCTGATCGATCAATTTCTGTCCGCCGGCGCCGTCCGCGCAGTCGCCGACAAGGCCGGCGCCGACAAGCTGCGCGAAGCGGACGCCGTGGTCGATCGGTTTACGGCCGCTGTCATCAGAGCCGGCCAGAGGCATGAGGACGGCAGCACGGAGGTCCTGGACGAGGCGGTGATCGCCGGCGTCAAGTCAGTCTGTCCCGTGTACCCGTTCTGCTGATCCAATCGCCGGCCGGGCGGACATCCACGCGTGCTGCTTTTTCTCCTGATTCTGATCGTCGGACTCGCAGTTCTCTACAGCCGCCTGAACGAAGCGATCGCGCGCCTCAATCAGGTCGAGTCGAGACTGCGGGCGCTCGAAGGCAGCGAGCCGGCGCAGCGGTCGTCTGCACCACTCAGCCTGCCTGTCCCGTCGCCGATCGATCCGCCTCCGGTGATCACCTTGGAACCGGACCACGTCGTTCGGCCAGCGTCTCCCCCGGTTGACACCGTCCTCCCGCCCGCGGCCCCATCTCCATCTCCGCCGCCAGTCAGCGATGACTTCGAGACCCAGATCGGATCGCGCTGGATGCTGGTCACCGGCACCGTGATTCTCGTACTGGGCGTGGCGTTCTTCGTGAAATACGCCTTCGACAACCACTGGGTCAACGAGACGGCGCGGATCGTCATCGGCACTGTCGTCGGACTGATGGTCTGGGGCGGCGGCGTCCGGCTGGCCGCGGCTGGCTACTCCCTCTACGGCCGGGTGGTCGCGGGTGGCGGCCTGGCGATGGTCTACATCACCGCCTATGCCGCGCATGCGCTGTATGGTCTCGTGTCACCCGGCGCGGCGTTCGTGTGGATGGTCGGCACCAGCCTCATCACGGTCGCGACCGCCGATC
>Ga0111538_10011833_pt1 | contig 11541 bp, 7 predicted proteins | sample SoiMethybrSBSTD1_FD_79669 | JGI IMG/M metagenome (GOLD analysis project Ga0111538, IMG submission 79669) | Bulk soil microbial communities from a Populus tree surrounding site in Tennessee, USA - Soil MetaG P. TD hybrid SBSTD1 (version 2)... | ecosystem: Environmental > Terrestrial > Soil > Tree...
ATGCGCGTCGACGAGGCGATGGAGTACCTGATGCAGGAGGAGGAGCAGAAGCTTGTAGACATGGATCAGGTCGCCCGCGTCGCCCTCGAGCGCGTCGAATCGTCGGGCATCATATTCCTGGACGAGATCGACAAGATCGCCGGGCGCGAATCGGGCCACGGCCCCGACGTTTCGCGTGAAGGAGTGCAGCGCGACATCCTGCCTATAGTCGAAGGCACCACGGTCAACACCAAATACGGCATGGTTCGCACCGACCACATCCTCTTCATGGCGGCGGGGGCTTTCCACGTCTCGAAGCCGTCAGACCTGATCCCCGAATTGCAGGGCCGCTTCCCGATCCGCGTTGAACTGCAGCCGCTGACCGTCGACGACTTCAAACGCATCCTGACCGAGCCGAAGAACGCCCTGATCAAACAGTACAAGGCGTTGATGGAGACCGAAGGCGTCACGCTCGAAATCACCGAAGACGCGATTGACGAAGTGGCGAACTTCGCTTTCAAGGTCAACGAGACCACCGAAGACATAGGCGCGCGCCGCCTCCACACGATCCTGGAGAAAGTCCTTGACGAGATTTCCTTCGAAGGTCCCGACCTGAAAGAAAAACGCCAGGTTGTGGACGCCGCTTACGTGCGTAATATGCTGGCCGATATCGTGAAGAATGAAGATCTCAGCAGATACATTTTGTAAAATCGTGACGGGGCGACGGGGCGACGGGGCGACAAGGCGACGAGGCGAGATTGGTTTTTCTGAGCCTCCTTGTCGCCCTGTCGCCCCGTCGCCCCGTCACCCCATCGCCTTGTCCCTCTTTCTCTCCGTATTCCTGGCCGCTTGCGGAAAGGTCGGCCCTCCGCTGCCGCCGGTGCAGCGCGCGCCGCTCCGTGTTGAAGGCCTGAAAGTCGAACAGCGGGGCGGGCATCTCATCTTGAGCCTCCCGTTCACGCGGACGTCGAAAACGCAGATGCAGCGCATCGACGTTTACAGACTGGTAGAGCCGATCGACGCGCCGATGGGGTTGCCGATCGAAACCTTTTCGGAAAAGGCCAGCGTGGTCTATTCGATCCTGGCCGATGACATCCCGCTCGACCGCTCCGGCGTCGTTTACAGCGACACGTTGAATGTGAAGGGGGAAACGCAAAACAAGCGTTACCGTTACTCGGTTCGGATGTTCAACACCGCCGGACAGGCCTTCGATTTCTCGACCTATGCGACGATCGAGCCTCTCCTCAACCTGGCTCTACCCCCCACCAAGTTGGCGGTGAAGCAGGTCGAGACGCAGATCGAAATCACATGGGACCCGCCGGAGGGCAATATGAACGAGACATCCCCGGCCAACGTCGTTGGATACAATATCTACCGCCGCCAGGGAGGGGCGTTGAACAAGGTTAACGTCGAAGCTTTGCTCGAGCCGCGTTTCGTCGACCGCAACTTCCAGTTCGGGGCCAAGTATCAATACGTAGTGCGAAGCCTTTCGTTTAAGCCCGGCTCTGCCAGCCTGAGCGAATCGATTGAAAGCGACGACAGTCCGCCGCTCGACCACACGCCGAAAGACACGTTCCCACCCGCGCCGCCGAAGCCGATCACCATCGCTTCGATCAACAAAACGGTCAGCGTCTTCTGGCCGCTCAGCGCCGAACCGGACGTCGTCGGTTACAACGTCTACCGGACCGAGGACGAGAACGCCCCGCCAGAAAAATGGGTCAAGCTGAACACGGAATTGCACAAGAGCGCGTCGTTCCGTGACGATAGCGGGCAAGTGGGCAAGAAATATTTCTATCAAATTACCGCCGTCGACGCCTTCAGCAATGAGGGCCCCCGGTCGGAGACGGCTAGCGAGACGGTAGTGCAATAAGAGGAATGAGGGATGGGGGATGGGGGATAGGGAATGGGAAAAAGAATACCATTTCCTGTTCCCCATTCCCTATCCCCCATCCCCTCATGGCAGGTAGAGCTGCAACGTGCGGATCACGTTTTCGCCCATGATCTTTCTGATCTCGTCTTCGTTGAAGCCTTCTCTCAATAATGCGTCGGTGATCTGAACTATGCCTGTGGCGTCGAACGGGGCTTCGACCGCGCCGTCGTAATCCGACCCCAGCGCCACGTGGTCGACGCCCATAATATTAGCCGCATGGCGAATGGCTTTCGCAATCGCCGCCGCGCCGCGGTCGCAGACGGCCGTGTCCCAGAAACCTATGCCGACGATCCCGCCGTTGTTAGCGATCGCTTTGAGCTGATCGTCACTCAGGTTGCGCCTATTGTCGCACGTCCCCTTAACTCCGGTGTGTGAAACGATTACCGGCTGAGCGGCTATTCGCAACACGTCGTCAATCGTTTTCGGCGAGGCGTGGGCCAGATCGATGAAGACTCGCTTCTCTTCCATTCGCCACACCAGTTCCCTACCCTTGTCGGTCAGGCCGTATTTCTCGACGCCGTGGGCCGACCCGGCCATCTCGTTGTCAAAAAAATGGGCCAGGCCGATCATACGGAAACCCGCGTCGAAGAGGCGGTCCAGGTTATTCAGGTCGTCCTCGAGCGCGTGCGCGCCTTCAAGTCCCAGGAAGCCGCCGACGATTTCAGTATCCGTCTTGCGCCGTTCGAAAAAGTTCGTCACGTCCTGGCCGGTCCGCAGGATCATGAGCTTTCCATTCGAGCGCGCCGACGCTTCGTGTAAACGTCTGGCTTGATACAAGGCGCGTTCGGTCAGGTTTATCCAGCTTGTGACCGGCCAGCGCTCGGCCAGCGCCAGCAGCGTGATGTTGTCAGTGTCGCCGCTGTTCGAGTCGATATTCATGCCGCGGGGCGTTTTTGTGACGACGGTGAACGCCTGCGCGGCCACGTTGCCTTCTACCAAACGCGGAAGGTCGACGTGGCCCCAGTCGCCTCTATCCAAAAGGTCGCGGTCCCACATCAGCGTGTCCGCGTGCAGATCGGCGACTATCAGCGTCTTATGCAGCGCCTTCGCCCGCTCCGACGCCGCGTAAGGCGGCCCCTCGATCGTGGCGTTCATCCGCCGGCCCACGTAGCCGGGCAAGAAAAAGAAGAAGAGGCCGAGCGCGGCGAGCAGAATCGCGCCAAAAACGATGATGACCTTTTTCTTCATCTTTTCCCCTCGATGGATATTCCATCCAAAGCCGATAGGCTTGGATGGAGAGGAAATCGAGACCGTATGCGAATTGAAGGGCTTGACCCTTCGATGAGCATAAAGCGAACTCTTCTGGTATATCGCCCCCGATCAAAGGCGCTCGTCACGCAAGGGAGAGAAACAGTTTCTGATCCTTGAGAACCGGTGATAGGAGGTTGTGGTTGGAAAACTTCGTCCACGTAAAATCTCCGAAGTTGTTCGAGAGTCGACTCTCGAATACCAGACGCTATCACTTCCGGGTATATCCCGTAGGTTGATGGGCCGCTACCGGATTCGCCTGAATCCGAGAGTCAACCGGCCCGAAGCAGTCCGTTCCCGGAAGTTTCTTCCGGGCGTGAATACGAAACTTGGAACTGCAAGCTCCATCTACAGCGTCAGCTTAGATGGAGTAGTTGACTCAAGCGATCCTCCTAGTTGTCACGGACGTAAACGACAAGTTCAACGCCCGGCCTCAGTGTGAACGACTGCGGCAAGGCCCGCCACCCGGGCAACCCGGCGAGTAACGATTGCTGGTTCGCGTGGGCGATGACGATGGGCTGCGTAATTTGTGACGGGCCATCGGCAGGCATGGCGCCCGAAAAGGCCGCATACTTGTAATCGCGCAGGTACCAGGGCAGCGGCCAATATTCCGGCGACGACACGAGAATGGGCGTGTCGTAGTGTGACCGCTTGTCGGCTTCGCTTTTGACCGCTTGCGCGAGTTGGAATATGTCTCTGTCAGTTTGCGCGTAGACGTAGCCATACAAGCCCTCACCCTCCCTGTATGGTTTAAGGCTGAGGCTGCGCCCGACATAGACGCCATAGCCGCTGCGGTTGTCGTTGTCGTCGTATTTATCGAAATTGACGGCCCAGGCCAGACGGAGGTTGAAGATCAGAACCGTGACGAGCGTCGCAGCCAAAAACAACCTGAGCGAAATAAGCTGCGCCGCGCCGTAGACCCTCTGCGCGGCGTGGCCCGAAAGGAGCGCCATCGGAATCAGGAAACTGAGCGCCAGCCAGGGCGTCTTGTATCCGATGATCGAATAAGCCAAGGTTATCCCCAGCGCCCATGCGCCGACGAAGAGCCAGAAGCGAGTCCATCTTCGCATGATGAAAACTCCGGCCAGCAGCGAGCCGATGAACAAAGGCAGCTCGAGTTTGTACAGAATGCCGATGTAGTACCAGAAGTCTTTGACGTGCTCGCCGCTGCTGCGGCCTGTCCAAAGCGCGACGGATTTGACCGCATCCGCTATGCCGCTCCAGTGAATATGTTCGGTCCCGTCCGGATACTTCTGCGGGGCGAAGAATGAAGTGTAGAAAATAACGTTGATGAAGACGAAGATCATGCCCGCCGCCAGCGCATGGTCGAGCGACGGCGCCACGCCCAGGCAATCGCGTTTGAATTCGCGCGCGAACGCGGCGGGCGTGACCTCGCCCCGCCGCATGAGTCTTTGCGTAACCTCCCATCCTGTGGCGCAGAGGGCGGCGATGATCATGACGACAGCTGTAATGATGGCCGTCTCCTTGGTGGCGAAGAGCAGCCCGGCGGAGGTCGCCATCAGCGCGAGCCAGACGAAGTTCTTCGATTCCGCATAGCGCCACGCGCCGACGACGATGCCGAGCGAGAAACAGCCGAACGACATCTCGTGAATGAAATCGCGTGAGAAATAGACAAGGCCCGGCGAGAGGGCCATCAGAAAAGCCGCTACCGGAGTACCGACCGAACCTAAATGCTCTCTCAACAACCAGACCATCAGCACAGTCAGGATGCCGAACAGGGCCGGCGTGAATCGCAGCGCGAAGTCGTTGGAGCCGAAGACCCGCAGCGCGACGAGGGCAAAGTAATAGAGCGACGGGCCGTGATAGTTTTCCGGGTTGTATTTGTACTCGCCGCTTTTGGCCAGGTTGAGCAGGAAGTGGGACATCACCCCTTCGTCGTGGTGGAACGGTTTGATGCCGATCTGGTTGAAGCGAAGCCAGGCAGCTACGATCACAGCCAGAATGAAGACGATCACGCAGACCGGTTTCTCGTATCCGCTCCAGGTTCTCTCGGCGGCCTTATTGTTCAACTCGACGTTCTTCATCTAATAAAGCTGTATGAAATCTCTCACTAAATCAGAACACGCGAGGCCGGTACAGTCAGTAAATCGCGAAATCGGGCAAAGAAGAGCATTTGTCATTGTTCATCGCTCATTGTTCATTTGTCATTGGTCGGGAAATGACCCGATGAACATTTGGCATTGGATCGAGATCTCCTCCGGAAATGGCCACGATCAAATGACAAATGAACAATGACAAATGGAACTCCTCATCTAATTCGCGATTTACTGACAGTACCAGCGGCTCGATGTTGCGCTTAATGTAAAAAAGGCAGGCGATAAAACAACGCCTGCCTCTCTTCATCGGAACAACCAAGAGTGGGACAGACTTTAGCCTGTCCCACTCTGATTTTCAATTTAACGGCGTCCTCTGGGTTGAGGGGCGGCCTTCTTCTCCGGGGTGACGGCCCCCGGGTCCACCGCGGATGGCCCCGGAGGGTCAGCGGCCCCGCTCGGGACGAAGAAGATTTTCACCTGACTGCCGTCTACAGAAACGCCGCCGGGACGCACGGAGATGCGGTTGACGTCGATCTGTACGTTGAGGCTGCCGTCTGCCAGACGGTCGCGGACGTTCTTGGCGCGCTGCAGGTCCAGGTTGGCCGGACGCTCCATATCGGCGCGATAACCGTCGATCACGAGCCTTGCGGTCGGGTCGGCCTGCAATGCGGAAACCACGCGGTTCTGCAAGATCTCCTTGCAAGCGTTGTCTACGCGAGCGTTGTTACGCTTGAAGGTCGTACACTGGCCGATCTCGCTGTACTGGGGCGGCGGCGGCGGCGGCGGCGGCACCCTTACGTTGACGCGAGTCGAGCCACTGGCCGAGCAACCGCCGGCTTCGGAAGTCGCAGTGACCGTGACGTCGATTGTCGAGCCCGAAGAGGCGCCGGTCGTATCGAGCACGGCCGTCAGACCGCTGCCGCTGACTGTTCCGGCTGTCACCCTCCATTGGTACCGGACTGCGCCGAAGTTGCGTCCGCCGCTCACGCCGGTGGTCGAAAGATTGATCTTCTCGCCCGCCTCGGCGGAGGCCGGGACGGCGGTCACATCGAGGTTCGGGCCGAAGCATACGGTTAGCGGTGGGCATGCCTCGACGCGAATCGTCTTGGAATCGGCAGCGACCCCGCCGCGCCCGTCGCTGACTTCGACCGTCACCGTGTACTCGCCCGGATTGAGGCCGGCCGTGTCGAATTGGGTGTTCGCGCCCTGGCCGATAATGTTCCCGCCGGAGCTCTTCCACGAAAAGAGCAAGGCATCGCCGTTAGGATCGTTGGCCGCGGCGGTCAACGCCACCTTGTCGCCCACGCAAACCGTGCTGGCCGACGCGCGCAGCAGGTCCGTCGAACCTGGAGTGACGGAGCCGACTGTGAGAGCTACGACAGGCGGCGCATTCGGCGGAGGCGGAGGCGGAGGCGGCTCCCCGCGACTGTTCAAGTGGCCCAGTGAAATTCCGAAGATAAACCCGTCCGGACCGTGAACCAAATCCTGGCGCTTCCTCCAATTGACGTGGCGCTGGTAGGCGCCGCTGATCCCGAACCATCGCGCTGGGAAAATGCGCGCGCCCGCCACCAGATTGAGGGGATCGTTTTCGATCAGGGTCGGCGTGCGCGAACCTACAAATATGGTCGAGTTGACCTCTGCGATCAGTTGCAGGTACTGGCTCAGCGGGAAATCAATTCCGACGCCGGTGCGAAGCTCGTTCGGCAAATCGAGCGAGCGTTCGCTCGATCCGAAGCCCTGAATGACTCCGCAACCGACGCACAGAGGGCCGAAGTTCATGTCATCGGCCTGCGGGTCGCCCTTCTTGATGAATCCGACGTTGGCGCTGAGGTTGATGTACCTGTCAAGGCGGCCGTCGAATGCCGCGACCACGCCGTAATCGAAAGCGCCAGTGCCGCGGCCGCGCTGGAGGCCGGTGTTAAGCTCTCTCGTCGTCGGAATCTTAAACAGCGGAATGAGCGCGAACCCGAACGAATTCTCCGGGTTGGTCAATCGAACCTTGCCGCCGATCCACACGTCGCCGACATGGTGATCGGCGCGACGCGACAGGAAAGGCGCGAGGGGGTAATAATTGGGCCGGTTACCGGGCGGGATCGCCGGCAGAATGCCGCCTACGGGCGCGCCCAAGCCCGGGTAAACGGCGGTATTGTTACCGCCCGGACGCGCGACGAACGGGCCTCTGTTCGGGCCGGCGCATGGGCCTAAAAACCCGCCATTGCCGCAAGGGTCGGCGGTTGTGAGCGTGATAGTGTTCGTTCCTGGAATGATGACGACGCGCCCAACGGGTACCCCCGGCGTCCTCACGTCTGGAAAAAAGAAGCCGCTGAGAAGGGTGGGTGATCCTGAAGTGACCACTCGCTGCCCTTCAAAATAACCGAAGACTTCTAAATGATCGCTGAACCCTATCTGAAAGTTGACGGGGTAGACCTGCCATGTGAGGTCGCCAGGATCACGATGATAATGATTGGCGAAGAATCCGATGTTGAACTCGCCCTTACGCAAGGTTTGGGCGTCATAGACGGTAAAAAGCCCGGTCCCTCCAGTGACTGTCGGAGCAGGGTTCCGGGGATCTTCTGCTGAGCGCGGGGTCTGCGATTGGGCAACGACTCCAATGAGCAGTAGCGTGAGTATCAGACCGAGCGCTCTCCTCATAAAACTCATATATCCCTCCAGGACTGGGTGATATTTATTTTCAATGTTGTAATGTCTGTATGGAGAACTGAGGGGCGTCATCTCATCCATTTACACATCCGCAAATCGTCGAGGACATACCTGCCAATCTAACATTGCGCTGGGCTGACAAAATGATTGCGCAACTGATCGAGTGAAGACAGGGGAAGACTTCGGGCCAGAATCTATACGATGAGGCGCGGGGTGTCAATTACAATTACAATCTTAGAAACTGAAAGCCCCACGCGGCCTTGACGATTCATCCTCGGTTACTGTTGATCGTGAGTTAAAACTCTGGCATAAATCACATCTGGCCTTTTGCGCCTCCTGGAGTTCGAGGACTATCTTGATGGCCCGCGGCGCCAACTCTCACCCCTGTAGGATTGCCGCAGATAGTCGTCGTTGAATGTGTAAGTGTTTTATCGTTCCCCCTTCTCTAGAATCCTGAATGAAAATCCTGGATTTGAGCGAAGAGTCATTCATTCGGTTGCTCGCGCGACTCAATGCCGATCCTATGCTCGCAGGTGAAGAATACGAAAAGCTACGCGCTAGATTGATGTATTTCTTCGAACGGAAAGGCTGCCGGACCCCCGCCGAACTCAGCGACGAGACTATCAACCGCATAGCACGAAAGATGGAAGAAGGACTCGAGATCGAGGACCTGTTCAAGTTCTCCTACGGCGTGGCGCGCCTTGTGCTGTTGGAGCATTGGAGAGACCCCAAAAGAGAGTGGGATCAGCTCGATCAGCGGGTGTCTTCGCCGCGGTCTGATCGGGAATTTGACGAACTTCGCCTGCAGTGCATGGAAAAATGTCTACAAGCGCTCCCGTCCGAAGAACGGGATTTAATTGTCAAAAACTGTACACTGGACAAGAAAGGCAAGGAGGAGGTGGCCCGGGCCATGGGACTGACGATGAACGCGCTCAGGATCAGGACGTTCCGCATTAGAACGAAGCTTCATGAGTGTCGCGAGAAGTGCATTAGGGGCGCGTAAAAGACCTGCGGCCTGACGTGGGGGCCGCAAGCCAATATTTTTGTTGAGAAATTTTTCTGTGGCGCCCGCCACTATATGGTGAAAGGTCTTTTTTGAGGATGAACCACTCATCTGGAAGTGACCAGACAATAATAAGATACCTTCTTAATGAGCTGTCGGCGCATGATCAGGCGCGCTTCGAAGAGGCTTACTTAAGCGACGGAAGTTTGTTTGAGCAGGTCCAAGCCCTGGAAGATGAACTGATCGAGAACTATGTTAAGGGGGATCTTTCCGGCCGCGAGCGTCGTCGCTTCGAGCGTCACTATCTCGCCTCCGATCAGCGCCGCGCGAGAATCGAGGCCGCCAGAGATTTGGTCCAGATGTGCTCACCAAGATCATCGACGAAGACCGCCACTGACGACAGTATTGGGAGTAAGTTTTTTCCATCACTCTTGCGTCCACGTTCGCTCGCGAATTGGCGACCGGCGCCGGTTTTCGGAGCCGCGGCGGCTCTCTTGTCTCTGGTGGTGGCGGGTCTCGTCATCGAGCTACTGAGGCTGCGGGGACAGTTCGCCACGGTCAGTGAGGAACTCGCGACGATCGAGCGACGTGCGGAAGAATCAGGGCGGCGGCTGGTTCATGAGCGCGAACAGTTGGCTGAAGAACGCAAACAGAGCGTCGAACTGCGAGAGAAACTTGAAAATCTCTATAGCCAGTTGGACCGATCATCGCGGGAGCAGACCAACTCTCAAGCGCCGAACAATCAAATCGTTTTCCTTGCGCTGACGCCGGGTGTCAGAAGCATCATCAAGCCGGATAGGGCGGTTATATACCCCAGCACAAGATTCGTAGAGCTGCGGGTCGAGTTGGAAGAGCGGGAGTCGCCCCCCCCCCGCTCTTATCGCTTAGTCGTGAAGGCCGTTGATGGAGACAGGGAGATTTGGACGCAGGAAGGAATCAAGCTGCGGCGGCGCAACTCCGCTCGATACGTCATGGTCAGGGCGCCGGCCGATCGTTTCAAAGCGGCGGGGGCGCAGGATTTCATGCTGACGCTCGACGCGCTGACTGCCGGAGGAAAAGGTTATGAGGAACTCGAGAGCTATTATTTCCAGGTGACTGCGAGTCGCCGCTAAGGATTTCCTGGCCCCGCCTTATCGCTATTTGGAATGAGGCTTATTAACACTTGAGGAGGACCCAACGACCATTGCGGCGCTCCGCAAGGCGTTGCGCGCCCCGAGGCGTGGGGATGTGAAGCGACTGGCCCACGCCGTCGACGCGAAGGTGTTTCAACCACTCCGCCCGCTCCTTGGAAATGTGCGCCGGTTGCTGATCTCGCCTGACGGCTCACTCAACCTCATCCCATTCGCCGCTTTGGTGAATGGGAGAGGGCGGTACGCTGTCGAGCGCTACTCGATCAATTATCTGGCCAGCGGGCGCGACCTGCTGCGCCTGCAGGTGGCCAGAAAAAGCAGAGGCGGCCCGCTGGTGGTCGCCGCTCCGGATTTTGGAAGGGGAGGTCAGGTTGAAGAAGCGGGCTTGAAGAAACAGCAGAAAGACGCATCGAAGGGAGAAGTTAAGGCGGAATCGACCCGGTCCGCTGTCAGAGACCTCTATTTCCCGCCTCTGCCAGATGCGGCGCAGGAAGGCGAAGCCCTGCGCGTGTTATTGCCCGGCGCGACATTGCTCACTAAACGCCGGGCGACCAAGGCGGCGCTCAGCCAGATGCGCAGTCCCAGACTGCTACACATCGCTACGCACGGCTTCTTCCTGGAAGACCAAAATTTGACCTCTGCCGGCGAACCTGGCGCCGAGACGCTCACTGATGATCCTGATCGGGCGCTACAACGACTCGAACGGCGCGGCGTCAGCATCGCGAGCCCGTTGCTGCGCTTAGACTTGGCGCTGGCCGGAGCCAATGAACAAAAGGAAGATGACAACGGAATCCTGACGGCGCTGGAGGTGACAGGGCTCAATCTGTGGGGGACGAAACTGGTGACGCTCTCGGCCTGCGACACCGGAGTGGGCGAGGTGAAGAACGGAGACGGAGTACACGGACTGCGCCGCGCCTTGGTGCTGGCCGGGGCGGAGACACAGGTGATGAGTCTCTGGGCAGTGCCGGACAAGGCGACGCGGGAACTGATGGTCTCCTACTACCGCATGCTGCAGCAGGGGCAGGGGCGGGGTGAGACGTTGAGGCGGGCGCCACTGGAAATGCTCAAGAAAGCGCAGTAGCGACATCCGTATTACTGGGCGCGCTTCATCCAATCAGGCGAGTGGGCGAACCTTGAAAGCAAGCGTTGAAATATCTACGTTGAAGAAGAGCAATGACTCAACAGAAAAATGGCGCCCGGCTTTAGAACTCTGGCGCAGGCGGGGCGTATATCAAGCCATGGCCATTCTATCGACACTTATACTGTTCTTCAGCCTGGCGCCTGCCGTTTCCTCTCTCCAGGCATTCGGAGGCTATCTCGGCCGGTTTCAGCAATCAACTCAAGAGCCGCATAACGCGGGAAGCGGAACCGGCGGCGAGAATGATGTGCGCGCGCTTGAGCCGGGCCTGACCCATAGACGCGAGATGGCAGGTGGGCAGCGGCACACCTACCGAATCAGGCTGGCCGCCGACCAGTTTTTTAAGGCCATTATTGAACAGGATGGTATTGACGTGGTTGCGCGTCTGCTGGGGC
>Ga0111538_10011835_pt1 | contig 11540 bp, 11 predicted proteins | sample SoiMethybrSBSTD1_FD_79669 | JGI IMG/M metagenome (GOLD analysis project Ga0111538, IMG submission 79669) | Bulk soil microbial communities from a Populus tree surrounding site in Tennessee, USA - Soil MetaG P. TD hybrid SBSTD1 (version 2)... | ecosystem: Environmental > Terrestrial > Soil >...
CGATTGAACAATATGACTGGCAAATGACTCCTTGTCAAACTTTCCTATAACCAGTATTTGTTTATCTGTTTTCAATGACGGAAATTATTTTTTCAAACTGTGTGTCAAAATTGAATATCTCTTTACCTGCCTTGGCGGCCTGTTGCCGCAATTGAGTATATACTGCACTGCCAGGCGCCGTCAATGGTTCAATAGCTTCGGCAATTTTTCTTGCGCTGGTTCCATCGGCAAAAATGGCGAATCCATACGTTGAATAGAATTCCCGATTAACCTCCGTATCCGCCATCAGAACCGGTAAACCTACTGCAAGGTATTCACTCACTTTATTGGAAGCGCCAGTTAAGTAATAATCATTGAAAGGAATGTTTTTGTCCATTCCCAATTTCGCGATGCCAAGGTTGCAATGACGTGTTATGGAAGGAACCTGGTCATAAGTAACAGATTTTAATATTTGAATTCTGTGTCCCAATTTGATTTCACCTATGATAGATTCGTACTCTCCAACTATGCCAGCTTCAAGTGGCCTTCCCACTATACAAAGCATCACATGTTCGGGAAGAAACTGAAAACTCCTGATAAGAATATCAAGGTTGAAATACTTCGAGAATTGTCCCTGATACAAAACAATGAACTTACCTTCTCTAATCCAGGTTTGTAAAGCAGCGTGAGGTGGCTGCGTGACGCCTGCCCATTCTTTTCTTGGACCGTTATAAACAATGGAAGGGAAGGTTTTCAAATTGGCCTTTTTCATGAAGAACTTAGCCCGGTCTTCCTGGGGAAAAGAAACTAAAGTGGCTTTATATGACCAGCGTTTTTCCAGCCAGGAAATAAGTTTATACCATCCCCTGGGATTGGTAAAGAGATCGTGATTATGAAATATCCATTTTGTTTTTTTCCCCGCTGCAAATGCGGTTGGACCTACAGCCATACTATCATAGGCAATCACCCAATCGGGCTTTCGACTTTTGATTTGTTTCTTTAACCTCCAGAAAAAAGAAAAATATTGCCATACATTCTGCAACCCTGTTTTGTGCGAACCATAATTAATTCGCTTAATGGAAGGATTCAATTTTTGTCGTTGCGCTTTTTCGTAATGAATTCCTATGAGGTTAATGTCATGCCCTCGCTCAGCTAAAATGTTCGCGGCGTTAATTGTAGGCGGATAAAAATCGGGATCCGAAAGAATCACGATATCAATTTTCAACTGTTTCAAGATTCCAGGGGGTCCGTATAAGTTAATACTTGAATCTCTTTCCTAACAAAACCATTGGTTGCTCTAACCATTTAAACACTCCCCATGCACATAGAAGGGATAGAAAGAATGCCAGGAAAGTGATCCCAACATCCGCCAGAGAATCAATATGGTTTTCGTTATGGGTAATGAAATGATGCGTCAAACCAAGAATGAGTTCATGAAACAGGTATAGTGAATAGGAGATCGTTCCAATCCACATCAATATGGAATTTCGTAAAACAGCGCCATACCAACTATTGGCAGCAATAAGTGCAAGAATCAATCCTGAAGAAAAAATAATAGCGAATAAAGTATGCTTCACAACGCCGAGGTCATCGTATTTCCAATAAAAATATCCGCAGGTTAATATAACTACCACCATCAACCATGGAAGAAGGTTTCGCAGTTTCTTTCGATATTTCATTAAGTAACCATGCTTATGCAACCAGGCCACCAGGAATCCCATTGCCAATCCATCAAATCGCGCGGGCAATAACACATACCGCGGAATCCAATGATCGAACTGTGCTCTTACTATGCTTGCCGAAACTATCAGGCAAACCAGTAGTGCAGGCAGCCATTTATCTCTGATGAAATAAACCAGCAAAGGAAACACCAGATAGAATTGCTCCTCAACGCCAATGGACCAGGTAATCGATAATGAATCATTGCCCATACTAGGAACCCCCGCCATAAAGAAATTGTGCAGCATCAGGAAGTATGACCAGTAAGGGATATCATTATTGCCAGTAAGAAAATGATTACCCGCGGCTATGCCAAAGTACCAAATGATGCCATAGCATGCCAACAGCAGAAAGTAATTAGGAACAATCCTCACCAGGCGGCGTATATAAAAAGTACCGAAGTATTTTTTGGATTGTTTGTTCGAGATCAAGATGCCTCCAATGAGAAATCCCGATAAGATGAAAAACAGGTCTACACCCAACCATCCGAATCCGGTAGCCTTAGCAAGGATGCTTGCCATTTTATTTGTAGATCCGGCAATTTGATTATTGATATAGTGAAAGGAAACAACCAACAGAATGGCAATCCCCCTGAGTCCATCCAATTCTGGTATTCTATAGCCCCCAGAAGTCTTGGATGTAGCAGTCGCTTCCTTCCTTTCAGTCTTTTTTAATAATTGAAAATTCTGAGTGTTCATTTACTTACTTATTACGCAGACCAAAGCCTCTTTTAACTGCGAACATATTCTCCAATTAAACTATGAACTACTTGCCGATGTGCACGTGACTGAAACTCCTGCGCCAGGGAATGCGAATACCGGCTGAATTGTCTTCTTCTTTGCGGATCAGCAATCATCCGCTTGATTCGATCGGCGAGGATTGCAATGTCGCCGAATGGATATACGAATCCATTCCTGTTTTCCTGTACATCGTCTGTTGGTCCGTAACTTCCGCAGCGGTCGCTAATGATTACCGGGCAGCTCATATAAATTGCTTCGCTAACGGCCAGTGAGTGAGGTTCAACAGCAGCAGGATGAATATACACATCTGATGCAGCATAGAAGGCTGGCAATTCTTCTGCAGTTTTGAAACCGGTGAAATGAACTTTGCTTTTCTTTAATGACTTCGCCTGTTGCTGCCATTCATTCATCATTTCACCTGAACCAACTATAAACAAATGCATGACTGTGCCTTGTTCTTCTAACAGTTGCATTGCTGCGATGATGTCGCTCTGATTTTTCCAGGGGACCAGTTTACCTACTACGCAAGCAACAAATTCTCCGTTGTTTATTTTATAATGTTCTCTTGTCTGGATTCGTAATTCAAGTCTTTTCTCGTAACTCTTTTTATATAGGTTCACATCAATGGGGAAATGCATTCTGATAAGCTGCTTACCCTTGAGACCAACATGTTTGTAATATTCCTCGTTGGCGTCACCAACTGTAAGCGCATAATTCACGCCTGAAAAAAAGTACCGGAGATAGAGATATTTGAGACGTTCTTTCCATCCACTGCGTGTTTGTCTCATTTCAGTATCGGCTATATATGCAACCTTCACTTTATTTCTCTTTGCCCAACTAAAGGCTCGTCGTTGATACCGTTGAAAATAACCGTAGATGATAATGATATCCGGTCGGAATCGTGAAAGCGCTTTGTCTAGCCCGGGCGCATCCAGGTTTTTATCCACTTGCAGTACGTCTTCTCCGTTGAGAAACTCGTGCTCAAATTGATCCAACTGCAAATTGTTCCAGGCGATGGTCTGCTTGAAATTTGGATCATGGTAAGGTTTAAATCCGAGGGCTGATGCGAAAAATACTTTGAAGTCAATGTCGGGATGCTTCGCAAAACTCGCGTATTGCGGACAGAAATGTTGAATAGGATGACTCACCACAAGGGCGATCTTGGGCCTGGCTTTCATTAAAAAATTGGATTTCCCTAAGGAACAAAAATGCTTTGCTCAATTAATTCAACGTTTTTACTGTACAAATTGCTATACGCGAAGTCAATTCTTTTTTTCCGGAGGTCCTCGCTGTTATATTTCTCCAGGTTGGATATTATTTCTTTAAAGAGGGCCGGAAGCTTTTCATTGTGATCCCTTTCGTTCACCATCCTCACCAGGTCCGACGCATCCCGATACGTGGTTACATTATTGGCAATGACCACTTTACCTGTGCTCAGGTACTCCATGATTTTATGGTAATTGGTGCCCTTACTGGCATCTTTCTGAACATCATAACAAATCAGGAAGGCATCCATCTTCCCATATTCCTTTGCTAGTTGCTCTGGCTTCACCGCGCCGTGCAGGATCACGTTCTTCCTTTCCTTCAGCGCTTTAATGAAATTGGAAGTGCCCGGAACGTCCATTCCACCCAGGTTCGCCTGACTTTCCTGGTAAGCTCCCCAACATTCAAAAATCACTGATGGGTTTTCATCGATTATGCGCAGAAATATTTCGCGGTCAATATCCGGCCGCAGGAAATTTCCACTTACGCCTACGTGGATTGATTTACCATTAGTCTTTGGGACGTTCGCCTGTTCGAAGAACATTTTTGAAACGCCATGATGAACAAAGATGCGTGGGACACTATATGCCTCGTATTTTTCGAGTATCTCCTTCGTAACGGAAAAAATAATGTTTGCACCTTCCGCGCACTTAATGGATTCAGGAAGGGTAGGTTCATCAACCGGATGAAATATTTTATAGGCCTTCTCAGGAAAATATTTTAAAGGATACATATAGCCAAGGTCGAATGACCAAATTATGTCTGGCTTGCGACCGATAGTCTTTAAAATACTCTTTACCTGAAACTTCATGAGCAGGCGAAATAAGCTCTTGAAATGAAATTTCAGGATGTAAGGAAAAAACAATTGATGATGAACAATAAAAAGGTTTTCGTGAACCGGAGACTTTTCAATTTTTATTCTTGCCTCTCTTCCACTGAGTTTCATCTTTGGCGTAGGTGGATTGAGAAAGTAAACCACATTGTTCAACTTCGCCAGCTCAACCGCGTAATGGTGCTTGGCGATGAACATGTTTCCCCAGCTCTGGGGCGACACCAGGAGGATGCATTTATTTCTCAGCATAGAATTGGCGAACGCAATCGGCAACAAAACGTATCTGCGATTCTTGCAGTTCCGGGTAAATAGGCAGCGATAAGATTTTTTCCTGCAGCGAAGTAGCAACCGGGAAATCCGAGGGCTGATATCCTAGATACTTATAGGCCGGAAGATTTGGCAATGCAGTTGGATAATGTAAGAATGTTTCAATTCCTCTTTCTTTAAGAAAACTCATTAATTCATTTCTCCTCTTCGCAAGGATCACATATAAATGGTAAGTATGCTCCGTGTTTGGGCGAGCAACAGGAATCTGAATATCTTCAATTCCTTCAAGGTGTTTTTTATAAAGCAAAGCCTTCTCCATTCTGAGTTTGGTCCACTTCAGAATATGCGGAAGCTTTGCGGAAAGAATGGCCGCCTGAAGTCCATCTAACCTGCTGTTAATTCCCTCTATCAGGTGATGATGCTTTTTCAATGCACCATGATTTGCAAACATCCTGCATTTTTCTGCGAGCTGATCATCATTGGTGATGATACAGCCTGCATCCCCATAAGCTCCCAGGTTTTTGCCAGGATAAAAGCTAAACGACCCGGCAAGTCCGAATAATCCGGCTCTCTTGCCATTGTAAGTTGAAAAATGCGACTGCGCGCAGTCTTCAATGAGATGAATATTATGCTTCGTGCAAATTGAACTGATCTTCTCTATTGCGCACATCTGCCCCTGGAGGTGAACAGCAATGACGGCCTTCGTATTGGAATGGATGGCTGCCTCCAATTTGCTTTCATCCATGCTAAAATATTCGGGATGTACATCCACAAACACGGGACGTGCCCCTGTTTGTGAAATGGTTTCAGAACTTGAAATCCAACTATTGGCTACAGTGATTACCTCATCACCTTCTCCTATACCGAGCATCTTCATGAGAATGTAAAGAGAGTCGGTGCCGTTTGCGCAAGAAATCACGTTCCTGACACCATATAATTCTCCGAATTGTTGTTCGAACTGCTTCACATATTTTCCTCCAATGAAAGCCGTTTCGCGTAGCACATTGGCAATGGCCTCATCGATATCATCTTTGATACTAACATATTGAGCGTACAGGTCAACGAATGGAACCTTCATTTTTTCCGCTGCTTGAATAACACCCTCGCCCTGGTTTGGCTTTACATCCATATTCCGGAATTGATTTGTATTGAAACGTTTTCCTCCACCTGAAAATTTTGCGCACAAAATCAGGAAGGCAATTTCAGGGAGCAGGAGCTGTGGAGCAGCAGGATATCTCGCGTTGCAGGCGCAGCCTGTATTTCCTGGTATATAAACCCACCATTCTCCAGTTTGAGATCATAGAACTTCCAATCTTTCCCGAGCAAGTTCTTAAGATCCTCAAACTTTATATTAATGGAGGACATGAATTCATCAATCCATTCCATCAGGATGAGCGGCTTGAATTCGTTGATTCTTGAAAATCCTTTCAACACATAAAATTCAAACCCTTCTACATCCATCTTGATTAACGATGGCCCTGTTATCTCGCCGGCGTTTAGAAGAGAATCAATAGAGCGAATAGGAATATTCTCGAAGACGCCACCTTCTTTTATGCTTTTCTTCCTGAATGTTGCGGTGTCGGAAAGTCCCTCATCCATACGAAGTGACATCTGATCGTCCTTTTCTCCCAGGCCAATGGGCAAAACAACGATGTTGTTTGACTCCTTGGTGGCCGCAACAAGATTTCTAGAAAGTTTTGGATTAGGCTCAAAACTGAAGATCTTTTTTAATTGAAACTGAGGTTGAGAAAAATACAAAGTATAAAAACCAACATTCGCACCAATATCATAAAACACCAGGTTTTTATTCAGGGAAAAAAGCAATTCCAGGAACTGAATATTCAGGTGTTCATGAGGAATGGTTTCATACAAAAAGAAACCAACAGATGCTTTATCTCTGAGATCAATCGATATTTCACGACCGAATATATGGAAAGGATAATTCTGCAAAGATTTTGAAGCAAACCCAAGCTTGTTCAAAGCCCTTCCGGTTCCCCTGAATTTTAATTTTTTTAGGACGGGTACAAATGATCTCAACATAATCTAAAGCTTAATTAAATTCATCACTGCGGCGATGTTTAGGAGCCAGGTATCTTCCTTGCCGGATTGCCTGCATATTTTCCCGGCTGAGTAATATTTTTAGTCACCACCGAACCTGCGCCTATGATAACGTTATCGCAAATCTGAACAGGCATTATGGTTGCATTGGAACCAATTGACACATGATTGCCAATGATTGTCTTTTTCCATTTGGTTTGATCTCCTCTTGCAGGACCGCCTGCAGAAAAACTATCATTGATAAACATCACTCCATGTCCTATAAAACAATCATCGCCGATGGAAACCAATTCACATATGAAACTGTGTGATTGTATTTTTGTTCCCTTGCCAATAGTTACATTTTTCTGGATTTCTACAAAAGGGCCAACAAAGCAATCATCGCCAATGGTGCATCCATACAAATTTGATGGGTGTATAACCTTAACATTCGTTCCAAACATCACGTCCTTCACTTGCGAATTGTACGTTGTGGGTTGATTCATAATCTGCGAGCAGATTTATATATTTTTTCAATGATCTCAACGGTCTTCAATCCCTCAAATGAACTAGTAGAAATTGCAGCATTTTTGTCAAGCACCTCAATAAGATTATCATAAACCTTATCGTGATTGCTCATCGATCCCTGGTAATTGCCATAGTTGTTGGGTCTATTTCCTTCAGGCAGGTTCTCGATGCGATAACCTTCTATATTTTGATATTCCAATTCGTTAAGGTATTGCCCTCCAATCTTCACGGTCCCTTTTTCACCAAACAAGGTGAGTGAGCCTTCCATATTTTTTTGATAACTATTCACAGTATAGTTGATCGCCCCAATAGCGCCTGAATAAAATTCCAGGATCACCACTCCCGTATCTTCAAATTCAATAATGTCCTTGTGTGCAAAATTGGCCATGTACGCATTTACTTCCTTGACGTCGCCAATGAGCCAGTACAAAAGGTCTACAAAATGGCTGAACTGCGTGTAGAGCGTTCCACCATCTAATTTGAGAGTTCCTTTCCAGGAATTCCTGTAATAGTCGGCGTTCCGGTTCCAGAAACAATTCAATTGAAGACTGAACACTTTCCCTAATCTTCCTTCATCAATTATTTTCTTGACTGCTTCCACAGGCGGGTTGAAACGATTCTGCTTTATAGCGAATAATCGTTTATTCGTTTTTTCTGCAGCCTTGATCATTTCACCACAATCGTAAACAGATAAGGCCATTGGCTTTTCGCATAGAACATGAAGTCCCGACTGCAAAGATTTTATGGCATGCTCAGCGTGCAATCCATTTGGCGTGCATATAGCAGCTACATCTATCCCATCTTTCTGTTTCAACAATTCTTCCAGGCTGTAATAGGGAGTTGCTCCATATTGTTTAGCAAGCTTATTTGCCTTTTCAGGTACATTGTCGCAAACTGCGGCCAACCGCCCTTTGTTGTTGATGTGTTCTGCGTGTCGTTCTCCAATGCGGCCGCAACCGATTAGTGCGAAAGAAATCATGAAGCCTTTTTAAAGAATTTTCTAAAGGTTGCCGTTCTTTCCAGCAAAGTGTTGTACAAACTTTTCCATTTTTTATCTGAGCGGAATTCGGAATGTTTCCTCACTGGTTGATTCATGATGGATTCAAACTCATCATCACTCAATCCTAATTTTTTCAATACATACTCTTTGTCTGCTTTCAATTCATCAACAGGATAAATTGGCTTTTCCAATTCAGCAAGAGCTTGTTGCCTGGTCATTTGCCCGGAACAAATCAAGGTTGAGTAATGCGCTTTTCTCTTATCGATTTTGAATTTTTCCGGGAGAATATATGCCTGGTAAAATTTAGTAAAGTTGGATTCATAGTGCTTTCCGCCATAGTCTCGCCATCCAAGCTGATTGGTAATCGTTGCTTTTGCCTTGGCCTTGTCATAATCTATATAATTCAAAATAGAAATAGGATTAAGACGCAAGACTGCATTGTAGAAAATATGCTTATAGAAATTATAGGAAGGATAAGTTCTCCGTTTAAGCCGTCCATAAGTATCATGAATATGCTTAAGGTTTGCATAGTCCATTTTGCTGTACAACCAGCCTGGCGGCATTATGTATTCAGTAACGATGTTTGTTCCACTCAATACATAAGGAATTTTATGTTCCTTGGCCAACCGGTACATGGTGGAAAATATCGCGTGGTCCGAAACTACTTCTATGTCAACTACGGAGGCTTTCAGATATGCAAGCTGAATGTCTCTGAATTCTTCCCAATTTACCACCAGCGTAAAAAGATCAATGCCGAGTCCCTTAATGATGTTCTCAATATTCTTCACTGCAAGTTCAGAATCCCAGCCATTATCCAGGTGAACAGCAAGTGGTCTTAGACCCCACTCCTTGGTTAACCACGCAACATAGGTACTATCAACACCGCCACTTACGCCAATGAGACAATCATATGGCTTATTCTTGCCTTCCTCTTTGATGCGCGAGAGGAATCGCTCCAGTGCCTGCGTTCTTTGCGGTTCGGGCAGGAGAAAATCGTGTACTGCTTTATGATAATCGTGATAATAATTGCAGACACCCTGCTCGTCGAAGCGAATATCAGGGTCCGCAATGTTATCCATGACCGTAAGGGTACACCGCTGAAAATCAGCAGGGAACTCTGTCCTGACTGTTGCCGGATTTTGCTCGTTTACTACTGGTTCATTGGTTGAGATCAGCATCAGCGTCTGCGTTTAACGTTCGAAGTTAATCCTTCACGTATCAAAAAACATAACTCCATAAAGCGATGAGCATCGCTTACGATGTGGTCCTATTTGACTGCTTCAATGTACATAGATTCGTCAGATCTCCACTCCCTATCAATCAGCAACCTCTTATCCTTACCTTGCGCATAGCTCATCTTCTTGATTTCCTTGAATCCATTTTTTTCCAAAATCAATCTCACCGTTTCATAATCATAAATGAACTGGTGTCCGTGATTTCGGAAGATGCCGTTGATTCTTGCCATCGGGCTGATATACCCGTTTTCATGAGGCATCCTGATATTTTCTCCATTTTTCCTTCGCTGGTAGATATCAAGGTATAATTCTCCATCGGGCATAACAATGCGAAGTACTCCACCCGGCTGAAGCAGGCGATAGAATTCGGAAATGTTCTTATTAAAAGCATCAAAGGAAATGTGTTCCAGACAATGCTCTGTATAAATTCCCTCAAGTGAATTGGATGGCAAGGGATATGACTTTTTTGTGATATCCCAGCACACATCAATTCCTCTTTGCCAATGATAATCCACGTTAATATAGTCTGGATGAGGATAGGGTCCACAACCTACATTCATAAGTTTGGATTCCTTCGGCTTGTTACTCACAAATAGATTCATCCCCCTTATAAGGGCGGACACGGTGTATTGCACCTTGGCATATGAGGCTATATGCCGTTTGAAGCTGAATTTTTTTAATGTCGAAATCATAACAATGTAATTGGTAAGTCTGAAATCAATTTTCCCTGCCCTAAACGAGGAAAGCCAACGTATATTTTGTCCGAATTCCCATTGGCGGAAATGCACAAGTTGACCGATTCATCCCGAGCAGTTCAAATCATGTATAGAGTTTTTCAATTAATTCAGTCTGAGATGGATAACTTATAAGAACTGCATTATGTGGCCTTTGGAATACAAACATACTTCCAGCTGAAACAGCCGACGCTTTTCCCTTTACAATAGCCTCCCTGAAATCTTCGACCTTGCCCGCGCCGCCGCAAGCCACAATTGGAATAGCAACACTGCTGCTTACTTCCTCCAACATTTCAGTATCATAACCCTTGTAAGTGCCATCTCTATCAATACTGTTGAGTAGAATTTCACCCGCGCCTCGCTGCTCACATTCCTTCGCGAATTGCACAGGGTCTAGTCCAGTATTCTTAGTTCCATTATCAATAAAGACTTTGTTCTTTCCCCACAGTGTCTTTTTTAGATCTATGCTGACTACTACACTCTGGCTCCCGAATGCATTGGCGATTTCGGTAATTAAAGCCGGGTTCGTATGCGCAGATTTATTCAGCACCACTTTTTCAATACCGTTATAAAGAATATTTTTTACCTGGTCAATGGTAGTAATTCCGCCACCATAGCTCACAGGCATGAATGCTTCGCCCGCAATGTCCGCAATTTGCTTCAGATTGGGCGCAATGCCTTTGGCGGTTGCTGAAATATCAAGCATGGCCAATTCATCCACCTCTTTTTCATTGAAGATCTTCACTGCGTTGATGGGATCACCAACATATTTATGATTCTTGAACTGTACAGACTTAACAAGTCCTCCGTCCTTGATCAACAAAACAGGAATGACCCTTATCCTTTTCAATGAAATTTAAATCAAATGTTATTGCCAAAATTAGCATAGAGCTGGAGACCGAAGCGATGGCTTTTTTCAGGATGAAACTGAACTCCCTGAATATTCTCTTTCCCAACTGAAGCAGCAAATGAGTAACCATACTCTGCAACTGCTGTGACGCTGGTTCCGTTTGCGCCGTCAATATGATAAGAGTGAACAAAGTAAAAGCGGGGATCAACTATTCCTTCATACAACGGATGATTGGCCGCGGGTATTACATCAGTCCAACTCATGTGTGGAATTTTGTATCCTTCTGGCAAGCGATCCTTTTTAAATTTGACAACTTCACCCTTTATCCATCCGAGACCTTTCTCATTGCCTTCTTC
>Ga0111538_10011836_pt1 | contig 11540 bp, 7 predicted proteins | sample SoiMethybrSBSTD1_FD_79669 | JGI IMG/M metagenome (GOLD analysis project Ga0111538, IMG submission 79669) | Bulk soil microbial communities from a Populus tree surrounding site in Tennessee, USA - Soil MetaG P. TD hybrid SBSTD1 (version 2)... | ecosystem: Environmental > Terrestrial > Soil > Tree...
CCCACGAGCATTCGTGACTGCAGTGGCCTGCCATAACGCACCACATCGAGTGTTCCATTTCCACTGATCGCGTCGGAGTTGTTCATGAAGTAGGCGAGGATCCCTGCGGCTGCCTCGTCCGGTCGCATCTGGGCCACGTCGCTCGCGAACTCGATCTTTGCAGGTGGCGTTGGGCGAGCACCCAGCGGTGGTTTGAAGACGTTGATGTTCGGTGCCGGAATCGGGATCGGAATCTTTTTTGTAACCGGATCCATCACGGTAAAAATGCGAATCTTCTTCGCCATGCCATCGAGCGAAAAGCTGAGTGACTCGACATTCGTGTGTGCATCCATGTTTGCACTCAAAGCGGGTTGCGGTACCGGCAGATTTATGTCGGGACCAAAGTAGGCAGTACTCTGACCCGGCAGTGGACCAGGCGTCACGAAGAACACGTACCCACATCTGCGCGCGATTCCCTTAATGAACTCGAGGTCTGTTTGCATCACCTGGTTGTCGTACTGTTCCACCGGTGTCTTGATGACGGGAAGAATTGGAGGAATAGCCAGCGGCACGATCCCAAACATCAAATAAGGAGCGAGCGCTGCATACACCTGGGCAATTTCCGGTACCGCCGGATAGGGCATGATCTTTTCAACCACGTCCATCAACACGCTCAAATCGTCGCCCGTGATGGTGAGTGTCGATTGTCCCGGTTCGTTGCTCGCTGTTAGCTCCTGCTGAGTGACGATTCCATCCATCAGCACATGCGGAAACCCGCCCATCGTGACGATGATGATCACGCGCGTACTCATCGGATCGAAGTAGCCGGCCGGCAACATTGTTTTCAGCAGCGGTGAGTTCTTACTGATTGCAAACGTGATCTGAAATCCTGACTTGTCTTTACCGCTTGTTACCTGGATGCTCGTCACTGCGTCCACAACTGATTGGGGCGCCGGTATCGGCACCAAAGGTCCAATCATCAAGGTGAGGTGAACGCCTTTAAGCATTAGTCGCTCCGGGAATTCCTTCCGGAAGAGTGATGCGCAAACGCCTTCCGATTGTTTCGGTCAATTCGTCGGGACGCATGGCGGCATTAGCGTCGGCAATGCGCCAGAACGCTTCCGGATCGTCCATGTATTTGGCGGTTATGTTGTCGAGGCGCTCGTCGTCGGTTACGGTGTGCTCGAGCAGCAACGCAAATCGATCCGGCGACGGAAGAAAGCGACGACGAAGGTATGCCACGGTGGTTCCGTCGGCGAGTTTCAGCGTGGTGGTCTCGATGCCGTAATAGCGACTGGTGATCGGAAAATTGAATGTGGCCATACTGATCCTTATGGAAGTCCGCCGATACCGAGGGCGGCAAAGGCGCCCGATTTACTTTGCGAGGCGAGCTGTTCTTTTGCTTTCAGATAACTCATAAACAACCCGCCGCCTCTTTCCTCGAAAGCGATGTCGTCGATCGTCAGTACTCTGAGTCCGAGACTGATCTTGGCGCGAATCGGATTGAGCTCTACGTCAAATGCTTCCTCGGTAATGCTCAATTCCGTAATTCGTACCGGTGCGATGCGTTTTGGTCCAAACACAAAGACAGTCAGAGGAGCGGTGGCAGCGATGATCTCGATGTTACCGCCGCTCGCTGCCGCGTTGTTGGATTGAATACTCGTGCTGGATGGATAGACCAGACCCTCGAGGGCCGAGAGCAGCGGGTGCAAGCCTGATTCTGTCGTCAGCCCATCGGCCTTCTCGAGTTGATCGGTCGCGTCGATCTCTGCTTCGACTTTGATGGTCTCTACCGGCGGCCCTTTTAGTCGCAACGCTTCAATACGATCACCGCCCTCGGAGCCCACACCCTTGATCTGAAAAGTGCGACTAAGCGTGTCGGGGTTGTACTGCAAGGGGATGATCCGGAGCACGGCGCTGCTTTGCGGATCGAGCACGACGATCCCACCTTTCAAAATTTTTGGTGATCCGGGAAAGGTAGACACTGCCGGCTATCTCCTTTGTGAAAATCGATCTATCGTCTCGTTCATGACGGAAACGCTCATCTTCTTTTTTCCACCAACTTGCCGATATTTACGCCGACCCCTAACAGCGGCGTGAATTCAAATGTGCCAAACCAAACACCGCCCTGTTTATTTCCTTTCACTTCGATAGTCGCTTCGATAGAAATGAAGACAGGACCACGGCGCGGGAAGAACTTGAATCCGAAAGCACCCTTGCCTCCGATTTTGCTGGTCCGCTTCGGGGCTCCAACGTCTCGTCCCTGCTGGACTTCTTGCTCGCTTTCGACTCCTCCGACCAAAGACAAACCGAGTTCGCCACTTACGCTTCCCCCCTTCACTTTCTTTTCGTCAAATGTGGCGCCGATGAAGTGCAGTGAAAATTCAAAAGCCTTGGTCCTGAACATTCGCCGCAGGTTTTCCTCGTGTTGTCGTTTGCTCGAGACACTAACTCCCAGACTGAGTTCTTTGAACGCGATGAATGGCGCTATCTGGGCGAGCCTTTTTGAACCAAAGATCAATTGGGCGAGCGGTACTTTGCCTTCCAGGCCGAACTGCCAGGTCCTCGAAGTCTCGGGTGCTTCTTCCGGCCCCACTGGCCGCACGCCTTTACCAGAAACTGATCCGGCTACCGAAGCTCTTCCTGGTACCCCAACTTCGGCCTCGACTTTTCCAGCGCCGGTGTGCTCCAGTTCGGGATCTGAGAGATGAGACCCACCCAGGCTATAGCTGCCGGTTGTCTTTACTCCCGCTTCGATCTCAGACTCTGGGATTTCTCTGGGAGGCGCTTCAACCTTTACCGGTGGGGGTGGAGGTGGAGGTGAAGGTTCAGCGGGAACTGACGTTGGTCCAGTGTAAGGCCGGGGATTTGGTGACTCGGCGGACACCCCCACCAACTTTTGTGAATCGGCGTAACTCATACTTTCGGAACCGGACCGGGCAAGTATCTCGTCAATCAAAACGTCCTGATCAGACCTGCGGTTAGCTTCGACTTCGTACGGATCCTGATCGGGAGATGGTGGAAGCCCCTTTGGACTGCTCTTGCGCTGCACCAGGCCGGTACCGGATTGTTGGACCACGTGCACCAGTTCATGCGCGAGCAATCGGCGTCCGTTGTGAGTCGATGGTGCGAATTTGCCGGGTCCAAACACGATGTTGTGTCCCGCGGTGTAAGCCTCGGCATTTATGGTGCGGGCCGATTGTGCCGCGGTGGCGTCCGAGTGTACGCGAACGCGTGAGAAGTCGCGGCCCAGCCGTGTTTCCATGTCGCAACGGACTGCCGGTTCAAGTGGTCTGCCGGAACCGCTGAGGACATGACTCACGCCTGCGGGTGCTTCCAGGTCCGTAGCCGCAGGACCGCGATAACTATTAATGTGCGGTGCAACACTCGCTTCACTTGAAGGACTCACGGCGCGATCCGCGATTCGATCGGCTTCATGTTCGAGGGGATCGGTGCTTGTGCCGACTGAAAGCTTCGGTTGAATTCCCGCCAACTCGAGCTGGCCGAGGAAGAACGCCGCGCGAAAGTTCGGATTCTTGATAGCTATTCGAATCTCTTCCGCTTTCTTGCCGGCATCGCCATACCCAATCGTAGAGCCCGGGATACTGGCACAAGGCTTATTCGCCAGGCCGTCTTCCATCTTCGGCTTCATAGCAGCGTCGCCGGTGATGTCCTCGTAGAGATAGTGGCCCAACACTTCAGGCCAGCCCTCGCGCATTATCATTCGGCCCTTCTCTGCGGCACGGAAATCGTCGTGAACCATCACGTGCATCAACTCGTGACAAATGGTTCTGACCGTTTTCCAGCGCGCTTCACAGTCGTCAGTCTGTGTCGAGACCTGCGGGTTAATGATCACTTGCTTCGGTGTGACATTCTGATTCGTGTATGACTTCTGTCGCAGGATTGGATCGATGAGGGCTTGAATGTTTGACTTGGTTTCCATCGTTGTGACGATGGCTTCGAGCTCGTTGTTGTCGGCATCACAACTCGAGTCGAAATTGACAGTAGTGAACAATCCCTTGTCACCGACGATGCGTGCGCGGCTGTCGAGATAGGCGACGCGCAATTCAGTGGTTGGTGTGCCCGCCGCAGATTGGCTGGAAACCATGTGTGCCGAGTATTGCCATTGTTGGACAAACGTGTTGCCCCTGCCACGCGAATGATCGGCATAGGGTGAGTAATAGCTGCGTGCCCGTTCCTGGACTGCATCGCCAAGCTTTTGTAGCGGCGCCATCGGCTGATTCTTGGTATTTGAGATTACCTGGACCGTCTTGAGGTAGGCCTCCAATTCCACCGGCATGTCACTCTTGAGTTTCGCAGCATCGAGTGCATTAGTTCGTGGCGACGGACACGTCGAGCCACCACCGCTGCCGGTACTCAGTCGCTGTTGCACAAAAGAGGCTTTGACACCCGTGGGTTTAGCCAAACCCGAAGTAAGTGCTTTTTCGAACCATCCGCTTACCGACAAGGCTTCGTTTTCAAAGTTGTTGTCGGGATTACCGACGGCGCGATACTTCGCCGATGGTGCATAGGCGATCAGGCGCTTGACAGCATCAACCTTGTTGAGACCCGTGACGGGGTTATCAACCAACAGGTCGAGTGCAAACAGCACCCACTCTTTGGCTGCCGAAGACAGCGCCGTGAGTTCGGTGTGTATAACGGTAGCTGGACTGGTGGTCCAACTCGTAAAACGGGTCTCAATTTCCGACTCGTAATCCGCGACTTTAACGTGGACGACGTTGCTGTAGTTGATATCCACATTCGTCGAGCCGACGGCCATGGTCGCACGCGACAGGCGGCCCGGTTCGCCGGAAGAAGCGCCTACGCGCATCGGATCGGAGTCTCCGCGCGCAACAGCGTGAGCGTTTCGATCCGCTTCCGTTTCATAGTGATCGTTCTCGGGACCAATCGAGATACCGGCGGAATGTTTTCTTTGTAAACTGCGATTCTGCGCGACGTGAGTCAGTTCATGGGCCAGCAGGCTTTTGCCTTCGCGCGTGTGCGGTGAATAGTTGCCACTGCCAAAGACGATATCTTTCCCAAGGGTGTAGGCCAGCGCGCCAACGGCACCGGCTGATTGTGCCGCGAGCGAATCGGTGTGGATACGCACATCGCTGAAATCGCGTCCGAATCGCGGCTCCATGAAGGCGCGCGCGCGTGTGTCGAGCGGCGTTCCCGGTGAGCGCAAAACGTCGTGCACGATTTGTGGCACGTGTTGAGACGCACCGCCGTGCTTGTTCACGGAACGCTTGAGCACACTTTCATCGTCCTTGCTGCACGCCGAACAACTCTTGCCCAGAGTATGCTGACCGCAAGCGCATTTGCGTTGGAGAACTCCCTGCACAGGTTGCGGCGTAACCTGCACGTCCGTTTGATTTGCCCGATTTGATGACTTTGCGGTCATAGGATCTTAACGAGTCTCACTGTTTTGGCGGCGTCGCCACGTTGCTTTGGAAGCTGGTCAGATTCATCCCGGCCAGAATGGTTTTCATCCGACCCTCATCAATGCTGCCGTGTATGGCTTTCGCCGTGCGCGCGATCAAGTTGTCCAACACCGTGCCCGTGATTCGTTTCATGTACTCTTCCTGTAAAGCCGTCGCCAGCGACCAGTAAGAAAGATGCCAGGGCTCGTTTTCATAGTGCGGAAGAGTCGCGCTCAAACGCTGGTCGGAGTAAGGATGGTAGAAACCAAACTTGGGAGCTTCGTCGACAAGGAAGGGAATCACCGGAACCATACTTCCGGTGCCTTGCCATTCCTTTCGTGAAGGCGGGACCAGATCGATCTCGGTTCCCCACGCGTGCCGTGAGAAGCCCGGCATCGAGATCGTTTCCATTACATGAAAGATCGCTTTCTGGATCTCGTCGTCGGTGCTGCCCGACTTGAATTTCGATTCTTTTTTCAGCGCTCCCGAAGCGATGAGTGTTTGGTCACCGAAAGAACGAAAATCGTTGTCGACTTTGAGCTTCGCAGGCAATGTCTTCCTGGCAGCCTTTGATTGTTGTGGCAGCCAGGCGTCCTGGTAAAACCTATTCATATCGTCGAAGCGCTTTCTTACGGCGTCGACGATCGCACTGCGCGTCTTAACGTCGGCGGGAGATTTGCTTTCCCCTGTAAGAAATGCGTCCGAGACAGCTCCCTTCAGAAGGGCATCGGCTTCTGACGGAAGTTTTTCGTTATCGAGCAGAAACTCGCGAATCCCGGGCATAATCGCCTCGACACTACGCCCTGGTCCTGTTGCCGCGAGTGACCGTTTCTCACTGACCTCGTGAGTGATGACGGGAGTACCTTCGCCACCAATAGCGGCGGGAGCGGATGCCCATGCTCCAAGACTGCTTTGCTTCTCACTGATGGTGACTTCGGAAGTACTTGGATAACGAACGGCGCAAATGTTAGCGCCCAGTTTGTTGCCACCCACGTTCTCATCTTTCGAACCGCGCATGCGTAACGCCATCCGGCAGGCGAGCTGACGCGCAACATCGCCTTCGACGGTGTCTGCGTACACGCCACCCTTCTGGTGTTTTGGTTGCTTGGGATCCGTTTCAGATGGTTCTTCTATGCCATGCAGCGAGAGAATGCGATCCGGATGAATCGTCTGCACCACATTCATGATGGCTTTCACTTCGGGCTGGATCTTTGTGCTTAGTCCTGGTCCGGCTTTGAATGGTGGAAAGCCCTTGAGGCCGGGGAAGTTGCGATTGAGATCGACGCCGAGAAGGTTTTCGCGTTGGTTCTTATCGATGCCGCCGGGATTTGCGCGGGGGATGACAATCGTGTCGAAGTCGCGGGCGAGAGGATTTGTTCCCGAGCTTAGCTCCGTCTGAAGTTGATCGACAAGGTCCAGAGCGCCTCGTTCATTGCCGTGAATAGCAGCGACGACGACCGCGCGGCGGGCCGGCGCCAACAACCCGGTCGACGTGAACCGCCATTGAGATTCCTTCGGGCGATCTTTGCGCACCTTCCTATCTTCAGGTTTTGCTTCGGGTTTTGTTTCCGGTTTTGGTTCAGCTTCGGCGGCCGGCTTGCTCGTCGGAGGCGGAGTTGTTTTTCCTGCCGGCGCGCCCGGCAACGGTTTGAAAGGCGGCATCGGATCGATCGTGTTCCGCGGGAAGACGACTGCTTCGATCGGATACTTACTGTCACCGTCCGGCGACGCCTTGGTGGCGCCAAACCCGATTTCGCCTCGATCCTGTGTTAACGGAAGGCCCCAGAAGAGTTCGAGATCTACTTTCTTGAGATCGAGTGGCGCACGCGAGAGTCTTGGACCAGTTTGCGCCTGCTGTACGACGTGTGTGAGCTCGTGTGCGATCAGGTCTTGTCCGCTTGCAGTTGCCGGTGAGTAGTAACCATTGCCAAAGACAATGTCGTGGCCGACGGTGTAAGCCTTTGCATTGACAGCACGGGCAGATTCGGCAGCGCGTTGATCGGTATGTACTCGAACATGAGCGAAGTCGTAGCCGGAATCCTTGTGTGCAGGAACCGCAGGAGTATTTGCGGCGCGTTCTGCCTGGCGTTCCGCCTCTCCGGCTGAGTGGACGGGGGACACGGCCCCCAATCGCTCTCCCATTGTGGCGCGAGTGTGCGGATCAAGTTGATGTCCGGGCGAGCGTAACACTTCGTTGATGATCGACGGCGCCACAAACGGTTCGGGTGAGCTCAAAGCACTTCGTTGCAATCGCTGCTTACCACACTCCTGACACTCCGCACCGGCAATCGTGTGTTGACCACACGCACACTTGCGCTGGAGCAGACCCCCTGCTACGAGCGGCGGCGCTGCTTGCGGTTTAAGATTTATCTGCCGGTTGTTCATTGCTACAGTTTGCAAGAAGCGTCGTCGGGAATTCTTTCCTCTATCTTGAAAAGTTTCTTGTCCGGTTTTCTGCAACGCGCACGTAACCGGGTGCAGTGATCCATCGCACCCGGATCGAAGGTTTCTGTACCTGTCTTGCCGGCCTTGAACCGTTCGTAAGACTCACCACAGAAAGGATCGCGGAACGAACGTCCGCGTGCTTCCATTTGATGTTCGGCGCGCAAAGCATTTTCTCGATCAACGGTGAGAGGTTGTCTTCCTTCGGTCATAATCATTTTTTCCGACTCAGCTTTACCCTGATTACCGAGCCAGCCGTGACCGCAAAGCTCATGGCCGAGAATTAGCCACGGGTCGTAATCAACCTTCTTTCCTGCGGCACTGATCGATCCAAAAATCTTGGGGCTGTTCGGGGAAAGCGTTGTCACAACCCCTCCAGTGCCTCCGGGTTTTTTCCCTCTGGCGGCTTCGTCATCTTTAAACGTGGTGTGTGGGCGGCTCACATCGTCCACTCTGACAATCCATTCGTTCTTGCCGTTGATGAGATCGCACAAGCAGGTGCAGCCCGTTGCCGTTTTTGCTTCTTCAGCCGGCATTGGTCCTGCCGGAAGCACCTCATGCCCGATTTGGAAACCCGGAACAGAACAAAACGCTCCCGAGAGACTTGCGACTCCACTCTTTTCGTCAATTTTGGGCGTCTCGCCGGAACAGAGTTGACCGAACTGCTCACTCACCGTCGCAGCGTTAGTTTGTTTCACGCCTTTGCCGGTCGGATTGGGAATGAGCTTGTCAGGATTCTCGACTTTCACTACGCGCAGCAAAGTGTTTTGTCCACGCGCATGCGGTTGCGCGGCATGTCCCGCGGATACTTGCTGCGCAATCGTGTCCGCTTCTCGTTCCATCGGTTCGTGCACATCGGAAATCGTGTCGGGCAAACCGCTGGCAGCCATACCTCGCTGTTGGACGACGTGCGTGAGTTCATGGGCCAACAACTGTTTGCCGGCCGTAGTTTGAGGTGCGTATCTTCCCGAGCCAAAGACGATTTGACGGCCGACTGTGTATGCCAATGCATTAACTGACTCCGCCGATTCCGCGGCACGCGAATCCGTGTGTACTCGCACATTGCTGAAATCATGTGCGAGGTGTTTCTCCATAAACGTACGTGTCTCACGATCCAGCGCTTGGCCAGGTTGGCGCAGCGTGTCGGGAACAAGCGGCGGGATTTCCGCTGGTTTACTCTGATCCGAGGCACTGCGGTGCAATTTCTTCTTGCTGCACGAGTCACATTCCGCACCGGCAAACGTATGCTGGCCGCACGCGCACTTGCGTTGTAGTACTCCGCCGAGTACTGCCGGCGCTTTCAGCGGCTGTTGAGTATTCATCTGCTGCGGCGTTTTCATGACTACGAGTTCACCACTTTTCAGCAGTTGCTCTTTTCTTAATCTCGTCCACGAGCTTCTGATATAAAGGCGCGCCGTCGTCATAGGCGCGGCTCTCCTTTTTGGGATTGAAAGCAGCACACAGCCTTCCGTAGGCGTTGGCCATGAACTCCGTCAACTCCTTGTTTGCCTTTGCAACCGCTCCGGCCGCGGTTGTCGCCTCGCTTTCAGGAATCGAATGCGCCTGCACCTCGCTCTCCGACTTGGCGAGCTCTTTTCTGTAAAAGTCGACCCAATCTGTTACGTGTTTCGCCTCGTGCTTGATGACGAACTCCTGGTTCCAATAGGTCTTGCGTACGGAGTACGTAGTGACTTTGTCTTTATCCTTGTTCTTGCCGCACGAAACTGAGAATGTGACGGTGTTGGTCGGGCTCAGATCGCTAACAATATCCGGATAGGTGGTCTTGGTGACTTCAGAATCACTCGCCGCGGTAATGTTTTTGCGAAAGTCAATAGGTTGGATCTTGGAAGCGATCGGAATAACCAGATCCTCGAGGTGGAAACGCCAGTTCCCGTCCATCTTGCACGCACCGAATTTGAAGTCAGCGCCGAACTTCGAAGTATTTCCAAACTCGTCTGCATCGAGCGAGGGTTCGACTTTCTGACCGCCCATACGCTTATCGCTGGCGTTGACTGTGGCAGCCAGCGATTTACGAACACATTTGGTGGGTGGCGGGTCATTCTTCAACGGCTCTGCCGGCGGTGGCGTACCCGTAAGATCTGAGGGCGTTTGCGGGAGTGCAGTCGCGGGTTCATTGTCGCCGTCCGGGAAGCGTTGCAAAGAAACTCCAGCCTCGGCCTGATGGACCACGTGAGTTAACTCGTGGCTCAACAACTGCTGGCCTCGATTTGAACCGGGCGCAAATTTTCCGCGCGCGAACGCAATGTGATCGCCCATGGTGTATGCCAGCGCGCGTATCGATTTGGCAGAAGCAGCGGCCTTGTCGTCGGTGTGCACGCGCACGCGACTGAAGTCGTGACCAAGGCGAGGTTCAAAGACTGCACGTATGGATTTGTCGAGTGGCTCACCTGATGATCGCAATACCTCGCGCACCTGAGGCGGCACTTCGTTGAGCGGTTTTTCGTTGACGATCGACTGGTCCAGGCGACCGTCATTTGCTGTCTTGCATGAGTCGCACTGACCACCGGCAATCGTGTGATTGCCGCAATCACACTTCCGCTGTAGCGTCATCTCGGCCGCGGGCGGTGAAATGGCGGCGGCGTTTGTCACTTTTGCTGTGGCCTGCTCCCCCATCTTATTAAGCGGTACTGCATCGCTCGAACTTTTAATAATTGCGCCGAACGCGTTCGCTAACCTCAGCCCGGGGTTGGAGCGTAGCGACAACCCTGGGGATCGATCAAAAACAACTTTCCAACCCTGAAAGGGTTCGTCTTGAGAGGAACCCTTTCAGGGTTCAACGACTCTTTATTTTTCTACTCCCAGGGTTGTCGCTGCGCTCCAACCCTGGGCTGAAATTAGCGAACGCCTTCGGCGTAGTCATAAATCACCGCTAGTCTTCGGTCCAACTAAGAAGCTTGCCCGCTTTGCTTACAGACAATGAGCGGGACGGCTGTTCGTAAATCCAAATTTCACCAATTGTCTTTTCTCCCCACTCTTTCAACTCTTCCTGATACTCAACTGCATCTTCACCCGGGCGGCGCGGGCGAAATGAGTTTTGCAGGTACTTAATCTCGTCCGGCTTTCCCAGGCGCGCTTCAATTTCCGCGCGAGTCAATCCCACCTTTAGATTTACCGTCGTCATAAAATTCCATTAAGGCGTTGCGGGTGGAACCTTCTTTTTCTTTCCTTCCTTTGTGGGCTCGATCCAGCCGGTCTTTGGATTAGTGGTGACGGTGGTCGCGTACGCCTTCGCCGTGCAACCCGTATTGTTGGCCACTGCCTGCATGAAATCTCTGCCGGGTTTAGTGGCCCCGAATTCACAGCCCCCGAGCCAAACTTCGCACGGCTTGCAGAACTTGAAATTCTTGAAAACGTCGTCGCCCACCAGCGTGCCGGCGTTATTGCCGATGTCAGTGGTGCCAAACCCGCGCGACGGGTCCGTACTCGATCCCATCGTCATCCAGGCGGAGTCTTTGTCTGAACCGCCATGACCATTGATCAAGACTTTGGAAGCGCATTCGTTGTCTTTGACTTGCTTGTGAGCGTTCTTAACAAAGTCGGGATAACCGGAGGTTGGATAGAAGCGCATCAAACCCGCCTTCTCAGCCTTTTTCCCCGACTCGCGTATGTTTTTCTCCGCTGCGTCTTCAGGGACATTGGCGATGGCGGCAGGTCCACTGACTACTACCACCGGCG
>Ga0111538_10011837_pt1 | contig 11539 bp, 9 predicted proteins | sample SoiMethybrSBSTD1_FD_79669 | JGI IMG/M metagenome (GOLD analysis project Ga0111538, IMG submission 79669) | Bulk soil microbial communities from a Populus tree surrounding site in Tennessee, USA - Soil MetaG P. TD hybrid SBSTD1 (version 2)... | ecosystem: Environmental > Terrestrial > Soil > Tree...
CGTCGCGGAACTGGAAGCCGCGCTCGACGAGCCGGATGCTGCGTCGAGGAGCGTCAGCGACGAGTCTGGCTGGTCAGGCCGCGAAGCGGCCGCATCGGATTCCGCGTCGAGGAGCGTCGGCGACAAGCCCGCCGACGACGACGGTTACACCGAGATCGGCGAGAAACAAGCCGTCGAGGCGGTGCGAGAGGAACCAAGCGCGGAGCCACAAGGGGACGAGGTCGAACAGGGGTCGCTGTGGATGGACATCCCGGCGGAATGGGAGGGGCCCGGTGTCGAGAATGCGCCCGAGCCTGTGCAGGTGCCGGAGCCTCGAGCGCGAATCACGGTCGAGTCAGGCGCCCACGAGGAGGAGGACACGGTGATCGAAGACCATTCCCTCGCCCGCAGACCAACCACGATCGGCGAGGCCGCGGATGCGGCCGGCGCGCGCATAGCCGAGCTTCTCGAGGAGCAACCCACGGAGCGCGACGAGACTGCCGACCGGGTCGCGTACCTCTTTCCCCGGCCCGAAACGACCGAGTGGGACGTGCGCGAACTGAGCTACGACCGTCGGCGGCGCGCGCGGATCCGCGCTTCGTAGGTTCGCGGCACGGACGACGAGCTTTCTCCTCCGATCACCCAGGAAGAGCGGCTTGAGCACCCGGCGGGCCATTTGGCCCGCCGGGCTCAGGCCTGATTGACCGCGCTACGAGAATCGGCCGGACGCGACCAGTACCCCGTTCGGCCGCTTGACTCGGATCGTCGAGCCGGCGGTCACGTTCGGGACCACGCTGCCGGCCTTGTCGATCCGGGCGGTGCCGAGGTTGTTGACCGTGGCGGTGCCGACGGTCACGCCGTTCACTCGGAAGTTCACCTTCCTGCCGGCGAGCGCGTTCGCATCCTCGATCTGCGCCTCGAGCTGGCGGACACCATCGTCGCGGGAGAACTTCGCCTTCCCATCGACGGCGGGGTACGACGTCGACCCCTTGAGGGTCGCCTGGTGGATGTCGGTCGCCGCATTGGCCGCCGGCCCGGCGACGAGCGCGAGCGCGGCGAGAACGCCGATGACGGCGATGCTGATGCGTGCTCTCATGATGCCTCCTAAGTCAGGGTCAGCCATTCCGGAGGAGCGTGGCAGCGGACGGGTCCAGGTCGCAATCGGACATTGGTCCTAGGACCGCCCCTACCCTGGATTCGTGATGTTCGAATGCAATCCGGGTTTCCGGGATTGAGGAGAGCGTGGTGCGCCTTGGTCGAAGACACCGAAGCGGAGACCGCGCCGACGCGGGCCTGTCGACCTCGTCCGCCGTCGCAAAGTTCGCGGTGGGCGGGCTCGCGGCGCTGGCGGCGATCGGCGTGGGCAGCTATTTCCTCATGCGCCACATCGGCACGACCGAGGCGATCGACAACGCCAAGGACGTCACCCGGATCGTCGGGCGCCAGCTCGTCGAGCCGCGGGTGAGCGACGGGCTCCTCCGCGACAGCCGCTCGAGCGTCAGAAGGCTCGACCGAGTCGTCCGGAACAACGTGCTGCGCCGGAAGATCATACGAGTCAAGATCTGGACGGCCGGCGGCCGCATCGTCTACTCGGACAAGCACCGCCTGATCGGCTCCCGGTACAAGCTCGGCGCCGACGACCTGGCGGTCCTGCGCGGCGGTGGGGTGGACGCGGGCCTCAGCGATCTCTCGCAGCCCGAGAATCGCTTCGAGCGCTCCCAGGGAGAGGTGATGGAGGTCTATCTCCCCATCCACACGCCGAGCGGACGGCCGCTTCTGTTCGAGACCTACCAGCGTTTCAGCTCGATCGCGTCGAGCGGGTCGAGCATCTGGACCGCCTTCGCCCCGGCGCTCGTCGGAGCGCTCCTGATCCTCGCGCTGCTCCAGGTTCCGCTCGCGGCGTCGATGGCGCGCCGCCTGCGGCGAGGTCACGCGGAGAGGGAGGCGCTGCTCCAGCGGTCGATCGATGCATCCGATCGCGAGCGCCGCCGGATCGCAGGTGACCTGCACGACGGGGTCGTGCAGGACCTCGCCGGCACCGCCTTCTCGCTCGCGGCGGCCGCGAAGCGGTCCAACGGTAAAGCCAACGGCAGCGCGCGCGAGGTGTTGGAGCGGGGTGCGCTTCAGACGCGCCAGAGCGTGCGCCAGCTTCGTAGCCTCCTCGTCGAGATCTATCCGCCCAGCCTCCGGCAGGCGGGGCTCGAGTCGGCAATCAGGGATCTGCTGGCACGTGTCGAGGAACGCGGCCTCGCCACGCAGCTCGAGTTCGCCCCGGGGGTCCACCTGTCGCCGGAGGTTGAAGCGGTCTTCTTCCGCGTGGCTCAGGAGGCGATCCGCAATGCCTCCGCGCACGCCGAACCCACCACCATCGACGTGGCCGTGCGATCGGCCGACGGCCGCGCTTCGCTCACCGTCGCGGACGACGGGAGGGGCTTCGCGCGGCCCGGCGCGCGGGGGCCCACCGGACACTTTGGGCTCCAGCTCATGCGCGACCTCGCCCGAGACGCCGAGGGGGAGCTCAGCGTCGACTCGGCTCCCGGCCGCGGTACGCGAATCCGCGTGGAGGTGCCGGCCCCGTGATCAGGGTGCTCCTGGCGGAGGATCACGCCATCGTCCGCAACGGGCTCGTCGAGCTTCTGGCGGAGGCCGAGGACGTCGAGGTCGTCGCGACCGCGGCCGACGGTGAGCAGGCTCTCGCAAGCGTGGCGGAGCTTCGGCCCGATGTCGTGCTGATGGACATCTCGATGCCGAAGGTGGACGGAATTCGCGCGACGGCCTCGATCGCCCAGGCGGATCCCGACGTGCGTGTCGTCATGCTCACCGCCTTCTCGGACCGCGACCGTGTCGTCTCCGCGCTGGATGCGGGCGCGGTCGGATATCTCCTCAAGGACGCGGAGCCAGACGAGGTGCTCGAGGCCATCCGCGCCGCCTCCCGGGGGGACGCGCCACTTGCGCCCCGGGCGGCGCGAGAGCTGCTGGCCGCGCGCTCCCAGGAGCGCCACGCCGACCTGTCGAAGCGCGAGCGCGAGGTGCTGGGCCTCGTGGCGGAGGGGCTGCCCAACAAGCTCATCGCGCGGCGGCTCGAGATCAGCGAGAAGACCGTGAAGGCCCACCTCACGAGCGTCTTTCAGCGGATCGGCGTCACGGATCGGACTCAGGCCGCGCTCTGGGCACAGCGCCACGGTGTGCGCGCGGATTCCGACGGTGGCTGAACGGCGCCGGCCGAACGTGAGGGTCGCGCCTACGCCTCGGCGGCGATCACGCTGCGCTCCCGCGCGCCGGACGCGAACAGGTAATCGTTGATCCGCATCAGCCCCGCGAGGTCGTGCACGTCCTCGTCCAGGTAGGGGACCTGGATCACGAGCCGCGCCCGCATCTCGGCCGTCAGGCGCTTGATGTTGCGCTGGTCCCGCGCCGCGAGGGCCCGGTAGTCGTCGAAGTTCTCGATCACGCGCCGCGCGAGGTCCTCGTCGCGGAGCGCCTCCGTCAGCTCGCGCTCGAGGCTCTCGTCGTAGGCCGGGAGCTCGGTCCCGTAGTGCACCTTGTTGACGATGACGCCGCCGAACGGGAGCTCCGCCTCCACCAGCTTGCGGTGGAAGTACACCGCTTCGTTGATCGGCTCGCCCTGGGGCGCGCAGACGACCAGGAAACACGTCTCGGGGTTGGCCAGGAGCTCGTTCACGCGCTTGGCCCGCTCGCGAAAGCCGCCGACCATGCCGCTGAAGGCCTGGAAGAACTCCGACAGGTCCTCCAGCACCTCGACCCCCGTCAGCCGGCTCAGGACCGAGAACATCATCGAGGTTCCGCGCCCGAAGACCTTCATCCCGAGCCCGGTCGGCTTCATGAACACCTGAAGCGCGCGGCCCTCGATGAACTGCATGAGCCGCCTCGGCGCCTCCAGGAAGTCGAGCGCGTTGCGGCTCGGCGGAGTGTCGAGCACGAGCAGGTCGTAGCGGTCCTCCGCGTAAAGCTCGAAGAGCTTCTCCATCGCCATGTACTCCTGCGACCCGGCGAGGGCGTTCGAGAGCTGCTGGTAGATCCGGTTGGAGAGGATGCGATCGCGGGTCTCGGCGTCCGGAGCATGACGTCGCACGAGCTCATCGAAGGTCGCCTTGGCGTCCAGCATCATCGCCCAGAGCTCGCCGTCGCCGACGGTCTCGACACCGGCCTCGGCGAAGAGCCCGGGGTCGACCTGCCGCTCCTCGTTTCCCAGCTCGGGCAGGCCGAGCGAGTCGGCGAGGCGCTTGGCCGGGTCGATCGTCAAGACGGCGACCCGCTTGCCCCTGGCCGCCTGGCCCGCTGCGATCGCCGCCGAGCTCGTGGTCTTGCCCACGCCGCCCGATCCGGCGCAGATGCACACGCGCTTGCCCTCGAGCAGCTCGGCGACGCCCGCCATCAGTCGAGCACCCCAGCGAGCTCCTGCATCTCCTCGACGCCGAGCTCGGGCTCGAACATGAACGGAAGCGTCCTCACCGGAGCGCTCACGAGCTCGGTGAGGCGAGCCAGCTGCCCGCGCTGCGCGACCGCACGCCGGCGCTCGCTGATCGCAGCGCGGCACGCGGCGCGAACCGCGCCGTTGCCGTTGGCGGACAGGGACTCGAGGCGCTCGTTCTCCTCCGCCGAGAAGCGCTCGGGATAAAGAGCGTTCATATAGACGCGATCCACCGCGACGCCGACGTCCTCCGTCAGCGTCCGCTCCAATGACGCGGTCTCGTTCACGGGCATCTCCTCCGGCAGCGCGACGATCGCGACGCCGGTCTTCCGGTGGTTGACCAGAAAGGTCTCGAGCGCCTCCGCCTGTGCCTTGATCGGGCCCACGCGCGCGATGTTCGCGAACGTGCGCGGCGTCTGCAGGAACGCGACCCCGTGCCCGGTCGCGGGTGCGTCAACGATGACAAGGTCGTACTCGCGGCCCTTCTTCACCTTGCGGTCGGGGAGCGCGACCTCCCAGATCTTCCCGATCGTGACGAGCTCGCGCAGGCCGGGCGTGGCGGCCGCCAGGTAACCGAAGATCCGCGACCGGTAGAGCAGGTCGCGCATCGCGCGAACCCTGAGTTGCAGCAGCAGATATTCGCGCATCGCCTCGTCCGGATCGATGGATATCGCCCACAGGTTGTCGGCCATCTCGACCTCGTGGAAGCCGACCTCCGCGCGATTGAAGACCTGAGACGTGTGCTCTTGAGAGGAGACCTCGCAAACGATCGTGCGCCGCCCCTCGGCGGCGGCGGCGAGCCCCATGGCAAGGGCGACGGTCGACTTGCCCACGCCGCCCTTGCCGGTGACGATCACCAGGCGCTTGTCGAGGAGGTCGGGCATTGCCCGGACATATTGACGGTCGGGCAGTATGCAAACCGCGATGCGGAACAAGGCAAGTACGGGCGGCCGCGACCATCACGGACTGAGTGAACGATTTGAGCCGATATATGCGGCCGAACTGCTCACTCGATCGCCGAGCCCGTGATGAATGCCTCTCAGGAGGAGGAAACGCACGAGCGCGTGCGAATAATCGCGATCAATGGGTCTCTTCAGCCGCGGTCCAAAGTCAGACGTCCCCCTGTCCGGCGACGAGTGGTCCCCAAACGGCCACGCCGAGAAGCGTCGAGAGCGCGACGATCGCACCGAGATCGAGCGCCCGCCCGCCCCGCCGGCGGAACCCGAGCGCGGCCCCGAAACGCAGGCGAGCGAGGACCCGCCGGCCGCCCCCGAGCCCGCTGCCGCCGACCCGCCGGAGGAGGCGGAGGCCGAGCCTCAGCCCGCGGAGCCGCCGGAGGAGGCGAAGCCCGAGCCTCAGCCCGTGGAGGCGGAGTCGAAGCCGCCTGTCAATCAGCCCGAGCCCGAGGAGGACGACGAGCGCAGGATGAGTGCGAAGCAGGCGCTCGCCCCCGTGCGCCGGCCGGGAGTCGGCAAGCCACCCGGCGCCCACATCGGCGACGAGTCCGAGCGTCGCGCGAGAATCATCTCGTTCGCGAACCAGAAGGGCGGCGTGGCGAAGACCACCACGACGCTGAATCTGGCGGTCGCGTTCGCCGAGTCCGGGCACGACGTGCTGGCCATCGACCTCGATCCGCAGGGAAACCTGACGATGAGCCAGGGGATCGACCCCGACAAGGTCGAGCGCTCGATGTACGACGTCCTGGTCGACCACATTCCAATCCGCGACGTGATCGAGGGGCGTGAGATCGACGTCGCCGTTGCCTCGATCGACCTCGCCGGCGCAGAGATCGCGATGAGCATGCAGATCGGCCGCGAGCGCTCGCTGGAGAAGGCGCTCTCCGCCGTCGTGGACGACTACGACTTCGTCTGCATCGACACGCCCCCCAGCCTCGGATTGCTCACGGTCAACGCCCTCACGGCCTCCGACAAGGTGATCGTCCCCGTCCAGTGCGAATATCTCTCCATGAGGGGCCTCGTCCAGCTCCAGAACACGCTCGAGATGATCCGCGAGAACCTGAACCCACGGGTGCAGATCGAGGGGATCCTCCCCACCATGCTCGACTCGCGGACGATCCACGCCAAGGAAGCGGTCGAGATCCTCGAGGAGAACTTCGGTGAGCTCGTGTTCAAATCGCGTATTCGCAAGGCGATCAAGTTCGCCGAGGCGCCGGTTCGCGGGTCGAGCGTGCTCAAGTACGATCCGCAGGGGAACGCCGCCCAGTACTACCGAGAGCTGGCCGAGGAGGTCCTGACGAATGGCGCGTCGTAAGCGGGCCAGCATGCGCGAGGGCCCGCTCGCCGATCTCTTCCGCTCGACGATCCGAGACGAGGAGGAGCAGCCCGCGGAGCAACAGCCGGCGCCCGAGGCCCGGGCCGACGAGGACGACGCGACCCGGGTGCTGGATTCCGGCGAGACGGCTCCACCGCCCGAGGCGCCCCAGATCCAGGAGGAGACCCGGTCCGCGCCCCCGGATCCCGAGCGCGTTCGCGCCTACCGGGTCGACGAGCTGACCGATGTGCCACCGCCGAAGGAGCGGTTGACCCGGATCTTCGCCGAGGAGCACGACGTCGAGGGCCCGGCCTACGGGCGCGAGGAACCGGGGCTCGCGGACTACCACGGCCCGCCGCGGCCCCATATGCCGGTGATCCGCGTCGTTGGCGTGGGCGGCGCGGGCGTGAACGCGATCAACCGCATGATCGAAGCGCAGATCCCGGGCGTCGAGTTCATGGCGGTCAACACCGATCTCCAATCGCTTCAGCAGTCGACCGCCGACGTCACCGTCCACCTTGGCAGCGGTGTTGCGCGGGGACTCGGAACCGGCTCGAACCCCGAGCTCGGCTACCAGGCCGCCTTCGAGGAGCAGGACAAGATCAAGCGGCTCCTGAAGGGCTCCGACATGGTCTTCGTGACCGCGGGGGTCGGCGGCGGCACCGGCACGGGCGCCGCACCGGTGATCGCGCGCCTCGCGCGTGACGTCGGGGCGCTCACGGTCGGCATCGTGACCAAGCCGTTCCGGTTCGAGGGAACTCGACGCGGAACGCAGGCGGAGCAGGGGATCGAGGCGCTGAGCGCCGAGGTCGACACCCTGATCGTCGTCCCGAACGAGCGGCTGCTCACGGTGCTCTCGCGGGAGACGACCATGGTCGAGGCGTTCCAGGTCGCCGACGACGTGCTGCGCCAGGGCGTGCAGGGCATCTCCGAGCTCATCACCCTCCCAGGACTGATCAACCTCGACTTCGCGGACGTCCGTACGACGATGCGGGACGCCGGGCACGCTCTTCTGGGAATCGGCATGGGCACCGGGGAGACGCGAGCGGTCGCGGCCGCGGAGCGCGCCGTCTCCTCGCCCCTGCTCGAGACCTCGGTCGACGGCGCCCGCTCGATCCTGCTGTCGATCACCGGCGGTCCGGACCTCGGGCTCCTCGAGGTCTCCGAGGCCGCCCAGGTGGTCCAGGAGGCCGCCCATCCGGACGCGAACATCATCTTCGGCGCCAACCTCGACGAGACCCTGTCCGACCAGGTGTGGGTCACGGTGATCGCGACGCGCTTCGACGGCCGCGGGCGTCGCAAGGATGGCTCGGGCGGCATCGAGCGCCGGGCGGCGGGGACGACGACGACGGCGGTACGCCGTCCTGAGGACCGGCGCGCCGGCACCGCGAAGAGCTTCGAGTCACGGCCCCGAGACCTATCGATCGACGTTCCCGAATTCGTCCCCGGCCGCTAGCCAGACGCCTGCAAACCTTCGTCTGGCTATGTCATCGGTCGGGCGCCTCGCTCACGTAGGTTTCCACTACGCTCGCGTGGGCGCCCTCCCTGCTTCCTCGCCAGACTGGGTTTTCGGCGTCTACCGGGTTGCAGGATGAGCGCGCGGGGTGCTGTGGCGGCGGGCCATCCGCTGACTGCGGAGGCCGGCGCGCGCGTGCTGCGGGAGGGGGGCAACGCCGTCGACGCCGCCGTGGCCGCGGTGCTGACATCGTTCGTCGCCGAGAGCCCGCTCACCGGGCTCGGCGCGGGGGGGTTCATGCTCGTCCACGACCCGGCCAAGGAGGACGTCCTCCTGGACTTCTTCGTCGAGGTCCCGGGCCGTACGGTCGGGGAGCGGCGATCCGAGCTCGTCCCGATTCCGGTCTACTTCAGCCCGGAGTCGCCGCAGGTCTTCAACGTCGGCGCGGCGTCGTGCGGGGTGCCTGGGACCGCGGCCGGCCTGGCGCACGCGCTCGATCGGTTCGGGTCGGTATCGCTCGCCCAGCTCGTCCGTGAGCCGGCGAAGCTCGCGCGCGATGGCGTGGAGGTCAATGCCCAGCAGGCATTCATCTTCCGGATCCTCGAGCCGATCCTCACCGATCAGCCGGAGGGCGCAGTCATCTACGCTCCCGGTGGCCGGATCCTCGGGAAGGGCGAGCGCTTCGTGTTCCGCGAGCTCGGTGACGCGCTCGAGCGCTACGGCGCGGAGGGGCCAGAGCCCTTCTATCGCGGCGAAGTGGCGCTGAGGATCTCGGACTGGGTCGTGGAGCGGGGCGGGACACTCGGAGCCGACGACCTGGCGGCCTATGAGCCGGAGGTCCGCGAGCCCGTCGGCGCCCGCTACCGAGGGCGGGACGTGCTCACGAATCCGCCCCCGTCCTCCGGTGGCGTGCTGATCGCGCTCGCGCTGGCGCTCCTGGATGCGGCGGGCGCCTCCGATCTCGCGACCGTGGTCGCCGCGATGGAGGAGGCCCAGCTCGCGCGAACGGAGGCCTTCTTCCATGGTCTCTATGAGGACGGATTCGTCAGGGAGTTCCTCATGCCCGGGCGCATCGAGGATGCCGCGGGTCGGGTCCGCTCCGGAACCCGGCCGCGCGAGCCGGGGCAGCATGGACCAGGCGACCGACTCGGCTCGACCACCCACATCACGGCCGTCGATCGCGAGGGGCGCTGTGCCGCGGTCACCTGCTCCAACGGCACGGGCTCGGGCATGATCGTCCCCGGCACCGGCGTACACGTGAACAACATGCTGGGAGAGGAGGACCTGAACCCGCTCGGCTTCCACACCACACCGTGGGGCCGCCGAGTCCCGTCGATGATGTCGCCGACGGTCGTGCTCCGCGACGGCGAGCTCGAGATGGGCCTCGGAAGCGGGGGCTCGAACCGGATCCGCTCGGCGGTCCTGCAGACGATCATCCGCGTGATCGCAGACGGCATGGACGCTCGGGAGGCGGTGGATGCGCCGCGCGTCCACTTCGAGGCCGGCGCCGTGCAGGCCGAGCCCGGCATCGACGAGCAGGGGCTGGACACGCTCGCCGGGCGCGGCTTTCAGCTCGTCAACTGGCAGGAGCGGAATCTCTTCTTCGGCGGCGTCCACGCCGTCGCCCGGGATCCCGCCACGGGCGAGCTCAGCGGTGGCGGCGACCCACGCCGCGGCGGCGCCGTGGCCTACGCGTAGTGCCGGAGTACCATCGGCACCGACGAACCTCGAGAGGGGAAGTGATGGCCAAGGCGCTGCTCATCATCGACTTCCAGAACGACTTCACCTCGGGCGGCGCCCTCGCGGTGCCCGGAGGGGACGAGATCGCCGGTCCGGTCAAGCGGCTCGCAGAGCACTTCGACTTCATCGCGGCGACCCGGGACTGGCACCCGCCCGACCACGCGTCGTTCGAGACCGAGGGTGGCCCGTGGCCGGTCCACTGCGTTCAGGGCACGCACGGCGCGGAATTCCACTCCGCCATGCGGGGCATCCGCGTGGATGCGGTGGTCAACGTCGGACAGAGCCGGGAAGACGAGGGATATTCGGGCTTCGAGAAGTCCGACCTCGCGCGGATCCTTCATGACAACGACGCGGACGACGTCTACATCTGCGGCCTGGCGACGGACTACTGCGTCCGCGCTTCGGCGATCGATGCGTGCGGGGAGGGCTTCGAGGTCACGGTGATCGGGGACGCGGTCCGGGCCGTGGACGTCACTCCCGGAGACGGAGACCGCGCGCTCCAGGAGATGCGCGCCGCGGGCGCGCGAGTGGCGAGGTCCGACGAGGTGCTCGCGGGCGCGAAGAGCGCCTGATCGAATCCGCGAGTAGCCTCCGCGCGCCTGTGCGAGGGTCCAGTCGCATCGCGTCCGTCAGCCGCGAGGAGGGGCAGGCGCGGGTCGCCTGGATCGTGTTCGCGGTCGCGGCCGTGATCTCGATCGTGGTGATCGTTGTCGCGGGCAGCGGGCAGACGCTGAAGGGCGACGAATGGGGCATCGCCGATCGGCTGGCCACCGAGCCCTTGCTCCACGCGATCCTCCACGCCCCACCCGGCAAGTACCTGATCGTCCTGCCGACGGTCTTCTACAAGGTCGCGTTCAGCACGATCGGGATTGGCGATTACCTGCCCTACCGAGCAGTCGGCATGGCGCTCACCGCCGCCACCGCCGCTCTCTTCCTGGTCCTCGCGGCGCGCCGCGTGGGCTCCCTGATGGCGCTGCCGGGCGCCGTCCTCATCCTGTTCCTTGGCTCGAGCGGCGAGGTCACCTCGACCGCCCTGCGGATCCCGACGCAGGTCGCCCTCGTGGCCGGCCTCGGGATGCTCCTCCTTCTCGAGCGACGCGACCTGCGGGCGGACCTCGCCGCGTGTGGGCTCTTGCTCGTCTCGATCACGTCTCATCCGCTGGGTACGGCGTTTGCCGTAGCCGCGGCGGTGCTCGTGCTCTCGCGCCCGGCCCCGGAGCGATGGCGGCGGGCCTGGGTGTTCGGAGCACCCCTGGTCGTCTTCGCCGCCTGGTACGTCACCCTTCGCGAGCCGTTTCCCGTGGGTCCCTCCCTCGGCGAGCAACTGCGGGAACTGCCACGGTTCGAGATCCAGTCGCTGGCCGTGATGGCCGCCGCGGCGACCGGCGTGTTCCACTGGCCGACCGGGCATCTCCTCACCCCGCTCAGCTACGCGATCGCTGGAGCGATCGTGGGGGTGACGGCCGCCAGGGCGCTGACGACGAGGGTGCCGGCCGAGTTCTGGGCGGTCCTCGCGGCCCTGATCGTCCTCCTTGGCGCCCCGGCGTTCGCGCCGGGCGGCGCCCGCACGCCGGAGGCAACGCGATACATCTTTCCCGGGGTGGTCATGCTGCTCCTCCTGCTCGCGGAGCTGGCGCGAGACGTGAGTTTCGGCACTCTTC
>Ga0111538_10011838_pt1 | contig 11539 bp, 3 predicted proteins | sample SoiMethybrSBSTD1_FD_79669 | JGI IMG/M metagenome (GOLD analysis project Ga0111538, IMG submission 79669) | Bulk soil microbial communities from a Populus tree surrounding site in Tennessee, USA - Soil MetaG P. TD hybrid SBSTD1 (version 2)... | ecosystem: Environmental > Terrestrial > Soil > Tree...
CCGTGCGCTGGGAGGGCCACAGCTTCGTGGTGGGCGTGCAGTGGCACCCCGAGTTCATGGACCCGAAGGATCCGTCGCTCATCGACGGCAAGCCGCTGCTGCGCGAGTTCCTGCATGCCTGCGAGCTGCGCAAGAAGACGGGCAAGGCCACGCCCGTGATGGCCGCACGCGCCGCTTAGCTCGTCCTGCTGGCGCACGCTCCGCTGGGCCGTTAGAACCTGAAGCGCAGATGCCGCAGAGGAGGGCAGATGCCGCGGAGGAATCTGGTGTGTCCGGGCGAACGAACAGCGCCCTCAACTCTTTGGGGAATCGGGGAGGAAAAGCGACACCAGGACGGTAAGGCTCGTGAACCTGTGAGTCGTGAACCTTGGCGTCGTGAACCTGTGAGTCGTGAACCTTGGCGTCGTGAACCTGTGAGTCGTGAACCTTGGCGTCGTGAACCTGGGCGTCCTGAACCTGTGCATCTCGATACCAGGATTCCGAGTCTCAACGCCCTGGTCTTGCCTTTCCTCTCACGCTCATCAACAACCGCGGTCCCGCTCGCATTCGCTCGAAACCCGCCTTGGCTTTTCTCCGCGGCATCTGCCCTCCTCTGCGGCATCTGCGCTTCAGGTTCTAACGGCCCGAGCGGAGCGTCCTAGAACTTGTCCAGCGCGATGCTGCCATCCGCGCTCGCCTGCGTCGGATCGGCCGCCCACGCGCGGATGCGCTCCAGCAGGCGCTTGGCGACACCGTCCTCGGGATTGACCTCCAGCATCGCCGCGTAGGCCTTCCCGGCCGTCTCCCAATCCTTGGCGAGGTACGCCTCGAAAGCCGCCGCCGTGCGCTCGTTGAGCGCCAGGTCCTCGGACGGCGTGTACACGTCGGCGGGCTCGGTCTTGCCGCTCACCTTGATGCGGTCCACGCGCCGCAGGGGAATGCGCCCGCCCAGCTTCGCCACCGTGTCCCCGCTCACCAGGATCGGCGTCTTCCAGAACTTGTTCGCGCCCTCGAGGCGCGAGGCCTCGTTCACGCCGTCGCCCATGGCGGTGTAGGCGAGCCGCTTGCGCGAGCCCATGTTGCCGACGATCGCCGTGCAGGTGTTCACGCCGATGCGCATGTGGATCTCCGGGAGGCCCTGCTCGCGCAGCTCCTTGCGCAGCCTCTCCATCTCGCGTTGCATCCCGATCGCGGCCTGGACCGCGTGCAAGGCATGGTCGGGGTCGTGCAGCGGCGCGCTCCAGAAGGCCATGATGGCGTCGCCGATGAACTGCACGACGGCGCCCCGGTGCGAGTGGACCACCTCGGTCATCGCCGTGAAGTGCTTGAAGAGAACCTGCTGCACGACGGGCGGCGGGTGCTTTTCCGTGAGCTTGGTGAACCCCGCCAGGTCGGTGAAGAGCACCGTGATCTCGCGCGACTCGCCGCCCAGCTCGAGTTTCGTCGGGTCCGCGGCAATCTGGTCCACGAGCTCGGGCGGCAGGTAGAGCGAGAACGCCTGCTGCAGCTCGCGCTTGCGGCGTTGCTCCTCGAAGTACGCGCGGGTGCCGTAGGCGAGGTAGGCCAGGACCGCGATGCCGACCGGGGTGGCAACCGCCATCCATGTCCGCTGGTGGACGAAGAGGTATCCGGAGAACGCTCCCACGCAGGCTGCGATGCCGAACAGGGCCAGCGTGGCGCGCAGCGGACGCCAGCGACGCATCCCGAGGTAGGCGAAGAGCGCGACGGTCGCGGCCACGGCGAGGTTGCCCGCGCCGACCAGGGGCCGCAGCCACGTCCCCGAGAGCGCGTTGTCCACCATCGTCGCGTGCACCTTCATGCCGGCGGTCAGCGTGCCCGAGGTCGCGAGGAACGGCGTGGCGAACAGGTCCGACTGCGCGAGGCCCAGCTCGGGTGCGGCGCGCACGTCGCGCCCGACGATGGCGATGCGCCCGTTGAACACGGTCTTGAGCTCTTCGGGCGACGCCTTGAGCACGAGGTGGAACGGGATCGGGTCGAACACGGTGTCGGGCCCGAGGTAGCGGATGAGCGCGCCTTCGTCCGGCAGCGCCGGCACCTTCACCGACGGCGCCTTCACCTGCGCGACCTTGACGACTTGGCGCCAGAAGGCGTCGCCTTCGTCGGGGATGCGGCGCATGAAGCTGTCCGGGTCGAGCGGGATGGTGGCCAGCCCGGCGATCGCGCCCGCGTCGGTGAAGAGCGCCAGCGGCTCGACCCGCTTCCAGACGCGCAACAGGCCCGACTCGAAGTGGGTGAAATCCGCGGCCATGACCACGTTGCCCGCCTTGCGGATCGCCTCGGCGAGCGCGGCATCCTCCGCGGCTTCGGACGGCTCGGCGAGCAGCAGGTCCAGGCCGATCACGATCGCGCCACCCTGCGCCATGCGGTCGACGAGCTGCGCGTGCAGCGAGCGCGGCCACGGCCAGCGCATCTTGAGCTCGGCGAGCGACTCCTCGTCGATCGCCACCAGCACGAGCGGCTGGACGACCTCGCCTTTCGCGGTGCGCACGGTCAGCTCGTCGAAGACCCTGCGCTCGAGCGCCTGCCACGCGGAGATCCACGTGGCCGCCGCGACCATCACCAGGAAGGCAGCGGCCGCAATGAGGGCGTCGGCGTGGCGCGCGGCGAGCCCCGCGAAACGCCGGCGCATCAGAAGCGCAGGTTCACCACGAGGCCCACCGCCTCGTCGAACGCCTTCGCGCCGATGTTGATCACCAGCAGCTCGACCGACCAGCGCTTGTCGCGCGTCTCCCAGTAGGCCTGCACCGAGCCGCTCCATTCCGCGGCGAGCGGGGCAAGGTTGGCCTCGTCGGCGAAGCGCTCGCTGCGGTAGGTCGCCTTCGCGCCGAGGCTCCAGCGCGAGTCGGAGAACCAGGCGCCGCCGAGGGAGTAGCGCTCGCGCGGCGAGAACGGGAAGCGCTTCCCGGCCTGGGGCCCGGTGACCTCGCTTTTCGCCCAGGTGCCGTCGGCGAAGAGCGAGAGGTTGCGGTTGAGCATCGCGTTCACGGCCAGGCCCGACTCGCGCAGTTCGCCGCCCGCGATCTGCGGGAAGCCCTCGAGCACGTACACGCTCGCCAGCGGGCTGAAGGTGCGGTTGCGCAGCCGCTCGAGGTTGGAGCTGTCGGGCCGGTTGTTGAGCACGCCCGCGAGGGTCGAGTAGAGGTTGGTGACCTCCTGGCGATCGCCGAAGCCCGTGACGAGCAGCGTGGGCGTCGCTTCCCACTCGGCTTGCACGCGCGCGCGCTCGAGCTTGCCGCCCGGGAGCACGTAGCGGTCGTCGAGCACGATGCCCGCCGTCGACGTCGGCTTGAGGCTCGAGAGCGACGCGGGCCGCAGCCACTCCTGCCAGGCGCCGCGCAGCGTGAGGCCCGCCAACGGGCGCACGACCACGCCGGCGCGCGGGGACCACTGGTCGCGCGAATGGTTGTCGTTGGTGTCGACCCGCTGGCCGAGGTAGTCGCGCCGCACGACGATGTCGTTGGTCTTGTCGTAGGTGGTGTAGTCGGCTTCGAGCTCGAGGGCGAGCGCGCGCGAAACCGGCCAGCGCCCTCCGAGCGCGAAGCTCTTCGACACGTCGCGGACTTCCTGCAGCACGGACTCGGGGTTGCGCGCCGAGCTGGCCGAGTTGCGCGCCGTGGCGTCGCGCTCGAGGAAGTCGGTCGATTCCCACTCCGCCCACTCGGCCGTGCAGTAGATCTCGAGGCCGTGGAAGTTGCGGCGCAGGACGCGGGCGCCGAAATCGTGGCGGCGCGGCGCCTGCGTGAAGGAGGACTCGCGGAAGACCGTCCCGAAGAGCGACGATTCGGTCGAACGCGTGTCCAGGCGCGAATCCTCCGCGCCGTAGCCGCCCTTGACCCATACCTGCCAGTCCGGGCTCGGGCGATAGTGCGCGCCCATGTCGAAGCGCCGCGCCGAGCCGTCGACCAGCTCGTACGAATCGAAGATCGCGTCGGCATGCCCGGAGCGCACCTCGGGGGCGAGGCGGTTGCCGTAGAGGAAGATCCCCAGGTCGTCGCGCAGCTTGAAGCCGAAGCCACCGGTGATCGACGTGGCACGCGCGGTGCTGTTGTCGTCTTCGGGCCAGTAGCGCAGGTAGGACGCCTCGGCGAAATAGGCCGCGCGACCCTCGGCGAAGAGCCCGTTCACGTTGGCGCGCGGCTCCGCCAGCTTCTCGTCGCGGTTCATGGACCCGGCGAACGCGAGGTTCGCATAGTTGCCGGGACGCGCGAGGAGCGACTGGAACCGGTTGGAAGCGCCGAACGCGAGCGGATCGGTGGCGAAGCCCTGGATCAGCTCGCTGTTGGACATGAACTTGCCCGGCATGCGGTCGGCGAGGAAGAGGTGGCTGCCGGCCCACATCGGGTCGAAGGAATCCTGCGCGTTCTTCATCGCCCAGGCCTCGAGGCCCATCTGCGCGAGCGGCGCGCCGAGGTTGGCGCTGCCGCGCAGGTCGGTCGCCACGGGATCCAGCGACTTGAGGTACGGCAGCCGCGCCACCGACTCGCGTGCCGCCGCCAGCGCCTCCCCGGGCTGCATGAGATCCGACTGCATCATCGCGGTGTACTGGTACGGCAGCGGGTCCTTCGGGTCGTGCAGCGATGCCGTGCGCATCTCCTTGAGCGCGTCGTCGAAGCGGCCGAGTTGCCAGTAGGTGATGCCGAGGTAGATGTGCGCGCGCGCCTGGCGCGGCTCGAGCAGCGTGGCGCGCAGGAGCGCCTCGAGCGCGCCCTGCGGATCCCCGGACCTGAGCCGCGTGTATCCCAGCGCCGTCCAGGTCGCGAAATCGTCGGCGCGCGCCACGAGCGCGCGATCCAGGGTCTCGCGGGCGCGCGGCAGGTCGTAGGCATTCGCCTCGACGAGCCCGCGCTCGGCCAGCACGGTCGCGTTGTTGGGCGCGATGCGTTCGGCCTCCGCCAACGCCCTGCGCGCGGAACGCGGATTCGAGCGCTCCGCCTGGAGTTGGCCCAGCGCGTGCCAGGCGCGCCAGTCGCCGGGGGCGATCCGCGTGGCGGAGCGGAACGCGACCCGCGCCGCGGGATAGTCGCCGTCGAGGCGCGCGACCTCGCCGGCAGCCAGGCGCGACTCGACGTTGTCCGGAAACTTCGCCGTCGCCTCCGCGGCGGCAGCCCGCGCGCGCGGGAAGTCGTCCGCAAAGAGCGCTGCGCGCGCCGTGAGGCCGGGCACGCGGGCGTCGCCGGGGAACCGCGCCGCCGCCCGCTCGAGGATCGCGATGGCCTCGCGCCCGCGCCCGAAGTACATCTCGATGTCGGCGGCGAGGAAGTAAGCCTCGGCCGGGGCGTTGCCGCGCCCGATCGCCGCAGTCAGCAGCTCGCGCGCGCGCGTGAGCTCGCCCTCGCGGATCGCCGACGCGGCGTCGCGCACGCCATCGGACGGATACCGGTCCGCGTCGACGGTGAAGGAGCTCACCCATTGCACGCGCTCGCGTGCGTTCTGCAGCCGCCGCTTCGAAGGCGGCTTGCCGCGCTCGAGCACGCCCTCCTCGTCGGCGCCCACGGTGACGGCGCCGAGCTCGTTGGAGATCTCGATTTCACCCTCGACCACGGTGAAGGCGCTGCGCCCGTCCGCCGCCACTTCCACCAGCCACTCGGTGCCGCGGATCGCCGCGAGACCCGTCGGCGTGCCCACCTTGAAATCCTTCGTCGGCGTCTTGGTCTGGAAGCGGCCCTTGCCCTGGCCGAACTCGATGATCGAGCGCCGCGCGCCCGCGTCAGGCGACTTCACCTGCGCGAACGAGACGCCCTCGATGGTCATCTGCGTCTGGTCGACCAGCAGCAGCGACATCTTGCTGTGCGGCTGGGTGGTACGCACGAACTGGCCCGCTTCCAGCGGCAGCTTGACGCGCGCCGGACGCCAGTCGGCCGACTCGGTCTCGCGGTAGTCGCCCTTGCCCCGCAGCGACACGATCTCCGCGGCGGGGGCTGCCGAGGCGTTGGAGGCGGCGAACGCGGCAAGCAGGATGAGGAGCGAGGCGAAGCGCATGTCAGAAGGCCTGGCGGACCAGCGGGATGCGCCGCCCGTCGGGCAGCGTCATCGTCGCGGTGGTGGAACTGCTGAACTGGACATCGAGCGCGCCCGCATTGTCGCTTGTCCGGGTGGCCGCGCGATAGGGCTGCCCCATCGCCTGCCCGTTGGCGAACGTCCACCAGTTGCCGGTGATGCGCAGGGGATCGGGCGTGGGCAGCGCGGCGATGTACCAGGTGGGACGCCCCTGCGCGTCGTACATGTAGCCGGCGATGTCGGCGAAGCCGCCCTGCCACTCGATGAAGAAACCGCGGCCGCTCTCGGCCGGGTTCCACCACCAGCCTGCCTGCGGCAATCCGGGTTGGGGCGCGGCGGCGAGTCCGTCCGGAACGAACGGCTGGCGCTCGATCGCCACGGTGCCGCCCGGCCAGATCATGGTGCCGTGCGTGGCGTCCGAGAACGCGAAGGTCACGGTGCCTGCATTCGCGAGGCCGGGCAGGCGATACGGCCCGGTGAGCGTCTGCCCGCTGGATGCCGCGAGGAAGTCGGAAGTGAAGAGGGAGCCGTCGAGCGAGGTCGCCCCACCGGCAAAATTCCACGTCGCGCGCCCGTCGGGCTCGTAGTGGAAGGCGGCGAAGAACAGCTGGTTGCCGCGCGCCTCGATGGAGAAGCCGCGCCCGCCCTCGGCCGGGTTGTACCACCAGCCCGTCTGCGGTGCCTGCGGACGGCAGCTCACGGTGCCAGGCACGCTCACCACGCTGCGCGTGGTGCCGTTCACCAGCATCGCGTTGCCGTTCGGCCCGTAGCCCACGTAGAACGTGGCCCCGGCGATGCCGCTCGCCGGCACGGCGTTCACGATCGTCACCGCCTGGCCCTGGGCCGCGAGCACGCCCGAGGCATAGGCCTGCAGGCTCGCGGCCGAGACGGCGACGAGTTGGCCCTGCGCATTGAGCTGCGCGAGGGCGCACTGCACCGGCGGATCGGCCTTGGATGCGCCGAGCGCCTTCCAGGCGAAACGCGGATCGGCATCCTTCAGCGCTGCGCCTCGCACGCTGGTCGCGGGCGCGACCGCGAACACGAACGTGCTCGCCGTCGTGCCCACGTCCTGGGCGCGGAACTGCACTTGCGCGTCGACATCCACGATCGCCGTCGCGGCGTTGCCCGTCGCGTTGACGAGGTAGACCGGCACCTTGTCCGCGGGGATGCTCTTGGCGACAACCGGTCGCAGGTCGAAGAACCAGTCGCCGGCCGCGATGCTCCCGCCGCCGCCCTCGCGCACGACGACCACGGGCGAGGCGCGGTGGGCGAAGGTGCTGTCGCCCGCGGCACCCGAATTGTTGTGCCCCCAACAGAAGACGTTGCCCGCGACCATGCGGGCGCAGGTGTGCAGGCGCCCCGCCGCGATGTCCGCCACACCCGAGTCCAGGCCCGGCACGGGCGTCGGCACGGGGCTCGACGACGTCCCGCCGGTGCCAAGCTGCCCGTCGTTGTTCTTCCCCCAGCACAGCACCGCGCCGGCGACGGTGAGCGCGCAAGTGTGTTCCTCGCCGGCGGAGACCTTCGCGGACGCGGGAAGCCCGACGACGGCAACCGGCGTCGCGCGGAGGGTCTGCGTGCCGTCCCCAAGCTGCCCTGCGGCATTCCCACCCCAGCAGAGCACGCTGCCGCCGGCCATGAGGGCGCACGAGTGCGCCAACCCCACGGAGACGGACTGGGCGCCCGCCGAAATGCCCGAGACCGCCACCGGAACGGTGCTGTTCGAAGTGGAGCCGTTGCCGAGAGCCCCGGGCCCGTTCGCACCCCAGCACATGACGCGGCCCGCGGACGTGACCGCGCACGTGTGTGCGAGACCCCCGGCCACGGCGACCACCCCCGAAGCCAGGCCGACAGGCGCCGCCGGCACCGCGCTATCGTCCGTCGTGCCGCGGCCCAGCTGACCTTGGGCATTCGCGCCCCAGCATTGCAGGCCGCCCCCCGCGGCGATGGCGCAGACATGCCCGACGCCGCTCGCGATCGCCGTCGCCCCGGAGGCGATGCGGGTCGGGACCGGAACCGAGGAGTTGTGCAGCACGCCGTCGCCGAGCTGGCCCTGGTCGCCGCCGCCCCAGCAAGAGACCGCGCCCGCGGAATCGAGCGCGCAGCCGTGAAAGCCGCCGGTCGTGATCGAAACGGCGCCGCGAGGCAGGTCGCGAACGGCAACCGGGCGCGGGCTCCCCACGGCCTGCCCGTCGCCCAGCTGGAATGCCGTGTTGCCGCCCCAGCAAAGAACGCTGCCCGAGGCGTCGATCGCGCAGGTGTGGTCGCTGCCCGCGCTCAGCGCCGTCAACGGACGCGCGAGGCCCGCCACGGGCGTCGGCGTCGCGCTGTTCGATTGCGAGCCGTTACCCAGCTGCCCGAGCGTGTTGTTGCCCCAGCAAAATGTCGCGGTCGCGTTCAGCGCGCAGGTGTGCTGCCATCCCAGCGAGATCTGCGTCACCTCGGCCGGCAGTCCCGCCACCTCGACCGGCACCGTTGAGCTCGCCCCGGTCCTGCCGAGCTGCAGGCTCGCGTTGGAGCCCCAGCAAAAGAGCCGGCGCGTATCGGTCAGCGCGCAGGTGTGGAATGCGCCCGCCCCGAGTTGCACGAAAGTCACGCCCGTTTCGGCGATCGCGCGGGGCACGCGACTTTCGGAGGTCGTGCCGTCGCCGAGCTGGCCGCGGCTGTTGTCGCCCCAGCAGAGCACGCGCCCGTCGGACCTGAGCGCGCACGTGTGGCCATATCCACTCGCGATCGAGGTGACGCCCGAGAGCGTCGCGATCCGCGCCGGCGTGGGATTGAACACCTGCGGACTGCCGCTGCCCAGCTGGCCGGAGACATTCTCACCCCAGCACCAGACCATGCCGTCGTCGGTCCGGACACAGGTGTGCGCGAGCCCCGCCGTGATCGCCCTCACGCCCGCCAGGCTCACGGGCGCCGGCAACAGCTCGTCCCTCGGAATGCCGGTGCCGAGCTGGCCCGCGCCGTTGCTGCCCCAGCAATGCAGCGTCCCCGCCTGCACGGCGCACGTGTGCGCGAGCCCCGTGCCGATTGCGGAGACGCCTGCGGGCAGGCGCACGCGCGCCGGCAACGTGCTCACCCCCACCGAGCCATCGCCGAGCTGCCCATTGGCGTTGTTGCCCCAGCAATACGCCTCGAGCGACGACGTGATCGCGCACGTGTGGAACGAGCTCGGGCTCGTCGCCACCACCGTCGCTCCCGCGGCGAGGCCCACGACGGGACCGGGGACGGGCGAGACGATCCGCGCGCCGTCGCCCAGCGCGCCGCTGGAGTTGTCGCCCCAGCAATAGGCGCGGCCGGGCTCGTCGACGGCGCACGTCCGGTCGAATCCTGCGGCGAGCATCGGCGTCACGCCGAGCGCATGGGTCGCGCAAAGGCCGAGCGAAGCTGCTGCCATGCAGGCGACCGTGATTCGCGAGGGGACGGGGATCTTCATACGCCTCCTGTCAGAACGCCTGCCGCACGAGCGGGATCTGGCGACCGTCGGGCAACGACATGATCGCGGTCGTGGGGCTGGTGAAGCGGATATCGAGCGCGCCCGCATTGTCGCTGGTGCGCGTTGCGGGGCGATAGGGCTGCCCCATCGCCTGCCCGTTGGCGAACGTCCACCAGTTGCCGGTGATGCGCAGGGGATCGGGCGTGGGCAGCGCGGCGATGTACCACGTGGGCCTCCCCTGGGCGTCGTACATGTAACCCGCAACGTCGGCGAAACCACCCTGCCACTCGATGAAGAAGCCGCGGCCGCTCTCGGCCGGGTTCCACCACCAACCGGACTGCGGCAGTCCGGGCTGCGGCGCGGCGGTGAGTCCATCGGGAACGAACGGCTGGCGCTCGATCGCCACCGAGCCGCCCGGCCAGAACATCGTGCCGTGCGTGGCATCCGAGAAGGCGAAGGTGATCGCGCCGGCGTTGGCGAGGGACGGAAGCCGATAGTTGCCGGTGAGCGTCTGCCCGCCGGAAGCGGCGAGGAAGCCCGAGGTGAAGAGCGAGCCGTCGAGCGAGGTCGCGCCGCCGGCGAAATTCCAGGTAGGGCGCCCGTCGGCCTCGTAGTGGAACGCGGCGAAGAAGAGCTGCTTGCCGCGCGCCTCGATCGAGAAGCCGCGCCCGCCCTCGGCCGGGTTGTACCACCAGCCCGTCTGCGGTGGCTGGGGCTGGCAAGCCGTCGTGCCGGGCACGCTCACGACGCTGCGCGTGGTTCCGTTGGTGAGCATGGCATCGCCGTTGGCGCCGTAGCCCACGAAGAAGGTCGCACCCTCCACGCTCGAGGCCGGCGTGCCGCTGAGGACGGCGACCGACTGGCCCTGCGCCGACAGCACGCCCGACACGTACGCATGCAGGCTCGCGGCGGAAACGGCGACCAGCTGGCCCTGGGCGTTGAGCTGGGCGAGGGCGCACGACACCGGCGGATCCGCCTTCGGGACTCCGCTCGCCTTCCAGGCGAAGCGCGGATCGGCACTCTTCGCGAGCCCGCCCTGCACGCGGAAAGCCGGCGCGAGGGCGAACACGAACACGCTGCCCGTGCTGCCGACGTCGGCGGGGCGGAAGTTCACCAGCGCATTGATCGTCGGCACTTCCCGCGAGCCCGCGGCGGTCGTGAGCAGGCCGAAGGCCGGGAGGAACTCGGCGGGAATCCCGGACGGCGTCGCGGGCGTGACGTCGAGCACGCCTACGCCGCCCACACCCGAGCTCGCGACCGCCGTCACGCGGGAAGAGAACGTCCCGTCCGCCACCTTGCCGTCGTAGTTGCTTCCCCACCCCAGCACGCCGCCTCCGGGGTAGCGCGCGAGCGAGAAGCCGTCCAGCGGGCCGCCGCCCGCCTCGATCTCGGCGATCCCGAACACCTTGGCGACGCTCACCGGGAATCCACGATTCACCGTGGAACCGTCGCCGAGCGCGCCATAGTAGTTGGCGCCCCACGCGAAGACCGAGCCGTCGCGCAGGATCACGAAGCTGTGGCTGTCGTGGCGAGCGCTCGCGACCATCACCGCGTCGCTCACTCCGTTGACGCGAAACGCCGTGGGACGCGAGGCGGTCGATCCGTTGCCGAGCATCGCCACGTCGACGAAGGTTCCCCTGCCACTGCCCCAGGCGTAGAGCGACCCGTCGCCCGTCACCGCGAACGAGCGGTCGTAACCGCCGGCGAGCGAGACCACGCCTGCCACGCCCGGAACCGGCGCGGGATTGCGCTCGAACAGGCTCGTGGTCCCGCGTCCCAGCTGACCCTCGTCGTTGTAGCCCACCGCCCACACGGTGCCGTCGCGCCGCAGGGCGAGCAGGTGCGCGTTGCCGCAGGCGATCGACGCGACATCCGCCAGCCCGGACAGGATGATCGCGCGGCGGCCCTCGGCCGAAAAGTAGGACCCGTCGATGCCCTGGCGCACAAAGCTCCAGATCCACACCGTGCCGTCGGAGCGCAGCGCGGCGGATATGTTCAGGCCCGCGCAGATGCCCACCACGCCGGAAACGCCGGCGACCTGCACTGGCGTGGATCGAGGCGTGGTCGTGCCGTCGCCGAGCTGGCTCTGGTCGTTGGCGCCCCAGC
>Ga0111538_10011841_pt1 | contig 11537 bp, 7 predicted proteins | sample SoiMethybrSBSTD1_FD_79669 | JGI IMG/M metagenome (GOLD analysis project Ga0111538, IMG submission 79669) | Bulk soil microbial communities from a Populus tree surrounding site in Tennessee, USA - Soil MetaG P. TD hybrid SBSTD1 (version 2)... | ecosystem: Environmental > Terrestrial > Soil > Tree...
CCGACGACCGTCTACTTGAACGGCGAGACGGTGCAGCTCGTTCCTCTGAAGCCCGCGCACACGGACGGCGACACCGCCGTTAAGTTCGAGCGCGCCGACGTCCTCATGACGGGCGACGTGTATCGCTCAGCCGGCTTTCCCGCGGCCGCCATTACGAACGGCGGCAGCGTGCTCGGCACGATCGAAGAGCTCGACAAGCTCATCGCGATGTCCGGGCCGAACACGAAAGTCGTGCCGGGTCACGGGCCCGTGGTCGACCGCGCCGCGCTGGTCTTCCATCGCGACATGGCGGTGACGGTGCGCGATCGCGTCGCGAAGGCGCTGCGCGAGGGCAAGACAGCGGATGAGATTCGCGCGTCGAAGCCGACCGCCGAGTTCGAGGAGCGCGTCGGCGGTCCGCCGAATTTCATCACGCAGTTCGTCGACGGGTTGATCACGGAGCTGAGCGCACAGCGGCGCTAGCGGCTCACGGCAAAGGGGGGATAGCTTTGATGAAGACGACGATTCGGTCGCGCGGATGGGTGTCGTTGGCGGTGATGCTTGCCGCCTCGGTGTGCACGGGCGGCAACACGCACGCGCAATCCGGTACGCGTTCACCGCAGTTCAAAGTAGATCCGACCTGGCCGACGATCCCGAACAACTGGGTGCTCGGCGAGGTGACGTCGGTTTCGGTCGATCGCAACGACAACATCTGGGTGCTGCACGTGCCGCAGTCGATACCCGAGGACAAGCGCGCGAACGCGGCGCCGCCCGTGTTGCAATTCGACGCGTCGGGAAAACTGCTGACGAGCTGGGGCGGACCGAACAATAGCCCCGAGTGGCTTGGCCGCGAGCACGGCATTTTCGTCGACGCGAACGACTTCGTGTGGATCGGTGGACGCGCAGGCTGGCCGCGTCAGACGACGCCCGGCGTCAGCGACGACATGATCATGAAGTTCACGATGGCCGGGAAGCTCGTGATGCAGATCGGCCGCAGCGGCGCGAGCACGGGCAATCTCGATACGGAAAACGTCCATCAGGCGACCGACGTCTTCGTCGATACGCAAGCGAAAGAGGTCTACGCCGCGGACGGCTACGGCAACAAGCGCGTCATCGTGTTCGACTCGGAGACGGGCAAGTTCAAGCGGATGTGGGGCGCATTCGGCAACCCGCCGCCGGCGACGTTCGCGGCGAACGCCCCGACGCCGCAACCGCAGACGACGCCCGAAGGCCCGCTCGAGTTCGGCTTGCCCCACGCGATCAAAGTGTCGCGCGACGGCACCGTCTATCTCGCGGACCGCATCAACAACCGCATCCAGATGTTCACGCGCGAGGGCAAGTTCCTGAAGCAAGTGCGCGTGACGAACGAAGGCAGCGACGTCGTGCCGGTCCCGGCGGGGTTTGCGTTCTCACCCGACGCGAAGCAGCAGTTCCTCTACGTCGTCGATTCGGGGCCGATGCGCGTCGTTATTTTCGACAGGCAGTCGATGACGCAGATCGGCGTAGTCGGCAAAAAGGGCGCGAATGCCGGCGAGTTCGACATCGTGCATCACATGGCCGTCGACTCGAAGGGCAATCTGTACACCGCGGAGATCGTCAACAACCGCCGCGCACAGAAATTCGTGCCGGTCGTAACGCCGTGAGGCGATCGGCGTTCGGCTGAGCGCGCGCCGGCGCCAAGGAGAGCAGCGTGCCGGTTATCAAGGTCACCGATCTCGCCTATGGGCGGCTGCAATCCCCGAGCCTCGACGAGGCCGAGGAGTTCCTGACGGCATTCGGGCTTGTGCGCAGCGAACGCACGCGCGAGGCGCTCTACATGCGCGGCACGGATCCGCCGCACCACGTTCATGTCACGCACCTCGGTCCATCTAAGTTCATCGGGCTCGGGTTCTTCGCCGCGAGCGAAGACGATCTCGAGAAGCTCGCGCGTGCGCCCGGCGCGAGCGGCGTCGTGCACGTTGACGAGCCGGGCGGCGGAAAGCGAGTGACTCTAACGGATCCGCTCGGCTACCGAGTCGAGGTCGTCTGCGGAATGCAGACACTCCCGCCCCTGCCGGCGCGCGAGCAATCCACTAATACCGGCGGGAACAAGCTGCGCCGCGCCGGCGAGCTCTTGCGCATCGGGCGACAGCCGTCGCGCGTCAAACGAATCGCGCACGCCGTCCTCATGGCACAGAACGCAGCGGACAAAACTCGCTGGTATCGCGAGATGCTGGGTTTCCTGCCGTCCGACGAGGTCTACGACGGCTCAAAGGACAATATCGTCGCGACCTTCAACCGCTGCGACCGCGGCGAGAGTTTCGTCGACCATCACACGCTTCTCTGTTTCGAATCGCCGACCACGGGGTTGAACCACTTGTCGTTCGAGGTGCAGAGCTTCGACGATCTCATGGTGGGTCACGAGCACTTGCGCGGAGTCGGCAAGTACCGGCACGTCTGGGGCGTCGGCCGCCACTTGCTCGGCAGCCAGATCTTCGACTACTGGGAAGACCCGTGGCGGCGCGTCCACGAGCACTGGACCGATTCGGACGTGCTGAACGCTACGGCGAAGGCCGGCTTGCACCCCGTCGAGATCGGCTTCAGCGCGCAGTGGGGCACGGCCCCGCCCGATGACTTCGTGCATCACGCGATCCCCTGATGCGCCCCTGAGGCGAAAAAATACTAGGAGCGTTCATGAAATCGGCAGTCATTCTGGTTGGCATCGCAACCGTCTTCGCGTCGAGCGCGCTACTCGCGCAGTCGCGCCCGAAGGTGCTGTTCATCGGCAACAGCTTCACGTACGCGGCGGGCTCGGCAGTGCACTACTATCGCGCCGGCACCGTGACGGACCTGAACGACGAAGGCGTCGGCGGCGTGCCCGCGCTGTTCAAGTCGTTCGCCGACCAGGCGGGCGTCGCCTACGACGTGTCGCTCGAGACGCGGGGCGGCACTGGGCTCGACTTCCATCTTGCCGAGAAGAGCGGCGTGATCGGGAGCCGCGCGTGGGATACGGTGGTCATGCACGGCTACAGCACGCTCGACGCCGACAAGCCGCGCGATCCGGCCAAGCTCATCGCGACGAGCAAAGAGATGGCCGAGTTCCTGCGGGCGAAGAACGCGGGCGTTGCGATCTACCTGATGGCAACCTGGTCGCGCGCGGACCAAACGTATCCAGCAGACGGCGCGTGGGCCGGGAAGCCGATCGAGGCGATGGCGCACGATATCCGCGCCGCGTACGACGGAGCCGCGAAGGCGGCGGCCGCAAAGGCCGTGATCCCAGTCGGAGAAGCGTGGATCCGCGCGATCGAGGCCGGCGTCGCGGATCCGAATCCGTACGACGGCATCGAGGCGAACAAGCTCGATCTCTGGACCTACGACCACTATCACGGCAGCACGTACGGCTATTACCTCGAGGCGCTCGTGATCTTCGGCGCGCTCACGGGGCGCGATCCGCGCTCGCTCGGCGATACCGAATGTTCGGCGTTCGAGCTCGGTCTCTCTCGCCCGCAGGCTCAAGTCCTGCAGCAGCTGGCGTTCGATGAGCTGGCAAAAGCCGGAGTGGTAAAGCCGAATCCGCGAGTGACCGAAAAGGGCGCGCGCTCGGAGCGCTGCGCGGCGCCTAACTGAGACGAGCGGCACATTGACATCTCTACGTCCGTAGATATTATAAATCTACGTCTGTAGAGATACACCAGGAGTCAGCCGTGAATCGACGAACCTTGCGCAGCGCAGTGTTCGTATCGGCCAGCTGTCTAGTCAGCGCCAGCTCGCTCGCACATCACTCACTTGCCTCGTTCGACGTCAGCGCGCCGCTTTGGATCAAGGGCACCGTCGTTCGGTTCGACCGCGTGAATCCGCACAGCCTGATCTTCATGGACGAGAAGATGGCGAACGGGCAGTTGCGGCGTTGGGCCGTGGATGGCCCAAGCGTCGTGCAGCTCGAACGCAAAGGGCTCGATCAGAAGTTTCTCGAGCCGGGTGAGGTCATCGAAGTCTGCGGCTTCGCGTTGAAGGAAGCCGCTGCATCACAGCGAGTCTCCCCCAAAGCCGACGATCCGAACGCCGCGTCTTCCGTGCCGAGCCTCACGGGCCACGTCATGAACGGGACGCTGGTGATCACGCCGGACGGCAAGAAACGAGTCTGGTCGGACTACGGGCAGCTGCCGAAGTGCGCCGGTCCGGACGAGCAGGACTCGCTTATCCGCTAGCGAATTCGGTGCCCGTTACTTCGGCACGCTGTCCTTATACCTGCGCGCGACCTCCGGATCGCAGGCGCCGGTGTCCTGCGAGAACTCGAGGTCGGGACGATGATCCCACTGCTGCGCCAACGTAGCCGGCCCCGTGAGATACACGGGGTCTTCGACGGTGATCTCATAGCGCAGGCGCACGCGATCTTGCGTGAGCGTCAGCCGTTCGACCGTGTGCTTGCCCGCGCTCGACGGCACGTTCGTGCCGAGCCCGGATGCGTTGGGCTCAAAGGCGACCGTATCGATCACGAGCGTCTCGCCTTCCCACTTGCCGATGGCGTGCCCGTGCAGTGAGGGTTTGACATCGGACGGATGTGTGGGCTGCATGTGGATGATGCGCTCGACGTGGTCGCCCGAGTTGTCGAACCGCATGACGACTTCTTTGTCGCCGAGCTCGATCGTGCGCAGCTCGTCGAGCACCGCGAGGAATGGAATCGGCTCGACGAAGCAAAGCCCATCGGCCTTCAGCTGCGCCTGAGCGGCACGGCCTTCCGGCGTGACCGGCCAGCGCGCCATGGCACCGAACCCCGCGCCGAGCGCCGCACGGTTCGGCGCCCAATGACCTTCGAGACTGTCGGCCGGCGTCAGCACGCGCGTCCTCGTGTTGGCCGCATAGAACGGATGAATCTCGCCGTCCTGCGTCGTGACGTCCATGATGCGAACCTGTTTGCCCCAACCGCCGCGATTGGGATTGGCGCGCATGACCACGGGCGTGCCGGGCCTCAGCGCGTCGCGATTCAGACCGTCGACGAGCGCCTGCGTGATCGCGACGCCCTCGCCTTCGACCAGCGCCGGCTTCCCATCCGGACCCGTCGTTTCGACGACCAGGTACATGTGCGGATTCACCCAGTCGAACCGCGCGACCTTGCCTTCGATCAGGATTTCTTTGGACGTGTCGAACATCGACTGGCTGTGGTGGGCGGAAGCAGGGGCGCCGAAAAGCACTGTCGCCGCAAGAATCGGGGCAGTGGCTGTTAGATGTCTCACGTGAAAACCTCGCCGTAAGTCATTACGAATTATAGGATTGCCAACGGCCACACGTACGCTCGTGCGAGCATTAAGTTAAGTTCAATCTTTGTCATATTCTGCTGCCAATCAAAGGGATACAATTCGCCGCCAATGGAGCTCCCCGCGCTTCCGCGCGGTAGCCCCGCTAAGAACAACGTAGCTCTACTAAGAAGAATAAAGGGTACCCTCATGAGGTCCTTTCGCTTGTCCGCAGCGCTGAGCTGCCGCATCGCAAGGAAGTTGATCAGTCGACATGCGAGTGCGGCACTAAAGGCGCTGGGGATTGCGTCACTCATCGCCGCCGGTACGGCCTGGGGGCAGACTCCAACTCTCGTCCAGCACTTCTACACCGGAACGAATTCGCCGCCGCGCGGCCTCAACGCACCGTATTACACGTTTCGGCTGCCCAACAAGACGCTTGCCGGGAACACCCTCGTCATGCTCCTGGACTATCCGCACGGCAGCCTCGTCGCTTCCATCACAGACGATCGCGGCAACGCCTGGCCCACAACAGCGGCCGTAGCGGCTGATGGCGGCGTCGGCAGCCCGATCACTGCCGTCTATGTGCTGCCGAACGCAGCAACCGGAACCCGCGAGGTCACCGTTACGTTCGATACGGACGTTACCGGGATTCACGCGGCCTTCCTCGAGTACTACAACGTCGACGCCAGTGCTGCTGTAGGCAGCACCGCGTCGCGCAACAGCTCGTTGGCGCCGACGATTACCTCCGGCACGCTCGCGCCGTCCGCCGCTGCAAGCGGGAATCTGGTCCTGAACTACGCGATGGACAACTATGGCCAAGTCGGCGGCCAGAGCGCAGTAGCCGTTAATGCGTGGGCAGCGGGCGATGGTTGGACCATGCTCGGCGGGGACATCAACAACTCTCACGACGCGTCGAGCTTTGCGCTGCAGGCACGCATTGCCGATGGCACGAACTTCAACCCGACGATGACCGCGACCCAATCCGGCGCTGACGGCTTCAACTCGGTTGCCGTCGAGCTCAGGGGGGCGAAGGCGGGGACGGCTCCCTCACCCGGCATCCGGATCCTCAAGCAGCAGTTCTACGTCCACACGGCGCTAGAGGTGCCGGGCACCTGGGAACAGTTCTTCCCGGCGCAGGGCAATCTGCTCGCGATGATCAACATCTATCAATCATCGACGGTCTCACCGCTCACCGACAGCAACGGGAATCAATGGACGCTCGCCCACACCGATCCGGGAGCGCCGCGGGTTCAATACGCACAGAACGCGCGGACGAGCTCGACGCTCGAGGTCGCGATTCCGCTAACCGACGAAAACTCGAACACGACCATCGTGCTGTTCGATATCACGGGAGCAGCGACTTCCGACGTACTGGCGCAGGCGGTCACGGTCAACTCAACGAATGCGGATGGTGCGACGACAGTGCTCGATGCACCCACGATCACCCCGCAAAACCCGAACGGACTCATCCTCGTGGCTTCGTCCTTCGGGCAGGGACCGGTCACGGGCTTGGGGGACGGCGCGCCGCCCACAGCGGTGTTCATGCCGGTGACGTATCCCGGCGAGACTGATCTTGACACCTTCAACAACGCCGACGCCTACGCAAACAATAACTACGGCACTGATCTCGCGACGCAACACTACAACTGGACCCTGCTCCCTCAGCCGGCCAACTCCTGGGATTCCGCAGCCGTCGAGTTCAAATCGGCTACGGGCAGCGCGCTACCGCCGTCGGGTCTAACCGCGACGGCTGCAAGCGCGACGCAGATCAATCTCGCGTGGACGGCTCCAGCAAACGCAACGGCAACCAGTTACCTCGTCGAACGCTGCTTGGGAAGCAGCTGCACGGATTTCGCGCAGGCTACCGTCGTGACAACAACCACCTATAGCGACACGGGCCTCGCGGCGAGCACCGTTTACAGGTATCGCGTTCGGGCAGACCTGACCGATGCCACCACAACCGACTACTCGAACATCGCGACGGCCACGACCTTCGCTCCCCCGGACTCTACCCCGCCATCCGTGCCGAACCTGTCGGCCACCGAGGTAAGCGCGAGCCGAATCGACCTTACGTGGACCGCCGCAAGCGACGACGTCGCAGTGACCGGCTATCGCGTCGAGCGTTGTCAAGGAACCGGTTGCACCACGTTTGCTCAGATCGGCGCGTCATCCGCGACGAGCTTCGGCGACAGCGGTCTGGCGGGCGAAACCAGCTACAGCTATCGCGTTCGCGCAAGCGACGCGGCCGGCAATCTCAGCGACTACTCGAATGTTGCTTCGGCGACGACTCCGAAGGCACCGGACGCGCCGCCTACCGCGCCGACGGGGCTGAATACTGCGGTCGTTAGCAGTAGTCAGATCGACTTGGCATGGACGGCCGCCACCGACGACGTCGGAGTGACCGGCTATCGCGTCGAGCGTTGCGAGGGAACCGGCTGCACCGCGTTTGCGGAGATCGGCGCGCTTTTCACGGCGAGCTTCAACGACACCGGCCTCGCGGACGAAACGAGCTACAGCTATCGCGTTCGCGCAATCGACACGGCCGGCAATCTCGGCGGCTACTCGAACGTCTCTTCGGCCTCGACCTCGAGAGTCCCGGATACGACGCCGCCGAGTGCGCCGACCGGACTCACTACTGCCGTCATTAGCAGCAGCCAAATCGACCTGGCGTGGACCGCCGCGACCGATAACGTCGCTGTGACGGGCTATCGTGTATCGCGCTGCCAAGGTTCGACCTGCAGCAATCTCGCGCAGCTCGCCACCGTAACGTCGACGAGCTACGTCGATACGACGCTGAGTGGGAGCACCACGTATCGGTACAGTGTTCAGGCAGTCGACGCGGCCGGAAACGCAAGCTCTGACTCGAACATCGTTTCAGCGACTACGCCCGCGGCTCCCGATGTCACGCCGCCGTCGGCGCCCGCGGCGCTGTCCGCGACAGTCGTTGGCGCGGACCAGATCAGTCTGGCGTGGGGCGCCGCAAGCGACAATGTCGGCGTGACCGGATATCGGTTAGAGCGTTGCCAGGGCGCGGGCTGCAGCGCATTCGCCGAGATCGCTGCTTCATCCACCGCCTCGTTCAACGACACTGCCGTCGCCCCGGGAACCAGCTACAGCTATCGGGTTCGTGCTGTCGACGCCGCGGGCAACCTCGGGGGTTACTCGAATATCGCGAGTGCATCGATCGCCGCTGGGACGCCGCCCGGCACGATCGCATTCGTCCAGGGCAACTACGCCACTCCGCAGTCCCCGACCGCGACGGTGTCCGTGCAATTCACCGCCGCCCAGAGCAGTGGCGACCTCAATGTCGTAATCGTCGGTTGGAACGATTCGAGAGCGGTCGTGACTGCGGTCACCGATTCGGCCGGCAACACCTACTCGGTCGCGGCGGCACCCACGGTTAATCCGGGCGCGGTATCGCAGACCATCTACTACGCCAAAAATATTGCCGCTGCGCCCGCCGGCAACACCGTAACCGTTCAGTTCAGCGCCGACGCGAACTATCCCGACATCCGAATTCTCAGCTACAGCGGTCTCGACAGATCGAATCCCTTGGATGTATCAGCCGGCGCCTCGGGCAACAGCGGCTTGAGCGACAGCGGACTCGTGACCACCACGAGCGACAAAGAGCTACTGGTGGCGGGCAATACGATTTGGTCGACGACTCAAGGACCCGGCGCTGGGTTCACGAGCCGGATGATCACTGTGCCCGACAGCGACATTGCACAAGACCAAGTCGTCGACCGCGCGGGCAGCTATCGCGCGACCGCGCCGATTGACGCGGCGCCATGGGTGATGCAACTGGCGACGTTCCGCGCGGCGAGCAACTAGCAACGCCACACGCGATATCTTCGCTTTCCGAAACTTGATCTCAAGTCTTTCGTTGCTTGAGCGCGTTCCAGTCGCGCGCTCCGCATTCCGACGCGCGCGAGCCGCCCAACTCCGCGTGGTACGAATCCTGCATTGACCCTCTCCTGAGGAGATAGGGGTATCTCCGCCGACCGCTCTCGTTACCGAGCCGGTCGACGCCTTTTGGGGAGGTCCAAATCGTCGCCGTCATCCGAGCGCTCGCTCATACGCGGTATGCGCCCTCGCAGCGCACACGCCACGTGCCCGCGGTGCGAGCATCTTGATGAGACGTTTCGAGCGTAGCGCCCGAAGCGGCTGCCCCGTCGGGCTCGTCTGCTCATGCCCTCCCCGCGCTTCACATACGTCCCGCAGCGACCATGGCCACGGAATGGTAGTCCGAGTCGCGCCAATTTCTCCGCCATATCCTGACTTCGGAGGCAAAGGCCATGACTGCGCTGCTACCCATCGGACTGAAGCCACGGTATCTGTCTAGCGTCGCGACGAACCTGATTGCGCGCGCGTTATTGAGCGCGCTCGTGCTTGCGTTCCTCGTCACAACGGGTTCGGCATGGAGCCAGACTCCAACTCTCGTTCAACACTACTACAGCGGAACGAACGCGCCGCCGCGTGGCCTCAACGCACCGAATTACACGTTTCGGCTGCCCAACAAAACACTTGCCGGGAACTGCCTCGTCATGTTCCTCGACTATCCCCACGGCAGCCTCGTCTCCTCGATCACAGATGATCGCGGTAACACCTGGCCCGCAACTGCGGCGGTGGCGGCTGATGGCGGCGTCGGCAGCCCGGTCACTGCCGTCTACGTGCTTCCGAACGCGGCAGCGGGGACCCGCGAGATCAAAGTTACATTCAACACGTCCGTGAGCGGCATCCACGCGGCCTTTCTCGAGTACTACAACGTCGCCACCGGCGCCGCCGTCGGCAGCACGGCATCGCGCAGCAACGCTTCGTCGCCAACGATTACGTCCGGCGCGCTCGTGCCATCCGCGGCGGCAAGCGGGAATCTGGTCCTCAACTACGCGATGGATAACGTTGGCCAAGTCGGCGCTCAGGCCTCGGTCGCCGTTACTGCATGGTCGGCTGGCAGTGGCTGGGCGATGCTTGGCGGAGACATCAACAACTCGCACGACACGTCGAGCTTTGCCCTGCAAGCACGCATTGCCGATGGTACGAATTTCAACCCGACGATGACCGCGACGCAGTCACGAGCCGACGGCTTCAACTCGGTCGCCGTCGAGCTCAGAGCGGCGAATGCGGGGACGCCTCCCTCGGCCGGCATCCGGATCCTCAAGCAGCAGTTCTATGTCAACACTGCGCTAGCGGTGCCAGGTAACTGGAAACAGTTTTTCCCTGCTCAGGGCAATCTGCTCGCGTTCCTCAACATCTATCAAGGATCGACCGTCTCCCCGCTCACCGACAGCAACGGGAATCAATGGACGCGAGCTCACACCGATTTGGGGGCGCCGCCGGTTCAGTACGCCCAGAACGCCGTGACCAGCTCCACACTTGCGGTCACGATTCCGCTAACGAGCGAAAACGCGAACACGACGATCGTGCTGTTCGATATCACTGGCGCGGCGTCGTCCGACGTGCTGGCGCAGACGGTCACCGTCAACTCCACGAATGCGGATGGCGCGACGACGGCGAACAACGCGCCCACGATCACGCCGCGGAACGCGAACGGGCTCATTCTCGTGGCTACGTCCTTCGGGCAGGGGCCGGTCACCGGCTTCGCAGCCGGCGCGCCGCCAACAGCGGTGTTCATGCCGGTGACGTATCCCGGCGAGACCGATCTCGACACCTTCAACAATGCCGACGCCTACGCAAACAATAACTACGGCACTGATCTCGCTACGCAACACTACAACTGGACCCTGCTGGCGCAGCCGCATAATTCCTGGGACTCCGCGGCAGTCGAGTTCAAGTCGGCCGGCGGCGCCTCGCCACCAGCGCCGTCAGGTCTCACCGCGACGGCTGCGAGCACCACGCAGATCAATCTGGCGTGGACCGCGCCGCAAAACGCAACCGTGACCAACTACCTGGTAGAACGCTGCTCGGGAAGCAGCTGCACTAATTTCGCACAGACGGCTGTTGTGACGCCGACCGCCTACAACGACACGGGTCTCGCGCCAAGCACGTCCTACCGCTATCGAGTGCGGGCAACGCTGAGCAACGGCACCACGACCGGCTACTCGAACATCGCGACAGCTACTACGCTCACCGCTCAGGACTCGACGCCGCCGTCCGCGCCGACGAGTCTGATCGCCACCGCGATCAGCGCGAGCCGAATCGATCTAACCTGGAACGCGGCGACCGATAATGTCGGCGTCACGGGATATCGCCTCGAGCGTTGCCAAGGCGCGGGCTGCAGCGCGTTTGCGCAGATCGCCACGCCAGCCGGCACGAGCTTCAGCGATACGGGCCTCGCCGGCGGAGCCAGCTATAGCTATCGCGTTCGCGCGGCCGACGCAGCCG